>Ga0210040_10001699_pt1 | contig 32679 bp, 34 predicted proteins | sample CryGeyCG12114_NA_FD_185462 | JGI IMG/M metagenome (GOLD analysis project Ga0210040, IMG submission 185462) | Groundwater microbial communities from aquifer - Crystal Geyser CG19_WC_8/21/14_NA (SPAdes) (version 2) | ecosystem: Environmental > Aquatic > Deep subsurface > Groundwater | place: USA...
CCCGCGGCGGCGGGAGCCAGGGACATCCAGGCGGCGCTGTCCTTCGTCACCGTCCTTGACGAGTACGGACGCGACTTCACCGGCTCCGTGGCTGGCCGGGTCGGCGTCAGCGACGACGCGCTCCGCGTCGGCGGGCTGGTGCGCCAGCTCGCGAGCACGCGCACCGCGACGGTCGGAACCGATACGCTGTTCGCCACGACCAGCTACGCCATGGCGTCTGGATGGACGCCGCCGGGTCAGCCGCGCGCGGCACTGTCGACGATGAACGTCCGGGCGAGCGTCGGGCGCCTGGGCTTCAGCGGCGGGTATCGCGGCAGCACAGCCGACGTCGCAACCGGGGCGATGGGCCTGGCGCCGACCAGCGACGCCTTCCTTGCCTATGCGCCGGCCGCGACCACCAGCATGGGCAGCGACCTTGCGCTCGGGGAGGGCCGGCTGGCGCTGACGGTCGTGTCGGGCAGCGCGGGCGCGTCGCATGCGGACGGCCTCGCCATCGGCTGGCGCGAGGAATCCGGAGGTGTGCGCATCGTTTCCGTGCAGGAGCGCGGCACGGTTCTCGGCGCGCCGGCGCTCGGCGCGCTCGCACTCGGCCGAGGTGCGGATACGATGGCGCTGGATGGGGACAGAAGCTGGGATCTGCCGGGCGGCTGGCTTGCCGGTGCGCACGGCAGCGTGGGCATGACGCGTCTGCTCGGGTCGTCGACGTTGCTGGTGGTCGGCTCCAGCGCCATGATCACCACCAGGTTCGGCGCCAGTGTGGACGGGCCGGCCGGACCGGGGCGCCTGACTCTCGGGATCGACCAGCCGTTGCTCATCGAGAACGGCGCGGCGACCCTGCGGCTGGGCAGCGGCTACGACCTCGCATCGCGCAGCCTCGTCATGGCCGATCGACGCGTGGATCTGTCGGGGGTGCGTCGGATCCAGCTTTCGGCGGGATACTCGCTGCCGACCGCCATCGGCCCGGTGCGCATCGCGGCGCTGCACGACGCGACGCTGGGTCAGACGGGGGCGCTGCTCTCCTTCGGGTCGAGGTGGTAGGCCATGGTCGTCCAGACCGTCCCCTTCTTTCCGCTGTTCCTTCTCGGCGGCTTCTTCCTGTTGGCCCCCGGGTTCGTGGTGACGCTGTTCACCAGCAGCGAGCCGGCGGGCGTCGCGGTGGTCCTGCTGACGGCGATCGCGGCGCTGGTGCGTCCGCAGGCAAGCTGGTTCCTGTTCGCGGTGCTGTGCGCCCTGCGCACCGTGCCGTTCATCCTCGCTGCTGCCGTCGCCGTCACGCTGAGGGTCGGGCTGACGTCGTCGGGCGGCTGGGGGCTGCTGACGATGTCGCTGATACTTGGCGGGATCGCGCAGCTTCGCATCCGCCACCTTCGCCGCACCGGCCAGATCGACATCTAGGAGGTAACGACATGTTGTACTTGATCTCGCTCGCCCTTGCGGCGGCGCAGCCGGCCGCGCCTTTCCAGATCGGCGTCACGGCCCCGGCGCTTCAGACAAGCGTGGGCAATCCGGCCACGTTCGACCTGGGCGGCTTTCGTCTCGGCATGAGCGAGGCCGACGTCGAGGCGGTGATGAAGGCACGGGGAATGAAGGTCCAACGTGCGATGCGCGTGACGACCTTCGAGGACAACGTCCGCGGTCTGGTCAATGTCCGTGGCGGGCAACTCGCGATGAGGGGCGGCAGCGTTCTCGGGGAAGCGGATCTCAACGATGGCAAGGGCGGTCGGGTCATGCTGCGGTTTCTGGCCTGGCCGGATGGAGCGCGCGTGCGCAGCATTGCCTATCTGCCGCCGGCCGGGACGGATCCGACTGGATGGCGCTCGCTGCTGACGGGCAAGTATGGGCCTGCCGCTAGCGATAGCGTGAGCGTAGACTCGAATGAGCTTCATGCACGCTGGTGTGGGCGGGCGCGGTGCGTGGGGGTATTCGGCGCCTTCGCCTTGTCGGCCGATGTTGGACCGGACGGTGGGGTGATTGCGCTGTCGCAGCCCGACGGCACGGGAGACCGGCTGAAGGTCCTGGTCGAAGCCGAGGCTGCCAGACGCGGACCGCGCGGAACGCCTGCGTTGTGAACGCGATCCCGACGCCGGAGGAGAGGTCGCGCCGGACGGCGGTAGCGCTCATGAAGATGGCGTTGGCGCTGCTCGATAGCGCTCAGGAGGGGCTGCCTGCCTGTCACCTTCAACACGCGATAGACGCGCTGACAGGGCACAAGGCTATGCTCCCCGGCGATGAACTCGACCTGGCACTGGTCGCACAGCATCTGTAGCAAGCGCAGCGCGCCGCCGGAAATCCGCGCGAGCGCAGCCAACGCACTTGAGTTGCGCTCAAACGAGGAGGCTTCGCAGGAACGTTCTGCCGTCCTCCTCCGGCAAGTGGCCGTCCAAAATGAATGAGGGCGGACGCGACCCCAGCTGGTTCCTATCCAACGCGCAGGTGGTGACCAAGCTGTCGACCGGCGCGCTGAAGGTACCTGCTGTTTTCTGCTGCATGTGCTCGAGCAGCGGCGAGCAGGTCGGAACCCATCCGGCGCAGTTCTTCAGCGGCGCCCGGATCGTTGATGGCCACCGCCGCCCGCCGGTTGCGCTCGACAACAGTTATCGGGCTGCCGGGCCGTTCGACGCTAAGAAGCGCTTCGTGCCAGCTGGTGACGAGCGGGTGAGAGGGGGCCAGATCCGGGCTGGAAGCGGCAGGTCGCGGTGCAGGAATTTCTGCTCTCCGGGACGCGGTGGTCGCTTCTCTCTGTTCGACTCGCTTCTCGGTAGCGGCGGGGGTGTCGATACTGCCCCGCTCTGTCGGCAGCGCACCCATCGGGGCTGACGGAATGGAGGTCGGGTGTGCTCGGGCCTCGGTGGTCGATGCAGCTGCCGGTGTGCGTATGCGTTCCTGCGACCGGTGGATGCCCGCCAACCGTTGCTGCACCGACGGCGATTGAAGCTCATCCGGGGCAACGCCCAATCGGCTCGCGTCCGCTTTGCTGATCGTCAGCACCTTCCCATTGCGAAGGACGGGTGCTCCCAGTTTCGCTATGTCGTCGACCACTCGGTGAACGTTGCGGCCCAACACATCGCGCTCGGCGGCCAATCGGGCGTTACCTTTCGCGTGAGCGGCCCTGAGACGATCCTCGACGCTAGGGTCGTCAATGTAGCGGCACATCGCATCGTGCATGTCGCTATGCCGATGGGCAAGCGCCCACTTGCCGTGCGGCTCCGCCGGGATAGTCAAGATCCCGGGGGAGGCCACTACGGCGTCGACAATTCTAGCGATGAGCCGATTTTGCCGGTCGCGGATGCGATCCAGTTCCTTGAGCTGCTCAGGAGAGGCAAGGGTCAGCATGCGCCGATCCAAGTCGTTGATCCTGAGCGGCTCTACACGCCCGTCGCGCCGGGTCAGGCGCCGACGGTTCACCTCAATGCGAACGAGCCAGTTTTCGACCTCAGCGTGCGCCGGGTTACCAGCGATCGGTGCGGGCGGCGAGGGCGCAGCTTTCGGCTGTGCCGGCCTTGGAAGAGGCATCGGCGGGACGTGTTCGCTTCGGGCACCATGTGTCGGCTTAGGATCGGCTACGGAGACCGGACTCGGTAGCGCAGGAGTGTGCCTCAAGCTCTCCTGCAGGATGCGGAACTCGAAATCGACTGCCCGGCGGGTTGTCTCGGCACCGGCTATCAGGGCAACGGCAAGCTTGGTCTCCGCGGCGAAATCCCGCTCTACGTGCTGGAGATAAGTGTCGGCATCGTCTCCGCGCCGCGTCAACGCTGCGTAGCGCTGATGCTGCTCGGGGTTCTTGCCTGATGCCCGTAACTTGATGGCCAGATCCGCGGCGTGACCTTTCATCTCCTTGGTGGTCGCCTCGGCGTTGCTCCGCGCCATCGGGTGCAGGATACGTAGCAGGACCTCGCCCGCCCGCGCGCCGGCACGGCTCTCGGCGAGTTGCCGGTCAAGCGCGGAAACGTCTTCCTGTGCCTTCTTGTTGCTGAAAGCAGCGACACGCAACGCCGAGATCCGGTCTGCATCGTCCTTCTCGATCTGGTCATGGCGAAGCAGAAGCTGGCGCAGCCTCCACGCCCAGCCTTTGCGGGCGTTCTCTTGCTCCTTGGCCGGGGCGGCGCCACACGCCGCAAGGAACGCGGCCCGTGTGCCCAGATGCTGCTGTTGCTCGGCTTCGATGCCCATGGCGGCATAGGTGCGAGGATCGTAGCGCCGCCTTGACGAGGTTGCGGCGAGCTCGACATTGACCGCGTCGGCGAAGCGCTTGCGTAGATAACCCGGCCATTCCCGCGAACTGACCTCCTTGTCCTTGGCCTGGCGGTGCGGATAGCGGCGCTTTTTGTTACGCGAGGTCGAGGTGCGCTCCTCCACGATTGCGAAATCCCACTGCCCATCGATCTGTGCGCACGGACGATCGTAGTAGAGCAGGTGGAAGTGCCAATTGCTGTGGTTATTGGCTGCGCTCGGCGCGTGCAGGGCGACGTAGTAGCGCAATCGGCGCTGCTCGAACTCGGCTGCCAACTTCGATAGCACCCTGCGACAGGCGGTGGGCGTGATCTCGGCTGGCAACTCGGCAATGACGCGCCGCTGCGCGATGCCGCCGCGGCCGTCGCGCAGGTGCACGAGGGCACCGGCTTCTTTGTCCTTCAGCCAGGCGGCGCACCCCGAAGTATCCGCATCGACTTGGAAGGGATGCGATTTCACCTTTGGACTCCCGGACGGCGCTGCGCGGTGCGCGTCGGGTGCCGTCAGAATCTGCTCAATCGCGGCTTTGAGAGCTGGGGGGATGGTCTTTTCACCTGTCAGCGCCTTCAGTGCTTCGGGATCGAGCGGCGCGGCAAGACAGATGCCGTCGGCTTTGCCGGTGCGCTCGTGGTCGACCACAGCGGCGAAGAAGGCGGCGGGGTCGCCGGGAATGTTCGTGAGGATGACCGGCTCGCCACCATCGTCAGTCGCTACCGCCGTGTTTCGCCCAACATAGCCGACATGGGTGATGGCGTCGTGGGCGGATCCATCAGCCTCGATCGCAACTGCCTCGTCGCGTCCGACATATTCGACATGCCCCGCTGGGTCGGCATTCCGGCCGTCATTAGTGCGGCAGACGCCGCCTACGCCCTTCGTGACGTTGGTCAACTCGAAGTGAAACGACTGGCGACCATCCGCGGTAATCGGTCGCCCTTGAGGCGGACGCGGAAGGTGGAACCGGGCGGGAGCCAACTCAGCCGATCGTGCAGGGCGCTTCGCCGGTTCACCAACACCTTGCGGCTTGGCAATCGGCGACCTTCCCCGCTGCAGCCCGAGCACGTCGGTCTCCCGACCGGTTATGTCCTCGTCCGACAGTCGCCGGGATCGGTCTCGATATTTGCGCACGGCTGCGCGGACACGCTCGGCCTTGGCGGCGGAGAGCGCGTCCGACGGCACGAAGTCGAAGGATAGCTGGAGCTGCATGACAGTAGTTTCAGCGACAACGTGGAGTCGCGCAAGGTGCAAAGTACGATACCGCAAAGACTACGGTTTGTAGGATGAGATGGAAGAATAGGAAACCGGCGTTAGCCTCCGCTGTTGTGACCAACAGTGACTTATCGCGAAGCGACCGCTCGCCAGAGCTCCCCGTTAACGGGCTTATGCATCCCCGTTAACGGTATTGCGCAACTTGTACCGACTGGGCCTGTGTTCCCAGACCCTGAGTCTGAAGTACATTCTTATATGTATTTTTCAGGGACGCTCGAGAGGGCGTTCGGCAAGGTCCGTGCTGGATCCTTGCCATCGTGCACCCCCTTTTTGGCCTGGGATGTGGTTGGCCGCTCGGTTAAGGTGCACCCGGTGCTGGCAAGGTATGCTTCATGATCCTTGCCTATGTTCATGCGTCGACGTCAGCGCTGACGTCGAGGGTAGGGACTGATGCTCGACGACGATGACGCGCCGTTTTGGCGATTTGCCCCGGACACGCTGCTGAAGGCGCTAGTCCGGGCGTGCGAGGAGCATGGCGATCGACTGGATGCGGAGATCGACGCGCTAATCGAGCGCAACGAGCTCAAGGCGCTTCGCCAGCCCTGGGCTTCAAGCACCACGGCGAGCGCGCGCAAGGACCCGCAACCGACCATCAACCGGCTACGGATCGAGCTCGAGACGGAGTTGCCTTCGACGCTTGGCAAGCTCCTGCGGCTAGCGCAGCTCGAGCAACAGCGGCGCTACATCGAGAAGACGGCGGGCAAGAAGGCGGGATCGCCGGCCGGGGAACTGGCGGAAGACCTGCCGGCTAGGATCTCGGCGGCGCTAAGCCGAGAGCGGAAGGCCGACATGCCTGCCGCCACGCTTTTCCATGCTGCATTCGAGCGAGCGCGCGAAGAAGCACTGGTGACGCATGGCGATGCGCCATTGTCACCGTCCGGCGACGATTTCGATGCGACAGCCTTCGGCACGCTTCCGACGGGATTTGTGCTGCCGCCGGCCGATTTTGAAAAGTCGGGTCGACCGATCCCGCGACCCTATTGGGATGCGGTCCGCAACTACCCTTTCCACTGCCCACTCGATCTGCCGATCGGCGACGGAACGATCGATTGGGAAGATGATCCCATGCCGAAGTTCGGCAGTTATGATCTGATGACCGCGCGAGACTCGGCATTCGCTTTCTGGGCGAAGGAAGCGCGCCAGCGCTTCTCGGATCTGTCGGTTCACCTCGGAATGATGCGTGATATTCCGCGCAAGGACGAGGAAAAGACGTGGCAGTGGGCTGACCGTGCCTACGCGACGGTCATCAAGCGGACCGGTGCGGAAATGCCCGACCTCCACCTGTCACGCCTGATCGACCGGGATTACGACGTCCTCCTGGAGGACGAACGTGGGCAGGTCTGGTGGCGTTGGGCCGAGCGTCACTGGGCAATTAAAGGTTACCTCTTCCAGCAGCACGACTACCAAGCGGCTGACAATCCCTTTGACGACGATCTGGTGAATGCTTGGCTCTTCCTATTGGTCGGCCGCCACACGACGGACGAGTGGCTGCAACCCGCATGGCTGCGCGAGCGACTGTTCGACTGGCGCACCGTGCAGCTATTCACCGCACCCGTCCCGGCGGTTCGATACCTCGTCCCCAGGACCGCGCTGATATCGGATGAGGAAGGGCCTCTCCGGGCAGCATGACCAGCGATGGGCGTCGGCATCATATGAGCGACCCCACGGCGGGGTGGAGGACTCGCAATTGTCGCGATCACGCCTTCCGGCGGGACGCGCAGCCCACCGATGACCCGGTCCTCGCACGCTCTTCCAGCGCCAGCAGCGCAAGCGGCGCGCATGCCAGATGTGAGGTGACGTTGGGCGTGGCTTCGCACATCAAGGCCAACCGCTTCTCGAGGATGGCGGCCCCCCCTTTGGCGAACCACGCCTTGCTGTACTTGCGCGGCCCGGTGCCCTGTCGCGCATGCCCTAGGATATCATCGATATGGATCTGCTTGGCAGCGGAGTCCTCCAGCGCGCTGGCCCCGGCGGTGCGCATCGAGTGCAGGTCAGCGCGCTTCCCCGAAGAGGTGCGGAGGAGTGGCGTGATCTGGTCGACATGGTCGAGCAGATAGCGACCGGCACCTGCATAGAACCTGACGCCGCCGCGCTTGGCGAGGTCGTCGCGGTAAAGCTCCGGGAACAGCATGCGATGACCTTCGGCTTCAATCGCTTCGACGTATTTCCTGAGGCCGAGACGCAGCAATTCCGGGTGTAAGGGAATGACGCGATAGCGCGATAGGCGTTTGAGCCCCGCCGCTGTTTCCCCATCCTTGCTCTTGGTCATGTTAGCCTTGACCAATAGGAAGGGCGTGCTGACGTCGAAGACGATCTCCCCGCACTCAAGCCCGCAGGCCTCCTCGCGACTCATGAAGGTGTAGGCCAGCAACAGCGGAACCCAATAGGCAGCATCCTGCCAAACCCTGCCCGCCGGATCCGCTTTCAGCCGTCGGCTGCACCCGCCGCCCCCCGTGTAGATCGGACTGGAGAAGGCGCACACTAGCTGCTGTTCAGTCCACGGCATCCGGTCGGGATCGCCGGGATTCTCCCTGATCGACGCGGTGTATTCGTTGAAGTCGACGATGAGCTCCTTGCCGAACTTTGATCGCCACGAAACCTTGGCCAGCTCGCGCGCGAAGCGCGCCATGATCGTCAGGTCGCGATTGTAGGTGCGATCGCTGCGCGCCGTCTTCACCTCCATCGTCTCGATTTCAGCGAGGACGTCTTCGACGGGACGGGCCATGGCGCCCACGGTCGGCGTTCCCCATCGAAACTCGACGGGCAGCTTTCGTAGCGTCTGGGCAAAATGCTGGGCGTCCCCCGGACCGTAATCGCATAGCCGCTTGTTTCCGGTGATCCAGGCGAAGCCCTGGATGACGCGCCGACGCTGATCCATGTCCGCGTTCCAGTCACCCGATCCCTGGATCAGGGCGATGGTCGGCTCGATGATCTCGCTGAGCCGCCGTGTGTCCTGTGTCAGGAAAGGCGAGTCGACCGGGGCTGCGGCAGGGCGGGGGTCGGCTTCATTGCGGACCGGGGCCGCGGGATGCTTCTCGGGTTCACGGCGGATCGCTGCGATCACATCATCGTCGAGTAGCGCCGAGAACGGATCGCCCTGCTTGGTCACGAGCGGATGACCGGCGAAGCTAGCCCGCGCCTGGGCTTCCGCTCGGGCCAGAAGCAGCTGGATACGCGCGTCGCTGATTGTCCGTGCCGTCACCGGCGCCGAGAGCTGTCGCAGCACATGCTCCGCATCGCGCTGGGCGCTTTTGTGCGGTGCGAGCGTTTTGAGCATGAGCACGACGGCCTTGCGATCTTCGTCTGAGAAGCCGTCGGTCAGCTCGTCGATCAGGTCGCCCGGCGCACTGTCGGCATCGACCGGCAGCCGCGCCGCGATCCGGTAGGTAGCGTCAAGGACGCGCAGCGGACGCTGATCCATCCCCACCGTCATCTGGTTGTCGAGATGGGGCGCCATTGCCAGCCCGAGCTCCTCGTCCAGCCCGGCGCGGAACACGGTCTCCAGCTCGCCTGCCTTCAGGAACCCGCGGCCGACCCGATCGAACATCTGCATCGCCATCAACTCCCACTTCGCCGAGAGCCGGGAGACGAGACGACGCGCCTCGACCGGATCGGCAGTACCCAAAGGCACCGTTATAGGACGGTTGACGATTTTCCGCAGGTACAGCCTGCGCCGATAATGGTACCGCGCCCCGCGCCGGCACAGATACGTAATTGAGGCCACATCCACGTCTCGCCCGCTCGCCGGCGCGGGCTCCTCATGCGGGCGGACGACGGTAGCGTGTGCGCAATCAGGTGCGCAGCCAGGTGTCCCGCGGAGCGCGGCCGGACGCCGGAATGGCGGAAAAATGTGGGTTCAGCGCGGATGTGGAGCGGGTGAAGGGAATCGAACCCTCGTCGTAAGCTTGGGAAGCTTCTGCTCTGCCATTGAGCTACACCCGCGGTGCCCTGCTTTCGCCTGGCATTCTGCGCTCCGGTTGACGCCGTTACGACAGGTGGTTCGTCGAAACGCCGACACGGGCCGGAAGCGCGTGACGGTGAGTTGCCTAGCTCGGCTGTTGATCGGCCGCAAGATGGTCCGTGTTGATCAACCGCTGCTTCCGAACGAAGTCGATAAACGCGCGGAGCGGGGGCGGCACGAGGCGCGGGCCGGCCGCGCCGGTCGAGGTGCGCGGGCGAGGCGGCGGTGGCGTTGCGCTGCACGCGTGGCCCGATCGGCACCGCGATCATGTCCTGCTCCAGCCGTTATCGGCACGGCCGGCAGTGGCTAACTGGGCGCAGAGGAGGAGAAGGTCATGGCCAAGATCGATGATGCGGGAACGTTTACCCTCGGCGACCGTGCGGTGAAGCGGCTGGGTTATGGCGCGATGCAGCTCGCCGGGCCGGGCGTGTTCGGGCCGCCGCGCGACCGGAATGCGGCACTCGCCGTGCTGCGCGAGGCGGTGGCGGCAGGCATCGACCATATCGACACCAGCGACTTCTATGGCCCGCACGTCACCAACCAGCTGATCCGCGAGGCCTTGTCGCCCTACTCGGACGACCTGGTGATCGTCACCAAGATTGGCGCGCGGCGCGGCGACGACGGATCGTGGCTGCCGGCCTATGCAGCGGACGAGCTGAAGCGCGCGGTGGAGAACAATCTGCGCAACCTCGGCCTCGACGCGCTCGAGGTGGTCAATCTGCGCATCATGTTCGACACGCACGGGCCGGCGGAAGGGTCGATTGCCGAACCGCTCCGCGTCCTCGCCGACCTGCAGCGGCAGGGGCTGGTGCGCCACATCGGGCTCAGCAACGTCACCGAACGGCAGATCGAGGAGGGTCGCGGCATCGCGCCGATCGTCTGCGTACAGAACCAGTATAACCTCGCCCATCGGGACGACGATGCGCTGATCGACCGGTTGGCGGACGCGGGCGTTGCCTATGTGCCATTCTTTCCGCTCGGCGGGTTCAGCCCGCTGCAATCGTCGACGCTGTCGCAGGTGGCCGCGGCGCTGAAGACCACGCCGATGCAGGTGGCGCTCGCCTGGTTGCTGCGGCGTTCCCCCAACATCCTGCTGATCCCCGGCACTTCGTCGGCGTCGCATCTGCGGGAGAATGTGGCGGCGGCCTCGCTGGTGTTGCCTCCCGAAACGCTGGTGGCGCTTGCTGGTATCAGCGGTGAGGGCGCAACGAGATAGCCACTCGCCCGCCGGCACCTGGCCGATCGCCGGGTTGCCGGCATCTTCGGATTGGACAGGCGAGGCGCGCCGCTGTTTAGTCGTCGCCATGCGCGCTCTTCTTTTTTCCGCTCTGTTGCTTGCCGGTGCGGCGTCGGCTCAAACCTCTCCGCCGCCGATCAATGCGGTCGATCCGATGATCGGCACCGGCGGGGAAGGGCACACCTTTCCCGGCGCCACCGCGCCGTTCGGCATGGTGCAGCTGTCCCCCGACACCGATACGGGATGCGAGATCCGCGCCTGCTACGGGCACGCGGCCGGCTATCGCTACGAGGATCCGACGATCCAGGGGTTCAGCCACACGCACTTTTCGGGAGCCGGCCATTCCGATCTCGGCGACATCCTGGTCATGCCGCAGGCGGGCGGCGACGTGCGGCTCGATCCCGGCGATCCCAAGGCGCCGGGCTCGGGCTATCGCTCGCGCTTCGATCACGCACAGGAGGTGGCGCACCCCGGCTACTATGCGGTGACGCTGACCGACAGCGGCGTGCGGGCCGAGCTGACCGCGGGGACGCGCGTCGGCGTCCACCGTTATGCGTTCCCGGCAGGCAAGGCCGCGCACCTGCTGATCGACCTCCGGTCGTCGCTGTACAATTATCCGGGCAAGACTCTGTGGTCAGGGCTGCACCTGCGCGCCGACGGCACGCTGACCGGCTTTCGGGAGACGCGCGGCTGGGCGCCGGGGCGCAAGCTGTTCTTTGCCATGCGCTTTTCAACGCCTCTGACGGGTCATGGCTTCGTGGATCGTGACCAGGCGGTTCCGTACAAGGGCTTCCAGGGCCCCGGCCGCGGCAGCGACGCGGTGGCGGAGAAACTAGGCCGCGCACTGGAGGCGCGGCTCGACTTCGGCGTGCTGACCGCGCCGCTGGAGGTGAGGGTGGCGCTGTCCGGTGTCGACGAGAACGCCGCCGTCGCCAATCTGGAGGCGGAAGCCGGCGGTTTCGACGCGGTCCGCGCGCGCACCACCGCCGCCTGGAGCCGAGCGCTGGGCGCGGTCGAGATCGCGGCTCCGGCACCTATGCGCACCAACGTCTACACCGCGCTCTATCACGCGCTGCTCGCCCCCAGTGTGTGGAGCGATGCCGACGGCCGCTATCGCGGGCCGGACGATCAGGTGCATCAGGCCAAGGGTTTCACCTTCCGCTCCACCTTTTCGCTGTGGGACACGTTCCGGGCCGAGCACCCGCTGCTGACGCTGATCCAGCCCGCGCAGACCACCGCCGACGTGGTGCGCTCGCTGGTCGAAAGCCGCCAGCACAGTCCCTACGGCATCCTGCCGGTGTGGCAGTTCGCCGGCCGCGAGACGTGGACCATGATCGGCTATCACGCCGCCCCGGTCATCGCGGACGCTTACCTCAAGGGCATCCGCGGCTTCGACGCCGATGCCGCGCTTGACGCGATGGTCGCGAGCGCAACCTATGCGCCTTATGGCGGCCTCGGCGAGTATATGGCGCGCGGCTACGTGCCGATCGACAAGGAGCCGGAGGCGGCGTCCAAGACCGTCGAATACGCCTATGACGACTGGAGTATCGCGCGAATGGCGCGCGCGATGGGGCGCACCGCCATTGCCGATCGCTTCGAAAAGCGCGCCGGCAACTGGCGCAACAGCTTCGATGCAAAGACCGGCTGGCTGCGCGCGCGGCTGTCGACCGGCGCCTTCCGCACGCCGTTCGATCCGACCGCGATCAACTATGGTTCCGATTATACGGAAGGCAATGCCTGGCAATACAGTTGGTTCATGCCGCAGGACGAAGCGGGGCTGATCCGGCTGCTCGGCGGCGATGCGAAGGCGATCGCCAAGCTCGACGCGATGTTCGACTACGACACGTCCAGGCTCGACTATAGCCATGCGGAGGACATCGCCGGGCTGATAGGCCAATATATTCATGGCAACGAGCCGAGCCATCACGTCGCCTATCTCTACGACTATGCCGGCGCGCCGTGGCGCACGCAGGAGCGGCTGGGGCAGATCGTGGACACGCAGTACAAGCCGACACCCGATGGCCTCGCGGGGAATGATGATCTGGGGCAGATGTCGGCGTGGCTGGTGTTCACCGCGCTCGGTTTCTACCCGGTCGCGCCCGGCTCCAACCAATATGCCATCGGCCGTCCGTTCGTGGAGCGGGCGGCGATCAACCTGCCGGGTGGCAAGCGGTTCGCGGTGGTCGCGGACGGGCTGTCCGCTGACAATCGCTATGTGACGGCGGTGACGCTGAACGGCGCGCCGCTGCGGCGCAGCTACATCGAGGATGCGGAGGTGCGCGCCGGTGGCGAGCTGCGCTTCACCATGGGCGCGCGCCCGAACAAGCAATGGGGCAGCGACAAGGCGGCGCGGCCGTTTTCCATGTCGGCGCCGGGCTCACGCTGATCGCGGCGGGGCAGGGGAACAGTGGCGCGCCGTCGCCGGTTCGGGGGGTGAGGAGACCCGTCATGTCTGCATCCCCACCTGCACCGGTTCGCGACAACAAGCAGGCCAGCCGTTACGAACTGGCCGTCGACGGCGATGTGGCGATCGCGGTGTACCAGCAGCGCGGCGACGTGATCGCCTTCACCCACACCGAAGTGCCGCCGCAGCTGGAGGGCCACGGCGTCGGCAGCACGCTGATCAAGGGCGCGCTGGCGGACGTGCGCGCCCGCGGCCTTGCCATCATCCCGGCGTGCGATTTCGTCGCCGCCTATCTGGAGCGGCATCCGGAGGAACAGGATCTGCTCGCCGGCGACTGAACCGGCGAGCGGGGCGCATCAGGCAGGCGCGCCGACCACCGTCTTCACTTCCATGAAGTCGGCGAGGCCATAGCGCCCGTTCTCGCGGCCGTTGCCCGATTGCTTGTAGCCGCCGAACGGTGCGGCAATGTCCGGGCTCCACGAATTGATCGTCACCAGCCCGGCGCGCAGGCGCGGCGCCACTTCCGCCGCTTGCGCCGGGTCGCCCGAAATGGTGGCGGACAGGCCGTAGGCAGTGTCGTTGGCGATCCGCACCGCCTCCGCCTGGTCGCGATAGGTGGTGATCGTCGCCACCGGGCCGAACACCTCCTCCTGGGCGATGCGCATCGCTGGCGTCACGTTCGCGAACAGCGTCGGCTGGACGTAGAAGCCGGCGTTGCGGCCATCGGGACGCCCGACCCCGCCGGTGACCAGCGTCGCGCCCTCGTCGATCGCCGACTGGATCAGCCCCTGGATCTTGTCGAACTGCGCCTTGTTCACGACCGGGCCGATCTGGTTGCCCATCTCCGCCGGATCGCCGACAGGCGTCTTCTCCATCATTGCCTTGACGATCGCGGTGGCCTCCTCGACCTGGCTTTCGTGCACCAGCAGGCGGGTGGGGGCGATGCAGCTCTGCCCCGAGTTGGCGAGCACGCCCGCCACCGTCGGCGGCAGCACCGTGGCGAGGTCGGCGCCCTCCAGCACCAGATTGGGCGCCTTGCCGCCCAGTTCCTGGTGCACGCGCTTCACCGTCGTCGCCGCCGCCTGCGCCACCGCGATGCCGGCGCGGGTGGAGCCGGTGAAGCTCACCATGTCGATGCCGGGATGCGCGCATAGGGCAGCACCGACACCGGGACCGTCGCCGTTGACCAGGTTGAACACGCCCGCGGGCACGCCGGCCGCGTCCATGATCTCGGCCAGGATGATCGCGCAGCTCGGCGCTTCTTCCGATGGCTTCAGGATCATGGTGTCGCCTGCGGCAAGGGCGGGCGCGACCTTGGCGCAGATCTGGTTCAGCGGCCAGTTCCAAGGTGTGATCATCGCCACGACGCCGAGCGGTTCGTGCAGCACCTTGGCCCGACCGATGGTTTCAACGAACGGAAAGTCGGCCAGCGCCTTCGCAGTCGCCGAGAAGTGCCCAAGCCCGGTCGGCGCCTGGGCCATCGTTGCAAGACCGATCGGTGCGCCCATCTCCTCGCTGATCGCCTTGGCAAGATCGGGTAGCCGCGCCTTGTATTCGGTCATGATGCGGCCGAGCAGTGCGCTGCGCTCCTCGACAGAGGTTCTCGAGAAGGTCTCGAAGGCCCGGCGGGCAGCGGCAACCGCCTTGTCGACGTCGGCGGCGGTGCCGAGCGTGATCTCCGTGCACGGCTGTTCGGTGGCGGGATCAATCACCTGGTGGGGGCGGCCGCCCTCGCTGTCGGTCCATTGCCCATCGATATAGTGCTGACGGTAGCTCTTCATGATCGCTTCTCCGCGGCTCGATTCGAAGATCGGGTTTGGTATCGAAGGTAATCAGCCATGCGACTGCGCCCGCCCCGTTGCAACCCGCAAGCCATTGGCCGCGTTTCCCGCGCACCCCATCTGGAGAATGACCATGCCCCGCTTTTCGGGAAAGACCGTGATCGTCACGGGCGCCGCGTCCGGCATCGGCCTTGCCACCGCCAGGCAGTTCTCAGGCGAAGGCGCCAACCTCGTCGCGGTCGACTTGGAGGCGGACGAACTGAAACAGGCGCTGGGCGACTTGCCGCCAGAGCGTACGGTGCTCCATCCCGCCGACACGTCGAGCCAGGATGCCGCAGTCGCTGCCGTCGAGGCGGCCGTGAATCGCTTCCGTGGCGTCGACGTGCTGATCAACAACGCCGGCATCATCCGCAGCGGCGATGTGGAGGCGACCAGCGAGGAGGACTTTGCGGCGGTGCTGGCGGTCAACGTCGGCGGTTATTTCCACATGGCCAAGGCGGCGATGCCCGAGCTTCGCAAGACCCGCGGCGCCATCGTCATGACCTCGTCCGTGTCCGGCATCGGCGGCGACTGGGGGATGCTCGCCTACAACACGTCCAAGGGCGCGGTGACCAACATGGTGCGGGCGATGGCGATGGATGCGGGCGAGCACGGCGTGCGCGTCAACGCGGTCAACCCCACCTTCACCAACACCGGCATGACCGAGGACTCGCAGGATGAGGAGACGCTTGCCAAGTTCATGGAGCGCATTCCCATGAAGCGGATCGGCCAGCCGGAAGACATCGCCAAGGTGATGCTGTTCCTGGCGAGCGACGAGGCGGGGTTCGTCACCGGCGTGAACCTGCCGGTCGATGGCGGCTTGTCCGCGTCGAACGGGCAGCCGCCGCAATAGGGAAGGGCGCCCGGACATGCTCCGGACGCCCTTTCCTGATACTCCGGGCACGGCATGGCGAAGCCACGCCGTCGGTCCTCGCGGGGCGAGGCCGGCCGACAGCGCGTGTGGCGCGACGCGCCACCGGCTGGCGGCCGCCAGCCTCACGCGCTGTAGTACATGTCGTACTCCACCGGGCTCGGCGTCATCTCCCAGCGAACGACCTCGTGCATCTTCAGCTCGATATACGATTCGATCTGCTCGGTGGTGAACACATCGCCCTTGAGCAGGAAGTCGTGGTCGGCCGCCAAACTGTCGAGCGCCTCCCGAAGACTTGCGCACACCGTCGGCACGTTGGCGAGCTCGGCCGGAGGCAGGTCGTAAAGGTTCTTGTCCATCGCTTCGCCGGGATGGAGCTTGTTCTGGATGCCGTCGAGGCCCGCCATCATCAGCGCCGCATAAGCGAGATACGGGTTGGCCATGGCGTCGGGAAAACGGACCTCGACGCGCTTAGACTTGGCGCCTGTGCCATAGGGGATGCGGCACGAGGCCGAGCGGTTGCGGCTCGAATAGGCGAGCAGCACCGGCGCTTCGTATCCCGGCACCAGCCGCTTGTAGCTGTTGGTGGCGGGGTTGGTGAAGGCGTTCAGCGCTTTGGCGTGCTTGATAACACCACCGATGAAATACAGGCAAGTATCGGAAAGGCCGGCATAACCGTTGCCGGCGAACAGCGGCTCCTTGTCGTTCCAGATCGAGAAGTGCGTGTGCATTCCCGAGCCGTTGTCCTCCTTGATCGGCTTGGGCATGAACGTCGCGGTCTTGCCATAGGCGGCGGCCACCATGTGGACCACATACTTGTAAATCTGCATCCGGTCCGCGGTGGTTGTCAGCGTGCCGAAGGTGAGGCCGAGCTCGTGCTGCGCGGCGGCCACCTCATGATGGTGCTTGTCGCACGGCAGGCCCATCTCGATCATCGTCGAGACCATCTCGCCGCGGATGTCGACCGCCGAATCGACCGGCGCGACCGGGAAGTAACCGCCCTTGGCGCGCGGCCGGTGGGCCAGGTTGCCGCCCTCGTAATCGCGCCCGGTGTTGGTCGGCAGCTCGACGTCGTCGATCTTGAAGTAGCTCTGGTTGTAGCCGGTATCGAACTTCACGTCGTCGAACATGAAGAACTCGGCTTCGGGGCCGACGTAGACGGTGTCGCCGATGCCGGTGGTCTTGAGATACGCCTCCGCGCGCTTGGCGGTCGAGCGCGGGTCACGCGCGTAGAGTTCGCCGGTCGACGGCTCGACGATGTCGCAGAACACGATCAGCATCGGCGTCGCCGAGAACGGATCGGTGTAGACCGCGTCGAGATCGGGCTTGAGGATCATGTCCGACTCGTTGATCGCCTTCCACCCCTCGATCGACGAACCGTCGAACATCAGGCCGTCGGTCCACTCGTCCTCGCCCATCACGGACGCGACCATGGTCAGGTGCTGCCACTTCCCCTTGGGGTCGGTGAAGCGCAGGTCGACCCATTCGATCTCCCCGTCCTCGATCATCTTCAGAACGTCGTTGGCCGAATTCGCCATGAAACAGGTCCTTTGGTTCGAATGGGCCGGCCGAAGCCGGGAGTTTCGGATGCGGTGCGCGCCGGGAGTTTCCACGGGATGCTGCGCCGCGTCAATTCAATCAGATGGCATCCTCGTCGCGCTCGCCGGTGCGGATGCGCAGCGCGGTTTCGATGGGCATGACGAAGATCTTGCCATCACCGATGCGGCCGGTCCGCGCCGCCGTCGCGATCGCCTCGACGCAGCGTTCCGCCATGGCGTCGTCGACCACGACCTCCAGCTTCACCTTGGGGAGGAAGTCGACCACATATTCGGCGCCGCGATAGAGTTCGGTATGGCCCTTCTGGCGGCCGAACCCCTTGGCCTCGGTGACGGTGATGCCGCTGACGCCGATCTCGTGCAGCGCTTCCTTTACCTCATCGAGCTTGAACGGCTTGATGATCGCCTCGACCTTTTTCAACGCGTCCCCTTTCGGCCCTCGCCCGCATGGGCGCTCTGCACGGAACGTGCCAGCGCCGCGCCTCTCGGGCAATGGCGTTTGTGGGGGAGGTGGGGTGCCTGGAAAGGCGGCAGGTGAGGAATGGATGCCCAATGATCGAGCAGGAGTGGCGACTTGCATCTCTCGTCCTCCCCTTGGGGAACAAGGAAAGGCGCTACACGTCTTTCAATCCAGCAATCGCGGACAGAAGGTCAATGTTCAGCATCTTCCTGTTGGGCGTGTTGGCTTCTGGCCAGAGCGCAACCGCGCCAAGTCGGCTCAATCGGATTGCTGCAGATGTTTCGACTGCTGTGGAGCAGCAGCAGCGTCAGCGCGACGCGCCGCTACCCCGGCCTGATGCAAAGACATGGTCGGTAGCAAATTCAGCACTTCGCGAGGGGTTCAGCGTCGGCGAGCTTTCGCCCAGGCCGACGAACAAACAACTCGCTACGGCCCTGTCCCGCCTTGATGGTGCTGCTATGTCGCCTGAAGATGTCAGGCCGATCGGATGCCATTTAGCTTCAAGCGCTCCGATGGTGTTCACGTGCAGTTACATGGAGCGCCAAACTGATGGGCATTGGGTGTCAAAAGAGGCTGCTCTGACGATCGCTAGCGATCAATGGCAGGTTATCGCCCTGGCGTAGGATACGGCCGCTTGTCCTCCGCAGCCTGACGTCAACATCTGGGCGCCCCGGCAATCAAGCCGTCAGGAGCCCTGCTGCGCCAGCCACTCCTCCAGCCACTTGATCGTATACTCGCCACGCTGGAACTCGGGATCGTCGAGCAGCGCCTGGTGAAGCGGAATGGTGGTCGTCGGTCCCTCGATCACGAACTCCTCCAGCGCGCGGCGCAGGCGCCTGAGGCAGCCTTCGCGGGTGTTGCCGTAGACGATCAGCTTGGCGATCATCGAGTCGTAGTAAGGCGGCACGCGGTAGCCGGCGTAGAGCCCGCTATCGACGCGCACGTGCATGCCGCCGGGGGCATGGAACTGCTTCACCAAGCCCGGTGACGGCGCGAAGGTGCGCGGGTCCTCGGCGTTGATGCGGCATTCGATGGCGTGGCCCCGGAACTGGACGTCTTCCTGCCGAACCGACAGGCCGTGACCCTCGGCGACGCGGATCTGTTCGCGGACGAGGTCGAGGCCCGTGATCATTTCCGTCACCGGATGCTCGACCTGAAGCCGGGTGTTCATTTCGATGAAGTAGAACTCGCCGTTTTCCCACAGGAACTCGATCGTGCCGGCGCCGCGATAGCCCATGTCGGCCATCGCCCTCGCCACGATGCCGCCCATCCGCTCGCGCTCGTCCGGCGTGATGATCGGGGAGGGGGCCTCCTCCAGCACCTTCTGGTGGCGACGCTGGAGCGAACAGTCGCGCTCGCCGAGGTGGATGGCGTTGCCGCGGCCGTCGCCGAATACCTGGAATTCGATGTGCCGCGGGTTGCCGAGGTACTTTTCCATGTAGACGGTGGCATCGCCGAACGCCGCCTTCGCCTCCGTCCCCGCCTGCTGCATCAGCGTTTCGAGGCTGTCGGGCGAGGTGCACACCTTCATGCCGCGGCCGCCGCCGCCGGACGCTGCCTTGATGATCACCGGATAGCCGATCTCCTCGGCGAGCGCCTTGGCTTCGGCGAGGTCGCTGATCGCGCCGTCGGAGCCCGGCACCAGCGGCAGGCCCAGCGCGCCGGCGGTGCGCTTGGCCTCCACCTTGTCGCCCATGGTGCGGATGTGCTCGGGCTTGGGGCCGACGAACAGGATGTTGTGGAGTTCGACGATCTCGGCGAAGCGGGCGTTCTCGCTGAGAAAGCCGTAACCCGGGTGGATCGCGTCGGCGCCGCTGATCTCGGCCGCCGAGATGATGTTGGGGATGTTGAGATAGCTTTCCGCGGCGGCCGGAGGCCCGATGCAGATCGCCTCGTCCGCCAGCCTGACGTGCATCGCTTCCGCATCGGCGGTGGAGTGCACCGCCACCGTCTTGATGCCCATTTCGTGGCACGCACGGTGGATGCGCAGCGCGATCTCGCCGCGGTTGGCGATCAGCAGCTTCTTGATCTCGGCCACGCGGCTACTCGACGATGACGAGCGGCTGGTCGAACTCGACCGGCTGGCCGTTGCCGACCAGCACCTCGCGCACCGTGCCTGCGGAAGGCGCGGTGATGGTGTTCATGACCTTCATCGCCTCAATGATCAGCAGCGTGTCGCCGGCCGCGACCTTCTGGCCGGGTGCGACGAACGGCTTGGCGCCGGGCTCCGCGGACAGATAGGCGGTGCCGACCATCGGCGACTTGACCGCATCGGCGATGGGGGCAGGGGCCGACGCGCCGACCTCCGCCACCACCGGCGCCGCCGCCGCGGGCGCCGCCACGCTCATGTGGTGCACGGGCGCGGCATTGACCGCGGCGGCCTTGCGCGCGACGCGAATGCGGCGGCCGCCGTCCTCCACTTCGATTTCGGTGAGCTGCGTGGCGTCGAGCAGTTCGGCGAGTTGGCGAACGAGGTCGACGTCGACCTGGATGGCGCCCCCGTGATCCGCCCGGGTGTCCCTGTTGTCTGTCATGGCGGGGCCTCCTGTCAGAACCGCGCCGCCGCTTCAAGCGCGAGGAGATAGGAAAGCGCGCCAAAGCCGGCGATGGTTCCGCGCGCCGCCTGCCCGATCAGGCTGAGGTGGCGGAAGGGCTCGCGGCGATGCGGGTTGGACAGGTGAACCTCGATCACGGGCACGCTCACCGCCTTTATCGCATCGTGGATCGCGACGGAGGTGTGGGTGAAGCCCCCGGCATTGAGCAGCACCGCGCGCGCACCCCGCGCACTCGCCTCGTGCAGCCAGTCGATCAGGTGTCCTTCGTGGTTCGACTGGCGCAGGTCGATCTGGAGGCCGAGCTCGCGGGCGCGGTCGTCGAGTTGATTGGCGATGTCGTCGAGCGTGTCGTGGCCATAGATCTCCGGCTCCCGCAGGCCGAGCAGGTTGAGGTTGGGGCCATTGAGAACGAAGACGGTGTCGGACGCGGAAACGGGCATGGGCGCGGCTTTCGGTTGCGACGGCACCGGCCGCCCCTTAGATCAGTTGCTACCTACCCGTTCGTGTTGAGCGAAGTCGAGACACGAAGCCCGATGCGGGTCCTGCCAGTGCTTGTCGGCGTCCCGTGACGCGACACGGAAAATGGAACACATCACATGCCCCATGTCGACGGCACCATCTCCATCACCGTCAACGGCGATCACAAGCGCGTCGCCGCGGGCCTGACCCTCGCCGAGCTTGCTACCGAACTCGGCCTCGTGCCCGAGAAGGTGGCGGTGGAGCGGAACCTGGAGGTGGTGCCGCGCTCCACGCTCGGCGAGGTCCGCGTGGAAGACGGCGACGACCTGGAAATCGTCCACTTCGTCGGTGGCGGCGATCATGCGACGCGGATCGCCGACGACAGCTGGACGGTGGCCGGCCGCACCTTCCGATCGCGGCTGATCGTCGGCACGGGCAAGTACAAGGATTTCGCCCAGAACGCCGCCGCGCTGGAGGCGAGCGGCGCGGAGATCGTCACCGTTGCGGTGCGTCGCGTCAACGTCTCCGACCCCAACGCGCCGATGCTGACCGATTTCATCGATCCCAAGCGGGTCACCTACCTGCCCAACACCGCCGGCTGTTTCGACGCGGAGTCCGCCATCCGCACGCTGCGACTGGCGCGCGAGGCGGGCGGCTGGGACCTGGTCAAGCTGGAGGTGCTGGGGGAGGCCAAGACGCTGTACCCCGACATGGTGGAAACGCTGCGCGCGACGGAGATCCTCGCCAACGAGGGCTTCAAGCCGATGGTCTATTGCGTGGACGATCCCATCGCCGCGAAACGGCTGGAGAATGCGGGCGCAGTCGCGATCATGCCGCTGGGCGCGCCGATCGGCTCGGGGCTCGGCATCCAGAACCAGGTCACCATCCGGCTGATCGTCGAGGGCGCGGGCGTGCCGGTGCTGGTCGATGCGGGCGTCGGCACGGCAAGCGATGCGGCCGCGGCGATGGAGCTGGGCTGCGACGGCGTGCTGATGAACACCGCCATCGCCGAGGCCAAGGACCCGGTGATGATGGCCGCGGCGATGCGCGCCGGCGTGGAGGCGGGGCGCCTTGCATATCGCGCCGGTCGCATGGCCCGGCGTCGCTACGCTGACCCGTCCAGCCCGCTCGCCGGCTTGATCTGAACCAGTTGTCATGGAACTGGCGAGCAGGTCCGGCGGTTCATGACACCAGCGAAACGGGCGCGACTTTCCGCCGCCTGAACCCGCGATGGAGGCTATCATGGGCGAACTGACCGACAAGATCAAAGGCAACGTCGACGAGGCGATCGGCAAGGCAAAGCAGGCGATCGGCGGCCATCAGGGCGACTCCGAGATGCACGATGAGGGTGCCGCTCAGGAAGTCAAGGGCAAGGGCGAGCAGTTCAAGGGCTCGGTCAAGGGCGCTCTCGGCGACGACATCTGAGTCGAGCTGATTGGATAACGAAAAAGGCCGTCCCGGATATCCGGGGCGGCCTTTTTCGTTCGGCGCTACAGGTGGCCGGCGGCGCTCAGGCCGTGATCGGCTGGCCGGTGCCGATCATCTTGCCGCGCGTCACGATCACCCGATCGCCGAGCCTGGTCGCACCGAACAGCTTCTTGGCAAAAGCCGTCGGCACGCCGATGCAGCCGTGCGTCGCCGCGTCCCACGCGACCTCGCTGCCGTGGATCGAGATGCCGTCGTTGGTCAGCCGCAGCATGTAGGGCATCGGCGCGTCATACAGGTTCGAGACGTGATGAGCGTCCTTTTGCGTGATCGGGTAGACGCCAAGCGGCGTCGGCATGTGGTCCGCGCCAAAGATCACCGCGGCCGTGCCGATCTCGTAGCCACCGCGGAAGATCGACAGGACCTCCGCCTGCAGGTCCACGGTGATGATCACCGGCCCGGCCGGTACGCCCTCGTCGTCCCAGAACCATTTGCCGAAGGCGATCGGCCCGCCTGTGTCGAGCACGCGCTTGATCACGGTGGCGTCGGCGGGCTTGGGCTCGGCTGGTGGGGCGATGTGCTTCACCGGCAGTGCGACGGCATGCGGCGCGATCCTTCGCCCCTCGTTGTGCGGCGCCGGGGCAGCGGCGAGCCGAGCGACGGGTGTTGCCGCGCCGGCGGGGTCACGGGTCGGAACGCCCGCCGCATAGCAACCGGCGGCGACCACGGCGCCGGCCAGGATCACGCGCGCGATCCACGGCGCAACGCGCGAGGGGGGCAGGGGCGGCTGTTGGCTCGGGTCCATGGCCGGATGATCGCCCAATCGCGCCGCCGCTGCCAGAGGCGAAAATGTCACGTCCCAGCGCGGGACGCGGCGGCCTGCCGTTAACATCGTCGTCCGGCAGCCGGCACCCGCCGCCAAGATCGCGGGTCGAAGTTGACCCGTTCTCGGCCCAGAGCCTATGCCGCGCCTCGAGGAGAGGCCGATGAACAAGCTGTACCCCGATGCTGGCGCCGCGCTGGACGGCCTGCTGCACGACAACATGACGATCTGTGCGGGCGGCTTCGGCTTGTGCGGCATCCCCGAACGGCTGATCGACGCGATCCAGGCGTCGGGGGTCAAGGGGCTGACGATCGCCTCCAATAACGCCGGCATCGACAACCAGGGCCTCGGCAAGCTGCTGCGCGCACGGCAGGTCAGGAAGATGATCTCCTCCTACGTCGGTGAGAACAAGGAATTCGAGCGGCAGTATCTGTCGGGCGAACTGGAGGTCGAGTTCTGCCCGCAGGGCACGCTTGCCGAACGGTGCCGCGCGGGCGGCGCAGGCATTCCCGGCTTCTATACCAGGACGGGCGTCGGCACGCTGGTCGCGGAGGGCAAGGAGGTGAAGCTGTTCGGTGGCGAGGAATATATCCTCGAACGCGGCATCCGTGCCGACCTGTCCATCATCAAGGGCTGGAAGGCGGATGAAAGCGGCAACCTGATCTTCCGAAAGACGGCCAGGAACTTCAACCAACCCATGGCAACGGCGGGCAAAATCTGCGTTGCGGAAGTGGAGGAGGTGGTCCCCACCGGCACTCTCGATCCCGACGCGATCCATCTGCCGGGCATCTATGTGAAGCGCATGATCGTTGGTGCGCCCTACGACAAGCAGATCGAGTTCCGCACCACCCGCCCGCGTGCCCAAGGCGTTGCGGCATGAAGCGACATGTCGGCCTGGCGGCGCTGCTGCCGCTGTCCGCCTGTGCGGTCGCGCCGGTCGCGGTGCAATCGACACCGGTGACCGCCGCTGCTGCCAGCGTGCCTTCGGGCATGCAATATCTCTACGGCTCGGGTGAGGGGGCCGCGATCAGCATCCAGGCGTGGCGCGGCCTGGTCAGCTATGTCGCCGCGCAAGTGCAGGCCCGGCCCGCCGACAGCGTCGTGCTGGACGAGGAGAGCACGCTTACCGCACCGCGTTTCGTTTCGTGTGGAAACAAGCCCTTGGCGGCCGTCTTTGACGTCGACGAGACGGTGCTGCTCAACCTCGGCTACGAAGGTGAGGACGCCGCGCATCCGGATCGCGGCTATGATGAGAAGCGCTGGCAGGCATGGGAGCGGGCGAGCCCCGGCAAGGTGGCGGCGGTGCCCGGCGCGCGCAAGGCGCTCGACGTGCTGCGGCAGATCGGCGTCACCGTGATCTTCAACACCAACCGCTCGGCCGCCAACGCCGCCTTTGCCCAGGCCGCGCTGGAGGGCGTGGGGCTGGGACCGGCAAAGCATGGCGAGACGCTGTTCCTCACCGGCGACACGCCGGGCGGCAGCCGCAAGGACCCCCGCCGCGCGATCATCGCCAGCCGCTACTGCGTGGTGGCGATGGCCGGCGACCAGCTCGGCGATTTCTCCGACCTGTTCAATGCACCCGGCCTGTCGCCGCAGCCGCGCCGCGCCGCCGTGTCGGCCCCGCCCCTGGCCAGCAAATGGGGTGCGGGCTGGTTCCTGTTGCCCAATCCCGTCTACGGCTCCGCCCTCAGGGGTAGTCCGGACGACATCTTCCCAGCCGCCACGCGCTGGACATCCGAGGAGAGCCACTGATGCCCTGGGACCGTAACGGCATGGCCGCCCGCGCCGCTCGCGAACTGCGCGACGGCTTCTACGTGAACCTCGGCATCGGCATCCCCACCCTCGTCGCCAACCACATTCCCGCCGGCGTCGAGGTGACGCTGCAATCGGAAAACGGCATGCTTGGCATCGGCCCATTCCCCTTCGAAGGCGAGGAGGACCCCGACCTCATCAACGCCGGCAAGCAGACGATCAGCGAACTGCCGCAATCGGCCTATTTTTCCAGCGCCGATAGCTTCGCGATGATCCGCGGCGGACACATCGACCTGACGGTGCTTGGCGCCATGGAAGTGAGCGAGGGCGGCGACATCGCCAACTGGATGATTCCCGGCAAGATGATCAAGGGCATGGGCGGCGCCATGGACCTGGTCGCCGGCGTCAAGAAGATCATCGTGGTGATGGAGCACACCGCGAAGGATGGCAGCCCCAAGTTCATCCCCGCGTGCACCCTGCCGCTGACGGGCCGGAACGTGGTGGATATGATCGTCACCGATCTTGCCGTGTTCCAGCGTGCCGATCACGGCTCGCCCTTCAGGCTGGTGGAAACGGCGCCGGACGTCACGCGCGACGAGATCGCGGCCAAGACCACCGCGCATTACCTGGCGTGAGCTACACGCTGATTACCGCCAACCGGAACTACAGCAGCTGGTCGCTGCGACCGTGGCTGTTGGTGACGGCGCTGGCCATTCCGTTCGAGGACCGGCAGGTGCGCTTTGCGGGCGCAAGCAACTGGTCTGCCTTTCGCGCCTTCTCGCCGACCGGGCAGGTGCCGGTGCTGATCGATGGCCAGCGAACCGTGTGGGACTCGCTGGGGATTGCCATGTATCTCGCGGAGCGACACCGGGGCGTGTGGCCGGCGGACGAGGCGGCACGTGGCTGGGCTTATGCCGCGGTGGCGGAAATGCACGGCGGCTTCGCGGCGTTGCGTAACGAGCGGCCGATGAACGTCGGCGTGCGGGTCACCCCCTTTGGCGGGTCGCCGGCGCTGACACGCGAGCTGGAGCGCCTGGGCGAACTATGGTCAGAGGGGCTTGAGCGATTCGGCGGTCCGTGGCTGGCCGGCAACGCGATCAGCGCCGCCGATGCTTTCTTTGCGCCCGTCGCCTTCCGCGTGCGCACCTACGGAATCGAGCTTCCCGCGGCGGCGGCTGCCTATGCCGAGCGGCTCCTTGCGCATCCTGCGATGCTGGCGTGGGAGGCGGCGGCGCTGGCCGAAACCTGGCGCGACGACGATCACGAGGCCGAACTGGCGGGCGTCGGCACGGTCACCCAGGATCAACGCGCAATGGCGTGAGACCGGCGTGATCGGGCGGGAGGCGGCAAAGCGCTCGAACAATGCGGCGGAAGGTGTTCCGAGCATTGGCGCTTAACCACTTTGCCGCTACGGTTCGCGGCCATGGCCGACCGCCCGCGCACGCTGTACGAAAAGATCTGGGACGCCCATCTGGTTGAGCGGCGGGATGACGGCACCTGCCTGATCTACATCGACCGCCACCTGGTGCATGAAGTCACCAGCCCGCAGGCTTTCGAAGGGCTGCGCGCCGCCGGCCGCCGCGTGCGTCGGCCCGACCTGACGCTCGCGGTGCCCGATCACAACCTGCCGACCACCCCCCGTGTCGACAGCACCGGGCGCGAGCTGCCGATCGCCGATCCCGACAGCGCGCAGCAACTCGAAGCATTGCGTCGCAATGTTGCCGAGTTCGGCGTTCCCTATATCGATGCGCTCGCCGCCGCGCAGGGGATCGTCCACGTTGTCGGGCCGGAGCAGGGCTTCACGCTGCCCGGCACCACGTTGGTGTGCGGCGACAGCCATACGGCGGCGCATGGGGCTCTCGGCACGCTGGCGTTCGGCATCGGCACGTCGGAGGTCGAGCATGTGCTCGCCACCCAGACGCTGCTGCTGCAGCAATCGAAGACGATGGAGATCCGCGTCGACGGCACGCTTGGCTTTGGGGTGAGCCCGAAGGATGTGATCCTGGCGATCGTCGGCCGGATCGGCGCGGCGGGCGGCACCGGCTATGTGGTGGAATATACCGGCTCCGTGATCCGCGCGATGTCGGTCGAGGGGCGGTTGACCATCGCCAACATGGCGATCGAGCATGGCGCCCGCTCCGGATTAGTGGCGCCCGACGAAACCACCTTCGCCTACCTCAAGGGCCGGCCAATGGCGCCGGCGGCCGAGCAATGGGATCAGGCGGTGAACTGGTGGCGGACGCTGCCCAGCGATGCCGATGCGCGCTACGACCAGACGGTGCGGCTCGACGCCACCGACATCGCGCCCGGGCTGACCTGGGGCACCAGCCCCGAGGATGTCGTCGCCATCACCGGCGTGGTGCCGGCGCCCGAGAGCTTCGCGGACCCGTCCAAGCAGGCGGCGGCGCGCAAATCGCTCGACTACATGGGTCTCGTGCCCGGCACGCGGATGCAGGACGTGCCCGTGCAGCACGTTTTCATCGGCAGCTGCACCAACAGCCGCATCGAGGATCTTCGCGCGGCGGCGTCCGTAGCCAACGGCCGGCGTGTCGCGGACGGTGTGCGCGCGCTGGTGGTGCCGGGTTCGGGCCTGGTCAAGCGCCAGGCGGAGGCCGAAGGGCTCGACCGCGTGTTCGCCGAGGCGGGGTTCGAATGGCGCGAGCCAGGCTGCTCGATGTGCCTCGCCATGAACCCGGACAAGGTGCCGGCGGGAGAGCGCTGTGCTTCCACGTCCAACCGCAATTTCGTCGGGCGGCAGGGGCCGGGTGCGCGCACCCACCTTCTGTCGCCGGCAATGGCGGCGGCGGCGGCGGTGACCGGGCGGCTGAGCGACGTGCGTGATTTGGTGACAACAGGTTCGATGGGGGAAATGGCATGAAGCAGGCGTTGATGATCCTGATCGCAGGGGCGTTGTTGAGCGGTGCAGCCTGCTACATCGCCGCGGCACGGGTGTCCGCCGCGGAAGTGCCCGCCGGGCGATAAGCGTGCAGCCGGTACGCCAGCTGTCGGGCAGCGCCTATCCGTGGGGGGCGAAGAACGTCGACACCGACGTCATCATCCCCGCGCACTGGCTGAAGACGATCACCCGCTCGGGCCTTGGCCGTGGCGCGTTCGAAACGGTGCGCGCCACGGCCGGCAACGTATTTGACGACGGGAGGTACGCGGGCAGCCCGATCCTGATCGCCGGCGACAATTTCGGCTGCGGATCGAGTCGCGAGCATGCCGCATGGGCGCTCGCGGACATGGGCGTCCGGGCGGTGATCGCGCCGTCGTTCTCCGACATCTTTTCAGGCAATGCGGTGAAGAACGGCATCGTGCCGGTGGTGCTGCCGGAGGAGGCGATCGACCGGCTGATGGCGGTCGCCGCAGAGGAGCCGATCACCGTCGACCTGGAGACGATGACGGTCACCACACCATACCAGGACCGCTATCACTTCCATCTCGACCCCTTCCGGCGCCGCTGTCTGATGGAGGGACTGGACGAGATCGGCCTGACGCTGGCAAGGGATACCGCGATTTCGAAATGGGAAGGGGAGATGGCCAGCCATCGCCCCTGGGTCGCGGGGAGAAGCGGGTATGCGGGCGTTGCTGTCGAAGACGGTCGGAGGACCTGACACGCTGCAACTGACGGAGCTGCCCGATCCGGTGGCGGCTCCAGGGCAGGCGGTGATCGCGGTCAAGGCGTGCGCGATCAACTATCCCGATGTCCTGATCATCGAGGACAAGTATCAGTTCAAGCCGGCCCGCCCGTTCGCGCCCGGCGGCGAGATCGCGGGCGTGATCGAAAGCGTAGGGGAGGGCGTCACCGGCTGGCAGGTCGGCGACCGCGTCATGGGCGTGATCGGCCATGGCGGCCTTGCCGAAAAGATCGCCGTGGACCCCAACAGGCTTTATCGCCTTCCGGCCGGGCGCAGCTTTGCGGAAGGAGCCTCGCTGGTCCTGACCTATGCGACGACGATCCACGCGCTGGTCGATCGCGGCCGCATCAAGGAAGGTCATTCGCTGCTCGTGCTGGGGGCTGCCGGCGGTGTCGGCCTCGCTGCGATAGAACTCGGCAAGGCGTTCGGCGCGCGCGTCGTCGCCGCCGTGTCGTCTGAAGAGAAGGCAGAAGCGGCGCGCCAGGCCGGGGCGGACGACGTGATCGTCTATGACCGCGCGCCCTTCACCAAGGAACAGAGCAAGGCGCTGGCCGACCAGTTCAAGGCCGCGGCGGGACGCGACGGGTTCGACCTGGTCTACGACCCGGTCGGCGGCGACTATGCGGAGCCGGCGTTGCGCTCGGTCGGCTGGGAGGGGCGCTATCTGGTGGTCGGCTTTCCCGCCGGTATCCCCAAGTTGCCGCTGAACCTCACCCTGCTGAAAAGCTGCGACGTGTGCGGCGTCTTCTGGGGCGCCTTTGCCGCGCGTGACCCCCGCGCCAACCAGGCAAACCTCGACCGGCTGTTCCGCCTCTGGGCCGATGGCAAGATTCAGCCGCGCGTGACGCAGGTGTTCCCCTTCGAGCGCGGCGGCGATGCCATCGCCACGATGGCCGCGCGCGCCGCGATCGGCAAGCTGGTGGTCGAGATCGGCGAATAGCGCCACGTTGCACGACCTGCGGGTCGCCCCTATCTCTCCCCGTGACAAGCCGGGGAGCCACGCCATGACCACCTTTGACGATCGCCAGCGCGCCTTTGAGGCCAAGTTCGTGGCGGAGGAGGAGATGGCGTTCCGGGTTACCGCGCGTCGCAATCGCCTGCTGGGCCATTGGGCGGCCGGGCTGATGAAGCTGACGGCCGAGGAGGCCGACGCCTATGCCAAGGCCGTGGTCCATGCCGAGTTCGAGGAAGCAGGCGACGAGGACGTGGTCCGTAAGCTAGTCGGCGATCTCACCGCTGCGGGCGTGGACATCGACGAGGTCGCGGTTCGCCGCTCGCTCGACGAGCGGATGGTCGAGGCCCGTCGCCAACTGATGGAGAGCCGCTGATGCCGATGGCGGCGGACGAGATCGCGGCGATGATCCGCGCCGGCATCCCCGATGCGACCGTGGAGATCACCGACCTCGCAGGCGATGGTGACCATTATGCGGCCCGGGTGGTCGCGCCCAGCTTCGCCGGCATGCCGCGCGTCAAGCAGCACCAGGCCGTCTATGCGACGCTCGGCGGCCGCATGGGCGGCGTGCTTCACGCGCTTCAACTCACCACCGCAGCACAATAGGCGCTTTGCCGGCAGCGGCACAGCAACGAGGATAACACAATGATCGACGACGCCAACGCCCGCATCGACGCCCTGGTGAAGAGCAATCCGGTAGTCCTGTTCATGAAGGGCAGCCCCTTGTTTCCGCAATGCGGCTTTTCGAGTCGGGCAACGGCCATTCTCCAGCACCTCGGCGTTGAGTTCGAGAGCGTCGACGTGCTCCAGGACCAGGGCATCCGGCAGGGCATCAAGGCCTATTCCGACTGGCCGACCATTCCGCAGCTGTACGTCAACGGCGAATTTGTCGGCGGCTCCGACATCATGATGGAGATGTACGAGAGCGGCGAGCTTGCGCAGCTGTTCGAGGGCACGAAAGCGGCAAGCTGAGCGGCTGACGGCGCAAACGGGCCCTACTCGCGCTGCCTGATCGTTTTTCGATAAAGAGCCGGGTGCGGGCGGACCGTTGCGAGACCTGGAAGCACTCGGTCCGCCCTGCTGAAGCGATGAACGCTCGGCTGCCTCACGCTTTGCAGGCGCCGTGCCAGCCGAGTTCATCCGCGTATTCCTGCGGCTCCCGATGGTTAACGCCGGTGCGGCGATAGCGCTGATTGTAAGAAACGCCGACATCGACCCATTGGCCAGCTGCCGCATTCTCGGCGGGGGGAGGGGGCTGCACCGGCACCGGCACCGGCACTTGCGTTCGCCGCGCCGCGCCGCCATCTGCCGGCCATGGCCGAGCACCCGACCGGAGTTCCGATCCAGCTCGAGCCGCTGGTCACCCGCATTCTCGCGCCCAACCCCTCGCCGTTCACCTTCACGGGCACCCAGACGCATCTGGTGGGAACCAGCGAGCTGGCGGTGATCGATCCCGGCCCGGACGATGCAGCTCACCGGGCGGCACTGCTCAGCGCCATTGCCGGGCGGCCGGTCAACGCCATCGTCATCACCCATCATCACCGCGACCACAGTCCCGGCGCTCCGGCCTTGGCGGAAGCGACCGGCGCGCCGGTGATCGGGGCGGCGCCGTTCACGCTCAGCGACGCCGGCCCGCGCGCCGACGCGGCCTTCGACCCCGCCTATGCGCCGGATCGGGTGATGGCCGAGGGGGATCGTGTCAGTGGTGAGGGCTGGACGCTGGAGGCGATCGCCACGCCGGGGCACACCTCCAACCACCTCGCCTTTGCCTTGCCGGAAACCCGCGCCTTGTTCTCCGGCGACCACGTCATGGGCTGGTCGACCACTGTGGTGTCGCCGCCGGACGGCAACATGACCGCGTACATGGCCAGCCTCGACAAGCTGCTGCGCCGCGACGACCGGGTCTACTACCCCGGCCACGGCGAGGCGGTCGCCAACCCGCGGCGGTGGGTGCGCGGGCTACTTGGCCACCGCAAGCAGCGCGAAGGGCAGATCCTGCGGCTCCTCGGCACCGGCGACCAGCGGGTACCGGCGATGACCGCGAAGATGTATGTGGGGCTCGACCCGCGGCTGCTCCCGGCCGCGGAACGCTCGGTGCTGGCGCATCTCCATGACCTGCGGGCCCGCGGGATGGTGTGCGAGGCGCCGAGGGAGCACTGGACGCTGCCCGCATGACCGACACGCCCCGCCGTTCCGTTTCCTCGTTCCTGGCCAAGTTCGGCGGCGCGGTGATCATCCTGATCCTCGCGGTGCTGCTGTTGCTGTGGGGCGTGCAGCGCTACGTCGCCAACCGGCTGTCGCCGCCAGATCCCACCACCGTCGCGAGCGCCAGCCTGGAGGGCTTGCGCGAGCAGAACCGCCTGTCCGCCTTTGCGGCGCGCTATGTCGCCGTGGTGACCTCGCGCCAGACGGCCTATGGGCTTTCCGCCGAAAAGACGCTGATCATGCCCGGCAGCGTCCGCTATGAGGTCGATCTCGGCAAGTTGAGCCAGCGGGACGTCGCCTGGGATGCCGCGGACAAGACGCTGCTGGTGACGCTGCCGCCGATCGAGATTGACGGGCCTCAGGTCGATCTGACGGCGATCCGCGAATATGGCGGGAGCGGCGTGCTCGCGCGCCTGACCAACGCCACGGTGCAGCTTGACGCCGCCAATCGCCGCGCAGGGCAGGTGGAGCTGCTGCGCCAGGCACGCGACGCGACGCCGATGCGGCTCGCCCGCGACGCCACGCGCCGTGCGGTGGAGCGCAGTTTCGCCATGCCCCTGCGCGCCGCCGGCCTCGACGCCACGGTCAAGGTGCGCTTCGCCGACGAGCCGAAAGGCGGCAACGAGCATTGGGATACCACACGCTCGTTGCAGGAAGTGCTCGGCAACGCCAGATAGGGCGTCATGGAAATCCAGACCAACCTCGCCGGCCTCGACCTTCGCGCCGAGATCGACCGCCTCCGCCGGACGCGCAACGCGGTGATCCTCGCGCATTATTACCAGAAGCCCGAGTTGCAGGATTTGGCGGATTTCGTCGGCGACAGCCTCGATCTGTCGCGCAAGGCGGCGGAAACCGATGCCGACGTGATCGCCTTCTGCGGCGTGCGCTTCATGGCCGAGACGGCGAAGATCCTCTCGCCCGGCAAGATCGTCGTGCTGCCCGACATGGACGCCGGTTGCAGCCTGGAGGACAGCTGTCCCCCTGAGCAATTCGCCGCCTTCCGCGCCGCGCACCCGGACCATATCGCGCTGACCTACATCAACTGCTCGACGGAGGTGAAGGCGC
>Ga0210040_10001700_pt1 | contig 32636 bp, 30 predicted proteins | sample CryGeyCG12114_NA_FD_185462 | JGI IMG/M metagenome (GOLD analysis project Ga0210040, IMG submission 185462) | Groundwater microbial communities from aquifer - Crystal Geyser CG19_WC_8/21/14_NA (SPAdes) (version 2) | ecosystem: Environmental > Aquatic > Deep subsurface > Groundwater | place: USA...
TCTCCCTGGGGGACACCCTGCGGACCGCACTCGACCCGAGGCAGAGACCATGACCACCGCCACCACCTCCCCGACCTCCCCCGAGAGCCCGACGTCCCCCGAGAGCCCGACGTCCCCCGAGAGCCCGACGTCCCCCGAGAGCCAGGTCCCCGACGCGGCCACCCTGGAGACCATCGACCGCTGGCTGTCCTACCGGACCTGGCACAGCCGCACCCCGGGCGCCCAGGTGGCCGTCGGCGTGGCCGGACGGACGTTCTTCTCCCGCGCCTACGGCTGGGCGGACCTGCGTGGCGGCGTCGCGATGACGACCAGCCACCTGTTCCGGATCGCCTCGCACTCCAAGACCTTCACCGCCACCCTGGTCCTGCAGCTGGCCGACGCCGGCCGGCTCGGTCTCGAGGACACCCTCGAGACCCACCTGCCGGCCGTGGCCGACTCGCCCGCACTGGCCGGCATCCGGCTGCGCGAGCTCCTCGAGCACACCGGCGGCGTGCTCCGCGACGGCCGTGACGCCGACTACTGGCAGTTCAGCCGCGGGTTCCCCGACAACGAGGCGCTGCTCGAGCTGGCCCTCGAGGGGGGGACCAAGACCCCGCCCGGAGAGGCGTTCGCCTACAGCAACATCGGCTACTCCCTGCTCGGGCTGGTGGTGGAGGCGGTGACCGGCCAGAGCTTCGGCGAGGCCGCCCGCAGCGCGATCATCGCCCCCCTCGGGCTGGCCGACACCGACGCCGACCACCTCGCCGACCGGGCCGGCGACTACGCCGTCGGGCACAGCGGGCTCAGCACCGCGCCGCAGCGGCAGTCGCTGGAGCACGTGCACACCGGGGCGATGGCGGCGGCCACCGGCTTCACCTCGACCGCCACCGACCTGGTCACCTACTTCGGTGCGCACGCGATGGGCGACGAGCGGCTGCTCACCGACCGCACCAAGCGGCTGCAGCAGCGGCTGGCCAACCCGGGCGACCCGCGCCACCCCGAGGGCAGCGGCTACGGCTGGGGGATGATCGTGGAGAAGATCGACGACCGCACCTGGGTCGGGCACTCCGGTGGCTACCCCGGTCACATCACCAAGACCCTGCTCGACCCGACCACCGGCCTGGTGATCAGCGTGCTCACCAACGCCATCGACGGCCCGGCCGAGCCGCTGGCCCGCGGTGTGGCGCAGCTGCTCACCGACGCGGCCCGGACCGCGGGCGAGGGCAGCCCGAGCGCCGCCGCCCTGGCCCGCACCGGTCGTTACGCCAGCGCCTGGGGGCTGCTCGACCTCGCGGCTGTGGGCGGCCGGCTGCTGACCCTGCACCCCACGGCGTGGGCGCCGCTGGAGGGCGTCGACGAGCTGGCCGAGGACGCCGACGGCGGGCTGCGGATCGCCGCCGGCAGCGGGTACGGCTCGGTCGGGGAGCCGGTCACCTTCACCGAGGACGCCGACGGGTCCACCACCGGCCTGCGCTACGGCGGCATGGGGATGACGGCGATGCCGACGCTGGCCGACAGCCGGGCGCACCGCTGGGGAGGCCCGGTGGACGATGACCGCGACTAGCCTGCTGGAGGCCGTCCGGGGCCCCAGCACGAGAGTCGAGGACCAGCCGATGACGGATCCGATGGCGGAGGCGATGACGGGGGCGGCGACGGGGACGGGCGGGGCAGCGACCCGCCGGGCGTCGGGCCGCGGGCCCGTGGACGAGGACGTCCCGGACGCCGACGAGCAGGCCCGGCGGACGTTCGCCGAGGACTTCGGCCTGCTGTGGGAGAGCATCGGCTCGTCGCTGATGGACGGGCGGATCCTGGGCTACCTGATGGTGATGCGGCCGCCGTACATCTCCTCGGCCGGGCTGGCCGCGACCCTGGCCGCCAGCGCCGGCTCGGTGTCGATGTCCACCCGCCGGCTGGTGGAGTCCGGCTTCGCCAAACGCCAGGTGGTGCCGGGCGACCGCAGCCACTACTTCCGCGTCGAGCAGGACGTCTGGGGCAGCTGGCTGGCCGGGGAGCGGCGCTACCTGGACATGGAGCGCCAGGTGATCGAGCGCGGGCTCGAGCTGTTCGCCGACGACCCCGCCGACGAGGTGGTCCGCCAGCGGCTGGTCAACGGGCGCGACTACCTGCGCTGGGTCGCCACCTACCACCGGCGGATGCTCGCGGACTGGGAGGAGTTCAAACGCGCCCGGGACGCCGGCGAGCACGGGCCGGACGCGGCCGGACCGGGCACGGGCGAGACGGGCGCGGGGGACGACAGGACCTGGGAAGTGAGCCGGTGACCGGCGAGGGGAACGGCGTGCTGCTGGCGGTGCGCGACCTGCGCGTCGACTTCGTGGTGGAGGGCGCCGTCGTGCCGGCCGTCCGCGGGGTGTCGCTGGAGGTCCGCCGCGGCGAGGTGCTCGCGCTGGTCGGGGAGTCGGGTTCGGGGAAGTCGGTGACGGCGATGAGCGTGCTGGGCCTGCTGCCGCGCACCGCCCGGGTGCGGGGCGCCATCCACTACGACGGCACCGACCTGCTGGCGCTGGACGAGCCCGCCCTGCGCCGCTACCGCGGCTCCCGGGTGGCGATGGTCTTCCAGGACCCGGTCGCTGCGCTCAACCCCACGTTCACCATCGGCTTCCAGCTGACCGAGGCCGTCCGGCGGCACGCGCCGGGGCTGGACCGTGCCGCCGTCCGTGCCCGGGTGCTGGACCTGCTCGCCTCGGTGGAGATCCCCGAGCCGTCGCGGCGGTCGCGGCAGTACCCGCACCAGCTCTCCGGCGGTCAGTGCCAGCGGGTGGTCATCGCCCTCGGGCTGGCCGGGGACCCCGAGCTGCTGATCGCCGACGAGCCGACGACGGCGCTGGACGTCACCGTCCAGGCCGAGGTGCTGGAGCTGCTGCGCCGGCTGCGGGAGCGGCTCGGCATGACGGTGCTGGTGATCACCCACGACATGGGGGTGGTGGCCGACATCGCCGACGCCGTGGTGGTGCTGCGCGACGGCGAGGTCGTCGAGGAGGGGCCGACCCGGCGCGTCTTCACCTCCCCACGGGCTCCGTACACCCAGCAGCTGCTGGCCGCGGTGCCCAAGCTGGGCGACCGCGGTGACTCCGGCGGCACCGCGCCGGTCGCCGAGCCGGTGCTGTCGGTCCGCGACCTCGTGGTGGAGTACGGCAGCCCGCTCCGGGGGCTGTTCCGGGCCGTCGACGCGGTGGACCTCACCGTCGGTCCGGGAGAGATCGTCGGCGTGGTCGGGGAGTCCGGCAGCGGCAAGACCACCATCGGGCGGGCGGTGATCGGTCTCGCCCCGATCACCTCCGGTGAGGTGCGGGTGGTCGGCAGCGACCCGACCACGTCCTCACGCCGCGAGCGGCAGGCGCTGCGGCGGCGCGTCGGCGTGGTGTTCCAGAACCCGGCCACCTCGCTCAACCCCCGCTACACGGTGGGCGAGACCGTCGAGGAGCCGCTCCAGGTGCACCTCGGCCTGCGTGGCCAGGCGCTGCGTGAGCGGGCCGACGCCGTCCTGGACGCGGTCGGCCTCGACGGGCGCTGGCGGGAGCGCTACCCGCACGAGCTGTCCGGCGGCCAGCGCCAGCGGGTGGCGATCGGGCGGGCGGTGGCCCTGGACCCGGCGCTGCTGATCGCCGACGAGCCGACCAGCGCCCTCGACGTCTCGGTGCAGGCCCGGGTGCTCGACGTGTTCCGCGAGCTGCAGGCCCGGCTCGGGTTCGGCTGCCTGTTCATCAGCCACGACCTCGCCGTGGTCGACTCCCTCTGCGACCGCGTGGTGGTGCTGCAGCGCGGTCGGGTGGTGGAGTCCGGGCACCGCAGCGCCGTGCTGCGGGACCCGCAGCAGGACTACACGCGACGGCTGATCGCCTCGGCGCCCTACCCCGACCCCGACGTGCAGACCGAACGCCGGCGCCGGGCGGCCATGGCGTGACCCGGGTCGGGGTCCTAGCGGGTCTCGACCTCGGGCGCGCCGCGCTCGGGCATCAGGGCGACGGCCAGGAGCAGCACGATCCCGACGGCGGCCGCGCCGATGAACACCTCGTGCAGGGCCGGGTCCAGGACGGCGGCCGGCACCCCGCTGGCCGTGGTGGAGACCTTGCCGCCGTTGGCCGCGGCCAGCGAGGCGTTGGCGATGGCGCCGAAGACGGCGATGCCGAGCGCACTGCCCATCGAGCGGGCGAACATGTTGGTGCCCGTGACCACCCCGCGCACCTCCCAGCCCACGCTGGACTGCCCGGCGATCATCGTCGGCGCGGCGACCAGGCCCATGCCCAGCCCCACCACGAAGCAGGTGGCGGCGACCTGCCAGACCGAGCTGTCCGCGGACAGCACCACCAGCAGCACCGAGCCGACCAGGATGATCGCGGAGCCGATCAGGGCGGTGCGGCGGAAGCCGATCCGCAGGTAGAGCCGGCCCGCGTTCGAGGCGGCCAGCGGCCAGCCGATGGTCAGCGCGGCGAGCGCGAAGCCCGCGACCAGGGCGTTCTCACCGAGCACGCCCTGCACGTAGAGCGGGATGTAGGAGGTGAGCCCGATCAGCATCACCCCGACGGCCAGGCTGGCCACGTTGGTGGTGTTCAGCAGCCGGCTGCGGAGCACCCACGGCGGGATCACCGGCTCGGCCGCCCGGCGCTCGGCGAGCCCGAAGCCGACCAGGCCGACGACGCCGAGGGCCAGCACGACGATGCTGGGCGCGGAGAGCCAGGACCAGAGCACGCCGCCCTCGAGCAGGCCGAGGATCAGCAGCGAGGTGCCCACGGTCAGCAGCGACGCACCGAGGTAGTCGATGCGGTGCTTCTCCCGGGCCACGTCCTCGGAGAACCGGCGGGCGAGCACCCAGCCGGCGGCCAGGCCGAGCGGGACGTTGACGAAGAAGATGTAGCGCCAGTCGAGGAGCTCGACGAACACCCCGCCCAGGGTGGGGCCGACGACGGCGGCGATGGCCCAGACGCTGGCCAGGTAGCCCTGCACCTTGGCGCGCTCGGCGATGGAGTAGATGTCCCCGATGATCGTCATCGAGACCGGCATCACTGCGCCGGCCCCGAGGCCCTGCACCGCCCGGAACGCGATCAGCGCGGGCATGCTCCAGGCGATCCCGCACAGGATCGAGCCCAGCACGAACAGGCCGACGCCCGCCAGCATCATCGGCTTGCGGCCGAACAGGTCGCTCAGCTTGGCGAAGATCGGCACCGACACGGCCTGGGCCAGCAGGTAGACCGAGAACAGCCAGGGGAACTGGGAGAAGCCGCCCAGGTCGTCCACGACCGCGGGGACCGCCGTGGCCAGGATGGTGGAGTCGATGGCCACCAGCCCGACGCTGAGCATCACCGCCAGCAGGATCGGGCCGCGCTCGGAGCGCAGCCCGACGTCCGCGCGGGTGACCGGGGACGGGCTCGTCTGCGTCATGGCAGGGCCAACCTGCCGCCCGGCCCGGCCATTCCCCGATGACGGGGCGGGTTCAGCCCGCGGTGCCCACCGGGGAGACGACCAGCTGCGGGTTGCTGCCCGGGTCGCGCTGGCAGGCCTGGGTCTCGTACGGCACGTAGCGGGAGGCCCGCGAGCCGGGCGGGTAGACCCGGAAGCCGTCGGAGGTGGTCGGCGCGCAGCGGTCGGCGTCGAAGCTGCCGGCGTTCACCACCTGCAGCAGCGAGGTGGTGGTGCGTCCCGGGGCCAGCCGGACGGGCGCCGACGCGGCCGAGCGGTTGCGGACGGCCGGCACGCCCAGCTGGGTGCCGTCGCGGTGGCCGACGAAGGAGACGCCGGGGAACCCGGTCAGCACGCAGGTCGCGTCGGCGGTGCTCCGGAAGGTGAGCAGCACGTAGTCGCTGCCCGCCGCCGCCCCGCCCTCGGACCGCCGCACCCCGATCTGCAGCTGGTCGGTGCGGCAGCGGCTCGCCGACGCCGGTCCGGTCGACGGCGCGGAGGTGGGGCTGGCCGAGGTCGAGGGCCGGCTGGAGGGCTGCGGCGCGGCGGAGGACGGGTCCGGGCTGTCCGCGGAGCCCGGGGCCGAGGTGCTCGGCTCGGGAGTCTCCGGGCCGGCGGAGGTGGAGGGCTCGGGCGCGCTCGCGGAGATGCCGACGCTCGGGGAGCCGTCGGCCGGCTCGGCGCCGGTCGCCGTGGTCTCGAGCCCGTTGCTGCAGCCGGCCAGGGCGAGGGCGCCGGCGGCGAGACCGCCGGCGAGCAGGGTGAGGGCGCGGGGTCGGCGGGAGCGGGTGCTGGTCATGACGCCGACGCTAGGTGTCCTGCGTCGCCGTACCGGCACCACCAGGTCACGGCCTCGTCTCAGTCCGCCCGACCCTGCCCGGGCTCGCGGCCGTCGGGCAGGTCGAGGACCACCCGGGCGCCACCGTCCTCGGCGTTGCCGAGCTGCAGCGGGGCGCCGAGCACCGCGGCCTGCCCGGCCGCGATGACCAGGCCCAGGCCGTGCCCGCCGCCGCGTCCCGGGGCGGTGGAGCGGAACCGTTGCGGACCGGACCCCAGCAGCGGGGCGTCGAAGCCGGGTCCGTGGTCGCGGACCACCACCCGGGAGCCGTCGACGGTCACCTCGACCGGCGGGGCGCCGTGCTGGCGGGCGTTGCGCACCAGGTTGGACAGCACCCGCTGCAGCCGCCGGGGGTCGGTGAGCACCACCACCGGCTCGCCCACGACCTGCAGGGTGACCTCGTCCGGCGCCTGGTCGGCCTCGTCGGTGCTGCGCCGGACCGCGCGGGCCACCACGTCGGGCAGCCGGACGTGCTCGAGCTCGGCGGTCTCCACGCCGCTGTCCAGCCGGGCGACCTCCAGCAGCTCCTCGACCAGCACGGCCAGCGCCTCGGCCCGGTCCCGGACCAGCACGGCCGGCCGCGAGTCGTCGAGCAGCGCGGCGGCGGTGAGCAGCCCGGTCACCGGCGTGCGCAGGTCGTGCGCGACGTCGGCGGTGAAGCGCTGCTCGGCCCGCAGCCGCTGGGCCAGGCGGGCGGCCATGGCGTCGACGGCGTCGGCGAGGTCGCCCACCTCGTCCTCGCCGGGGCCCACCGCCGCGCGCAGGGCAGGGGTCCCCGCCGCCGGGTCGTCGGGGGTGTCGGCGACCCCCCGGGCGGTCCGGGCGGCCAGCCGCAGCCGGCGGGAGAGCCGGTTGGCCGACAGCCCGCCGGCGAGGGTGGCCAGCAGCACCGCCGCCAGGCCGGCGAGCACCAGCGCCCGGTCGAGGTCGCGGACGCCGGCGTCGACGGGCCGGAAGGTGGCGACGGTGCTCAGCACCCGGTCGCCGGACCGCCCGGCGGCCCAGATCGTCCGGGTGCCGCGGCCGTTGACCAGCGTCGCGCGGGCCCCGTCGCGGGCCAGCGCCGCCGTCAGCTCGGCGGGGACGCCCGGGTCGTCGAGGCGCGCGTCGAAGCTGAGCAGGCCGGTGGCCGCCCGGATCTCCAGCGCCGCCTGCAGCCGCTCGTCCGCCGCGACCCGTGCCTCCCGCACCCGGTTCTCCACCACCAGGAGGTGGACGCCGACCCCGAGCGCGGCCACGGTGACCACGACCAGGCCCGCGATGGTGGCGGCGATCCGCAGCCGCAGCCCGGTGCGCGGCCGGCGCCGTACCGGCCCGGTCACCGTCGCAGCTTGAAGCCGAAGCCCCGGACGGTCTCGATCCGCTCCGCGCCGATCTTGGCCCGCAGCCGCTGGACGTGCACGTTGACCAGGTGCGGGTCCTCGTCCCACTCGCCGTAGTCCCACACCCTCTGCAGCAGGGTCGCCCGGCTCAGCACCACCCCGGGGGACTCCGCCAGCTCGAGGAACAGCCGCATCTCGGTCGGGGTGAGGGACACCGGCTGCCCGGCCCGGCGCAGCTCCAGCGCCTCGCGGTCCAGCTCGAGGTCGCCGAACTGCTGCCGCGACCCCGGGGCCGCGGACCCCGGACCCGCCGACCCCGGACCTGGCACGGGGGCGGGCACCAGGCGCTCGGCCCGCCGGGCGACGCTGCGCAGCCGGGCCAGCAGCACCTGCACGTCGAACGGCTTGACCACGTAGTCGTCGGCGCCGGCCTCCAGGCCCAGCACGACGTCGAGGGCGTCGGTGCGGGCCGAGACCAGGACGAACGGCGTGGTGGACACCTCGCGCACCCGGCGGCAGAGCGACACCCCGTCCAGCCCCGGCAGCATGATGTCGCTGAGCACCAGGTCGAAGGGCCCCTCGCTCCGCCAGCGGTCCCAGGCGTCCAGGCCGTCGGTGCTACGGACGACCTGGTAGCCGTGCCGCTCGAGGTGCAGCTGGGTGGCCTCCCCGATCACCGGGTCGTCCTCGACCAGCAGCAGCCGCGTCGCCACCTCGCTCATGCGTCCTCCCGTCCGGCCCGCCCGCGGGGGCGGGAGGCGCGCGCGGCCCAGTCTGCCGCCCGCTGCGCCCCAGCCCCGGTCAGCGCCCCGGTCAGCGCCCCGGTCAGCGCCCCGGTCACCGCTCCGGGGCCGCTGGGCGGGTGGTCCAGGTGTTTGCACTCGGTAGGGGAGAGTGCTAAAACTTGGTTAGCACTCTCCATAGGTGAGTGCCACCCTCTCCAGCGGTGAGGTCCTCTCAGGACCGTCCGTCGCGGGCACCGTCCGGAGAGCACGACCACTAGCCATCGCGCCGGCGTCCCCACGCCGGCACGCGGGAGGACTCGCGGAGAACATGCCCAAACTCATCTCATTCAACACCGAAGCACGTCGCGGACTCGAGCGTGGGATGAACATCCTCGCCGACGCCGTCAAGGTGACCCTCGGCCCGAAGGGCCGCAACGTCGTGCTCGAGAAGAAGTGGGGTGCCCCCACCATCACCAACGACGGTGTGAGCATCGCCAAGGAGATCGAGCTCGAGGACCCGTACGAGAAGATCGGGGCCGAGCTCGTCAAGGAGGTCGCCAAGAAGACCGACGACGTGGCCGGCGACGGCACCACGACGGCGACCGTCCTGGCCCAGGCGCTGGTCCGCGAGGGCCTGCGCAACGTGACCGCCGGCGCCAACCCGATGAGCCTGAAGAAGGGCATCGAGAAGGCCGTCAGCGCCATCGTCGCCGAGCTCGCCGCCACCGCCACCGACGTCGTCACCAAGGAGCAGATCGCCGCCACCGCGTCGATCTCCGCCGGGGACGCCACGGTCGGCGAGATCATCGCCGAGGCGATGGACAAGGTCGGCAAGGAAGGCGTCATCACCGTCGACGAGTCCAACACCTTCGGCCTGGAGCTCGAGCTCACCGAGGGCATGCGGTTCGACAAGGGCTACATCTCGCCCTACTTCGTCACCGACACCGAGCGCATGGAGACCGTCCTCGACGACCCCTACGTGCTCATCGTCAACTCGAAGGTCTCGAGCCTGAAGGACGTGCTGCCGCTGCTGGAGAAGGTCATCCAGGCCGGCAAGCCGCTCGTCGTCATCGCCGAGGACACCGACGGCGAGGCCCTGGCCGCGCTGATCGTGAACAAGATCCGCGGCACCTTCAAGTCCGTCGCCGTCAAGGCCCCGGGCTTCGGTGACCGCCGCAAGGCCATGCTCGGCGACATCGCCATCCTCACCGGTGGCCAGGTCATCTCCGAGGAGGTCGGCCTCAAGCTCGACGGCGTCGGGCTGGAGCTGCTCGGCCAGGCCCGCCAGGTGCTGGTCACCAAGGACGAGACCACGATCATCGAGGGTGCCGGTGACTCCGACGCCATCGCGGGCCGGGTCAACCAGATCCGTGCCGAGATCGACAACTCCGACTCCGACTACGACCGCGAGAAGCTGCAGGAGCGGCTGGCCAAGCTGGCCGGCGGCGTCGCGGTGATCAAGGTCGGCGCGGCCACGGAGGTCGAGCTCAAGGAGCGCAAGCACCGCATCGAGGACGCGGTGCGCAACGCCAAGGCCGCCGTCGAGGAGGGCATCGTCGCCGGTGGTGGCGTCGCTCTCGTCCAGGCCGCCGCGAAGGTCTTCGCCGACCTCCAGCTCGAGGGTGACGAGGCCGTCGGCGCCTCCATCGTCCGGCTGGCCGTCGAGGCCCCGCTGCGCCAGATCGCCATCAACGCCGGCCTCGAGGGTGGCGTCGTGGTGGAGAAGGTCAAGGGTCTGCCCGTCGGGCACGGCCTGAACGCCGCCACCGGTGTCTACGAGGACCTGCTCGCCGCCGGCGTGCCGGACCCGACGAAGGTCACCCGCTCTGCCCTGCAGAACGCGGCCTCCATCGCGGCCCTGTTCCTCACCACCGAGGCCGTCATCGCCGACAAGCCGGAGAAGGCTGCTCCGGCCGGCGGCGGCGACCCGTCCGGTGGCATGGGCGGGATGGACTTCTGAGTCCAGCCCCACCAGCACCACAGCACGACAGACCGGGAGGCGGTCCCCTGCGGGGGGCCGCCTCTCGGCGTCCCGGGACGCTAGGGTGCGGGGGGTGAGCGCGCTGCGGGTGGTGGACGGGCACAACGACCTGCCGTGGGCGATGCGGGGGGTGGGCTACGACTTCGACCGCGTCGACATCGCGCAGCCGCAGCCCCAGCTGCACACCGACCTGCCGCGGCTGCGGGCCGGCGGGATGGGCGCCCAGTTCTGGTCGGTGTACGTGCCCTGCCGCCTGACCGGCGACAACGCGGTGACGGCCACCCTCGAGCAGGTCGACGCCGTCTTCGACATGATCCAGCGCTACGTGACCGACCTCGTGCTGGTGACCAGCGCCGAGGGCCTGGAGCAGACGCTGGCCGACCCGTACCTGATCGGCAGCCTGATGGGCGCCGAGGGCGGGCACTCGATCAACAACTCCCTGGGCACGCTGCGGACGCTGCACCGCCTCGGCGTGCGCTACCTGACCCTGACCCACAACGAGAACACCGACTGGGCCGACTCGGCCACCGACGAGCCGCGGCACGGCGGCCTGACCGCCTTCGGCCGCGAGGTGGTGCGGGAGATGAACCGGCTCGGGATGCTGGTCGACCTCAGCCACGTCGCGCCGACGACCATGCGGCAGGCGATCGAGGTCAGCGAGGCGCCGGTGATCTTCAGCCACTCCTCGACCCGGGCCGTCTGCGACCACCCGCGCAACGTCCCCGACGACGTGCTGGCCTCGCTCGCGGCCAACGGCGGCACCTGCATGGTCACCTTCGTGCCGCACTTCGTCACCCCGGCCGTCCGGGCCTGGGCGGTGGAGGGCGAGCAGGCGGCGCGCGGGAGCGGTGTCGACCCCCGCGACCTGAGCGCGATGGACGCCTTCTGGGCCGGCTACGACGTGCCGCGGCCCCCGTCGACGCTGCTCGACGTGGTCGCCCACCTCGAGCACGCCCGGGAGGTGGCCGGGATCGACCACCTCGGCCTGGGCGGGGACTACGACGGGGTCGGCTCGCTGCCCGAGGGGCTGGAGGACGTCTCCTGCTACCCGGCGCTGCTGGACGCGCTGCGCGAGCGGTCCTGGTCCGAGGCCGACCTGGCCAAGCTGACGTCGGGGAACATCGTCCGGACCCTGCGCGACGCCGAGGCGGTCTCCTACCGGCTGCGCGACGAGCGGTCGCCCTCGCTGGCCACCATCGAGCAGCTGGACGGCGCCGGCCGGCCGGCCGTCGGGGACGAGGCGCAGGGGGACGAGGCGCAGCAGGGGGACGAGGCGCCGGGGGAGGAGCCGCAGGCGTGAGCGGCCTGCTGGAGGTCATCGTCCGGCACGGCGCCGACGCGGAGCGGGCCGAGGCGGGCGGGGCCGACCGGCTGGAGCTCGCCGGCAGCATGGAGCACGGCGGACTCTCGCCCGAGCCGGCCCTGGTGGGCCAGGTGTGCGCCGCGACCAGCCTGCCCGTCCGGGTGATGCTGCGGCTGCGGGAGGGGTTCGGCACCGACGGCGGCGAGGTCGTCCGGCTGAAGGGCCTGGTCACCGCCTACGCGGCCGAGGGCGCCGCCGGGCTGGTGCTCGGCTTCCTGAACGGCCACACCGAGGTGGACGTCGGGGTGGTCACCGAGGTGGTCGCCGACGCTGCTCCGGGCTGGACCTTCCACCGGGCCGTCGACTCCTGCATCTCCACCGACCGCGCCTGGCGCGAGCTCCGGCAGCTGCCCGGGCTGGACCAGGTGCTGACCGCCGGCTCCGCCCGCGGGGTGGCCGAGGGCCTGGACGAGCTGGTCCGCCGGGCCCGCACCGACGGCTTCGCCCGGCGCACCATCATGGCCGGCGGCGGGCTGCTGCCCGAGCACGTGCCCTGGCTGGTCCGGGCCGGCGTCCGCGCCTTCCACATCGGCACCCCGGCCCGCCCGCTCGGCTCCTGGAAGGCCTACGTGGACCCCGAGCTGGTCCGCACCTGGCGCTCGCTCGTCGACGAGCAGGTCGCGGGCGCGGACACCCCGGCCGCCGCCCCCACCCCGTGACCGTGCTGGTCGACCCGCCGACCTGGCCGGGTCACGGCCGGCTCTGGTCGCACCTGGTCAGCGACGCCTCGTTCGAGGAGCTGCACGCCTTCGCCGCCGGCCTCGGCCTGCCCCGCCGGGCCTTCGAGCGCGACCACTACGACGTGGTCGAGGAGCGGTTCGCCGACGTCCTGGCCGCCGGCGCCGAGCTGGTCACCTCCCGCGAGATCGTCCGCCGGCTGCACGCGTCCGGCCTGCGCCGGCGCAAGGTCTCCCGGCTCGCCCCCTGACGCTCCCGCGCCCCGTCGTCCCTCCCGCGCCCCGTCGTCCCTCCCGCGCCCCGTCGTCCCTCCCGCGCCCCGTCGTCCCTCCCGCGCCCCGTCGTCCCTCCCGCGCCCCGTCGTTCCTCCCGCGCCCCGTGCACGGGGCGCCGCAGGCGGTACGGGGCGCGGCAGCGGGGGGAAGCCCGGCGGCGTCGTCCGGGGCGTCTGCGTCCCCCCCCGGAGGTCGGCGACGCCGAGGACGCCCTGGCCGACTGGCTGGACGACCACGACGTCCCCGGCTCCTGGGACCTGGCGCCGACCCTGGTCGCGGCCGGGGTGGACACCGACTGGCTGGACGAGATCGCCGCGACGGTGCCGCCCGAGCTGCTGCCCGACGGCATCCACTGGGTCACCTACGCCCTGGACACCGAGCAGCTGATGCTGGAGATCGAGGACTCGACCACGCGGGTGTCGACGCTGGTCGGCGCGGCCAAGCAGTACTCCCAGATGGACCGGGCCAGCGCCCAGGACGTCGACGTCCGGGACGGCCTGGTCAGCACCATGGTGATCCTGGGCCACAAGATCAAGGGCGCCGGCATCACCGTGGTCAAGGAGCTGGCGCCCGACCTCCCCCGGATCCCGGCCCACCCGGCCGAGCTCAACCAGGTGTGGACGAACCTGCTCGACAACGCCCTGCAGGCGATGCCGGACGGGGGCACGCTGACCGTGCGGACGGCGCTGGAGGGTGCCTCGGTGCTGGTGGAGATCGGCGACACCGGGCCGGGGGTGCCCGCGCCGCTGCAGGCCAAGATCTTCGAGCCGTTCTTCACCACCAAGCCGGTGGGGCAGGGGACCGGGCTGGGGCTGGACATCTCCTACCGGGTGGTCACCCAGCGCCACGGCGGCGACCTGCGGGTGGTGTCGCGACCCGGGCACACCCGCTTCCAGGTCCGGCTGCCGCTGGTCGAGCCCGGCCGCCCGCAGGCCGCCGGCCCCGAGGCGGACCAGGTCTAGCCTGGCTGCATGGCTGGCTCCTCCCCGTCCCCCGCGCCCCCGGTCCCGGCCGGCGGCGCGTCGGCGGCCGACATCACGCTGGACCAGCGGCTCTGCCTCGCCCTCTACACCGCCTCCCGGGCGATGACCGCGCGCTACCGCGCGGCGCTCGGCGACCTCGGGCTGACCTACCCGCAGTACCTGGTGATGGTGCTGCTGTGGGAGGAGGGCGACGCGCCGGTGCGCGACATCGGCCTGCGGCTGCGGCTGGACTCCAGCACCCTGTCGCCCCTGCTCAAGCGGCTGCAGACGATGGACCTGGTCACCCGCCGGCGCGACGAGCGCGACGAGCGGCTGGTGGTGGTCGGCCTCACCGACCGCGGGCGGACCCTGCGCTCAGCGGCCGACCAGGTCACCCTCGACATCTGCGAGGCGGCCGGCATGCCGGTGGCGCAGCAGCTCGGCCTGGTCGAGACGCTGCGGACGCTGGCCGACCAGCTCGAGCACTCGACGGCGGGAGCCCGGGACGGTGACGCCACGAAGGTTGTGCACGATCCCATCGCGTCCGACTGACCTGTCGCCAGGCTGCGCGGTCCACCCACGACGAAGGAGCAGACCATGCCACGACTTGCTGTCGGCACCGAGAACGGCCAGCCGATCGAGCTGCACCACACCGACCAGGGCACCGGCGCCCCGGTCGTCCTGATCCACGGCTGGCCGCTGAGCGGTCGCTCCTGGGAGAGCCAGGTCAGCGCGCTGGTCGCCGCCGGCCACCGCGTCATCACCTACGACCGCCGCGGCTTCGGCCAGTCCTCCCAGCCCTGGGACGGCTACGACTACGACACCCTGGCCGCCGACCTGGCCGCGCTGATGGACCACCTCGACCTGCAGGGCGCGACGCTGGTCGGCTTCTCGATGGGCGGCGGTGAGGTCGTGCGCTACCTGCACACCTACGGCAGCGCCCGCGTCGCCAGGGCCGTGCTCGCCGGCGCCGTCCCGCCGTACCTCTACACGTCCGAGGACAACCCCGACGGCGGGCTGGACGACGCGACCATCGCCTCGTTCGAGGACGGCGTGCGCACCGACCGTCCCGCGTTCCTCGACGGCTTCACCACCGCGTTCTTCAGCGCGGGCAAGAAGCTGCAGGTCAGCGAGCCGACCCGGCAGTACGCCCTGCACCTGGCCGAGGCCGCCTCGCCCAAGGGCACCCTGGACTGCATCGCCGCCTTCGGCCGGACCGACTTCCGCGCCGACGTCGCCGCCGTCACCGTGCCGACCCTGGTCATCCACGGCGACTCCGACGCCGTCGTGCCCTTCGAGGTCAGCGGCGAGCGCAGCGGGAAGCTGATCCCCGGCGCCCAGGTCGTGGTGGTCAAGGGTGGCCCGCACGGCTTCAACGTCAGCCACGCGAGCGAGTTCAACTCCGCGCTGCTCGGCTTCCTCGCCGGTTGAGTTGTCTGTGCTAGATCCGCGGGCCTGGCTCAGGCGGCGAGCTCGGCGGGCAGCTCGTCGGCGTGCACCACGACCAGCGAGCTGACCGCCCGGGTCAGGCAGACGTAGAGGCGGCGCAGCCCGGTCACGTGGTCGGGCTCACCGTCCACCACCGCGGCCGGCTCCAGCAGCACGACGTGGTCGAACTCCAGCCCCTTGGCCAGGGTGGCGGGGACGAGGTCGACGCGGGAGCCGAACTCCTGGCTGGTCTCGCCGAGCAGCTCGAAGGCCACGCCGGCGGCGACCAGTGCGGCCCGGGCCGCCGGCACCAGGGCGTCCGGCACGATCAGCCCGACCGTGCCCTGGGCGGCCAGCGCCTGCCCGGTGGCCCGGGCGGCGGCGGCGACCGGGTCGGCGTCGCGGCGCAGGTCCAGCTCGCCGCGGCTGCGGCGGACCGAGTGCGGCGGGGTCAGCGAGGGGGCGATGTCGGGCAGCAGCCGGGCCGCGAAGTCGATCACCGCCCCGGGCACGCGGAAGCCGGCCACCAGCTCCTCGACCACCGCGTCGGCCTGGCCGAGGTGGCCCAGGGACTCCGCCCAGGAGCGGGTCGCCCACGGCGTGGTGGCCTGGGCCAGGTCGCCGAGCACGGTGACCGAGCCGGTCGAGGCCCGCCGCCCGACCGCCCGCAGCATCATCGGCGACAGGTCCTGCGCCTCGTCCAGGACGACGTGGCCGAGGCTCGGCGTCCGGTGCAGCAGGTCGGCCACCTCGTCGACCAGGACGACGTCGGCCAGCGTCCAGCGGGCGGCGCCGACCGAGCGGGCCGGCCTGGCCAGCCGGACCAGGCGCTGCTCGTCCTCGTCCAGCACCCCGTCGGCGGCCGCGGCCAGGAAGTCGGCGTCGGTGAGCAGCCGCAGGACCAGCTTCGCCGGGTCCAGGGCCGGCCAGAGCCGGTCGGCGTAGGCCCGCACCGGACGGCTGCGGGCCACCGCGTCCTGCACCCGGTCGTCGGGGGAGTCCCCGGCCGCCTCCATCCGCAGCAGCACCTGGTGGGCCAGCCGCTGCGGCAGCATGGCGCGGCCCGCCTGGTAGCGGACGCCGCGCTCGCGCAGCTCGGTCAGCACCTCCTGGGCCAGGTGCGCCCCGACCCGCCACTGGTACGCCCCGCGCGGCACCACCAGCGCCTCAGCCGCCTCCCCGAGGTGGCTCCACACCGCGCGCCGGAGCACCTGCGCCATCCGGGCGTCGCCCTTGACGACCGCAGCGGGCGCCGGCTCGAGCCCGCGGACCTCGACCTTGTTGGCGTCGCAGACCAGCGAGGCCACCGTGGCCTGGGTCGCGTCGATCTCCCCCAGCGCGGGCAGCACGTCGGCGATGTAGGACAGGAAGCTGTCGTTCGGCCCGATCACCAGCACGCCGGAGCGGGCCAGCTGCTCGCGGTAGGCGTAGAGCAGGAACGCGGCGCGGTGCAGCCCGACGGCGGTCTTGCCCGTCCCCGGCGCCCCCTGCACGCACAGCGACTGGCTGAGCGCGGCCCGGACGATGGTGTCCTGCTCGGGCTGGATGGTGGCCACGATGTCGCGCATCGGGCCGGTCCGCGGCCGCTCGATCTCGGACTCCAGGATCTGCGACGCGGCCTCGGCGACCTCGGCCGCCGGGTCGTGCACCAGGTCCTCGTCCTCGTACGCGGTCAGCTCGCCGGCGGAGAACCCGAACCGCCGGCGGTGCCGCACGCCCATCGGCTCTCCCGGCCGCGCCTGGTAGAAGGGCAGCGCCATGCCCGCCCGCCAGTCGATGACCAGCGGCTCGCCGCCCGACTCGCCGGTGACGTGGCGCCGGCCGACGTAGAGCGTCTCGTCGCGCTCCGCGCCCAGGACGGCGTCGTAGGCCAGCCGGCCGAAGAACAGCGGCACGGTGGGGTCGTCCTCCAGCGCCTTCATCCGGCGGTGCAGGACCTGCTTCAGGTGCTCGGTGGACACCCGGTCGCCGCCCACGGCGGTCAGCCCGGCGGTGTGCTCGCGCATCCGGTGCAGCGCGGCGCGGGAGGAGGTGAGGTGGTCCCGCTCGGCGGACAGGACGTCGACGGTGCTGGACGCGGGCATGCGGGGATCTCCGATGCGAGTCGGCGGAGGGGTGGGGAGCGGAGCGACACTACCCCAGCCAGGCGGACCCGGCGAGGGGTTTTGCGGCCCCCCGCCCGGACCGTCCGCGGTGCCCTTTCCTACGCTGGTCCGGTGAGCACAGAGAAGCCGACGACCACCGGCCAGACCGAGCGCTCGTACGTGCCGGTGGCCAACCCGGCCGACCGGCCCCGCACCACGCGGGTCACCGTCCGGGTGCTGCTGACCGACGACGAGGGCCACACGCTGCTGTTCGAGGACAGCGACCCCGGCCTGGAGGACGCCCGCTGGTGGGTCACCCCGGGCGGCGGCATCGACCCGGGGGAGAGCGAGGTCGAGGCGGCGATCCGCGAGGTGTCGGAGGAGACCGGTCACCAGCTGGACCCGGGCGCGCTGCTCGGCCCCGTCGCCCGCCGGCACGTCGTGCACGGCTACTCCGACCGGGTGATCGAGCAGGACGAAGCGTTCTACCTCGCCCGCGTCCCGCACTTCGAGGTGGACACCGCCGGGCACACCCCCGACGAGCAGCTGACCTTCCAGCAGCACCGCTGGTGGAGCGTGGAGGAGCTGCGCTCGACCGACGACTGGGTCTGGCCGAACGAGCTGGTCGAGCTGCTGCACCTGGTGGAGGAGCGGGACCGCTGGCCGGTGGAGCTGGGCACCCAGGAGGAGTCCACCGTCCTCGACGTGTGAGGGCCGGTCCGTCCGGCGCGGCCGGTGACCCGGTGGGCGCGGCGCAGCTGCCCGAGCCGTACCGGCGCGGTGACCCGGCGATCCGGCGGGCCTCGCTGGCCCTGTTCCTGGCCGGGGTGGCCGTGTTCGCCCTGCTCTACAGCACCCAGCCGCTGCTGCCCGAGCTGAGCCGCCGCTTCGTGGTCAGCCCGGCCGCGGCCAGCCTGTCGGTCAGCCTGACCACGCTCACCCTCGCCGTCGGCCTGCTGGTCGCCGGTCCGTTCTCCGAGCGCTACGGCCGGACGCGGCTGGTGCTGGTCAGCCTGGCTGCGGCCACCGTCCTCGGGTTCGCCTGCGCGGCCGCGCCGACCTGGCCGCTGCTGCTGGCGGCCCGGTCGCTGCAGGGGCTGGCCCTGGCCGGGCTGCCCGCGGTGGCCGTGGCCTACCTGAGCGAGGAGCTGCACCCCGAGGTCGCCGGCCAGGCCACCGGCTTCTACGTCGGCGGCAACGCCCTCGGCGGGATGGCGGGGCGGCTGCTCTCCGGCGCGCTGGCCGACCTGGGCGGCTGGCGCCTCGCCCTCGCCGGGATCGCCGTCCTGGGCGCGGCCTGCACCGTGGCCGTGGTGGTGCTGCTGCCCGCGTCCCGCCGTTTCGTCGCCGTCCAGCCCGGGCTCGCCACCCTGGTGACCAACAGCCGCCGGGTGCTGAGCGACCCGGTGCTGCTCGGCCTGTACGCCCTGGCCGCGCTGCTGATGGGGGCCTTCGTCTCGGTCTTCAACGCCCTCGGCTTCCGGCTGGAGTCCCCGCCGTACGGGCTCAGCCCCGCGCTGGCCGGGCTGGTGTTCCTGGTCTACGCCCTCGGCTCGGTCGCCTCGACCACGGCCGGCCGGCTGGCGGACCGGCTCGGCCGGCGGACGGTCGTGCCCGCCTGCACCGCGGTGATGCTGCTCGGGCTGCTCGGCACGGCCGCCGGGCCGCTGGTCCTGGTGGTGGTCGCCCTGGCCGTGATGACGGTCGGCTTCTTCGGGGCGCACGGGGTGGCCAGCGGCTGGGTCGCCGCCCGGGCCCGGGCCGGCGGACGGGCTACGGCCCAGGCGGCGTCGGCCTACCTGTTCGCCTACTACGTCGGCTCCTCGGTCGCCGGCACCGCCGCGGGCGGCGCCTGGAGCGGCCGCGGCTGGCCGGGGGTCCTGCTGCTGACGGGCACGCTGGTCGTCGCCGGCTGCCTGGTCGCCCTCGGCCTGGCCCGCAGCACCAGCCTGCGGCCGGGCAACCCGCCGGTGGCCGGCTGACCGCTCCCCGCCCGTTCCGTCCGCCCGGCCGGGCGGGAGCGGGGGCAGGCGTCAGGTGCCGAGCTCGCTGAGCACCACCGGGAGCTCGGGCAGCAGCTCCCGGGCCAGGAAGCCGAGGGTGCCCACCCGGGCGGCGAGCCGGTCGCCGGCGGCCGCGTGCACGTGGGTGCCCCAGCAGGCCGCCTGGTCGCCGTCGCCGGTCCGGCCGACCAGCCCGGCCACGGCCCCCACCAGCACGTCGCCGCTGCCGGAGGTGGCCAGCCCGCCGTTGCCGGCGCCGATCCGCCACAGGTCGCCGGCGGCGTTGGCCACCGCGCCGCTGCAGGAGACGACGGCGCCGTAGCGGGCGGCGATCTCGCGGACGTCTTCCTCGCGCTGCTCGCCCTCGCCGAGGTCGCGGCCGAGCAGCCTGGTCGCCTCCTGGCTGTTGGGCGTCAGCACCAGCCGACCGCGGACCGGGGCCAGCAGGTCCTCGTCCAGACCGGGCAGCACGCCGAGGGCGTAGGCGTCCAGCACCAGCCAGGCGTCCTCGGACAGCTGCGGCACCAGGTTCTGCAGCAGCAGGGCCGTCTCGTCCGGGTCGTCCAGCCCCACCCCGACGGTGACCACCTGGGCGGAGCCGAGGTCGTCGGCGATCGCGCTCAGGTCACCACCGAGCACGCTGCCCCGGGCGTTCTGCGGCAGTCCCGCCACCCCGGCCTCCGGCGTGGCCACGGCCATGGCCACCGCCGCGGACTCGGCCACCGCCATGGTCAGGTGACCGGCCCCGACGCGCAGGGCGGCCAGGCCGGCGAGCTGCACGGCCCCGGGCGTCCGGGCCGCGCCGCCGATGATCAGCACCTGCCCGCGGCTGTACTTGGAGTCGCTCGGCGCGGGCAGCGCCCAGCCGCGCAGCAGGCTCGGGGTGACCTCGCGGGCCGCCGGGGCGCCCCGGTCGCCGGTGCCGCGGTCAGGACTGCTGGGGGTCATCGATGTCTCCTGGGTGGCGGGTGACGGGGGCGTCGGTCTGCTCGAGGTGCCGGACGTCGTTGTAGCGCTCGACCTGCCACTCGCCCTCGACGCGGGTGAGGTGGGTGATCGAGACGTTCTTCACCGGTGACGCCTGCCCGATCTCCAGCACCTCGTGCTCGGTCAGGTCCTCGCAGACGTAGCGGAAGGTCAGCACCAGCGCGTCGTGGCAGAAGACCACCGCACGGGTGCCCTCGGGCAGGGCCGCCAGGTCGGACAGGAAGCTGCGGACCCGCAGCACCACGTCCGCCCAGGACTCCCCGCCGGGCGGGCGGTGGTAGAACTTCCCGAGCCAGCGGCGGCGCTCGGCCTCCTGCGGGAAGCGGTTGACCACCCCTGTCCAGGTCAGCAGGTCCAGGACGCCGAGCTCGCGGTCGCGCAGCCGCTCGTCGCGCCGCACGGGCAGCGCCGCCCCGGCCGAGGCCAGGCTGAGCTGGGCCGTCTGCAGGGCGCGGACGTAGGTGGAGGACCACACCTGGGTCGGCGTGTCGTCGTCGATCAGCGGGGCCAGTCCCGGCCCCAGCGCCTCGGCCTGCTCGACGCCGGTCGCGGACAGCTCGACGTCGGCGTCGCGGCAGCCGACCTCGATCACCTCGCCGCCGCTCGCGTAGGCCTCCGCCGCCGCGACGTTGCCCAGGCTCTCACCGTGACGGATGAGGATCAGGTCGGAGACGGCCATGCCACCTTCTCTTCTGCTCGGGTCGCGGTTCTGCGTGAGCCGCGCGACCGCCCCACCGTAACGGGCGCCGCCGACGGTCCCCGCCACGCGGGAGCACCTCGCCGCCACCGGCGCCGTGACGTAGCGTCCGTCCCGTCGGTGGAGCGCCGGCCGCGCCGTCCCCAGGAGCACCCATGTCCGTCGACCCGGTCACCGAGGAGCCGCCGATGCCCGCGGACGGTGGGCCCCTCCGGCTGGTCCAGGTCGGTGCCGGCGCGATGGGCCGGGCCTGGCTGGCGGTGGTCACCGCGTCGGCGGACGTCGAGCTGGTCGGGCTGGTGGACCTCGACGAGGGGGCGGCGGCCCGCGCGGCCGCCGAGGTCGGACGTCCCGACCTGGCCCGGGCCACCTCCCTGGCCGACCTGCTCGCCCGGGTGGACGCCGACGCCGTCGTGGACGTCACCGTCCCGGAGGCGCACGCCGAGGTGAGCACGGTCGCGCTGCTGGCCGGTCTGGACGTGCTGTGCGAGAAGCCGGCGGCGCCGACGGTCAGCCAGGCCCTGTCCATGGCCGCCGCGGCCGAGGCGGGCGGGCGGCTGCTGATGATCTCGCAGTCGCGGCGCTACTGGCGCGACCTGGTCGCGCTGCGCGCCCAGCTCGGCCCGCTGCGGCCGCTCGGGGTGGTGAGCTGCCAGTTCTTCAGGGCCCCGCACTTCGGCGGCTTCCGCGACTCGATGCCCCACCCGCTGCTGGTCGACATGGCGATCCACCAGTTCGACCTGGCCCGGGACCTGGTCGGCAGCGAGCCGGCGTGGATCTCCTGCACGTCGTGGAACCCCGGCTGGAGCTGGTACGCCGGCGACGCCGCCGCCCAGGTCGAGGCCGGCTTCGCCGACGGCACGCGGTTCACCTTCACCGGCAGCTGGTGCAGCCCCGGGCTGGAGACCTCCTGGAACGGCGACTGGCGGCTCAGCGGGGCCGGCGGCACGGCGCTGTGGGACGGTGACCACCCGCCGGTGGCGCAGACGTCCGACGGCGCGGACGTCCCTGCCGAGCGGGGCACCGGCCCGGAGGGGATCGGCGGTGCGCTGGCCGAGTTCGTCACCGCCGTGCGGGGGAGGACCTCGGGCGGACCCGTCCCCTCCGGTGAGGTGCACAGCAACGTGATGAGCCTGGCCATGGTCGAGGGGGCGGTGCGCTCGGCGCAGAGCGGGCAGCGGGTGCGGATCGCCGACCTGCTCGAGGAGGCGCACGCCGAGGCGGTGGCGCGCGAGCAGCGGCCCGCGCTGCGGGCGGTCCTGACCTCCTGGCCGTCGGTGCTGGCGGTGGTCGGCACCCCCCACCGGTAGCCGGGCAGCGCTCAACCGGTTCAGCCCGGCCGGCCGGGCCGCGGCACCCGCCGATAGGTTGGCGGTCATGGAATTTCGCTACCTCGGCAACTCCGGTCTCAAGATCTCCGAGATCACCTACGGCAACTGGCTCACCCACGGCTCCCAGGTGGAGAACGAGCAGGCCCTCGCCTGCGTCAAGGCCTCCATCGAGGCGGGCATCACCACCTTCGACACCGCCGACGTCTACGCCAACACCAAGGCCGAGACGGTCCTGGGCGAGGCGCTCAAGGGCGAGCGGCGCGAGTCGCTGGAGATCTTCACCAAGGTCTTCGGCCCCACCGGCCCCAAGCAGCACAACGACACCGGCCTGTCCCGCAAGCACATCACCGAGGCGATCAACGGCTCGCTGACCCGGCTGCAGACCGACTACGTCGACCTCTACCAGGCGCACCGCTTCGACTACGAGACCCCGCTCGAGGAGACGATGCAGGCCTTCGCCGACCTCGTCCGCGCGGGCAAGGTGCTCTACGTCGGCGTCAGCGAGTGGACCGCCGACCAGATGCGCGCGGGTGCGGCGCTGGCCCAGCAGCTCGGCTTCCAGCTGGTCTCCAACCAGCCCCAGTACTCGATGCTGTGGCGCGTCATCGAGGGCGAGGTCGTCCCCGCGTCCAAGGAGCTCGGCATCAGCCAGGTCGTCTGGTCCCCGATCGCCCAGGGCGTGCTGACCGGCAAGTACGTGCCCGGCCAGGCGCTTCCCGAGGGCTCCCGGGCCACCGACGACAAGGGCGGCGCGAACATGATCGCCCGCTGGATGAAGGACGACGTCCTCGAGCGCGTGCAGCAGCTCAAGCCGATCGCCGAGGAGGCCGGGCTGTCGATGGCCCAGCTGGCCATCGCCTGGACCCTGCAGAACGAGAACGTGGCCACCGCGATCATCGGCGCCTCGCGGCCCGAGCAGGTCTTCGACAACGTCAAGGCTGCCGGGGTCGTCATCCCGGCCGAGCTGCTGACCAAGATCGACGACGTGCTCGGCGACGCCGTGGAGAGCGACCCGGCCCGCACGCTGGAGAGCTCGCCCAAGACCCGCGAGGTCTGAGCCCCACCCTGAGGACCCGACCCCAGACCCACGATCGGACGCCCGAGCGGCGTCCTGGGAGCCGCTGGGGTCGGGTTCTCGGGGACACGGCCCCGGCGTCCGCGCTCAGGCGTCCGGCAGGCACGGGCTCAGACGGGCTGGCCCACCCGGTCGCGCTGCTGCACCCGGCGGCCCACCCGCTGGGCCAGCCGGTGGAACCGGGCCTCGACGAGCCGCTCGAAGAGCACCGCGACCAGCAGGGCCACCGGGACCGCGAGCGCGACGGCCAGCCAGGGTGAGGCCGACCGGGTGAGGAACCGGCAGCTGAGCACGATCGGCTCGTGCACCAGGTAGAGGCTGAAGGAGATGCGCCCCAGCCACTGCAGGACCGGCCCGTGCAGCAGCCGCACCACCCCGGGGCAGAAGCCGGCGGCCAGCACGAACAGGCAGACCCCGACCACCGGCAGCACGTCGCACCGGGCGGCGGTCTGCGGGGTGACCCCCAGGCCGGTCAGCTCCCACCGCGCGCAGGTCAGGACCACGGCGAGGACGAGGGTGGCGCCCCAGAAGGGACGCCAGCGCGCGGACCACCGCGCCAGCACCAGGCCGAGCGAGGCCCAGTGCGCGGCCATCAGCGCGCCGAGGCCGAACATCGGGAGGTAGTTCAGGGGCCCGTTCCCGACGACGGCGCCGAGGGTCACCAGCCCGAGCAGGCCGGCCAGCACCACGCCCGGGTGCCGCCGGCCCACCGCGACCAGCACCACGAACAGCGGCAGCAGCAACGAGAACAGCACCTCCCACTGCAGCGACCACAGCGGGCTGATCCGGCCCGAGGACCCGCCCAGCAGGGTGAGATCGGTCAGCACCGCCCGCAGCGGGTAGCTGTTCGGCCGCCCGTTGACCCAGGTGCCGAGGACTGACCGGTTGACCCGCGGCGCCACGGCGTACGCGAGCAGCCCGAGGCCCACCGCGGCCACCACCGGTCCGTAGAGGCGGACCACCCGACGCGGGTAGTAGGCGAGCCAGTCGAAGTCGGTCCGGGCCAGCACCGGGAGCACCAGGACCAGCCCGCTCAGCACGAAGAAGAGGTACACCGACTCCGTCCCCGCCCAGAACAGGTGCAGCGGGGTGTAGCTGAGGGCGTGCTGCCAGCCGGTCAGCGGCGGCGGGGCCGCGGTGACGAAGTAGACCTCGGCGAGCGCGGGGAAGAGCAGGGCGCAGTGGTGCACCAGGACCAGCAGGGCCGCCGCCCCGCGCAGCCCGTCGAGGCTGCGCAGGCGCGAGGCCGGGCGGGCGGCGGGGGACGTCACGGTGGTCATGCTAGGGGCGCCCGCCACGACCCCGTCGGCGGCCGAGCCGGACGGGCCCGACTGGTCCGCCGCGCCGGCCTCAGCTGCCGAGCCGACCGGAGAGGCGCGCGTGGAACCGCGAGCTGCGCTCGTCGAGGCCCTCGAACCGCACCTGCACCCCGTGCTCGTCGAACTTGGCCTGCACGGCGTCCAGCGCGGCCACGGTGGAGGCGTCCCAGACCTGGGCCTGGCTGAGGTCCACCACCGCCTGCGGCGGGTCCTCGGCGTAGCGGAACTGCTCGACGAGGTCGTTGCTGCTGCCGAAGAAGAGCGGCCCCACGACCTGGTAGCGGACGGCGGTGCCGTCGTCGGCGACCGTGCGTCCCACCGAGACGACGTGGGCGACCCGGCGGGCGAACAGCACCATGGCCAGCAGCACCCCGACGCCGACGCCGATGGCGAGGTTGCCGGTCCACACCGTCACCACGACCGTGACGACCATGACGGCCGTCTCGGGCAGCGGCATCCGGCGCAGGGTCCGGGGCGCGACGCTGGGCCAGCTGACCGTGCTGAGGGCGACGACCATCATCACCGCGGCCAGCGCGACCATGGGGATCCGCGCGATCACGCCGCTCAGCCCGGTGACCACGGCCAGCAGGAACAGCCCCGCCACCACGGTGGAGACCCGGGTCCGGGCCCGGCCGATCTTCACGTTGACCACGGTCTGGCCGATCATGGCGCAGCCGGCGATGCCGCCCCAGCACCCGGCGGCGATGTTGGCCACACCGAGCGCCCAGGACTCGCGGCCCTTGGCCGACCGGGTGTCGGTGATGTCGTCGACGAGCTTGGCGGTCAGCAGGCTCTCCAGCAGCCCGACGAAGGCCACGCTCAGCGCGGTGGGCCAGACGATCCGCAGGGTCTCCAGGGTGACCGGGACGGTGAACGGGGTGAGCCCGGGCAGCGCGCCGGTCAGCGGGCCCTCGTCGCCCACGTCGGGCAGGGCCAGCCCGGCCAGGACGGCGATGAGGGTGACCACGACGACGGCCACCAGCGGCGCGGGCACGGCGGTGGTCAGCCGGGGCAGCAGCACCACGACGGCGAGGGTGAGGGCGAACAGCAGGTACGCCGGCCACGGGACCCCGACCAGGTGCGGGACCTGGGCGGTGAAGATGAGGATGCCCAGGGCGTTGACGAAGCCGAGCATCACCGAGCGGGGCACGAAGCGCATCAGCCGGGCCAGGCCGGCCAGCCCGAAGACGATCTGCACCACCCCGGCCAGCAGCACCGCCGGGAGGACGTAGCCGACGCCGTGCTGGTGGACCAGCGGCGCGACGACCAGCGCCACCGACCCGGCGGCCGCGGTCACCATGGCCGGGCGGCCGCCGAGCACGGACATGGTGAGGGCCAGCACCACGGAGGCGACCAGGCTGACGAGCGGGTCGACGCCGGCGATGACGGAGAACGAGATCACCTCGGGCACCAGGGCCAGGGTGGTCACCACACCAGCGAGCGTCTCGCGGGTGAGCAGCCGGGGGTCGCGCAGCACCTCGCGGACCCCGACGCGGTCGGGCGTGGACGCGGGCAGCGTCTGGGTCATCACGGTCGCTCTCGGGCGGGTCGGCTGGTCGAGCCGGGACGTCGGTGCGCGTCGTCGCGCGCCGCCTGCAGAGGGACCACCCGCGCCGGCCGGGGCCGGGCGGTGCCGCAGGGGAGGGGACCGGGGGACCGGTCCACGCCAGGTTACCGCCCCGGGCGGAGACAGGACGGATCGAGAGGCTCAGCCCGCCCGGCGGGCCTTCTTCGAGTTTGACAATCATTTTCGTCAACGGCTAGTTTCGGTGGGTGGGCCGAGCCCACCCCACCTGCCGCCTCGAGGGAAGTCCCTGATGAACCGAGCCCTGGCTCTCCTGCTCGCCGGTGTGGCCGTGACGGCCACCGCCTGCTCCGCCGACAGCACCACCTCCGTCCCGGCCGGGGGTGCCTCGAGCGCCACCGACGCGGTCCGGGTGGTCACCTCGACGAACGTCTACGGCGACATCGTGAAGGTGATCGGCGGCGACGCGGTGGCGGTGACCTCGATCATCGACGACCCGGACAAGGACCCGCACGAGTACACCGCCGACGCCCAGACCCAGCTGGCCGTCTCCAAGGCGCAGCTGGTGGTCGAGAACGGCGGCGGCTACGACGACTTCGTCGACACCATGCTGTCCGCCGCTTCGACCAAGCCGGCGCTGATCGACGTGGCCGACCTGTCGGGCTACGACCAGGAGCCGGCTGACGGGGAGTTCAACGAGCACATGTGGTACGACTTCCCCACGATGGAGAAGCTCGCCACCCAGCTGAGCACCGACCTGGGAACCGCCGCTCCGGCCCAGGCCGCCACCTTCACCGCCAACGCGGCCACCTTCACCGCCGGGCTGGAGAAGCTCGAGCAGGGCGAGGCCGCTATCAGGACCGCCCACGCCGGCGACGGGGTCGCCATCACCGAGCCCGTGCCGCTCTACCTCCTCGACGCCGCCGGTCTGGTCGACAAGACCCCGGCGGAGTTCAGCGAGGCGATCGAGGAGGACACCGACGTCGCCCCGGCCGTCCTGCAGCAGACCCTGGGGCTGTTCGCGCAGCAGCAGGTGGCGCTGCTGGCCTACAACCAGCAGACGACCGGGCCGCAGACCGAGGCCGTGCTCGAGGCGGCGCAGCAGAACGACATCGCGATCGTGCCGGTCACCGAGACGCTGCCGGCCGGGGAGACGTACCTGGGCTGGATGCAGAAGAACGTCGATGCCGTCGCGGCGGCCGTCGGTGGCTGAGCTGACCGAGGTGCGCCCGGCGGCAGCACCGGCAGGTGCACCCCCCACGACGGTGCTGGCGATGCACGGGGCCACGCTGACCTTCGGGGAGCGGACGCTGTGGGCGGACCTGGACCTGCGCGTCCGGGCGGGGGAGTTCGTGGCCATCCTGGGTCCGAACGGCTCCGGCAAGACCAGCCTGCTGCGCGCGGTGCTCGGGACGCAGCCGGTCACCGCAGGGTCGATCGAGATCCTCGGCCAGCCCGTCCGGCGGGGGCACCGGCTGATCGGCTACGTCCCCCAGCAGCACCTCGCCGACCGCGGCACCCCGCTGCGGGCGCGCGACTTCGTCGGCCTGGGGCTCAACGGCCACCGGTTCGGCGTGCCGCTGCCCAGCCGGGCCCGTCGTCGGACCGTGGACGCGATGCTCGCGACGGTCGACGCCACCCACCTCGCGACCATGAGGATCGGTGACCTGTCCGGCGGTGAGCAGCAGCGGCTGCGGATCGGGCAGGCGCTGATCGGGGACTCCCGGCTGCTGCTCTGCGACGAGCCGCTGATCTCCCTCGACCTCTACCAGCAGCGGGCGGTCAGCACCCTGATCGACGCCAGCCGTCGCGACGGCGAGCGCGCGGTGCTGATGATCACCCACGACGTCAACCCGGTCCTGGACATGGTCGACACCGTGGTCTACCTGGCCGGCGGCCAGGTCCGCACCGGACCGGTCGAGGAGGTCCTCACCACCGAGGTGCTCTCCGACCTCTACCAGACCCGGGTCGACGTCATCCGCACCCGCGGCCGGATCGTGGTCGTCGGGCTGCCCGACGGAGCCCACGAGGGCCACGAGTCCCACCCCCGCGGAGCCCGCGGGTGAGCCCCGACATCTGGGGCGAGCTGTTCCGCTTCGACAACTACGCCGAGCTGCTGGTGCTGGTCCGCAACTCGATCATCGCGGGCGCCGTGCTGGGCCTGACCGGCGGTCTGATCGGGGTCTTCGTGATGGCCCGGGACATGGCCTTCGCCGTGCACGCGATCAGCGAGCTGTCCTTCGCCGGCGCGGCCGCGGGCCTGCTGCTCGGCGTCGGGGTGGTGGAGGGCTCGCTGGCCGGCTCGCTCTCCGCCGCCCTGCTGATCGGGCTGCTGGGATCGCGGGCCCGGGACCGCAACTCGATCATCGCCGTGCTGATGCCCTTCGGGCTCGGGTTCGGCATCTTGTGCCTGGCCCTCTACTCCGGCCGGGCCGCGAACAAGTTCGGCCTGCTGACCGGGCAGATCGTGGCCGTGGACAACCCGCGGCTGACCGCCCTGCTCGTCATCTGCAGCATCGTGGTGGTCGGGCTGCTGCTGATCTGGCGGCCACTGATGTTCACCAGCATCGACGCCCAGGTGGCCGAGGCGCGCGGGGTGCCCCGGGTCGCGGTCTCGATCGCCTTCATGGTGCTGCTCGGGCTGGCCGTGGCCGTCTCGGTGCAGATCGTCGGCTCGCTGCTGGTGCTGTCCATCCTGGTCACCCCGGCGGCCGCGGCCCTGCGGGTGTCGGCGTCCCCGCTGCTGGTGCCGCTGCTCTCGGCCCTGTTCGCCATCGCCGCCACCGTCGGCGGCATCATGCTCGCCCTCGGCGGCTCGGTCCCGATCAGCCCGTACGTGACCACGCTGTCGTTCCTGATCTACCTCGGCTGCCGCCTCGTCGGCGGCGCCCGGAACCGGGGACGACGCCGTCACCGGGCGCCCACCACCGACCTGGCGGTGCGGTGACCTCCGGCGCGGGCCTTGGTGGGGACGACCCCGGTCCCTACCCTGGGCAGGTGAGCGACCCCAACGCCTCCGGTCCGGACGGGCCGGCGAAGGCGCCCCAGCGCAAGACCCGGCAGCGGACCGCCGTCGGGTCCATCCTGGCCGGCAGCAACCAGTTCCGCACCGCCAGCCAGATCCACGACGAGCTCCGCCACCAGGGCGAGAACATCGGCCTGACCACCGTCTACCGGACGCTGCAGCTGATGGCCGGCGGCGACGAGCTGGACTCCATCCGCACCGACGACGGCGAGACCGCCTACCGGCGCTGCTCCACCGGCCACCACCACCACCTGGTCTGCCGCAGCTGCGGCCGCACCGTGGAGGTCGCGGGCCCGGCCATCGAGAGCTGGACCACCCAGATCGCCGACGAGCACGGCTTCACCGACGTCCAGCACCACCTCGAGATCTTCGGCACCTGCGCCGACTGCGCCGCGCTGCCCGCCCCGGCCCCGCCGGACTGAGCCCGTCCGGACGGGCGGACCCGCAGCCGGCCCGTCCGGGCGGACCCGCCGCTCAGTCGGCGGTGATGGCGTCCTCGGCGTCCATGATCCGGTAGGCGTAGCCCTGCTCGGCCAGGAACCGCTGCCGGTGGGCGGCGAACTCGGCGTCCACGGTGTCGCGGGCGACCACGGCGTAGAAGCGCGCGGTGATGCCGTCGGCCTTGGGACGCAGCAGCCGGCCCAGCCGCTGCGCCTCCTCCTGCCGCGAGCCGAACGCCCCGGAGACCTGGATGGCCACCTGGGCCGTGGGCAGGTCGATGGAGAAGTTCGCCACCTTGCTGACCACCAGCAGGTCGATCTCGCCGGAGCGGAATGCCTCGTACAGCTTCTCCCGCTGCCGCACCGTGGTGTCGCCCTTGATCAGCGGGGCGTCCAGCCGCTCGGCGAGCTCGTCGAGCTGGTCGACGTACTGCCCGATCACCAGGGTGGGCACCCCCCGGTGCTTGCTGACCAGCTCGGCCACCACGTCGGTCTTGGAGTCGGCGGTGGAGGCGAGCCGGTACTTCACGTCCGCCTCGGCCACGGCGTAGGTCATCCGCTCGTGCTCGGTGAGGGTGACCCGCACCTCGATGCAGTCGGCCGGGGCGATGTAGCCCTGGGACTCGATGTCCTTCCAGGGCGCGTCGAAGCGCTTGGGGCCGATCAGGGAGAACACGTCGCCCTCGCGGCCGTCCTCGCGGACCAGGGTCGCGGTCAGCCCCAGCCGGCGGCGGGCCTGCAGCTCGGCGGTCATCCGGAACACCGGGGCGGGCAGCAGGTGGACCTCGTCGTAGATGACCAGGCCCCAGTCGCGGGCGTCGAACAGCTCCAGGTGCGGGTGCACACCGCCCCGCTTGGTGGTGATCACCTGGTAGGTGGCGATGGTGACCGGGCGGATCTCCTTCTTGGAGCCGGAGTACTCCCCGATCTCCTCCGCGGTCAGCGAGGTGCGCTTGATCAGCTCGTCGCGCCACTGCCGCGCCGAGACGGTGTTGGTGACCAGGATCAGGGTGGTGGCCTCGGCCCTGGCCATGGCCGCCGCGCCCACGATGGTCTTGCCGGCGCCGCAGGGCAGCACCACCACCCCGGAGCCGCCGTGCCAGAAGTTCTCCGCCGCCTGCAGCTGGTAGGGCCGCATCTCCCAGCCCGACTGGTCCAGGCTGATGGCGTGCGCCTCGCCGTCGACGTAGCCGGCCAGGTCCTCCGCCGGCCAGCCCAGCTTGAGCAGCACCTGCTTGAGGTGGCCGCGCTCGGAGGGGTGCACGACGACGGAGTCCTCGTCGACCTTCGCCCCGACCAGGCCCTTCACCTTCGCGCTGCGCAGCACCTCGGTGAGCACCGGCCGGTCGGTGCTGACCAGCACCAGACCGTGCGTCGGGTGCTTCTCGATCCGCAGCCGGCCGTAGCGGTCCATGGTGTCGGCCACGTCGACCAGCAGCGCGTTGGGCACCGGGTAGCGGCTGTAGGTGAGCAGGGTGTCGACCACCTGCTCGGCGTCGTGCCCGGCGGCCCGGGCGTTCCACAGCCCCAGCGGGGTCAGCCGGTAGGTGTGGATGTGCTCGGGCGCCCGCTCCAGCTCGGCGAAGGGGGCGATGGCGATCCGGCACTCCCCGGAGTCGGGGTGGTCGACCTCCAGCAGCAGCGTCCGGTCGGACTGGACGACCAGGGGTCCGGTGCCGAGCCCGCCGGTCATCGGGTCACCTGCGCCGTGGCCGTGGCCGTGGCCGTGGGCTCGACGTCCTGCTGGAGACCCTGCTGGTCGCCGGGACCCGCGGTGCCGGTCGAGGTCCCGTCCGGCACCGTCGGCTCGCTGCTGGGGGCGGGCGACGAGGACGGCGTCGGCGAGGCCGGGTCGGCGGCGGGTGCCGAGGACTCCGGCCGGGGCGTCGTGGACGGGGCGGGTGGCCGCTCGACCACCAGGTTGGGGCTGCTGGCGCTCTCGTTGCCGGCCGCGTCGAGGGCTCGAACCTGCACCACGTGCTCCTCGAGGTCGTCGTTGAACCAGGCGACGGTCGCCCGGGTCTGGGTGGTGGTGGCGACCGGGAAGCCGTTCAGCACCACCCGGTAGGCCGTGACGCCCACGTCGTCGCTGGCGGCGGGCCAGCTGAGGGTGAGCTCGTCCGGGGTCGCCGAGTCCCGGGTGATCCAGCGCACCGGGGCGGGGGCGACCCGGTCGACCGAGCGGTCCGCGTCGTAGGCGGTCGCCCCGCCCGAGCTCCGCGGCCGCGCGGGCGCGGACCGGCGCTCCGGCGGGGGCACCGGGGCCGTGCTGGTGCCGGTGGACGTCTCGCTGCGCCGGGCGCGGGGGGAGGCGGTCGTCGTGCTGGTGGTGCTCGCCGTCCGTTCCCCGGCCCGGTCGCGGCTGGTGCTCGCGCGAGCCGTCGGGCCCTCCTCGGGCCGCGGCACGGCGCTGGGCGCGGAGGTGCGGGCCAGACCTGGCGCGACGTACAGGGCGGCGACCCCGACCGTGCAGACGCCGAGCACGAGCAGGCGTCGGACGGTCGCGGCGTTCACCGAGTCAGTCTAGGTGCCCCGGCGGCTCGGACCCGACGGAGGAGATGCGGGCCAGCGGGATGGTGACGACCTGCGCGCCGGCCCGGTCCACGGCCCGCAGCGCCCCCGCGGTGAGGTCGAGCGGAGCGAGCTCGCGGGCGGTGGTGGTGCCGTCGTCACCCACGTAGCCGACCCAGACCGGCGACGCCTCCTGGGTGGCCCGGCGCAGCCGCTCCAGGGCCGCCTCGGTCGAGTCCTCGTCACCCTCGACCGGCCGCGGGTGCTGCCGCTCCACCGCCAGCAGGGCGGCGGCGACCTCGGCGGGTGGCGCCGTCGCCGGCTTGGCCGGGGTGTGCGGCCGGGGAGCGCGCTGCCCCGGCGGCGGGGTCATCATCCGGCCGCCCTCGTCCTCGACGGCGGGGGTCTGGCCGAGCCCGTGCAGGAAGGCGACCAGCTCGGCGGGCTCCACGCCCGCGATCAGCACGCCCGGGGCCACCGGGCGCAGCCCGAGCGAGCCGGCGTCGGGGTGGGTGAGCAGCCCCGCCGCCTCGGCCTCGTCGTCGGTCCGCAGGTAGGACACCGCGCTGCCCACCCGGATGCTGCCGTGCCGGCGGGCGACGTCGGCGACGAGGTAGGCCAGCGGCTGGGGGACGGCGGTGGTGGAGTGCCGCGCCAGCCAGCCGTGCACCTC
>Ga0210040_10001701_pt1 | contig 32634 bp, 14 predicted proteins | sample CryGeyCG12114_NA_FD_185462 | JGI IMG/M metagenome (GOLD analysis project Ga0210040, IMG submission 185462) | Groundwater microbial communities from aquifer - Crystal Geyser CG19_WC_8/21/14_NA (SPAdes) (version 2) | ecosystem: Environmental > Aquatic > Deep subsurface > Groundwater | place: USA...
AAAATAATATTAGTTAAGAGTTGAATTAAGATACCTTTCTCCTTATCCACTCGAATAACAACGACGGGTTCCGTCTTTCCAATCCTAACTAATTTGTTTACACTTCTGATACGTCTTCGTGACAATTCAGACAACAATATCATGCCTTCGATATTGTTGTATTCCAGCAAGTGGACATAAGCGCCCATCTCGGCAATCCTTTTGACATTTACCATCACCACCTCATCTATTTCAGGGTATTTTTCTTTGTAGAAGCGACAGGACAGCACCATTTTTACTAGAGATAATAATAAAAGCAACTGATTATGTACTACTTAAACAAATTCAACTTCAGAGGGACATCGTATAATTTTGATTTAGTGTTATAAATAAAAAAGGACTCATCTGCCCTAATATTTAAATGGTAGGTGGGGTTGGTAATAAATTTACCTGCAAATCGACAAACCAGCCGGTGTGAGAATGTCAATGAATGGAGAAAAAAATGCGATCGGTCAACACCAGTGAGCAATAACCTCAGATTCTACTAACTTCAATAATGATCGATAAATCACTGAATCTTCAATTTTGAGAGGTAGACGATAATAAACTGATCAATTAATTAATTATTTGTTTTCAACATGCACAAAATGACACGTTCTCAGAAATTTCAAAGTTGCATCACTTTTTGTTAAAATTTTTGATCTCCCGCCTTGCACAAACCTTTCTATGGTCAGTTTATATTCGGGTATCAAGCAGCGATAAGTGACAAACTGACAAATGATTTATATCCATGCTGAAGCACAGGCAACGCCAAAAATATTAATTGTTCATTTAGATCTCTATTCTATTATATGTCATATTAATTTGTATCATGCATGTGTAAAATATTATGGATTTAACTTATGCTGTAAAAAATATCCAAGAATTAAACGTTGGACAGATTCGCATTCCATTTGGATCTTTATTATACACAAAGTATATAGGGCAGGTTTAAGCTACATCATGTAAAATGTAAACGATCTAAGATATCTAAAAAAATACTACGCCTCAATTTATTGCAAACTATAAGTCCTCTGAGAGCTGCTTTTGTTACCTTTATACCAGTGAGTTTAAAGTTAGACATAGTAGTTTACAACGCACTCAATCACTCAACCTCTGTTTAATCTTGTAAAATAAGTATATTTGCTCAGTAAAAATAAAAATCCATATTTTATTCATAATTGATTGCTTTATTACATACAAACAATTAATTTTTCCTCTCATTTTTTCTGTCTACATCCTTTCAGTCAACAACAGTAGTAGTCAGTACGGCGTTACAGCGGTTTATTTTCACGGTGACGATAAAAGTAATTTATTTGAGAACAGTCTGCTAAATGGCTGATCATTTTTGATCTATATGCGTGGAAATATGAATGCGACTCTGTTCATCCTGCCTAACGACCTCACTATACAACCCATTTACAAATACGTAATTTCCGAATATAGCATAGCAAATAGTTGATAAAATAAGCTTTTTCAAAACAAATCAATACATTATAATAGTAAATCAAAAATTTAATGCAATCGCACAAAGAAAATCTCAAATATGAGTTGCGCTCAAGTGCACATGCATATTGCATTCCAATTAGTAGAAAAACGCTACGTGTCACAGGGTAGGAAAGGAGCAGCAGGCTGCGCGAGTAGCAGTATAGAAGTCAAGTGTTTTTTGTACGTTTCGATCGTAGATTCTCTATTGGAGCTACAGAAGATTACGCTTCGTTATTAGCGGTTTTCATGGACAACTCAAAAAGAGAAATAAACCCTTACACATATTAAAATTTTGTTTTGCGTATCCACGCTGATTCACCTGCATGAATTTATCAGACTACGTAGCCTACATACCAGACATACAGAAATTAAGTGCTTTTACAAAGAACAGTAGACATAAACTAAAGCATTTGTCAACAAAAAACAACAACACCGCAACACCCAGACAAAAATCGTCATTTTAAGTCTTTTCGTTGAGTCAGGTTCGTCGTCATTCATTTCATATAACGACCGTCTAGTCAGTCTACCTATAGTCTAGTCTGGCAGATGACGTAGTGTCTGCTCCGCCTATCAAATAACACTGACTCGCAAATCTTTCGCATTCCGATCAAACTACATGTGAACATGTCTGGAGCGACACACTACTAAAGGAATATCCCAAAGCATTAAATGGCAAACGATAGCGACGTACATAGGTGAGCGATTCATAGAAAAACGTTGTACGTCGGCTCGCAACTTCGTCTCCCGTTGATTTCTACTCCTTATGTATGTCTGCTTTAGTGCTCTGCTTATATCTTCCCACCATACTACAAAGTATGGATGGGCTCATTGTGGAGCAGCATCTGACATTCCCTTTCTGTTTCTGTGTATAGTCTTGGCATTTTCAGCTAGCATGCGATAACATGGGAGAGTCATATGCATTTGTGTGTATTTGACGTACTAGCTGAAAATGCCAAGACCATACTCGTACAACATGCACCCGCAGACAGACGAATACTGTGTATGCAGTGATAGTATGTCTGCTTTTCTGTCTATATTTATAAAAATGTAATAATAATGCTTTTTAACTTGTAGCCACACCATAGCCATAGCGCCAGGAGCACCAGTGCTTTTTTTATACTTACTTTTTGCTGAAGAAGTCTCGGATCACAGTCTCAGTCTCAACAAACAGAACAGACACAGTTTACACGATCACCACGACCTAGCTACTCATAATTTTTCGTCTGCTTACTATTCCTTGTCTCATTCCGAGATTTCAGAAATCGTATCCCTAGCCTGCAGATTGTGTTGAAATATTTCCTCATTTTTTGGAAGCGTCAATACATAGGTAAAAAGGTTTATTTCTTGCCAATTCGGCGTTGTAACAGCTAGCTATAAGCATATCCGGGTCTTTGGTCTGAGCCGTGTGATGTTCATTTCATTGATTGATTAAGAGCTCTAAAGGGACCGATTATTTCGTTGTGGTGCTAAACATCCTATTAATATTACGCTACTACGATGCGTTGAAGAGATAGGAGAAACGTTACAAACATCTCTTAATCAAAAGAAATTTCTGCTCAAGTGTTATGCAACAATTAAGTGAAGGATTAGACGGGTTGTGCAACTAAATAATAGAATTCTTGTGGGTAATTTATCTTTCATATTTGAAAAATATCAAGGATTTTCCGCATCACGATCACGATGTATCTATGCATTATCTGTAGGAAGGAGGTTTCCTTCATCCATTATTAGTTGTAGATTAAATTTAGATGTGAGAAACGGTAACTGTAATTTACCTTTGTCAGGTTGAGATCATATTTTGTTTAACTAATTGGAGTTTTTACTTATTTTGCAGGAAATGGTCGTCATACTCGTGGGAGTGTTTAGAACCAGCGCTAATTGACAAGAAGACACTATTTTGATAACTTGAGCGTGGTTTTCAAAACGGGAAAAACACTGAAATACAACCTTCAGTCTGTATGCAGTCTAAAACAATTAACTCGAGATTAAATCGGCATATGCTCTGACACTAAACTACTTATCGCTGATTGACTTCAATTATACATTACAATCAGAATGAACCCGAATATGTTATACAGTTCCTTTGGAAAGTGAAAATTGCTTTCTCCACTTACTCAGCTCTGTTTTGCGCTCTCACTTATCCCTTAAAATCAACTTGTTAGCTCAACTTGTTTAAAAAATTTAAATGCAGAGAATTTAAATCACTCTGAAAACTATGCAGTACATAGATAGACATTTCCTGTGCTTGTGAATAAGCTACTAACTAAGTGAAACTGGCTTTGGCTGCACGATCTGCGGGACCTTCCACTCCCGCATCAAACACACCTGAGGATGCTGGAGTGGCGACTTTAGCAGTCCATCTGGACTGCACTCGTCCACAGAAAAAGAGAATAAATTCAATCACAGCTAATTCTTACTCCAACGCGTCAACTTTGACTAACGTTTCAAGCCAAATTGAATGTATTCAAGATGAAAATGTGAGTCTTTTTATAATTTAACTAACCTTAAGGTACAACTACAGTTTGATTGAAAAAACAAAAACTTAATCCATGGTTTTTACCCGTAGTCTCTGTCAGGGAGAAACTGATTTATTCAGCACTGACTCTTGTTTTTTCTAGCATAACTTTATTTATATTTCTAGCCAAATCTTTTTTACGGGAGTGCAAGCCAATCTGAGACACTGTCTGTGTGTAAACAGGATTTGTCGAAGGAAAGATTACTGGCAGAGAAGGATCGGTGTGTTCGGATTCAATCAGTTGAAAATGACTTCCGTCTTAATTTACCCGTGAGTATAGCATTGCCGGATGGCGAAGAATATCCTTACGGATCCCATTATCGTATTCGCGACAAAGAACAGGTTAGCTCCTTAGCTCTAAGTAATAATAATTATTTATCAATTGGATGTCAATATTGATGTTACATGACACTGTGTGGTCATTTATTTGTGTAGCAATCGGAAATTCAGAAGAATTACATTAAACCACCTCCTAACAAAACGGTTTGCTGCACTATTTCTTCATCTGCGGGATGTCAGTCGAAAAAGGGAACCAGCAGTCATCATCGGAATAGTACTCCCACTCGTGCTACCATTCTCTCAAATCCTAAAGGTGGTTCAGGAAAATCCATGTCCGCTTTGTCGAATCAATCTCCCTGTCGACACCTCCACCTCCCTCCAACTCAGTCAATGAACCAAAATAGCAGTTTTAGGAATTCAAATGAGTCTCCCAAAACAGTTTCTCCCAACATTAGTATATTGAAACCAAAACCTTGCCAAATGTCTGATGATAGAAGCGCAAGCACTTCGCAATCTAAAAAGTATTCTGCTAGTGTTAGTGGCGGTATAGGAGAAATGCTTCAAAGTGTTTTTGCGGGGACGAAAAGTTTGTGCACAACGTCGTTGCATGAAACTCCTCGTAATATTGGACCCTTTAGTAGTAGTTATAATTGTGATAGCCACAAATCTGGTTTTCTAAATGAGCGTAAGTTTAATCAAACTCATCTGTGTAGTTGTAGCTCAAAGCTGAAATCAAATGGAGACTGTCATCTGTGTGTTAATGTGCAGCAAGAAAAATCGCCAGTTTCCATAGATAGTGAACACTTTTTAACAAAATTTCCAAAGGATGAGAGAGGAGGTTTGACGTTGACAAATAATAATGTAGTTGGTGCTACACATGCCGGTCTGTCTGCTGAATCAGACCGATTCAAAGAATTACTGCCTATTGAAAATAAGTTAGTGTAAGGTTCCAGTCCTGATTCTCAAATGAGGCGTTCGAGAAAATCTCCTGTTGATCATTATATAACAACAGTAATGATAATGAATGTGCTTCGTTCGCGCTGTGAATTTAGACCGGTGACCCGGTGGGTGATACTTATTCTTTTAGTAAAGTGAAGGCTCCTACTCCTAGTCCTGCTGGAAATCAGTCTAACTTTGATCCAAGAAACCTTGAAGACACAGAAGCGAACACTCTCCTTCAAGAGCATGATACACACTACTGTGGCCTAAAAGTTAACGTTCAGCAGAAACCATCGGATGGGTGTCAGACGAAGGCCTCCTCTATGGGTGATTCAAAGACTAATAGCTCTTCAAATGTTGCTTATAGTGATCAATTTCATCTGCCTTCTGGCGGGTACAATTCTTCCACTAGTTTAAAGCCATCGTTGAAGCGCGTTATAATATTTAAGAAAAATATTTAGATAAGCTGTAGGTTAATTTGTATGTAATATACGTGTACTCGTGACAATTATTATAAATTTTAATCCAAGGTTTGTCTTTTTCAAAAAAAAATTTTTGCTTGTATGGATGAACCTTGGATTGATGGGTCAATGCATGGCTGATGAACGGTCAAACTTTCTAAAAAGCAGTGTGAAAATTTGAAAATGGGATCATGGCATGTACCGTCATTTGCTATTCATCCTGACTGTCCTGACACAACAATGAATATCAATTGATCTGAATGCATTTGCTTAATCTTAAAAAATTAAATCTGTGCATTATTTTTTCTTTCTATTATAACTATAACTGCCCGTATTGCTTTTTTTGTATATGGTTGTTATTACGATACGATGGTTTGAATTTTGAATTGAATTGAAATGACTGACCACTACTGGCTACACACACTAGATCTCTGCGTGCGTAGTAGGGGATAAAGTCCAATAAGTACCTACATCTTCGAAGCATTGGTTCCGGTACGTCAGTATAGATTTTAAAAGGCGTAAACAACTTGTTCAATTCGTTTATGATGGTAAACAACTGATTTTTTTCATTTAGGCCAGCCTAGTGATGCTTATTTCAATCGTTGAAAAGAAATACTTTTCAGACTCAGTTTGAGTTCCATAATATTCACTCAATCTTCCTTACCCTTCTATATAATCTACCCCTTTATTATTGTTGAAAATTGAAATCAAATAGTTTTCAAACCTGTAGATTACTGTTTACTTTATTGGCTCGTGAGTAAGTGTGTTGCTGATATCCAAGTTAAACTTGGAAGAAGTTTGGAAAAAGTTTGTTGTTCAAAGTCAAATCAAGCAGATATAAAACGCTGGGGTAAAATAACATTCTGGCTTTGATGGCACATGAATAACTTGTCAATAGTAAATGTATGCATGGCAGTGATACAGCTGGAGCTGGAGCAGTTTACTGTGACGCGGCTAGTGGTATTACAGCTAATATTTCCGACGGTTGGTTCTGTCTTTCAATATCATGAGCTTGAATATTAAAAAATAGTTTGTCACATCAGATCATAGGATTCGCATGACTTTGGTTGCTGAAGGATAATGTGATACATGTTTTCCCAAATGATGATAACAATGGTTTAACTATTCATTAATTGTAATGTAATAATGATTCGTTGTTATTGACTGGCATTAGGAAGCAGTAGTAATCCGTACCGTTCCACGCAAGAAATATGCAGAAAATTTCTGGTACAATAATAATAATAATATTAGGCAATGATTTCCGTTTTCCAGAAAATGGAACTATGGCACTTTTTGGGCTCCTAAAATTGTTTTTTAATACCAACACGTAATATGCTGAAAATATGTATTGTGTTTGTGTTGTATGTAAAAAAATTAAAAAATTGTTTTCTTGAGTAAATTTTACTGAGCGACTAATGGCTTGTGCAGCTCATAAGATGTTTATTTTTTATTTTTTAAAACAAAATAACTGTCATTATATTTAGATTAGCTGTATAGTTGAAGTTACTCTTGTAATGCAGTCACATAATTTTGTTGTTTTTAAATGCAATACACGACCACTTTGTCCACCTTTTTACCCCGGAACTGGGTGGAGTTCTCTTTGTTTGTTTTTTATATAAGTTGCTTATTACATAAAGACGAATGCATAAAACAAATGTAATTTATATTTGATTCGATAATTATTCACTGTTGTCAGTATCTAGTCATTAGTCATTACACGCGCGTTGATATTCATTTGTATATAAGCTTTCGGGGTTTTAGAGTTGCTGCATGTTTACATTTCCGTGTAACCTCTGAACCGAATGTATTTTCAAATGAGTTTGTTAAAGGAAATAATCGGTTTGTATTCGTAGCTGCTTTTAAATTTTCATAATAGGGGTATTCACGAGCACCGGGGTAACGGGGTATAAGGGTATTAGGGTAACTTTTCTCCATTTAAATACATTACAAAAAGTTACCCTTATACCCTTACACCCCGTTACCCCGGTGCTCGTGAATACCCCTAATATTGTGCTTGATTATTCAGTGAGACAAATGGATCACTATGGGAATGAAATGTAACACAGAAATTACTTTTATGGTTTATTAAAATGATGTAAAACATGAAGTGTGCATATTGTTGTTGGGAAGAAATGATTCCACGAAATCGTGATATGCGTCATTTTAATACTTGCTACTGAGAATACTAAACTGAATGTGTATTTATTGACTATAAATGACGGTCTCTTTGTTTTCGAATTGGCGTTTGATTCTTGGAACGAATTAAGTATATGTTCTAGATATTTTAAGTTCATATTCACTGAAACTGTAGATTTCTCCTTTACCGTTTGTCTGCAGCTACGGTTTTAATGTAACTTACATGTGAGTCGTATTCATGCATTATCATAGTATTACGATTTGGGTGCAAAGTTTTGTTCTGTAAAACGTCGCCACGTTTTTCAGTTTACTTCATTTAATGTTTGGTTTGTATGCTAATTTGAGCTACAAGTTTGCGGCATTCAAACTGGTTTTTAAATCAGCCAAACTATAGATAGGGAGCATTGTATTTTCCCAACCATCCTTGTTTATTGTATCATTTGGTTTGACTATTACTCTCTTTATGATGGGGACTTTCGTGATAAATAACTTAATTCTGCCTACTATTGCTAGTTGTAGCTATCCTCGAGTTGTTTGATGTATGACCATTGTTGAATCACCTATGTAAAATATGTAGAATCATAGGATAGTTAAGTAAGATAAAATATTTAAAAATCGAATTTAAAAAATGTACTGAGAAGAGTGTGATATCAATAAATATATAGCAGGATTGAAGCCTCCTCTCTGGCCGGTATTGTATGCATATAATATAAAAGCTTGGATTATTGTAATGTGAGACGCAAGTTTCTGTGAATATACTCTCTTAAGGGTTAGATTTATGAAGGAATGGAAATGGAACACGGGATAAGACTAAATTATTTCGTCATATGTATAGAATATAAATATTATATCGCAAAAGTTACTACTGTGTATTGTATAGGTTAGAATGTATGAAGGTGATGATACATCTTGTATCATATTTACGTGTAAACTGATAAATACAGACTACCAAAATAAAGTATAGAAACGGAGGTTTTTTTACATTCCTGGTTGTGTAGTACTCATGTCATCGTTTCTAAAACTATACTAGGCCTAGAACTCATTTCATAAAAGATGATTCGGATAAAAGCATGTGCTAGGGCGAAAATCACTTTATGCAGAGGTCTGCTTTCACCGTATTGATTATACAAGCACAATGTGAATTAGGTATGCATTATGAAGACAAAATATTTGGCTGTCAAGAGGTGTTGGCATCAGGGTATGATCATCTAATCTTCAATACTACAATTACAATAAAAACTTCACACTAACACAAATCCGAAGTAGACTCACACATTAGACGCCATCAGGGGAAAGTTAATCATGTTGAAATCAAGTTATTCCAAACATGCAGATGTATATTTAGGCCCAAAGGAGCAGACATGGTATTAGCATACAGCAGGCAACATTAACATCAACTTCTTTTCAATTTATGTATTTAGTTCTCATTGTGAACATCTTTAATTTAGGAAAAATGTAGTTGAACATGAAAACCACCTCAACAGAGCATGGAAACTTTACTGGAGTGACATGATGACCCAGATTCAATTGAGAAAGAAAACGGTAGTTACAAATCAAATCCAGTAAATATTACAAGATAAAAAACAAATAAAACTACTACCTTAATCACTTAATCGAAATAAATCAAACTATAGGATCGAAATATTAAAGATTTACAAGAATCAAACGCACCTCTGGCGCATCTTAAACAAAATTTTCCCCTAACGTCTTCAGGTATATCCTTAAATTAAGTGAGTGCATTTAAGCAACTGATTTTTCAGTTATATTTTTATGTTGATTTGATTTTAGGACTGATTGGATGGAAATCATCTAATCATAAGTACCATTTCAACGAATATCGCACACAACTGGAGAAACCTCCGCATAAAATTCGATTTCAGCAAGAACAATATGGGTACTACGAAAAACAGAAACTCAAACACCAAGAGTGCACTAAAGTAGCTTCACCCCTACCCAATAAAAAAATCGTACACTTTGTCAAACCACTATTACGATAATATTATATTCTTGCATCAAACTTTAAACTCAAAATCTAAAATACATAATATGTTAAACACATTACATTCCAAATCGTCTTTGAGCAAATTTTGGGGGCAATTTTTCTAACATGCTGTTAGGCGTCACTTCTATAGCTAAAAGTTCAGTGTCGTCCATATAATTTGCATAAGCAATATTCTTATAGCTGCAAGTTGGATATCGGACGGTAAAAGAATGAATTTCTTCTGCAAAGGCACCACCAGGACCTTTCCGTTTCTTCTTTGGACCCTTTTCCAACTCTTGCATCACCACCATATACACATTTTCAATGTCATACACTATGGCGGAGTTACCAGAGGGAGACCATGAGCCTCCATGTAAAGGTTGCAACACAGCAATTTTTTTAACATTGTAATCTAGCAGTATTTTCATTGTTTTGAAATTAAATACCCTCACTTGTCTGTCCGCATATCCGATGAGAATATATGGATGAACCGGATGAAATTTAACAAAAGTACATCTGGAATTATACTTTGGAACTGTTGCTAAAAATGACACATTTGATTCAGATACAGATAGTATCACAACTGAATTGGATGAACAAATGAGGCAAACGTGATCCCCGTCGGGATTAATTGACAATTTGTCAATACCAGTAGTAATTTCAGGAATATCTAACTCAAAAGGTGTTCCTATCACTACTTTTTTCTTCTCGTTCGAAATTTCAGCAAACTGAGCTAGCAAACCGTTGGACAACAGCATAAATACCTTATCTTCTTTCAAGAACCCCATTTTCCATACTCCTGATATCACATCCTGTTCCTGGGTATCCACAGATTCAATTTTCAATTTTTTCAAACAAGGCATCATTGTTCCGTCACTAGAATTTAAATCGAATGAGTAAAAACGTAGGCGCTTGGCAGTAGTATATCCAAAATATTTCCCTCTTGGTTGAACACAGAAAGAAAGCATGTATTCATATTGAGGGACTTCAAGATGCAATAGAGGAGTGAATCTGTTTAGTAAAGGAATAATTTAAATTCAAGAACATGCACAAACAATGAATACAGCATACGCATATTTAAATTGCAGAAACTGACTCAAAATTTTCGGAAGGAAGGTGATTAATGGTGACTCCATCGAATTTTGGGACAACCAAAAGATTACGAGATTCCCCTTTGCATAATTCCAGCTCAGCAAACGCTTGTAATACAGGATATTTTGTAACTATCTTTGGAGGGAACGAGCTCACAATCAAATCAGAGTCAAACCCTGTAAATAGAGCAACAAAATATAAGTTAGGGTTGGGACAATTCGATAAGTAAACATAGGATTCAGCCAAAAAATCTCTACCTGCGGAGAACAACCGTTTTCCACATGTTTCAAGACACAATATATCATTCGTGTGCATATTTCGAACGTGAGATTTTGCCCACTTGTCTTTTCCAAGTCTTGCCAAAAGAACAACAAGCGGCTCCACCCCTGTAATTACATAAAAAGGAATTCCTTTAAATAATTAATTAATTAATACATACTTTATACAACAAGGCGTAACACGAAATTGGAGCAACCCTATTAATATACTAAAATGCACAATAAGTATGAAAATTAAGAAAGTATTACGTCAAGTATGCATTTCCTGTTAAACCTAACGATAAATTTAAGGTGGCTCCGAATTCGGGTTACGCACTGTAGCAAGTAAAACGCTGGAATGACAACATTATTCGCATACCAGCAGCGTAAATAGAATTCCCATCTTGAGACAATTTCATCGTCAAAACATCAGCTTTGTGTGACTGTATTTTAAATTTTAGCACACCAATTTTTCCATTCCAAAAGCTTACAATTCCTCTACAAACAGCAGTGCAAACAGTAGCGTTAGACAAAATGCAATTATATACGTCGTAAGTTATAACCTCCGATTTTTAAAAATGCCAACCTAGAATCTCCTGAAACAATTGTCAAATCTTCTAACAGCATTATGGACCACACAACCGTTTCTCTCTTTTTAGTTCGTCCGGTCATTAATCGCTGTAAAGCGTGTCCCTTTTGAACATCCCAAAGTCGAACAGAGTCCACGGAACCGGTAGCAATAAACCTTCCACATTTTGACCAATCCAGACATAAGACTCTTCCTATTTATGAATAAATTCATGAATAATGGACATCATTTAAAAAAAATGGCGATGAGTAGTTTTAACTGTTTTACCTTCTTGGCGGTCTAAGACTTTTAAATATCGTAATCCGTCTTCCACAACTTCAAAAAGATTGATAAATCCATCTTCTGTTCCAGCCTATAATAATGGAAATCAGAATTGCTTGCTGTAGTAAAAACATATCTCACAAACGGTTAACGTATAATTTAAAGTATGTAGTGAGCTGCACAAGTAAGGTAACTTGCACAAAAGCTTACAGCAATCATTTGATTATCTGGACTTTTTTCGATACACCAAACAGGTCCAGACGTTGCTGCATATTTCTCCTTTAAAAATAAATAAAACGGCTGTCAGTTTTTCGATACACTATTGTTTTAACTTTAAACGTCATTTTAATTGTTGTTACAAATTCATTCACGAACCTTTACTATCGTGGACGAGACGCAATGCTCTAAAACGAAACCATGAAGGCCACATGAAAACAGCCTAGAATCTACCCACAAAATTGACTCCACTGACGGCTTGTTTTCAACCGATTCAAGATCACAAAATACTTTTTCCAGTACGGGGTAATCATTGACATCCCAAAGCTCTATTTTTGGGCTATTACCACCTCTGAAACGAAACAGTAATCATGCATTTAGTTGTGACCGAAAACAAAAGACTCAGTTATACAACATTATTCGTTCATAACTTGTGATACAAATGTTAACACTACTAACCGAAACAATGCTAACTTCTTGGAAGTTTCATTGAGTCTCATACAGTTTATGGGGTCGGGTTGGATATCCAAAACGTTGGCTATATTAATACGAAAATCCATTACTTCAAAAGTTGACACTCCTCAGTCAGATTAGATGGTTCAAGAATTCCTTACAGCTTTTAAAAGACAGTCAATTCATGACATTTGCATTCGGGATTTATTGTTATTTACAAAATGTATTCAACCAAAACACAGACAAACACACACCTAATTAAAATTTAAGAAAAACTCAACACGTGTTTCCCTACCGCATTTGACTGACAAAAGACAAAATACATGTGAGGATGGGATCTACACTAAATCCAAATATGCCGCCCAAATACAGCCTTCACATGCGCTGATTATTTTCACCGTTTTCACCATTCCATGAGCGTTGCTTTTCCCGTGCTCCCTTGTTCATGCAAGTGTTTTGTTTTCGAATTGGAAACGGTGAAATTAAAATTACTTTCTATATCTTCATTAAAATAAAACGCACTAAAAGGCGGTCTATATTTTTTTACCTAAACTTAATCAATTGATTAATTGATAATAGTAAAACTATGAATTGCTGGGAAACTGAGAATAGCTAACACCGTCTTCACACAACTCATATCACAAAGCCATATGTAAAAATCTATATTCAGGGAAAATTAAAAATTCTGCATCTTTTATCATTGAGGCACGTAAACAATTGATAGATTTGTTTTAAGAACTTGGAATTTTAATGAGGGTAGCTCTAAAGATTATTGATAAAAATATAAAAGCGTCTACCATCTAATGCTTTCTCTGTAATATATGAAAGCGTGTGTTATGGGGTAAGGGCAGCGACCGACTAGCATTGGATTGAACGTTTACACTTTCTTGCTTTACAGTATTGCCGTGCCATATTCTTATGAAAGTTCTGACTCGAGTCAACTACTGCTACTCCTGTGAACGAAACAACAGCCGCTGCTTTTACTTTCCTTGAATATATACTTGTTTCTTCACTAGCTCACTCTTCCACAGCTCCTGCATTATCACCGTAGCTCAGTTCTTTAGTTCAGAGGTGGGATCGATACTCTCATGGATGGAACGAAACGCATAAAAGAGAGGGGATCCATCTTCGGCTCAAATCCTACAGCACCGTGAAAGAGCCATGAAGAGAAAGTTTTCGATTTTCATAACGTCTGCTAAGCATTCTGACTTTCCCTGTGTACTATTTTCCTTGTATACTAATATGAACACTGCAATATTTACTCATCATAAAAGTAGGTATCCATAGTGGTTAGTTAAAATTTTGAAAAAGCCAGCAGACAGTTTACAGTCAAGTGATTTTCCAGGTGCTTACTTTGAAGTGCGGTACAATATTATTTGTTGTTGTGCCTCCTCCGAGTAGCAGATGACAGGGAGACTGCTTAAAGTGTTCTGATTTTACAACGGCTTCAACAAGCGCTTTCACCGTTTCTTTTTTATGAATGCATGCATGGAACACAGAGTATAATGCACCCAGAGTTTGCATATGGTGGTGGATGAGTGAGTTGTGTTCCTCCACATTCCATTATGAAGTGCGGATAGCAAGAGTACCCGCGCTTTCTTAGCTCGGTTTCACTCCATTTGGAAATGGGGAAATGGAAACAAGCAGCTTTTGGTTAGATGGCAAACAGGTCATGCGGTCATGCGGCTCGGTGTTTTCCGGTGAAAGTGTTGTCATCAATACAAAGAGTAGGAGAGATCCTCTTAGCTAAAGGAATAAGAAGCGCCATTCTGTTTGTCATTATTTCATTTGGGCCATTCTCAGCTAAATAAAAGATTAAATTCAATATAACTTGTTCAGATATGAAATTGGCAATGACATTTATTTGCTTTTTCATGGCGTGACGTTCATAAAAAATGTTTTAAAGTTTAAATAAATTAAAATTAATGTATTCAACGATATCTTACTACACATAACATTATTGAACTTAACAATCAATATCATTTGTACAATTTGTGTTTGTGTATACTAAGTTTTTAAAGCGCGGTTCGTGGTTTCTGGGTGAGTTACATCCTAATATCAACAATGGCTCTAGGAAAAGCTCTTTTGCACAACAAAAAAGTAGCTCAGTTTAACTATAAGCAATAAGTAAGCATGAAACATTGATGGGGATACTAAATACTGAAGACCCTCGTCTCCTAATTTCATCCAATCAGCTCGGCTAAATGAACGCATCTTTTTTGTAGATCACAACCACTACTTATGGCATATAGTGTGCCATGCCATGACAAGTACCTGTTACACCCCTATCAGGTAAACAGGACTAACAGGAGGGAGACACTCGTTATATACTAATATACAATACTTAACTTTTTTGTGTTCACATTGCGTAACTAAAGTCAGTTGCTTGTCTACCTTCGTATCTTTTGAAGGGTTCAATGTGTGCAACCCTAACGAACCAACTAAGTGCTAACAAGTTTTCAATGTTTTCCATAAATGGTGCCCTAAGTTTACTTACATACATACCATAGGATTACGTATTATATATAATAACTTCTGTTTCCACGTTTTGTCCACAGTGTTTTCTTTCCTCAGTCAGTAGTTGTTAACTTGAACCATAGATTACATGCATTATATTGAATTTTCAAAGGGCTCAATACATTCATCGCTATGTAGTAAATACTCAAACGCAGACCTCAAATGAATAATTTGCATTTCTATGACCAATGGGAAAACATCAACAGCCCAGCACAATTGCGTGAGCTTTATGCCGGCGACTTTTTCCACATTCCTTCGTCAATTATCACAATGGCTCAAAAAAAAGTTTACCTTTCTAAAAAACCTGCTCACTTTTGACTTGAAATATGCAAAGTATGCAAAGATTTTGTTCAGCTTATATATTGAATATCTACACTTTCTATCTTCTATCGCATTTATACACTCTGAGGTACAAAAGTTTGGGATTGTATTTGGCTGTAACAAACAAGTCTATAAAGGCTCAAAGTGAACTCTCAATAATCATGCTTGACTCAAGCCTATGCAGCAAAAGTTTTCCCTTCTTAGCATTTTCATTACATCAGGGTGGAAGTGACTTCTAGTTCTGGAAGTGCGAGAGCGCGAGTCTAATAATGTTCAATGCTCACCCACGTTGCTTTGCTCACTTTTTCTTTCTAGACGCATTATGCATACGAGCAAAAAAGCACGCATTTTATAAAGTTACTCCTAACCGGTACAAGCTAAACCTTATGTACAACAATGTATGCAGGGTATTTAGTAAAGATTGTCTGAAAAAAGTCATTCTCACCCTAATTATTGGTACAAAAACAACTAGTAATTTAAAAACGTAGGAGGAGAATTAACGCAAAACTTTCATTCATAAGGATAAGGCTGAGATTTTCATTCAAGTGGGTATGAATATGAAAGAGACGTAAAACTTTGGTCTCCCTGCATAAAATATAATATGCTGTGGCTATACTTTTGGTAGTCACCAGTCGCTGGTCCTTCCTTTTTTCCAGTGCAATGGTACACAAGCCAAATTCGAATTCTTCACTGGTGAAATATCAGTCTCGAAAGTGTACTCTCTAGTATGGCTATACTATAAGTATGTGCATACAACAACGGGCATATTGTACGCAAAGTCATATGCACACGGACGGAGCATCAACATCTCTCTCCAATCGATTATTTCACACCGCTTTCTCTATGTCTGCTTATGCATAATTTATGAAAATTATGATCTACAGATTTGTTAAAAAATAGTTTGATTTTTTTCTCTAATCGGCTCCAAAATTTAGACAAAGCGCGAATCATGCTGCACGTTTTCCTGACTGTTTCTTTTCATACTTAACAGCTAATCATCGTAGCAATAGTATTTCTGTAAATGGTAATTATAGTCCCAGAATTACCATTCCATAGATCTAGCAGAAACAAGGTTGCATTTTTTCACAATCTATAGTTTTTTCCATATCATTTTCTATCTAAATATAATCCACATTTTACATAATTACAACTTCCACGAAGCTACAGTTAAATGAATATGGTTGCCCAAAAAGCGTCCCAGCGTGCTCCAACAAAGGCCCGCACATGTGCTAAAGGGACTAACCAAACCAGGACATGTGTACAACAAACTAAAGCACATTTCATCTTTCTTTCCACCATCCTATCCTTTCATGATACTCCCGTCTAAACAATAATAGGGAACTAGAGAACTCTCTACTGCCACTACTTTGCTTGCTCATAAATGAAACGAACATACGACGGAAACTCACAGAAGAGATGAACTATTTCTCCCAGAAAAGGCTCTTTTCTCTCTCTCTCTCCTGCTCCGACCAAACCATTTGTGCTTGTATGCTTCCCCATATAATGCATCTATTTCATATGTGTGTGTGTGTGTGTATTCTCCTCATCTCCTCGTGGTAGGAAAGGAACCCCAGATTTTTTTGTGCCCGTTCTTGTGTCTTTTGGGTCCGATGTGCCGATGCCATTCCATCTCCTTCTGGCCCCACATCAACCCCCTTTGCCCTCACTCTACTCATTCTCTTTTTTGAGCAAAGGCATATATTGTAGCAGGAGTAGTAGTAGTCGGCTCATTTCATGCTTGCTCCACGCATACCGCATGTTGATGAGAGCCAGAGAAACCAGCAGTAGTATTATAATGGCATATAGTCAAGATCTCTACTGCATTCCTCAAGAGATGGTTAAGGAGAGGACTGATACTTTTGAAATGACTAAGTGTGTGTTGTGAGCAAGCAGTGCACAATTATTAAGTACTCTGCTACTCAAGTCAGTAATTGTATCTTCTAACAAGTACACACTAGCCAACCTGACTATTTAAGTATTTGCATAACAACAAGCTGATGGCATATCTTTGTCTTCATGTCACCAACCAAGCATGCATGCAGTCGGAATCACTCTCCAATTTGCATATGCTAACTTTTTTGTGATTCAAATATTTTTTCACTGGATTATACTTTGTTTAACTATGTAGTTAAATGGATGTATGAGAAAGTTGTGACTATAGTTTGTAAAACTTAACCAACTGACTAACTACGCGATAAGTAGGGAAATGATAAAAATCTCCCTTATACTTGCATGATGCCCATATAGCCAACGTAGTATTCAACAAATCCTAGTTGAACGTCATACGTACGCTCTCGTACGTAACGTAACTTTGTTCGTGCATTTCCGACCAGGGTCGAATAACTACGGTGGACAAAATATATCTGCCACTATATCTGCCATTTAAAAAGCCTCATCATTCTATCCTGTGTATAATACTGATAGTTTGTTGAGTGAACTGTGTATCTATATGCATGTTACTAACTAGTATATTGTATGCATGGCACTTACATACGCATGTATTTGGTATGAAATAATTTCCCTTTTATATATGTTTATAAAAGTTAGTGTATCGAAGGGCTTATAGCACCTGCTTGCTTTTGCTTATGAGCGCTCAATATGTAAAAAGATCCTACACTATGAGTATATACTCTGTTGCTGCTAAATGTAATACCTGCTCACACAGTCACTAGCTCCAAATATTGTTGTGTGTGTGGATCTATGCCACCCTACTTGAAGGGAAATCCTCCCCCTGTAGGATTTTACCTATGAAATTTGTCTCTGATAAGTGAGTGAATAAAAGCCTAAGGTAAATTGTTCTTTCATGCTCACTCAAGGGCTTAAGGTGAGAAGTCCATAAAATTAATTCGAGCGCCCTAGACTGAGCATTTGAGCATCACCACTACCACATGAGATGGGATAGAGCCCGTCAATAATAATGTCAGGAAGCTGGTCATACAACAAAAAATCCAAAAAGTACACACACCATGTACGCATTTAAAGCTGAAAATTCAGCTGACACTACGTAGCCGTGTTGCTGCTTATTGCTGGTCTACAGATAGGGAAGTCTGTGGCTGTGAGAATGCACGGTATACAATATGCACTAGTATACATACTAGTTTAAGAACTACTGCTCATATATATATGTCGACATCTGTACACTATGTATACACGCGTACACATGGACGAGAGATAGATCCCCTGATCGCACTCTCACAATTTTCAATAGTTTTGGTAGTAGTGTTGTAGTAATACTGCTGATGGTGGTAGTAGTGGTAGCTACAATATTGAGTGAGATTCTCTGTGCTTTCCTTTTTCTTGTGGACTATTGCTTTTGCTGGCTGGCTTGCTTTACTTACTAACTTTTACACTACTGTGTGTACATGGTTTTCGAGGGTTCCTCCGTTGGTTCATCTGAGGCTCTCCTTCGTGCCCCTCGTCATTCAACTCTTTCCACTCAACAAAGACACATTACACACACAAACACATCTCTCTCTCTCCTAGTTGCCCTCCTATCTATACATAGTTAGTTAATAGGATGTGTACGGCTCACTCGTACACCTACAAAACATGAGACAAGTACATCATCAACATTCAGATTACTATTACTACCGCAACTATTCTCGTCCTGCAGCAACTTACACTAGTTAACTATAGTTAGCAATACTATTAGTGTTGTGAAAAAATTGTGTGTCCACCGTCAGTTGTACGCATCATGTACAATTTGCATAGTTTGGCGTAGGTACGCTATGTGTAATGATTAAATACCCTCACGAAATAACCAATTGCCTTCCAAATAGCATGCATTCATGTCTGCATAGGAAATACTAATATAATACTAGAAAACTTGGTACGCTCCGCTACACATGTGTAGCTTTTGGAAACCTACTTGTGTATCTATATATATGTAGACAAGGTGCAAAAATCCAAACACTTGCCATTACTGACTGTTATTTCTTGCCATCAGCAACAAAGAGTGCATGCAAAAGTTCTTTTTTATATATACTGTGTGTTACATTTCAAAGTTGGGACAGTGTAAATCCAGTTAACTGTGAATTCCAACTCATATCTTCTTAATCACGATTCTGAAGCTGTGAAATTTTATTTTTAGTGGAAACTCTACATGCCCAAGACTGCTGTCTTTTTTGTGTGCACCATTGAGAGTGCAGAAGTAGTGCGGTGACTGACTTGCAAGGGTTTTCGTATAGCACCGCTACCTTCATCATATCGCAATATATTGTGATCACCAAACCTGCTATGTAGATTTTGGTCAAGGATTGTGCTCTGTACATGCACGAATAGAATTTGCACCGTCAACAAACAGCCTTGAATAGACATTCTATGTGTAGCTTTGGACTGATAAATTCTGAGAGCACAGATTTTGGCGTCCCTCAACTGAACTGAATGTGAAACTTTACACGTGAAACAGTGTTGTCAAAAAAAGTGCAAAGGATTGTGTTTATAGTCTTAATGTTGTTTTCTTCTCAGTCAGAGCAACTCCTGTTTTTCATTCGCATCTGATGGGAATGAATGAACCTTTGATTTAAATCCAAGGCACAAATAAACATTAAATTTACTACTACTACATGTGGGATCAAGTGTACGCGACACTTTGTACTGTCCACTGTTGCTTCGCCTTGTGCATGGGAAAAAAGTCATCGATTGATTCCACAACTCTTTCCTCCCGCGTCACAGCCCTCACGTTCTGTTCGCATCGTTTGCTATGGGCAGCCATGCAAAATTCATACATGATAAATCTATGATTTCGTATGGAACTGAAAAAAGGTAAGAATGTAACACGTGGCTTTTGCCATGATAATAAGCAAGATCACAATTAGTGCTGTATCTTAACAAAACAATCTATAAGTAGTTAAATATTTGCTATTTAGTATGACAAGATTAAGGGATGCATAATTTATGCTATGGCCCGTGCATAGCAAGTAATCCAGTATTTATGCTAATATTTGTGTACTTCACAACAACGTGTTTGTTATGCATGTGCACAAGTAAGTAGAGTATTACGTATGTGCATGATTTGATGAAATGTTATGGCTGCAAAAAAATATCACTCCTGTTTCATGCATACAAACTAACTGTGTGCCACATAACTTTAATATTTTAGACGCAATTAGAAACTAGCTGTCTAGCTTTGCACTGGTTAATTAAGTATATGCAAAGTTTCAGTTCATATCCCGGTCTTTAAAATCCTGAAAGTTACACAATAAAATCCAAAAATATACTTTTACTGAATCTAAAGAATCTGCGAGATTATTATAAGCTTCAGATAACAAGAAAGGCGAAAATGAGCAAAATAAGCAAAAGCTTAGAAAAAGGAAAATAGGAAAATGTTGGATTTGGATGCATAATGATGCGTGTATCACAAGTACACATAGCAGATCTGCTAAACAACCTTATAGCTATAAATTCACTCTGCCAGTCAAACTGTATCAGTAAGCAAGCATATAGTAACCCATCATATATAACAAGAAGAAGCAAAGACTTTCATACATGAATTGAACATCTACCTCACCAATAATATTGATGCAAGCAACCAAAAAGCATGCCCAAAACCCAAGAATATATGAATACTAACTAACTAACTAAATAGCTCCGTTCCGTGCGATGCTGACTGAGATCTAGTTAAATAGAATACGAACCACAAGCTAGGAGGTAGAGTTAGTTTTGTAGTTGTTGAAATCTCGTAAAGCTTTGTAAATTTCGTGTGGTGTGTAAAAGTAGTGAGCCCGTCAGTACCTATCCAAATAATAATCCATTGTATACATACACTGGGTGAGTAGCTGTTGTACACGGTATTTACGTAAGCACTCATATTTATGTCTATAGTCTGTCCAAGTCCAACATTTGTGCATTACACTACTGATGACTTCCACAATGCCAAAGGAAGGACAATGATTAGACTCATATAGACCCTTTTCAATAAAACTCTGTCACTGACTGTCTGACTGACTGACTATTTATTACTCCTTCCGCAATAAGTAGGCAGAACAATTGCGTTGTACATTGTGACTGTATTTATTGACGTAAAGCACAGATTTTTCATAGCATGGTTACCCACTAACTAACTAACTAACAAACCACACATACAAGAAGGGATAGTAAAACTGCTTGAGTTGAGTAAGTTAGTTAGTTATAGATTCTCTAAGTGCAGTATAATAATGCTATAAGGTTACAAATTTCACTTAAATAGATTTGATTGGGGAAGACTCTAATTAATGACCAATTATTGCACTAACACGCTTGTTCACTTGTTTGTGGACAATATATAGCATAAGTGAATACACCTACAGTATGCAGTCAACTTGCTGACAATCCCTGTTATTATATTACCGATGTAATAAAAAGAGTGAGTCTAAAAAGGAGGTTTAGTTTAGTTACTGAAAGATGTGTTTAATGCGGTTGCGGTGGATGCAAGAAGCTCCATCCAAGAGAGAGATAGAGAGAGTGGGAAGGCGCGTGAAATGACTTTGTTAGCTGCGGAAATAAACAAGAATAAAAAAAATACACACCAGAGTTGAGACATTCCCGTTGGCTTGCTACTTCCGATTCATTGCACATGTGGAGGAGTCTTTTCGTGAACCATAATGATAATTACACTGCTACTCTTCACTGTTGCTCTTCATATGGCTAATATGAATATACTGTGCACAGGAATCAGTAAGTCAGCTCTGCAATATGCTCACATTAGTTTTTTTTCGAAAGTAGAAGAGAACTGACATTAAAGATAGAATTGTATAGTCTTGACATGCACATCTGGGAAGACACCGTTATGCTACATAGGAAGAAACCATACATTGTTCCAACTAATAGAGTGTATCTGTACATGTGTGAACTAAAATTCTCTAATATCCTTGCACGTTATTATTATGGTTACGATTATGATTACTTCTCCTTTAGAAATGACACAGGCTTTATTTTATTCACGATGCAACAGTATTGATTGGTCACCACTAGCTCAAATTGAAATAATAATATTTATTAGTTCTAAATCCATTTTGGAGCTACTATGGACCTATCGTGCAGTTGCTGTATAAATTTGTGTAAAGTAGATATGATTATTTCAGTGTTAATTTGACATCCTTCCTCTCTTCCTGTGTATTTAGTGAGCTAATTTTTGGATTCAAAGTGGGGGTTTGTTTACTGAGCTCCATAACGTGTTTATGAGGGAGTCGTGGCTTTCAACTTACTTGATTAAAATGACTAGAACAGAATTTTGTAAATAAGTCTGTGCATTGGTGCCTTGAGAGCGATGAAGTGGAGTTGTTAACAGTTGTCGGAGCCTGGAGTTTAGATCCTTTGGGCTCACGCAAAATATGTCTACCATATAGGGAGACTAGCAGAGTAGAGCAATAAGCTTTTAGCAAGTCGACCGCAAACTATCTAGATTGCTGCTTTTGTTGGATAGGGAAAGGAGCCCTTTATGGGTTTAGCGTTATCCCCCTGGACTCCTTTTGCTAATTTCTGTAAGTGCTCAACACACTAATGGCTTCGTTTCTCCCTTAGATCTGGAGAATGATTTTTTTATCCTGACGAACACTCATTACAACTAGGGATAGATTTAATTCATTAGGTTAAAATGATCTTTTAGCCAGATTGAATCTGAATAAATTAGCTAAAGTGGGTAATGAGATTAGAATTTAATTTAGCGGAAAAGGAGAACATGCTTGCCATGCTAGAAGCTAAGAAATGTTTTTAAAAGAATACTTTTATTTACTACATCCAGTAGATTATACTGTGCGACTAAAATCAACACAAGATCAGCATAAAACTATAAAGAAGTTGAATAAGTGACAAAATTAAAGTATGTGTGCCTACTAAGGATATATGGGATATATTTAGTACACAGATGAAGGCATTTCTGAGTTGAGTTTGTGGGAAAAAATTGTTTCATTTGAATCACAAGGGCCTCTTTATTACACCCATTGAAGTGCAACAGGCATTTATTGCAATTTTTTACGAGGTCTATAACGTTGTAAAATACATGATGTCGTAGTAAAAGCATGCATCTTTTCGGCATCCTTCAAAACTTTATTCATGTTAGCCTGTATATATTGGATTAAAAAATTAATCTACCACATTCCGAATCCGAATTAACTCGTGTAATTAATAAGTTTTTAAAAGCACTTTTCAGACTTTACAAGCTAGGAGGGGAGAGAAACAACGTTTATTCGTCACTGCCATTCACCAATGGTAGCCCAAATGGACTCAGTACATATTTATATGATTTTTATAATGTGAACTTTTTTGTTTTATAATGATAATCCCGGAGAATATAAGTGGCTATTCAATATACGAATAGACGATTTAATAGTATGTAATATGATATTATCTCGAAGCTCTAATGAAAAGTCGAACTTCTTTCTAAAACTTTCAAATTCTTTAAAGATGGTTCCTCTAGATCCTATATTAGCACTCCAATAATTTCGATATCTTTCAGATTATATTGTAATTTTAGATGTGGGATGCATGGTCTGTATATGTCGTCTTTTTCTTGCTGAACTTTTGAATAAAAAAATTAAAGATTTTTGGAACTTGTTGAAATTAGGACCGGCACATTCTTGCTATTAGTGCTAATTAAAACAATTTCGGTGACAAATTGATTACATCATGTATGCAAAAGAGTAGTTGAACCCCCTAACATTGTTTAGCGTATACATCCGTATTCAAAGAATAGATTCTTGCAAGATTCAAGCGTAAAGGTTTGCGACCCTATCACTTGTGTTATTACACGCATGTACATTGAAGATTCGAGAAAAGGGAAACCATGTGCACATGAAATAAGTCTCACGAGAAGTAGAAAAAAATGCACAAAAAAATGGTTCCATGCATAACATGCAGTGGATAAAGATACAGTGGTTTAGTTGGTAAATATGTATTTCTTTGTTGGCCACAGTTGTATGGCCTTTTAAGCAGAACAAGTATCAACAGCAGCAGCCGTCGCACGTACAGACTCCATCCATATAGCATACGGCAAGGTCAATGGCTGAATTCTAAGATAATAGTGTGTAGCGAGTGAGTGAGTACTCCACATAGATATGACTCTCACTCACTCGAGTTTTACTAACTAACTAAAAGAGTTACAAACTACCAGATAGGGCTGGAGTCCACTATCTTATCACATTTGTAGGTATCTTCTCTCTCTCCCTGTTCTTAGCATCTCGTTTTTAAATATTTTTCTCCTTTTATCGTCATACAGCTGGTGTACAACACATTACAAGTACTTAATGCATGTGATGAGCATATTCTCTTTAACCAATAATGTGGCAAAGTTAAACTGAGGAACTCCATTTCCGTTGACTCTTCTCCCATTCTACATTTTCACCCATGTAGACACACTGCGAATGAAATTGGATTTTCTCATGAAGCTCAATGTTAATACACAAAAAATTAAAGAAATTACATTTTTTCACTTATTACCAGCTTATAGAAGTGGTTTCCTTTCACCAATTACACCTTATAACAGTCTCATGTTGTAGATGTAGTATATTGTAGACGCAGACTTGTAATCATTATCATCATCAAAAAGTTGGACTGGAACGAGCCCTTTAGAAACAGTTATCGCTGTCTTCATTTATCCAGGCGTGCACTTATGGAACTAACTAAAGCAGGCGTGTAATGTAACAAACAGCTCTCATGTCAACAAGATATCATGATGATGTGCACTCCACTCTATCACTCTTGCCACCACTTTGCTTACCAGTTTCCAACCAGATAAATTTTTGTTGTTTGTCTAACTATGCATAGTATACAGTTAAAGAAAAATGTCTGAGCGTGGCGCATGAAATAAGGATTTGATAAAAAGCGCAAAAGTATGATATGTAGACTATTATTATTGCCTAAGAAAAGTATAAAATATTGAATGCTTTGGGCTGGTAGTCGCATGTTTTGTTTGTCCATTGAATGAATGAATGAATGATATTAATGATACTGATAGACTTTATTCCATGCTGAAAAACGGCAACTGTACTATGTGACTGTGGAGTTATTACAAATGACACACTTGCAGGGTGTTAATCAAAACATGCAATGAATGAGTATATAATGTTTACTTTCATTTGCACAGGTAGCCAAGGAACGAAGGACTTTGGTCATTACAGTTTGGTCAAACCACAAGAGGTGATGATCGATAAAGAATCAATAGCACCCTGCTACCACATGGAGACTGAAGAAAAGGAGTTGCAAAAGTAAAGGGTGTGAAGAAAACTGTAGCCAGTTGAGCTGGAAGTGAGCTTCAAACTGCTTTTGCACCATATAATGATGTCAGTTGACTCATAAACGAAGCTGCACAGTAGTCACATGCAAACTTAGTTTCTGTTTGGGACACACGAGAAAATTCGATTGCTTTGTGATTGGAAAAGGAAGCCAGCAAGCTGTTGCATTGCATGGCCACTCTGCAAGAGCTTGTACACAAATAAAAAACATTGTACACATAGGGATTGAAACCGTGCTTGCCAAAATGCCAAACTCGGATTTAAAAGACGAAGATAATAGCAACCAATCATTGCAATTATCAGATGAGAACATGTTGAGCTCCGAATCTGTCTCAGAAGAGCAAAAAAACCCAGTACAAATGATTGCACATGAAATTCTAATGCCAAAGGCCTCCCCTAGTGGGTCAGATCAACCTGTTATTCAAAACATTTTGGAAGCCATTGTCACCCAGGTGGAAAAAAGTCATGAAAATCATACTCTAACTACAACGACGAGTTGCCTGAGCAGCCCTTCTCTCTCTACTTATTCTTCAGAAGGTGGCACAGTAGTCATCGATGGGGAAATCGAGAGTCAACGGAAGCATGCAGAAACAGTGCATGAAATTGAGATGACTCCATTTGGAGTGAATAGCATTGTAGCTCCTCGAATGTCCTCACCCACTGCTGTAGCAATCAAAGACACTCACACGAAACAAACAATAATTGTGAATGATAGTGAAATCTTAGCTACCACTTCAACTTGTGAAGTACCTAATGTTTGCTCAAACTTGCCATCTGAGCAATCATCGCCATTGTCAGACAGTAGCCAACCAAATGCTAGCACTACGGAATGTGAAAACAAAAGTGTACCAGTAGGCTCCCCAAGTCAATTCCCTTCGTCCAAGGATATCCCAAAACCTACAAAAATGTGCGACCAAGTACTACTGGGCACACAAGTTGAGTTAGAGATGACTACAAGTTCAGCTGCATCTATTGGTCCACAACATAGTAACAATTCAACGGATCTTGACCAGATTGCAATGACCCTTGACCGGCAAGAAGAAAAATGTTTCACAAATTTTGACGCTTTTGTTGCTAACAGTAGTGGAGGGAGCAGTAAAAATGAGTGGGAACCCACTGGAGCAAACAAAGAAGGCGGCCCAGTCACAGGACCAAGCGATAGTAGTGATGGCCCTAAAAGCTCCAGTCTAGCGAAGCCCGTAGTTATCCCATCAGCAGACGCAAAACCAACGAGAAGTTTACTGAAGCGGAGAGCACCTGATAGTTGCAACACTAGTAGTGATTCTTCGTACTTGGAGGAAGGCTCCCCACCAAAAAGACGGAAAGAAATCCGTTTCAACAATGTGACTGTGTACTATTTCCCTAGGACTCAGGGTTTCACTTGCGTGCCATCTCAGGTAAGAAAAGCAACATGATTATTGTTAAGGAGGGGAGGATCTCCAATACTTTTCTTATGTTCAATCTGTCACGAGGCGTTTTAGTTATTCATACATGTCTTTGGTTTAGTTTTAGTTTCATAAAATTTTCTTCACTGTGGCAAAGAAACATTAGGTTCTAGTCATACACTATTCACAGTAATAAACTAAAATATTCTGTGAAACAAAGTAAAAAGTATATGTGCAAAGTTTCCAAGTGTTCTACCAACTAACTCGTGGTTCCATTGTAGTACTTGCAAACTAACTAGCTAACTTAACTTTGGAGAGACAAAGTTACACCTTATGCCTGTATCTAGCTAGAGTACGACTACTGCAACAAACTAATACACACTAATTATAGATGTACGCTACTCTCTTATATACTTTCTAGCTAATTAACTAACTAACCAAGTATACTTCCACTCAATACTACAATGAATAGTAGACTCTGGCTCTATTTGAAAGAAAAATTGTGTGCTACTAACTCTAGTCATCATACATAGAGTACAATTCATTGTTTCCTAGAACTTTTCCGTGCATACTAACTAACTAACTGTATACTTTTTAATTAGCTCAGAAATTAATAAACTTTCCCTTTTAACTTGGCTACCGTAGGGGGGATCCACACTGGGAATGTCACCAACTCATGCTTTCACACGCCTCTTCTCCCTGACCGAGCATGCCACAGAGCAAAGGAAACTTCACAGGCAAATGCTTCAGAGGCTGCGGCAACGCCAACGGCAACAGCAAACCATGCTCTCGGAGCAACAGGACTCGGAAGATCAACAACAGTCTTCTGAAGAGTCCACTCCCCTTCTTCCTGTTGCCAATAGTACTGGTGGTACCCTGGAAGAAGACGAAGGGAACTGCAGTCCCACGTTCAATCCATCTAGTGATGAAGACAGTGACAGCAATGAAGAGGAAGATAGTGATGATTCGGATTTTGAACTGGATATTGACAACTATTTCTTCCTTCAGCCCGTGCCTACCAGGCAAAGACGAGTTTTGCTACGTGAGTCGGGAGTGCGAAGAATAGAATCAGTGGAAAAGGATGAGTGTAAAGATATTCGAAGCTCAAGAGAAATGTGTGGGTGCTCTTGTAAAACATACTGTGATCCTGAGACGTGCTCTTGTGCCCAAGCGGATATCAAATGCCAGGTGAGTTTACATGTGGGTTGCAATAGGTAGCTATAAATATTAGTAAAGTTTGTACATGGTAGTCAGTCAGTAATAAATGTCACACTCCACTTATTTACTATCACGTGCACACTTTGTGCGCCACAAAAAGGAGCTAATTAGCAAACAGTAGTGGTAGTTAGTAAGTTTAGTACCTGATGTAGTAGCACTGACTGATCAAAGTGAGAGCTGAGAGTATTGACTATCATGATGATTGTGTTTATATAAATGAATGTATGCGTTATGTGTGGAGTCTTTCGGACTAATTACTCTTTAGTTAGTTAGTGAGTCAACTCACAGTAGGTAGTAATGATGAAAACGTATTGTGTTGGTTTCATGCCTACATATTGCGTGTTTACTGGAAAAGTGATTTTTTTGGGATGACTAGGTGGATCGTTTGAGTTTTCCATGTGGGTGCACTCGAGATGGATGCGGTAATCATAATGGAAGAGTAGAATTCAATCCAATTAGGGTTCGCACTCATTTTATACACACACTTATGCGGATCGAGCTGGAGAAAAAACAAAATGAACAGGTAAGCAAAACGAATGTAAGCAAGCGAATTATACAATGGGAATCATGTAAGCCTACTAGAGGGATAAATGTAGCGATTTTATGCCCCATGCATGTCTGGACTCATTCAGTTCAGTAGTATAGTATATTTAATACCTGCCTCCAATCTGGTTTTCAGAGAAAGTGCAAAAGGTATAGAGAGCCTTCCTTATGATTACAAGGGAATCCTCTATGCTCTTTTATGTATGCACGTAATTTTGTATGAAATGACAACGGACTGAAGCTAGTTAGTCTCTTCACCATTTCCTATCGTGCAGAGCCACGTTTTTAAAAGTTCTTTTTCCAAATAAATGCACGTTGGTTCTATACCCGAGCGAGCTGTGCCATGCATTGCTTTCCATACTAGCTTTGCACACAAAAAAGATTCACCAACAACTCCTATCCTCTGGAATATGTGTGTACACAGGGAAAGAGATCGTTCCTTTCTCTTCATTTTAGATGACTTTCTCTGTGTTCTCCTACTTTCATTTCGTGAATCTCTTTCTCCCGTCTACCCACGTACACGAGTCGTACTACTAATGCCATGTAGTCAAGTTTCTGTGAGCAGAACACAGTCACTACTCACTCGCTAGCTGTAGCAAGTCCCAACTTTAGTTTATCGATTCCAAACTGACAATATGTGTGTATGTACATATTACTACAAGCAACCACTCTTTTCCTTGCTTACAGATGGGGATGGCAACAATGAGTCGATCTATGATGTCCTCCTCCTCTAGCAATCACCTAGGACTGTCATCCCTGGTCCATTCATCCATGGTTATACCCCCCACATTTGGAACCCTAAACAATAATAACAATTCACAACCGCAGATCTCTTCACACTACAGTAACAACATATCATCTGTCTCATCCATGATGGTAGGTAACCAACTCCAGCACTTGAACAAACCCTCACATTTTGGAAATCAACCTTGGTGTCAGCCAGAAGCTATGCATAGCATGGACTTGAATGCCAGCAGTAGTAGCAGCAATCCAGTGTACTTCAAGCAACAGAGCTCTAGTACAGCCACTATGGCTGTAGCCAATACTCCAGATAACAATGATCAGTACAAATATAATGGAACCCTACTCCGGGAAGTCTCCTTTAGCGCCGGGATGGAAGTGGAGTCTTGTGTGAATGCAGGCGCCTATGCCAACGTTCATTATGCTCAGCAGCAACAGCAGCAGTTGGCGGGGATGCCATTCATCCATTCCAATCCCACTGGTGACAATCATCCCATGAGAGACAATCCTATCGATTTGTACTCTTCATTCCGTGAAGACTCATACTCTGAGAATAGCGATGACTTCTCCAATGAGAGCACAGGGGACAACAGGTTCTCTTCAGGGACCATTTCTACTTCCATTGTGAATGGGAGCAATAGTACACCTAGTGTTAACAATAATGGAACTCCTGCTTCTTTCCAACAGCCGGATTTGCATCATCATCATTCTTCCTATTTGAACATTGGCTACTACAATCATCATGTGAATAATGGGACCAACATGGGTCTTCAGCAACCTGTCAGTGCGTACCAATCTATGGCCATGGGGTATCATGCTTATGGGAATGGACACGTTGTCAGCAATGTTAACAGCAGTGCACAAGGATATGATCATGGGGGTAGTCTGGACCAGCATTCGATACAGCGGAGGGAAAATAATGGGGTGGACTCCTCACTTCGGCAGTATAGTCAGTCACTCATGTACAACAATGGGTATACTAGCCTGTCAAATACTATGAGCGCGAATCTGAATAATCATCATCATGCACACCTCCAGGGGGATCTCAACGGTAGTACTAACAAAAGTCCGAGTTGTGCATACGAGTCGACAAGTAGTGAAAGCCGTAGTAGTGGTAATAATAACAGTGAAGTATTAAAGACTGGGGAAAGCAACGATCGATCTCAAAATTGCGGACTCAATAGCATTAATCCTATTCACCATCATCATCATAATGAAAGGGTACCACCGCCGTCAAGTGAGATGGGTGCAGGAAATGTCCAAAGTTCGGCTCAACAAGGTGAAATGATTAATGGTGGGCCAATGCCCGCCTATACGGATTTGAATAATGTGACTTCATTGACGAAACTGCAACCTTTCTCGGGCATGTTACAAGGGTCAGAAGAGGGCAGTGAGAGTAGAGTCTCTTCGGTAAAAGATGGATTCCAAGGACTAGAGGAAATCAATAACCGGGATCAAGAGGAGCAAAGTGCAGGGAGTAGCAGTAGCAGTAGTAGTAAAGAAGGGGAAAGTGAGAAAAGTGAAGATGAACAACTGACCGAAGACTTTGGAGAGATTATCAAAAAGAGTATGGTCGAAACAGTGTCAGCATGTTGATAATAAATGATTTTGGTTTTAATTAAGGTATATAGCTTCAATCTTTTGATAGTTTCAACAATATAAATTGCAATGTAAAATATGTCTCACCACACCGAATGGAAAGACGCTCGAATTGTCGCAGCGGAGCGTTTGTTTCCGTATGTACCGATGAATTCCATTGATTAACTAGTTAAAAGTGATTTTATTGTGTACTTATTTGTATGAAATGTTTTTCTCATATTATGGTGCAAACTAAAATTATAAGTGGAACTTGAGGATACTCATTGAATGACCTCTAGCCGTAAGTGTACAGTTCTGATAGTTAATTAGTTTACATGGCATGGTTGCTGTGAAAATGAAAGTGTCTTTCATTTTACTTTTGATATTATCTTTTCACTCGAACAAAGTTTTTGTTTTTACTTGTCATAGTATTATTAGGGTATGAGAAGGAGGACGAATGTGCATTATAAGTTAGTTAGGGAATGACGATTTTTAATAATGCACATAATTTTAGGATAGAATAAGGACAGCTGTAAATTTGTAGGTATCACACGTTTTACTGGTGTTAACACTTTATTGCTTCTAGCTTCCAATGCTTGTTGTGTGTACTATGCATAGTTAGCACTTATCAGATAACTAATGTGAGCAAAAATGGTGTGACTATAGTTTGTCGCACAAAGTTAAAATCTAACACTGTTAGTCTTTCGAATTATTCTATTGCTTGAGTAGGGAAAAGAATTTGTCGCGTGCCAGCTTCAGAGTTTTCTTTGCTCGAGCAAATGATCTAACGAGTTACTAAAATGGTTAGTTGCTCTAACTTCCTAATTAACATTGTTCTGTACAAAATTAATTACTGCTAATTGTAAAAAAATTTGCTTATGACAAACTGGTTCTTATATAACGAAGATAGAATGGCTACAGCGACAAGGTTTCTAAAACGAATACCGTCATAACGATAAAGTATATTCTTAGTAATCGTACTGGACGGCATGAATACAGCTTGCCATTTCAGAATTACTATTATTGTTAAGGAATTTTTGTTGTCCGAATTGTATGAACCAGCAATATTATGATTCTAGTAATACTTAATATGTGCCAGTATTCTGAAAATCATGTGTTAGTGCAATGAATTGCAACTTTGTGCTATATATAAAGATTGATTGATGGTTATAAATATTTGGAGGTGGCAATATCTGCTGCGGATTTGAAGCACAGGTAATATGGTGTACGCAAACTGGATGATAACTATGCAGAAAATTTCACAATTATAAATGTCACATCTGAACCGTTAGTGTGAATAATATTTGGAGCACGCAAACAATAGTAATTAAGTTATGGAATGTGATCGGGGTTCTTATAATGGTAGAGGCCATTTGTATGTTGTTGTATGTTATATGGGTCTAGCGACAGTCTATAAAGGTTAAACATCTTTGTAAAA
>Ga0210040_10001702_pt1 | contig 32629 bp, 30 predicted proteins | sample CryGeyCG12114_NA_FD_185462 | JGI IMG/M metagenome (GOLD analysis project Ga0210040, IMG submission 185462) | Groundwater microbial communities from aquifer - Crystal Geyser CG19_WC_8/21/14_NA (SPAdes) (version 2) | ecosystem: Environmental > Aquatic > Deep subsurface > Groundwater | place: USA...
GCCATCCAGCATGGCATCCCAATCTGCTGGGTCGCCGTCTTGTATGGGAGCCAGCCCATGGGCATTGCCCGCGTTATTGATGAGCACATCAATATCCTGAAACTCGGTGGGTAGGCTGGCAATGGCGGCTTCCGTAGCGGCCCGGTCGCGCACATCGAAGGTGAGCAGGTGGGTAGGCGTAGGAGCTAGTTGTTGCGCCAGTTCTGCCAGCTTCTCCTGCCGCCGCCCCGTAAGCACCAACTGGAAACCGGCCTCGGCCAGCGCCACCGCCGTAGCCCGGCCAATTCCCGACGAAGCGCCGGTAATCAAAGCAGTTTTCATTATTTAGAGGGTTAGATGGCTGAGTGGTTAAATGGTTGGTTATGCTGGTAGTCGTCGGAACGACCAACCATCTAACCATTCAGCCATCTAACCATTCAACCTATTCAAAATTCAGATACAGCGTTACGGTGTGGCTGCTCATGCGTTGCAGGCTGCTGTTGTACACATCTGTTTGGCCTTGCTGCTGTTGAATATTGCGCAGGCCATGCGAGAACCGTAGCTCCGGCGCAAACTTGAACAGCGGATAAAACAAATCCAGCCCTACCCCATACTCCAGGGCAAGGTCCGTTTTGTTTACGCGCAGCAGGTTGTCATTGGGGTCCTTGATGCGGTTGCCCACGTTCACACTCGGCTTGATACCGCCAACCAAATATACCCGCGTATTGCGCCGCCGCTGAGAGTGAAACTTCAGCAACAGCGGAAAATCCACCTGCGTGGTTTCAATTTCCTGATTCTGAATTTCACTGGGCACGTCCGGCATATTCGGGTCGGGAGTGTAGCCATAGGGCTTAAATTCCACGCTACGCGTCATAAAGCTCACGCCGGGCGCAAAACGCAGACTCAGAAATTCCAGTAGCCGCGCATCGCCCACAAAACCCACCGAGAAGCCTGCAGTGTTAATGGTGTTGGCCGTCACACCTAAGCTACTACCCCGCCGGTCAACGTACGCCTGCGTGTGCTCGATGCGGTAGCCGGAGAAATTCGGAGCAATGTAGAAGCCTGGATGAAACCACTTGTCGTCGTAGCCGGGCAGGTTGTTGCTGGTTAAGGACTTCACCTGTCCACGCCGGCCCCGGCTGGCTTTGGTGAGACTTTTCTTTTGAGCGTATGCTCCGAAGGGAATCACGGCGGCTAGGGTAGCCACTACGGCCATCCGACCTATTTGTGCGCGGTGTAAATGGAACTGATGCCGAAAGTAAGAGGCTGCCATGCGGGGGTAGTAAATCCAACCTGTGAGAGAATTGCCAGAAAATCCGGACCATCGGGAAACGCCTGCACCGACTCGGGCAGGTAGGTATAGGCCGCTTGGTCCTTGGAAATCAGCTTGCCAAACACGGGCAGAATGTGCTGAAAATAGAAATTGTACGCCTGCTTCATGGGAAAGGCGGTGGGCTTGGAGAACTCCAGAATTACGAGCTTGCCACCCGGCCGCAACACCCGCCGCATCTCCGTCAGGCCCTGCTTCAGGTTCTCGAAGTTGCGTACGCCAAAAGAAGCCGTTACGGCATCAAAGTGATTATCTGGGAAGGGCAGGTTTTCTGAGTCTCCCAATTCCAGTGTGATGCGGTTGGTGAGGCCTTTGGCTCGTAGTTTACGCCGCCCTACCTCCAGCATACCTTCCGAAATATCCACGCCCGTCACCTGCGCGTCGGGCGTGGCGGCGCGCAATGTTTCAATGGCAAAATCGGCGGTACCGGTGGCAATGTCCAGAATCCGGGCCGGTCGCAGCTCCTTCAACTTTCCCACGGCCTTGCGCCGCCAGTAAATATCGGTGCCAGCGCTCAGAAAATGGTTCAGGAAATCATACTTGCCAGCAATGCTGTTAAACATGGTGGCTACCTGCGTTTTTTTGCCGGCAGCGTCGTCTTTGTAGGGAACAACGGACATAGTGCGGAAACGAAATAAGGGGCGCTGAATTGCTCAAACATAACGCGCCGGCGCGGATAAAGTTAGAAACTGGCCTACTAGCAGAGTCGCCGACCAACTATAAACCAAACGGGCCGGGCAAAATGCCCGGCCCGCGTCGTTGGCAGACAGCAACTTACTCGTTGTCGGTCTTTACTTTGGTTTTCTCGCCGGTAGCGGTTTTTGCTTTGGCGTCGATAGTACCATTCTGCGTTACGGTTTTCGACTTAGAGCCTTCCGGACCTTTGGTTTTGATTTTCACCTTGTCCGAATCCTCGTCTACTTTCACCTTCACCTTGGTACCATCTTCGAGCTTCACCGTATTCTTGCCGGGCGCCAGAGCTGCGCCTGGTCCGCCGGTAGCCGGGTTCATGGGCCGAGTCATACGAGGCTGCGAGCTTGGGCTCATCATAGCGCCATTGTTGGAGCTACTACCCCCGCCGTTCATCTGCGGCATGGTTTCACCCTCACCCAGAATCACGCGGAACTCAGTACGGCGGTTCAGCTGCATGTTCTCCGGCGAATCGTTCGGGGCTGCCGGACGACGCTCACCGTAGCTCACGGTTACCATGCGGGTTTCAGCTACACCTTGCTTCTTCAGGTAGTTGTAGGCCGCATTGGCGCGGTTCTGACCCAGTACTATGTTATATTGGTCCGTATTGCGCGAGTCACAGTTACCTTCCACTGAGATGTTGATACCGGGGTTGGCTTTCAGGATGCGGGCAATGTTGTCCAACTCCACAATCGACTCCGGACGCAGGTTATACTTATCGGTATCGAAGTAGATATTGTTGAGCGCTACCTGCGATGTCGTATCTACGTACGGCACGTAGAAGTTTTTCACAATGGTAGTGGAGTCATTGGTCGAGATGGGCACCTCAAACTCCTGCGTCTCAATGTTCTTACCGTCTTTCGACACGGCTACCTGATAAGTACGGCCTGACAGCAAGCTTACTTGGTAGTCACCCGTACCGGGCTTGGTCACGTCGCGGAAGCTTAGGGCAGTGTTGTCGGCCTGCTTGCCGCTGAACACCAGCTCTACACCCGGAATCACGGTGGCGCTGTCGCGGGCCGAGAATACCTGGCCGCGAATTGTCACGTTCTTGATGTAGTTGATGGTGTAGATATCCTTCTCACCGTAGCCACCAATGCGGTAGCTGGAGAGGTAGGCATAGCTACCATCAGGGCTGAGGCGATAGTACGTGTCGTCGTCGGGCGTGTTGATGGGGTAGCCCATGTTCTCAGCGCGGCCCCACTTGCGGCCTACCTCGTCCCACTCCGATTTGAAGACGTCATAGCCGCCCATTGTGTTATGTCCCCGCGAAGCGAAGTACAGCGTCTTGCCATCACGGCTCAAATACGGGCTATCCTCATCGTAGGGCGTGTTGATAGCCGTACCAATAGATTTGGCCGCTCCCCAATCGCCGCCAGGCTGACGGGTGGAGTAATAGATATCCAGCGTACCGTCTTCCGAATACTTTGCCGTAGAGAAGTAAATCGTCTGACCATCGGGCGTGATGTACGCATCCGACTCATACGACTTGGAGTTGATGTTACTGTTCAGCTTCTTCGGATCCGTCCATTCGCTACCCGATTTCTCCGAGTAGAAGATGTCGCCATCTTCGTCATTGCGGTACATCAGCAACTTGGTGTCATTATCGAACACCTGAATAGAGGCATCGTGGCCTTTGCCGTTAAGCACCGTGCTCAGCGAGCGGGGCTTTTCCCACTCCTCATCGTTGATGCGCTTGGCCTCGTAGATGTTTTCATAGTACTGGCCGTCAGCGGCCAACTTCTTGTCCTTTACTTTGCTCTTATTGTTCTGCGTCACCACCGGCGTCTCGTTCATATTGTCCGAGCGCGACGTGAACAGCAGAACCTGGTCGTCTTGCGAAATAACCGGGCTGTGCTCCGACCACTGCGTATTGATGGTAGGCCCCAAGTTTTTCACAAAGATGTCCTTGGGCGTGTTGAACTGCACCTTGGCATTTTTGCTGTGCTGAATCAACTGAGCCAGCTCTTTCTTACGGGTATCCTTGGCTTTCAGGGTCGTATTGTACGACTGAAAGTGAGTAATTGCCTCGTCGAAGTTGTAGTTGAGGTGGTCGACGCGACCCAGCCAGTACTCTACATCCCGCGACACACGCGGCTTCAGCTTCTGGGCCTTATAGATGTAGTCGCTGGCCTTTTCCTTGTCAAACGACATATAGGCGATACCAGCCCGGAACAGCGCCAGCGCGTTGTTGGGATCCTGCGCCAGTACCTGCTCATAATAAGGAATAGAAGCCCGATAGTTCTCCTGATCGAAAAACTTATTAGCGGTCTTCAGCTGTTTGCGGGTGCTTTGGGCCAGCGCAGGCTGAACCATGGCAGTAGCAAGGGCAAAAGCACACGAGGCCTTTAATAAGCTTTTGACTACGTTGTCCATTGGGGAGAGATGTTTGAGAAATAAAGAGGTGCGGTAGCTCCTTTAGAGTAGCTGGGCTCCGCAAACTAAGTTTCGGTTGGGCTGCCTCTTATACTGATAACCTGCTACAGGGTTAAGGGCAAGCGGATAATTTCGTAGCACTGATGCGACCAAATGGAACTAGTTGTGAGTAACCGGCTGTTGCAGAGCTTCCCCAACAAACACGTTTGCGGGCAAAGATAGAAATTTTATAATACGTCCTTGCTCTTATCCTATTCATTCGAAAATATTACGGAATGGTTGTATGCTAGCGATTTTGCTTTCCAAAAAGCATACCCAATCTGAATAGAATATTGTACGAATATAGGATTATGACATTTTAAGGAAGGAGGCAGCATGCATTCCGCTGCCCCAAACTGGCGTCTCCTTGTACCTTTGTGGTTTCGCTCTGCTGCTTATGCAAATTCACGACGCCGCTTTCTTGGCCAGCAATACCCGGCTTGATGCCTGCCCGCCGCCTACCCTACCGGAGTACGCCTTCATTGGCCGCTCCAACGTAGGCAAATCGTCCCTCATCAATATGCTGACCGGACAGAAGGCGCTGGCCAAAACGTCTTCCACACCCGGTAAAACGCAGCTTATCAACCATTTCCTGATCAACAAGAACTGGTATCTGGTCGATTTGCCGGGCTATGGCTATGCTAAGGTGAGCAAGACGTCCCGGGCGCAGTGGGGCAAGATGATCAACTTTTACCTGCGCAACCGTGAAAACCTGACCTGCCTGTTCGTGCTGCTCGACTCGCGCCTACCCCCGCAGGCTGTAGACCTGGAGTTTATGGAAATGCTAGGCAGTGAGGGGATTCCATTCGTGATGGTTTTCACAAAGGCGGATAAGCAGTCGGCGGCGCGCACGCGCCAGTTGATCGACGCCTACCTGGAAAAGATGAGCACGACTTGGGACGAGCTACCGCGCCACTTCGTAACCTCCGCCGAGTCGAAAACAGGCCGCGAGGAGTTGCTAGAGTTTATTGGTGAGATCAACCAGCAACTGGCCGAAGCACCCGAGAATCCATAATTTGGCTTCTTTCTTGACGTTATCCCACCGTCTGCGCTTCTCTTTTATCTCTGTCATCCCTTCATTATCATGAAAAAATTTGCTTTCCTGTTGAGCTGTGGTCTGCTGGCTGGTACAGCCTCCGCGTTTGCCCAACAAACCAAGCCTGCTACTCCCGCACCCGCTGCTCCTACCCAAACAGCCCCGGCCGGCGGCGTTGCCAAAGCCATTCCGGTAGCCGAATACTACGAGGGCGGCCAGGAGGCCATGTACGAGTTTATTTCCAAAGAGCTGAAATACCCGGTGCTGGCTAAGCGCAACCGCATCCAAGGCACCTGTATCGTGAGCTTCACGCTGAATACCGACGGCACCACCAGCGGCTTTAAGCTGGTGAAGGGCGTAGGGGGCGGCTGCGGCGATGAGGCCCTGCGCGTGGCCAAGCTGCTGCAATTCAAGAAGCCCGACTATGCCGTGCTTACCAGCCTACCCATCGTATTCAAGCTCTAGTAGCTACTACATGGCGGCGAGTGGCCGAACTAACTCGTTCGGAATACTACCTTTGCCGCCTTTCCTACATCAACTGACTTTTGCCTTATGCCCTACGACCTAAAGGAAATTGCCGCTATCAGCGGAATGCCCGGTCTGTACCGCCTCGTGAGCCCTACCCGCACCGGCGTTATCATTGAAGCCCTCGATGGCCGCGGCACCCGCTCCATCGCCTCGGCCCGCAACAAAGTATCGCTGCTCCAGGAAATCTCCATCTATACGCAGGAGTACGACCAGACCGTGCCGCTGACGGAGGTATTTGACCGCATTCATCAGCAGCTTGGCGCGGAGCTGGAACTGACCAGCAAATCGGACGAACGTGACCTGACAGCCTTCATGGGCCAGGTAATTCCGGACTACGACCGCGACCGGGTGTATATGTCTGACATCAAGAAGCTGGTGACCTGGTATGGCATTGTGAGCAAAAACCTGGAGTATCAGGCGCCTGCCACCGAGGACGAAGATGCTACCCCCGCCGACGAGCCCCTGAGCACGGGTGGTGAGATTTCGGCCGATGCCGCCACGGCTGATGACGCCGCCGCTGGCAACCCAGAAGCCACTACGGAAGCCCCCAAGAAAAGTAAGAAGTAAGCTGAGTAAGCGTCTTCCTCTATACAAAAGCCCGCTCAGGATCACCTGGACGGGCTTTTTGCGTGTTATTAATTGGCTTTTGCCTACTCAGCAGCTAATAGTTCTTCAGCCTTGGCCACCAGTTCTGCGGAGCCAATAAAAAACGGACACCGCTCGTGCAGGTTCTCAGGTTCGATATCTAGGATGCGCTGGTGGCCGTTGCTGGCCCTACCCCCCGCCTGCTCCACAATGAAGGCCAGTGCGTTGCATTCATAGAGCAAACGCAACTTGCCACTGGGTGCTTTGCCGGTGGCCGGATACATATAGATACCGCCTTTGAGCAGGTTGCGATGAAAATCGGCCACTAGTGAGCCAATGTAGCGCGCCGAGAAGTCCTGCTCCTTAAAGTAGGAAACCAGCTTAGTCATGGCTTCGCTGAAATACGCGGAGCTACCCTCGTTTACGGAATAAATGGTACCAGTGGTCGGGATAGTGATGGCAGGATGCGACAGGAAAAACTCGCCTAGGGAGTGCTCGTAAGTGAAGCCATTGACGCCGTTGCCGGTGGTATACACCAGCATGGTGCTGGAGCCGTAGATGACGTACCCGGCTGCTACCTGATGCGTACCCGGTTGCAGGCAGTCGCGGGCGTCGCCGGCACTGCCAGTGGGCGAGATGCGGCGGTAGATGCTGAAGATAGTGCCGATGCTCACGTTCACGTCGATGTTGGAGGAGCCATCGAGCGGGTCGATGGTTACTACGTATTTGCCTCGCACGTTGCCGGTCTGGATCATGCCCTCTTCCTCCTCCGAAATAATGGTGCACACCTCACCACCATTGCGCAACGCCCGGATAAAGCGCACGTTAGCAATCACATCCAGCTTCTGCTGATCCTCACCCTGCACGTTGCGGCTGCCGTAGGCACCGGCAATATCAACCAGGCCGGAGCGGTTGATTTCGCGGTTTACGATTTTGGCGGCCAGCGCAATATCACGCAGCAGCTGAGATAACTCCCCCGTAGCGTAGGGAAAATCCTCCTGCTTGCGCATAATAAAACGGTCGAGGGTAGTGCCCACGGGCAGGGCCAGCTTGTCGTGATGGTCCATAAAAGCAGCGCGAAAGCGAAATAAAAAGGAGTATAAAGGAAAGAAAACGATATCGTCAAAAGTACATTTTTCCGGTTAAGTCTGGCTACTCTCTTCCCATATACCCGCAACTTTTCCCACTGGCTGCGTCCTACTCACTACTTTTGGGCCATGCAGCAACCATCCGCTCTGAGGGTTTTTAAATTTGGGGGGGCTTCCGTGAAAGACGCCCCAGCCATTCGTAATCTGGCCGCCATTGTGCAGACGCATCAGGCGCAGGGGCCGCTGCTGCTCGTGGTATCGGCCATGGGAAAAACGACCAATGCGCTGGAAGATGTCTTTCAGCGTGCCTATACTGGGCAGTCCTACGCCGAGGCACTGGAAACACTGGAGCACTACCATCGACAGGCGGCCCAGGAACTGACGGAGCCAGGCTATCCAAATGCCCTACCAGCTCTGGAGGCACTATTTGCCCAGCTACGGCAGCGTTTGCTGGAGATAAGGCCCGCCGCTGACTTCGACCAGCAGTACGACCAGATTGTGAGCTTTGGGGAATTACTGGCGACTACGCTGGTGGCTCATGCCCTGCACGCGCACTGGCTCGACTGCCGCCCCCTGCTGCGCACAGATGCTACGTGGCGCGAGGGCCGCGTAGATTGGGCCCTTACGGAGCAACACCTGCAAGCCGCCCTACCCCCACTGCTGGCCCAAGGCCTGGTAGTAACGCAGGGCTTTCTGGGTGGCACCGCCGATGGCCGTACTACAACGCTCGGCCGCGAGGGCTCCGACTACACGGCTGCTATCCTAGCCTATTGTCTGGGGGCGGAGTCGGTCACGATTTGGAAAGATGTAGCCGGCCTGCTCAACGCCGACCCCAAGTTCTTTGCCGATACGGTGCGCTACCCGGAAATCAGCTACCAGGAAACCATTGAAATGGCGTATTACGGCGCGTCCGTGATTCACCCCAAAACCATCAAGCCCCTAGCTGTGCGCGAGATTCCGCTGCTGGTGAAGTCTTTTTTGCAGCCTGCCGCCGAAGGAACGCGCGTGCACGATTGCCAGCACAGCTTGCTGGCGCCGGCCTACATTCGCAAGGGCGGGCAGTGCCTGATTTCCTTCGAGTCGAAAGACCTGGCATTTATCTCGGAGGAAAACCTGGAGGTAATTTTTGGGTCGCTGGCACAGGTACGGCTCAAAATTCACGTGATGCAAAACTCAGCCATCAGTTTCTCCGTGTGTACCGATTTTTCGGCGCATCGGCTGGAGAGGCTGTTAGAGCTACTGCGTGAACAGTTTACGGTGCATTACAACACGGATTTGGTGCTGTACACTATTAAAAACTATACACTTGATAGCCTGGAACACCTCACCGCCGGCCGCACGCTCCTGCTGGAGCAACGTACCCGGCAAACGTTCCAGATGGTGTGCCGCGAGGTGGAGTAAGCCCGGAAATGGTGGCGAGCGTACGCAAACAATTTTGCCGCTCCGCAGCTTTTCACTCTATCTTTGCCCCGACTAAACCCTCCCTGGTGTCTGCTTCTGCCTCTTTTGCTTCTTCCCGGCCTACCCCGGCGCACGTGCGGGAAATGCTGGTGCGCGCTGGCCTGCGGGCCACGCAGCAACGCATGCTGATTCTGGGCGGCTTGCTGGCCCTGCGCGACCACCCCACGGCCGAGCAGGTACACCGTCAGGTAGGCGCCCAGGCTCCTACCCTGTCGCTGGGCACGGTATACAAGGCTCTTGATAGCTTTGTGGCGGCTGGCTTAGTGAAGCGCGTGGCCGTGGCCGATGGCGCTGCCCGCCGCTACGATGCCGACTGCTCGCCCCACCATCATCTGTTCTGCACTGCCACCCAGGAAATCCTGGACTACCGCGACCCGCAACTCGATGCGTTGATTCAGGAGTTTCTGGCAGCACGGGGCTTTGAGAACTTCCAGCCCCACTCGTTTTCCTTGCATATCACCGGCGAAAAAATTATTCGCCCGGCCTGATTGCCTTCTCAGCCACGCGCCAGCACCGGTTTTGGCAAAGCCAGCAACCGGCAGGCAGGCCCTACGTACTAGCCCAACCATTCCCGCCCAACGGTTTTCTGATTTTTCTTTTTTTACCCCAAATTCCTTATTACAATGGCAGTTCTCGTTGGCAAACGTGCTCCTTCTTTCAAAGCTACCGCCGTTATTGACGGCGAATTCGAAGAGGAATATTCTCTTGACCGCTACTTGGGCAAGAAGCACGTGCTGTTCTACTTCTATCCTTCCGACTTCACCTTTGTGTGCCCTACCGAAATTCTTGCATTTCAGGAGCGCCTAGCCGATTTCGAGAAGAAAGGTGTAGCCGTAGTAGGTTGCTCCACTGATTCGCACTTTTCACACTTTGCTTGGTTGCAAACCCCACACGACCGGGGCGGTATTGAGGGTGTAACTTACCCGCTAGTAGCCGATGCTACCAAAACCATTGCTGCCAACTACGACGTACTGGGCGGCCACTACGACTACAATGAGGTAGGCGAAATGATTTTCGTGGGTTCGCCCGTGGCCTACCGTGGCCTGTTCCTGATTGACAAAGACGGCATTGTGCGCCACCAGCTCGTGAACGACGGCCCGCTGGGTCGCTCTATCGATGAGGCCATGCGCATGGTAGACGCTCTGCAACACTTCGAGAAGTTTGGCGAGGTATGCCCCGCCGACTGGGAAGAAGGCAAGCAAGGCATGCAGGCTACGCAAGAAGGCGTGTCGAGCTATCTGGGCCAGCAAGGCAAGTAGACGCACAGTCTTTTCGACTATTTTCGGCAAAGCCTCGGTCTGTATAGACCGGGGCTTTTTCGTGGGGTGGCCAGAACCGCCTACTTTTGCAGTAACAGCCGGCATTTCGCCGGTTGTTTTTCCGTCTTTTCTCAATCTACTGTTGCGTTTTTTATATTCCTTAAGCATTCATCTATATGGCCTGTTGCTGCGGCTGGTGGCTCCTTTTGTGCCCAAAGCAGCGCAGTGGGTAGCTGGCCGCCAAGCGTGGCGCACCCATCTGCGCGACGCACTTCAGCACGAAACGGCGCCGTTGGTGTGGTTTCATTGTGCCTCGCTGGGTGAGTTTGAGCAGGGCCGCCCCCTCATGGAAGCCTATGCCCGCCAGCACCCTACCCACAAAATCGTGCTCACGTTCTTTTCGCCCTCGGGCTACGAAGTGCGCAAAAACTGGCCTGGTGCGGCTTATATCTTCTATCTGCCGCTGGATACGGCCGACAACGCCCGTGCTTTTCTGGACTTAGTACGACCCCAATTGGCTGTGTTCGTGAAGTACGAGTTCTGGTATCACTTTCTGCGGGAGTTGCATCGCCGGCAGGTGCCCACCATCTGCGTATCAGCCATTTTCAGGCCCGAACAGGTTTTTTTCAAGCCTTGGGGCGGTTTTTTTCGTCAGATTTTAAGCTGCTTCACGCATATTTTCACCCAAAACGAGGCTTCAGCCGCACTGCTGCGCCAAGCCGGCATTGGGCAGGTAAGTGTGGCTGGCGACACGCGCTTCGATACGGTAGCGCGCACGGCTGCTCAGCCGCCCCTACCCCTGCCGCTGGTAGCAGCCTTCGGAGCCGATGGAGTACCGATCTTGATAGTTGGTAGTTGCTGGCCTGAAGACCTGCCTACCCTCGCGCCGCTACTGCAACAGCAGCAACAGGCGCTGCGCTTCATTGTGGCTCCGCACGAAATCAGCGAATCGCACCTGCGGCAAGTGGAGGCGGTGCTGCCGGGGCAGGTAGTACGCTACTCGGTAGCCACGCCGGTTACCGTGGCGCAGGCCCGCGTGCTGCTCGTCGATAACGTGGGGCTACTCTCGCAGCTCTACCGCTTCGGCCAGTTTGCCTACGTGGGCGGGGCTTTTGGCAAGGGCCTGCACAATACTCTGGAAGCAGCTGCGTTTGGCCTGCCCGTGTTCTTCGGGCCTACCTACCACAAGTTTCAGGAGGCGGTGGAGCTGGTGGAGCTAGGCGGCGCATATCCGGTGCACTCGGCGCAGGAGCTGGAAACCAAGCTGCTGCCCCTATTGCACAACGAAGCCTCTCGCTTGGTGGTGCAGGACCTCAACCTGGAGTACGTATTTCAGCATGCCGGCGCCACTCAGCGTATTATGGCTTGGCTTCGTGGTGAGTGACTGAGTAAAGTCTTGTCATCCTGAGCTTGTGAAGGCTTTTCGCAAGCTCAGGATGATGTACATCTTTTACACCAACTCACCATTTCACTATCTCACTAGTTCACTATCTCATGGTAGGTATTGTTGTTAAATCGACGGGCTCCTGGTATGTGGTGCGCAACGCCGATACGGGCGAGCTGCACCGCTGCCGATTGCGGGGCAAGTTCAAGCAGAAGGGGCTGAAAGTGAGCAACCCGCTGGCCGTGGGCGACCAGGTGGAGTTTACTGTGGAGGAGCAAACAGAGGGCGCCGGCGTGATTCATCACATTGAGCCGCGTCGTAACTATATCATCCGGCGCTCGGTGCACAAAACCGAGCACGCGCACATTGTAGCCGCCAACCTAGATCAGGCGCTGCTGGTGGTCACGCTGGTGTCGCCGGCCACGTCGTTCGGCTTTATCGACCGGTTTCTGGTGACGGCCGAAGCGTACGGCATTGCGGTAACGCTCATCTTCAACAAGGCCGATTTGCACGATGAAGATCTAACCGACTATCAGCAGCAGATTGCTAGTATGTACCAACGTGTGGGCTACCCCAGCCTGCTTACCTCGGCGCAGAGCGGGTTGGGCGTGGCGGAGGTCGACGCCCTACTCGACGGCAAGACTACCCTGCTTTCGGGCCACTCAGGGGTAGGCAAGAGCACCCTCATCAATGCGCTGGTACCCGATCTTGACCTGAAAACAGCCGAAATCAGCCGTTTCTCCGACAAGGGTGTGCACACCACCACCTACGCAGAGATGCTGGAAGTACGCCCTGGCACCTACCTCATCGATACGCCCGGCATTAAGGAGTTGGGGCTGGTAGATGTGCAACCGGGCGAGCTGGCGCACTTTTTCCCCGAAATGCGCGCCCTGCTCAACCAGTGCCGCTACCACAACTGCCGCCACGTGCAGGAGCCGGGCTGCGCCGTATTGGAGGCCGTAGAAAAAGGCCGCATTGCCCTCCCCCGCTACGACAGCTACGTGAGTATGCTCCACGATGAGGACAACCGCCATTGAGTTAAGCCAATGGCTACCAGTTCTTCGCTTTTTTTGATGACTACCGGGGTAGCAAAGAACCATTTAGAAAGTCATCAGAAACCATGAGAACAGCATATCTGCGCTTGTCGAAGCATCTCTACCGTACGTAAGTCTTAGCACCAACAACGAAGCGGTAGAGAGGCTTCAATAAGCTCCGCATGACCGCCCACTAACTTCCTAAACAGTTTCAAAGCTTATTTCTGCCTGGCATGGTCCATTGCTTCTTATTCGCGCCGTTTGCGGATGCCGCTCGCCAGCGGCAGTATGAGGTCGTATGCGAGGTGCTGGAGGAGGAGGTAGCGGCCCCTACCACCCTGGTACTCGGCAATTTGGCGGCCTTCGGTATTGAGTTGGATGCCGTGGTGGTGCGTCCGCGCAGCGTGGTGGCCTTGTTGCTGGAGCCCCGGAGCGGCCATTTGAGCGTACCTGCCTTGGAATATGGCGCTTGGCGACTAAATGGTCGGCCCCTACCCGGCCGCGCCGCAGCCGATAATCCGTTTGACCACTACCAGCAGCAGGCACCAGCTCTCATGGCTTGGCTTAGCGAGGAGGTAGGACGCACGGTGGCCGAGCTACCTCCCGCCACAGGGATGGTGTTGTTTGAGGCCCCGCTCACCTTTGGGCCGGAGGTGGAGCGGCAGCTGCGCCACTACCCTGCTGCCAGCGACTTCCAGCTGCTCAGCGACCCGCAGCTGCTGCCCCGCCGCCTATGGCAGCTGGCGCAGCCGGAGGCGCTGTTAGCCGAACACGAGTTGCAGGAGTGGGCCAACCACTTGGCTGCGACGCACCAGCAAACCGATGACACTGCTGATTTCACGCCCGCGCCAACCGAAGCTCCCGATGGCTTTTGGTCGCGCAAGCTACGGCAGCTGTGGGGTTGGCTGGGCGCCGAAGACATCCCCGCCGACCCGCCCTACGGTGCACCAGCCGCATCTACTACCTCCACCCAGCTAGCCCCCGCCGAACAGCACCAGGAACAGCTCCGGCTGGAGCAGTTGCGGCAGGAGTTGCAGCAGCAGCTCACGCAACAGCAACAAGCCTCTGCGGCCCGCGAGTCGGCGCAGGCGCAAGAGCTGGTGCAGCTGCGGCAACAGGCCGCCCACGCCGACCAACTGGAAACGGCGCGACGGGCGGAGCAGCAGGAACAGGCACTGGAAGAAGCCCTGCGTACGCTACGTGCCGAAGCCGCCACCCGCAACCAGGAGCTAGACACGCGCATTCAGCAGCTTGGGCAGCTACTTGCGCAGCTGAACCGTCCGGCAGCCCCTCCGGCGGCTGACGCTGGCCAGCTTGCTCCGGCCACAGAATCGCATCCGGTAGCCCCACGCGCCCTACCCTCGCGCCCGGCCAAGTCTCTCCAGCTGGTTCGTGCAGAGCGGGCTGCGCTGTTGGTGTTGGTGCTGTTGATAGGCTTGGTAGCCGGCGTTTGGGGGGTGCGGTATCTGGTTCGGCCCGAGAGTCGCCCACACACAACCACCCGATCAGGCCGCCCGCAGAACGCTACGCCATCTAACGAGCCATTAGCGGCTGACTCCTCTTTTTCGGAGGAAGCGCCACCCGATTCGCTACCCGACCTGGCCGACCCACCGATACTGGATGAGGAAGCGCTACAACCATCGGACCCCGCCGAAGTGATGCGTGTGCCAACTGATAGCGCAGCCCGCGCCGTGGAAAACGAGCGGCCTACCCCCGAAACGCCCAACAGCCCTTCGCCCTGATCCCTGCGTATACGCAGCCATTTACATCTCTATTTTTTCGAAAAAATGGCTGAAAAAATTGCCTTCCTAGGCTTGGGTAGCATGGGTGCCGCTATGGCTGCCAACCTGCTGAAAGCCGGCTTCCCGCTCACCATCTACAACCGCACCACTAGCAAAGCCGAGCCGCTCCGGCAGCTGGGCGCCACCGTGGCTCCTACCCTCGCCGAAGCCGTACGAGAGGCAACGGTGGTCTTCACGATGGTGACGGACGATGAGGCGCTGGAAGAACTCACCACCGGCCCCGCAGGCTTTTTAGTGGCCCTACCCCAGGGCGCTATCCACGCCTCGTGCAGCACCGTGGCACCCGATACCAACCGCCGCCTAGCCGAGGCGCATCAGCAGCACGGCTCCGTTCTGGTAGCCTCACCAGTATTTGGCAAGCCCGATGCAGCGCAGGCAGGCAAGTTATGGGTAGGCAGCTCCGGCCCGACCGCAGCACGGCAGCGCTTAGAGCCGTTGCAAGCGGCTTTTGGGCAAGGCACGTACTCGTTTGGCGAGGATGCTGGCGCGGCCAGTGTGGCCAAGCTCTGCGGCAACTTCCTGCTCGGCACCGTGATAGAAGGCATGGCCGAGGCTCTGACCCTGGCCGAAAAAGCCGGCCTCGACCGGGTAGCATTCTACGAGATGCTGACCAGTACACTTTTCAACACCCCCATCTACAAAAGTTACGGCAAACTGGTGGCCGAGCGCCACTATCAGCCGGTAGGGGCTCCGCCTGCTATCATTCGCAAGGATATGAATCTGGTGGTGCAGGAAGCGTACAAACAGGGTGTGCCTATGCCTTTCGCCAACATCATCCGCGACCAGCTTACGGCTACCGTGGCCCTTAATAAGCAAGATGTAGATTGGGCCAGCTTCGCCGAGCGCGTGGCCGAGGGGGCTGGGCTGTAGGAAGTACCACCTGTTATCCTACCTTTTTCATTTGTCTGTCATCCTGAGCTTGCGAAGGGCCTTCTCACGCCAGAACGATGCGTATAGCAACTACTTGTTGCAGCGTAAAAAGCTCCTTCGCTACGCTCGGATAAACCAAGAAGTCAGGCAATACGCAAAAAAAAGCCCAGCTGAAACAGCTGGGCCTTTTCAACCAATCAGGAAATCTTGAATACTATTGAGCGGGTGGCAGAAGCACACCGTCGATGACGTGAGTAACGCCGTTGCTGGACACAACATCGGCAATCTGCACAGTAGCAGGAGCATCTTTGCCATTGCTGATCAGCACGTTGCCGCCCTGTACCGATACTTTTATTTTGTCGCCGTTCACGGTTGTTAACTCCTGACCATCTTTCAGGTCAGCGGCTAGCAGGCGGCCCTGGATGACGTGGTAGGTAAGCACACCTTTCAGCTTTTCTTTGCTTTCGGGCTTCAGCAGGCCAGCTAGTGCTCCTTTCGGTAGCTTATCGAAGGCGGCGTTGGTAGGCGCGAATACAGTGAAGGGGCCAGGGCCGCTGAGCGTACCGTCGAGGCCGGCAGCTTGCACGGCTTTCACCAGCGTGCTCACGCTAGGGGCCATCACGGCATTTTGTACGATGGATTTGTCTGGCGTCATTGGTACACCATCTACCAACACACCCTCTGGCTTACCCATGCGCGATGAGTCATTGGGCATAACCATCGTATCGGTCATGGCTGACTCGGTACCGGGGGCTTCGGTGGTGGTATCGGCGCCTTTGTTGTTGTCACCACAGCTGGTAAGGCCAAATCCGACTGAGGCAACCGCGCAAAGCGCCAGGAAAGAATGATGGAACGTCTTTTTCATAAAGATGAAAAATGGAAATAGGGTAAGAAGGGATGTGTTTGGCCTAGAAGCCACTGCAAGCTCGCGTGCAGCGGCCGTTCTACCAAACACCTACGATATAGAATCTGTTGTTGGATTTCCTACCCTCGTAAATTGGTTACTTTTGCAGGGTCGCCACTTGCTAGTGGCTGTCTTTTCCACCCATCTCACCTTTTATTTTTCTTATGAAAACCGCTGAAATTCACACCAATAAGGGTGTAATGAAAGTAGAGTTCTACGAGCAGGATGCTCCTAAAACCGTGAAGAACTTCACTGACTTGGCCCAGAAAGGTTTCTACGACGGCCTGAAGTTTCATCGCGTTATCCCCAACTTCATGATTCAGGGTGGCTGCCCTAACTCCCGCGATGGTGCCAAAGGCACGCCCGGCACAGGCGGCCCCGGCTACAAAATTGACTGTGAGCTGACCGGCGAACACCAGTACCACGAGCGTGGTGTGCTGAGCATGGCCCACGCTGGCCGCAACACCGGTGGCAGCCAGTTCTTTATTGTGCACGACCGGCAGAACACCGCCCACCTCGACCGCAACCACACGGTATTTGGCAAGGTGGTAGACGGCGTAGACGTTATCGACCAGATTCGCGCCAACGACACGATTGAGAAAGTTGTAGTGACTGAGGCGTAGGCACTGAGTACCAGCCTACCCTAAAAAGCCCCGCCAGCACACTGCTGACGGGGCTTTTTTATTTACTCGGCGCTCAACTAGCTAGCTGGTTGCACGTATATATCAGTACAACAATGCCTTTCACTTATGAAATTTCTTTCCAAAACAGTCCTTTTTGCTTTCCTGTCAGTTGCATCACTGAGCAGCTGTTCTGTCTTCCGATCCGATGTCAATTCCAATAACCCAGTAATTGCGGAGCAAGCGCAACGGGTACAGACTCTGGAGCGGGACATTGACAGCCAGGAGCGCATTGTGGATGCTGAAAAAGCAAAACTGAAGTCGATGGAATACCAGTTGAAAGCAGCTAAGCAGGAGTTGAAGGCGCGCAAGCTGTAAACTCTCACCTCTCTGAACTGAACCACAGACAAAAGGCCCACGCTAGTGTAGCGTGGGCCTTTTGTATTGTAACATAAGACGTGGGCGTCACTTACCGACGCTTGCGCTTGCGCGACGACTGGTAATCCTCGTCATCGTCGTCATCGTCGCCAAAGTTAGGCATAGTGAACATCGACGAAAGTAGGTCCTTGAACTGCGAGCCGGCCGTGAGGCGGTTGCGCGAAATCAAGCTATGCTCGGCCATACCGTGCAAGGCAAACTCCATCCAGAAGTGGCTATTCTCTTTGCTTAGCTCGCCGGGTACGCTTTGCTTCACAAGATCCTGCAAGCCAGGCACCACGTCGAGCACCTTGCGGTAGTCTTCGTCGGAGGCGTCGTGCAGCAGATCGATGGTACGCGTACCAAACCACTCCTGTATAGCCTTATACGGATTGGGCTTATCCTTCTGCTTCTTAGTCTTTTCGGGGTCCGGGAAGTAGTTGAGGAACTGCGTGCGCAGGGCCTTGCCCATCAGCTTCTCAGCCACAATACCAGCGCCTTCCTGCTCGCCCTCATACACCAGCTCTACCTTGCCTGTTACGGCTGGCACAGCGCCAATGAAGTCGGCTACGCGCACATACGTGTTCGTCTCGCCGTTGATGAGCGCGCGGCGCTCGGCGGCGGCAATCACCTGCTCGTAAGCCGAGATGGTGAGGCGGGCCGACACACCCGATTTCGCATCTACGTACTCCGAGCCACGGGCCTCAATAGCTACCTGCTCCACTAAGTCGTGCACGATTTCGTTGCTGGTTACCAAGCCCTTCTGCTCTTCCTTGATGCGCGCTTCCTGTTTGGTGATGCGCTTGCCAATTTCGATACTCTTGGGGTAGTGCGTGATGATCTGCGCGTCGATACGGTCCTTCAGCGGCGTTACGATGCTGCCACGGTTGGTGTAGTCCTCAGGGTTGGCCGTGAACACAAACTGGATATCCAGGGGTAGGCGCACCTTGAAGCCGCGAATCTGAATATCGCCTTCCTGCAAGATGTTGAACAGCGACACCTGAATGCGGGCCTGCAAGTCGGGTAGCTCGTTGATAACGAAGATACCACGGTGCGCGCGCGGAATCAGGCCGAAGTGAATCACCCGCTCGTCGGAGTAGGGCAACTTCAGGGTAGCAGCCTTGATGGGGTCGGCGTCGCCGATGAGGTCGGCTACGGATACGTCGGGGGTAGCCAGTTTCTCGGTGTAGCGCTCGTCGCGGTGCAGCCAAGTGATGGGCGTATCGTCGCCTTTTTCAGCAATGAGGTTGCGAGCGTATACGCTCAGTGGCTGCAACGGGTCGTCGTTCAACTCCGAGCCTTCCACTACCGGAACGTACTCATCGAGCAGGCCTACCAGAAGGCGAGCAATACGCGTCTTGGCCTGACCGCGCAGGCCCAGCATGTTGATGTGGTGCCCGGCCAAAATGGCGCGTTGCAGGTCTGGAATAACGGTTTCCTCGTAGCCATAGATGCCGGGAAACACTTCTTCTTTCGAGCGGAGCTTAGCAATCAGGTTGTCGCGCAATTCCTGCTTCACGGAACGCGGCTGGTAGCCAGATTGCTTCAGTTCGCCGAGGGTTTTCAGAGTAGGTTGAGTCATACAGTAGGGGCGCGTCGCACGCGCCCATCGTTGAACGAAGTTAGTGGTGAGATAGTCAGTTGTATGGGTAGGCACTCGCCACAATGGGCGTGAGCCATGCACCCCTACAAAGATTTACGCCGGTTCTTTTTATAATCTTCAAATACCAAGTGCCCCAAGCCTTTTAGGCCGCTGTAGTAGGCTTTGCCTTGGTTCACTTCAGTGAATTCCTCCACAAATTCACGCAGATACGGGTCCTGCGCAATCATGAAGGTGGTAATGGGGATTTTGAGGCGGCGGGCGGCGGCAGCCAGGTTCAGGGTTTTGTTAACCACTTTGCGGTCCAACCCAAAAGAGTTCTTATAGTAGCCGGTAGGCTCCTTCAAGCAGGTAGGCTTGCCGTCGGTAATCATGAAAATCTGCTTGTTAGCGGTTTTACGCTTGCGCAGCAGGTCCATGGCTAGCTCCAGGCCAGCTACGGTATTGGTGTGGTAGGGGCCTACTTGCAGGTAGGGCAAATCCTTCACCTTAATTTCCCAAGCATCGTTGCCGAACACAATTACGTCGAGGAAATCTTTGGGGTACTTCTGCTTCACCAGCTCGGCCAGAGCCATGGCTACCTTCTTGGCGGGCGTAATGCGGTCCTCGCCGTACAAAATCATGGAGTGCGAGATGTCAATCATCAACACCGTGCTGGTCTGGGTTTTGTGCTCCGTATCGCGCACTTCTAGGTCGCCTTCGGTCAGCATAAACTCGCCGCCGAGGCCGTGGTTGAGCTGGGCGTTGCGGATGGATTCGGTCATCTGAATCTGCTCCAGCGTGTCGCCAAACTCGTAGTTGCGCATGTCGGTACCCGTCTCGTCGCCCTGCCCACTGTGGGGGGTAGCGTGGTTGCCCGAGTTGCCCTTTTTAAGCTTGCCGAAGATTTCCTCCAGCGCCGACTTGCGAATGTTCTGCTCGCTTTTGGCGGTGATGTTGAACGCCCCCGGCTCCTGGGGGTTTTCATCGATGTAGCCTTTTTTCTTCAGGTCTTCGATGAAGTCGCCCATGCCGTAGTCGTTGTCGGTGAGGCCATACTGCTTGTCCAGCTCGTTGAGCCATTGCAGTGCCTCGCCCACATCGCCACTCGTGATGGTTACGAGCTGCATAAATAGTTTGAAAAGCGTGTCGAAGCCTTTCTCGCCCGATTCTTCGGGTACAAAATCCTGGAAGCGAAAACCAACAGCCATAGAGTCAGATCAGAGGGATAGAGCTTTTAGAACAACGGACGAGCAGAGTTGGTTTAGTGTTGCTGGTTTAGTTGTTATACTCTTTGTTAACTAAATAAAGCAAATGACTTTCTTGCGTGACAACAGTCAATCTAGCAATGACTTATTCAACTAGTACAAGGTTCCTCCTTGCTGACTTGTTGCGCCACAGACCCAGGAATACAGCCACTTAAAAAACACCACTCAACATACCCCACTCATGAAAGCTACCTGGAACAACACCGTATTGGCCGAAAGCGACGACACCGTTGTGGTCGAAAACAACCACTATTTCCCAGCTGATTCTATTAAGCGGGAATACTTTGAAGACAGCATTGCCGGTACCACCTGCCCCTGGAAAGGGCGCGCCAGCTACTACTCTGTGCGCGTAAACGGGGAGTTGAACAAAGACGCCGCCTGGTACTACCCCGAGCCCAAAGAAGCTGCACAGCAGATTAAAGGTCGGGTAGCGTTTTGGAAAGGTGTGCAAGTGACGCAGTAATCTGCGTAACCCTCGGCGCAAGCCGGCGTTTGTAAAGGGAAGCGGCTGCGGCTGCTTCCCTTTTTTACTCCCTACCTGCTCCCTACCGAAGCCTATGCGCCTTCTTTCCTTTCCTCGATTTTTACTACCAGTACTAGGAGCCGGGTTGCTGGCCGCTTGTGACTCACAACGCTCTACCACCGAAACCGCCGACCCCGCCATCACCCGCTCCGTGCCTACCGAGGCCGTGAGCTTCCGCAAGGAAGTGACCGATGGAGACCACCGCTTTGTGGTGCAAACTACCGGCGAGGGTAGCCAGCGCCAGTTGATGCTGCGTGCCGAAAAGAACGGCCGCGAACTGACCACCACCTCGCAGCCCCTGAATGGGCAGGTATCGGATGTGGTAATTACAAACCTGAACGGTAATGACTTCCCCGAGCTGCTGATCTTCGTGGCCGATGCAGGCAGCGGCTCCTATGGTCAGCTAATGGGCTACGAGTTCATGAACCAGGGCCGCCGCCCCGTGGCCCTACCCGACCTCAGCGGCCCCGCCACCCAAGGCTACCAGGGCCACGACCAATTTAAGGTAGTCGGGAATGAAGTGCAGCGCATGTTCCCCATCTATCAACCCGCCGATGCCAACTGCTGCCCCTCCGGCGGTACTCGCACCGTGCGTTATTCCCTACCTGAAGCTGGCCTCACGCTGCAACAGGTAGCTTTTGCAGATCAGAAGTAAGCATTACAAAAACAGATTGCGCAAAAAAAGGCCGTCATGCTGATTGTATCAGCATGACGGCCTTTTGGCTGATTGTCTTAACCTCGCGGCTAGTCAATCCACTTGAACTTGTACTCCAGCTTGGGAACCGGCATACGGTCGGCCACGCGGCGCAAGCGGGCAGGTAGGGCCATTACATAGTCGCGGGCTTTCTCAGCGGCGGGGTTCAGGCCAGTGCGGTCGGCTACTTTCCAGTCTATCAGCAGCGTGTCAAGGATGTCGGTGTAGTCAGCGCTGGTGTACACGCCAATGCGCTGAGCAGCGTCGGTGAAGTGGCCGAAGGTTTTGCCCATCTCAATGCCCAACTCGCGCATATAGTGCGCCGGCATCACGATTTTCTTGCGCATCATGTCCTCGAAAGCCAACATCATTTCGGAGGGGTCTACCTCGAAAATCTTGTCGACAAAGGTTTTGTACACGCGGGCGTGGCGGGTTTCGTCGCCGGCAATCATACCGCAGATTTTAGACAGCTGGTCGTCGCCGGCTTTGCGGGCAAACTGGCCCACGCGGCGGTGCGAGATGTTGGTGGCCATTTCCTGGTAGCTGGTGTACACAAACGCCCGGTAGGGGTCGTGTGCCGTGCCCAAGTCGAAACCGTCGGCGATGAGGTGTTGGGTAGAGGCCTCAAACTCGCGCATGTTCACGCGGCCAGAGAGGTAGAGGTAGCGGTTGAGCAAGTCGCCGTGGCGGTTTTCCTCGGCCGTCCAGCCCCGAATCCACTGCGCCCAACCATTGTCATGGTCGCGGTTCAGGTCATCGAGTTCGTGAAACCAAGCTTCGTAGTTAGGTAGGGCTTCCTCCGTAATGGTGTCGCCTATCAGCACCGCCAACAGGTCATAGCTCAGACCCGCAGCCCGCTCACGCAGAAGCTTCACTTCGTCAAAAAACGTATCGAGGCGGGAGTCTGGGATGTAATCTGAAGGCTGCCAGCTGTCTTCGACAGTACGGAGAAAAGTGCCAATATTTTCCTTCACGAATGATTCAAGGTGTACGAGCACTTCGGAGCGGGAGGTGGCAGTTTCAAGCATAGCAGACGGGGCGAAAAGAGAAAAAAGCAATTACGCGCAAATGTATGTATTCAATACCCCGTATTGGATAGAATAAGTCCATTTTCGGTCTATAAAATTTTGTCCTTGCCGAGCTTTTTCACGCGGCCTGAAGCTGGTGCATACTGCTGCACTTGGTCAGGGCGAGTAGTAAACTCAGGCATTGTCAACCGTAGGTATACGTGCGGAGCACCGGGCGCACGGGTGCTTTCCATCTGATAATTAAGCAATTCCGCTCCGGCCGGCGTCAACAGCCACTGCACGGCGCTGTCTTGCTGGGCCAGGCGGCGCAGGGCTTCCGGCACCGCCCGCACCCCCGTGAGCGACTCCCTAAATACCGGCTGCGAGGGGTCGAGAGACTGCCAGCCGGATAGCGGCACGATGCGCCCCGGCAGCGGCCACGCCGTATCAAACGGGCTGCGCGATTTGTAATACGTTTCCAATCCATCGGCTACTACCAACGTGGCCGATGACCGGGCCAGGCTGCGCAACGCATAGCTATTGGCGTGCTGCTCGGCCCGAAGCATCTGGCTTCGGTGAACGGTTTTATAGCCATAGAGGGCTAGCACGCTCAACAGCGCCACCACAGCCCACCACGGCCGGCGCGGCAGCCGTTCGGCGCGCTTCAGAACAAACGCCACGTTGGCCACGACCCAGGCGTCGAGGTAGGGCAGCGCCAGGCGGGGTGGCAGCTTGAGCACCCCACCCAGGGCCAGAAGCCCAAGCACAAAGCCTACCTGCACCAACGCAAACTCCCAGCGGCCGGCGCCGGTGGGGCGGCGGGCTACCCACACCCACGTGAGTAATAGCACGAGCAATAGCGGAAAGTAGTTTTGCATCAGCATACGGGCAGCACTCTGGAGCTTGACCGGTAGCGTGTGCTGCGCAAAATGCGCCGCATCCAGCGGCAGCGCCCGCCGAAACAACGCTTCGTTGACGAGGGTAGAATCGGCCAGCAGCCAGTGTTGTGCGGCGCGTACGCCCAGGCTATCGGTGGTGGTGCGGGGGGTAGGGCGCAGAAGCTGGTAGTCGTTGAGGGTGGATTTGAGGACGTCGAGGCGGCGGTAGGTAGCAGCCACCGGTGAGCGGGTGAGGCTGATGGCCAAACCTCCTACCAGCGCCAGCACGGCCGCGCCAGCCAGCACCTGGCCGCTACGCCGCCCAGCCAGCCACCACGCGCCGGGCGCTGCTAGCAGCAGGCCCAGCACCGCCGCGCTCGGCCGAATCAGCCATGCCACGCCAAACGCAAGCAGCCCAACCGCCAGCGCAGAGCGCTGGGCCGACCGAAGCGCAGCGAACCACACTCCAGCCGCAGCCAGCAGCAGCGGCACCCGCATATAGTTGAACCACATAGCATGCTCCAACCAGCCCAACGCGAAGAGAATGGTGAGCGTGAAGGCCGCTTCGCCGGGCCGCAGCCAGGGCCGCAATAGCCGATACAGCACCCTGAATAGCAGGGCTGTGGCTACGTAGAGCAGGCTATAGAGAAGCAAGCCGTACCAGGGCACTGTTGGCCAGTGTTGGTACAGGCGTGCCAGCACAGACGCCAGCCCATGAAAATACAGGTGCAGGTTGGTTAGCGGCGCAGCGCTCATCCGCCCTTGCACCATCAGAGTCAGTACGGTATCGTCGTTGGTTTCGTAGTAGCTACCCAGCCCCAGCACGGTGACCAGCAGCAACAGTGCGGGTAGCAGCCAGACGATGAGCGGGCGCCGGGAGGTTCGGTTTGCCATAGACCGCAAAGAACGGATATTGGTGGTAGTACAGTAGGCATATGAGATTAGGTGCGATATTTTTCACCCACCGGAATGTGCCGGTGCGCGATTTCTATTGTGTTCCGCCCCCAGCTGGCTACATGTAATGTATTGACTATGTAGGATCGATGCACGCGCTGGAACATAGCAGACGGTAATAGCTCCAGCAGATGGGTCATTGTCATATGCGTGAGGTAACAGTCTGCAATTGTTTTCAGCAAAATATAATCCTTACATGCCTGCACGTAGAGTATTGAGGCATGTTCTACTTTCACTAATCTACCATCTACCTTAAAATAAGTATGGGTAGGTAGAGGCACTGGTGGAGGCTGGCTTTTATTAAACCGAGCAATGCTTCGGATAAACCGCTCATAAGTAATCGGCTTTACTAGGTAGTCAATGGCCTCTAAATCATAGCTTTCTGCTGCATATTCTGGATACGCTGTAGTCAGAACAAAGGCAGGCGGTTGTTTCAGGCTTCTGATGAATTCTATTCCCGTTAGTTGGGGCAACTGGATGTCCAGAAACAGCAAGTCAACTTGCTGTTGACTGATGAAAGCAAATGCCTCCAGCGCGTGGGCACAGCTATACACTAGTTGCAACCCGGCCGTTTGCTGAATGTAGCGCGCCAGCACCTGACGGGCCAAGGGCTCGTCTTCCACTATCAGGCACCTAATCATGATGCGGGCACGTGCAGGTTAATCATCAGACGTACGGTATAGTGCTGCGCCTCTTCATTTATTTCCAATGAGTGCCGACGCGGATACAGAAGTGCTAAACGTTTCCTGGCGTTAACTAGGCCTATACCAGGCGGCCTTGTTGATTGATGAGACACTGCTGGTTTACTGTTCTGAATATCAACCAATAACTCCCCCTGCAACAGCACGCACACAATGCGAATGTAACCGCTCTGCGTTTCCTCTTGCACGCCGTGTTTAAAAGTATTTTCAACGAAGGGCAGCAGCAACAATGGCTCAATAGAAGCGCTAGAAAAAACACCCTGCGTTTCAAAATCCACCGTGATATTCTCAGCATAGCGCATTGATTCCACTGCCGCGTAGTTGCGTAGAAAATCAATTTCCTGCTGTAGTAACACAGTTGCTTGGTGCGTTTGGTACAGCATGTAGTGCATTATCTCGGCATGACGAGCTACAAGAGGGGCCGTTTGGGCCGACTGTTGTAGGGCCAATGCGTAAATATTATTGAGCGTATTAAAATAGAAATGCGGCTGCAACTGTCCTCTCAGGTAATCTAACTCCGCCTGCGCATGCTGCTGGCGCAACGCATACATCTTCTGCTCCTGCGCTACTGAACGCAGGTAATAAGCCAGTGTCGTAATGACCAGTAGTTCGCGCGCCACATAAACCAAGCTGAAATGCAGCCATACGTTTGCTAGAAAGTAGGTGCGTGCTGCTTGCATGGCCCTTTGCGACAAGAAAGGAGCATGCATCATCGTGGCGTACACTCCATAGCGCATGTAAATATTCAGGCAGATTAAAAAGAACAGGGTAGCTATTAGAAAACGGAGGTAATGTTTAGTTAACAGGAAGGGAATTCCCAGTTTATAATATAGCAGGTACAGAGGCATTTTCAGCAGTCCGTAGAATAGACGCTCTACTACCAGCGCCAGTGCCGGCAAGCTACCATCGCCCTCAGAGAAGTTGTACTCAATATCCGACAATACGGGCAGCACCAGAAAGAGAATTATGAAGAAGCCAATTTCCGTGCGTGTTACATGCAGTCTGACAGGTAGAAAATGAAGCATGGGCTCAAGATAAGTGCGTTTTGATGGGCCTGAAACCTCCTCTCGATCAACACAGTTGATTTTCGACTAAACAGGTCTTTTTTTCGACTGAACCCAATTGGTCTACTACTGGAAAACCTTGGTCTAATTTCTCGTCGTCCCCATCCGTGGCCGGGTAGGTTTGCTAAAAACCTATCGCTTCATCCCATGAAACACTCTTTTCTTCTGCTTCAGTGCCTTCTGTTTCCGTTCTGTTCCGTTGCGCAAACACCTCATCATGTTATCACCGCTGTTCAGCAGGCGCAGCGTGCATTGCATACCGTATCCTACACGTTGCAACGCACCGACACACTACTCAACGGCGTGATAAGGCATATGAGCGGGCACGTAATGATGCAAGTGGCCCGGCAAGACTCACTTTATGGTTTCTATTGGTGGTCCCAAAAAGATGGCGAAGCGCAGGCCAGAGTGTATAATGGCCACATGGGCTTCGAACTGGATACTGTTCAACAAATCTACCGCCGCGTTGTGCAGCCTACCTCTATCCGCCAATTGGGCTACAGCGGTGGTGGCGGACATTTATTAGTACCAGATTTGGTTCACCTAGATACGACAACTGCAACTGACTGCACACTCACCCAAGATGCGCGCTTCTATTACCTAACCTTTCACTACGCTGATTTACCGCAGGAAGGCGGCGTAACCAACCGTTACAAACGGGTGACGATTGACCGTATCACTAGGTTACCGGTAGCGGTACGACGACATCAGGAGAGTATGGGGCGGGTGCAGGACTTAACGTATCAGGTGAAGCTATTGCAGCAGAATAATCAGGCGCCATCTTATGATTTTACCAGCTTATCGTTTCTGAAAACATATCGTCAACAGGTAGAACATTCGGTAGTTTCTCATTCCATAACGCCTCCTCTGCTAGGCCATGCAGCATCTTTTTTTCGCTTACATGCTCTTGATGGGAGCATCTTTACCTTGGCCGAACTACACGGGCAAGTAGTGTTACTGGATTTTTGGGAAGTCTCGTGCGGACCGTGCATTGCGTCTTTACCAGAGCTTCAGCGCCTACACGAGCAGTATGGTCCGAAAGGCTTGCGTGTATTCGGTATTACACACGAACCTGACCAGACAGTTGTAGCTAAACGATTACTCACCGCCCAGAATATTACTTTCCCAACACTGTTAGGTACGGTCGAAACCAAGCAAGCCTATCAACTTACAGCAATACCACACTACGCTATCATCAATCGGCAAGGCAACATTTGCTTTCTACAAGATGGTTTTTCTCCCGCGCTGGAAATAGCCATCCAAGAGGCGTTGCAACAGTGAATAAGCAGCTTGTCCAGGCTCTCAATAGCCGTTGAATAATAAAGCAGTATTACCATCGAATTGGTAACATTGCCGCGTGAACCGTTTCCTCGCCCGCCTACCCCTACTCACGCTGCTCTTTGTAGTGGTGATGACCGTTGTGTTTTTCGTTTTCACCCACGAGGGGTTGTACGCGCTGGACGACTACTTCTACTCCCGCTACGCACATCAGTTGCTCACCGGCACGTTCCGGGTGCAGCCCGACCCGCAAGGCCTGCTCCACGACCCGTTGAAAGAGCGTCCGCTGATTTTTGGGCCGGTAGCAGGATTCTATGCGCTGTTGGGCATCAACAGTATTTCTACTACCCTGTGGCCGTTGCTGGCTACAGTAGGCTGCGCGGGTATTCTATATATACTATACCACCGCCGGGCACCGGTGGTAGCCAGCGCGTCTATGCTGCTGCTGGGCCTGCACTACTTCACGCTGGACCTCACCCGCTACCTCTACCCCGATAACATTCTGATGCTGTGGTGCCTGGCCGCCGCCGCTGCCCTATTGCGCGGCCGCCAGGCCCCACAGCACCGCCGCCTGTGGGGCGCGGGCTTTGCCCTGCTCAACTTCGCGGCCTTACTCAGCAAAGAAACCATCGTCTACTACCTGCCCTTCTACCTGGGACTGCTGGGCCACGATCTGCTCCGACGACAGCACCAGCGGTTCTGGCTCAGCGCCCTGCTCACCGGCACCGCACTACTGGCCGCCTATCTAGGGGCTTATCAAGTGTATACCCACGACGCGCTCTACCGCCTGCACCTTATTGAGCATACCAACGAGTTTCTGAAAGAAGGTAATTACCTGCTTGGCAATCGCGCTGCTTTGGTGGCGCGCGTTACGTGGCAGCCACTGGCGTTTTTTATTGGCTCAGGTATAGGACTGATGCTGGTGCTGGCGGGTGCGGCCCTACCCCTGGCACGCCGAACAAACGTCGAGGCCCGGTTTTGGCTGGCACTGGCGGGTAGTACGTTGCTATTGTACTGGGTGGGTAGCACCTCCCTGAGCCAATACAATCCCATCACGCTGCTGCCACGCATGACTACGCCTCTGCTGCCGCCGCTGGCGCTGGCAGCAGGCTTCGGGGTGGAGTGGCTGTGGCGCACGGGGCGCGGCTATTGGATAGTTGGCGGTCTGCTGCTGATACTGGCAGCGTGGTTGCATAATAGCCTGGCGGTGCTGTACGTGCTACCGGGCGTATACTTTGTGGGCGTAGCCGGGTGGCGGCAATGGCGGGGCAATGATGCGGCGTGGCGGCCAGGCACTACAACGGTAGCAACCCTTATGCTGCTCGTATTGGCCGCTGCGCTCAGCATTCGGCCGGTGTATTTCATGCGCAAGCCTAGTGTATCGGCGCACTTCGCGCAGAACCACATCATTCAACAGCACCTCAATACCCCAGCTAGCAACGGGGTAGTATTGGTAGATGACTATCTGATTGGAAATTACGATTTCTACTACGGCTATGAGCTTCCACCCCGCCTGCGCTACCGCCGCTACTGGGCCCGCGACTCGGTGCGGTTGGTCCCTGGCCAAACGGCGTGGCTGCTGCTCAACCGCGCTACCCTCAGCAACGACGAACTTACCCGCAAGCTCATCCGCTACTCCCCCGACTCGGTGCTAAGCTGGTACCCCCAGCGCCAACTGGTAGCGCAGGATGATCGGGTGGAGCTGTACAAGGTGCTTATTCGCTGAATCGACAAATTACGGTGTATTGTTCTTCCCATAAGTGCAGCGCGGAAGTTTAGGTAGTTACAACAAAATAATTAATCCTAGAATAGCAACCACTACGTATCTAGGCTAAAAATTCCAACCTAGTGACAGCTATATACTCTTTAGATAAGTATCAACTACTTCTGCGCTAGCGCCAAATCCTTCTTTATAACCAAGCAACCCATAATTAATTTCTCCTTTAACTGTAGATATACCAAACGAAAATCTTTGATAATCAGCACGAGCTGTTTGTATGAGATGAAAAAAGATAGCATCAACTGCACCCACCAACCGGCCCTCAGCAGTAGTTGAGATATATTGGCTATGCAAGTATCCTTTGTTTATATCCTTGAAAACTACTACACCAGCCACTATTCTGTTTTCTATTTTAGCTATATACAACGCTATATTTTCAGGATTTTTCTCTACCAAATATTCTATCTCCGCCAACGTATGAACAGGCTTTACACCATGAACTTGCAAAAGATTATCAGTTAATATCTCCCAGAAAGAATGAAAGCATCTTGATAATTCAATTTTAACATTATTTTTGCGGGCCTTTCGAAGATTATTTTTTTGCCTACTACTAAGCTTATTTGATTGAGATAAATCAATAACAGAATTTAACTCCCGGTTAACTAATACAAATTCATTTTTATAAAAATAAAAGATATTATCATCTGATTTTTTACCACAAAATACTATAGGCGTAGGTGTAATTAATATATTAATGATATTATTATTTTTAAAATTATCAAGCAACGCATTATATATTTCTTCTAATAGTGAGTATTTTAAATTATCAGTAATAATTAGCCCACCATATGTCAGGCCCGGATGCGCTGTAAGCGTTTGGTCGTTTAAACGCTTTCGAGGCATCCCAGCCACAAAGGCAGCAATAACTTTCTTATGTCCCCATATTAGGTATGAAAAATCTTCAAATCTATCCTGATGATAATCCATAAATGAGCGCTTGAGTATAAAGCTGCCATTAACAGACTCATCAATCAGATTATCCCAAACAGATGCTAGCTCTGGCGTATAACGCTTAATATGAAAAGCAGTAAGCATTGTTTGTCGTTGATAGCATTACATACATCCACTGTATGGTGGTCCTGACAGGAAAGCAAAAGGTAAATCAAAAGCAGATAACACCGCACAGCACCGTTATAGTATTACCTACCTAGCGCTAAAGCAATCATTTACTGCGCAATGATTTGAAATCATCAAAATTCCTGATATAATCTAACTCATCATACTCAGTAGAAGCCAAGCATAGCAACACAGCATCATTCGAAAAATTTATCGTGCGCCAATACATTTTTGGGATAAATAAACCAATATCTGGCTTATCTAAACATATTGTCATTTTATCACCTGCCAAATCTTCCAATACAATTTTAATGGCACCACTAACAGCAATAACAATCTGCTGCATTTCGTGGTGTGCATGGCAACCTCTAGTTACTGTCTCGGGGGTATGACAGATCCAGTAAATCCGTTTTACTTCAAAGGGCAACACTTTACTTTCTGACACAGCTATATAGCCTAAGTCAGAAGAGCCTATCGTAGGAAACGAAATTAAATATGGTTTTTGTACGTCCATCCCAAGTTTTTAAGACATCTCTTGTGCGTGTAGTATATTATATCCAATCTTTTTAAGCACTCTTATCTTATTGACTACATCAGCTTCAGAGAAGCGTATTCACCTACTTGTTTGATGCAACGAGCTATAGCTTAAACCGGTTCGTAATACGAAACAGACTTGGAACTAGCCGGTAAACCAACGCGTCGAGTAGACGTACGGCGCGGAGCTGCCGGAGTAATTGGTATAGCTCGTGGATTTCTACCTGATTACCCCAACGTATGGCCTGGCGCAACTCCCAACGCACGCGTACGGCCAAAGCAGACCGCTCTTCAGACGTACGGCACAGCGCCATTCCCTTGTAGCACACCCGAATAGTGGAAGCCAGATAGGGGTCGTGCGGCCGGTAGGCGAGGCGTGATTTGCTCCCTGGGTGCAGACGCTTGCGGGTAGTAATGGCATCTAGGAAGTAAAATTGCCATGCGTAGGCGGCCCTTACCCAAAAGTCGAAATCTTCATACAGTAGGGTTTCATCGTAGCCCCCAAGGTCTAGCAGCGTAGCGCGGCGCATCATCATCGTGGGCGCGCTAATGAAGTAGCGGCGTAGCACCTCGGCAAACACCCAGCCCTCGGCCGGGCGGGGATGCAGTTGGCCATAGGCATCGCGCCGATAGTGTCGACGCACAGGGCATGAGTTTTCGTCAATCAACTCCGCGTCGGTGTATATGACGCCATAGCTAGCGGGCAATTGCTGAAAGGCAGCTACCTGCTGGGCTACCCGTGTAGGGAGTAGTACATCGTCGGTGGCAAAATCAATGACAAATTCGCCGTGCGTTTGTTGAAAAGCCGCGTTGAAGGCCGCACAATTGCCCACATTTTGAGACAGAAATAGCGTTTGCCAGTGCGGATTGGCCTCCGCGTAGCGCATCAGCACGGCCCGACTGTCGTCGGTGCTGGCGTCGTCTACCAGCACCACCTCTAGGTGAGCATACGACTGAGCTAAGATTGAATCCAGAGCCTCGACCAGGAAAAGCTCGTGATTATAGCACAGCGCCACAATGGACACCAGTGGCGGCGTAGCGTGACTGGCAAACAGCTCAGTGGGGTAGGCATTGACAGTGGTACTACTCATTGCGAAGAACGCCAATCGGCCCGGAAATATACGGCGCATGCTATTAGTAATAGGCTGTAATGCATCGCATGGGCTAGGGTAACACCCAGTAGCTGATAGCGCGGTAGCAGTATGGCTAGTAAGCTCACGTAGAGGACAGCTGAACCCGCCTGCACTGCCACATAGTGCCCTACCTGTGCACGGGCAGTGAATTGAAACAAAAATAACCAGCTCAGAAACTTGGCCCAGTCACCAAGCAACTGGGGTATCAGTAAGGGCTTAGCAGTCAAAAAGCGTGGGTCGAACAACAGCGGTAATAGCCAGTCGCTTAACAGATACACAAGGCAGAGCCCTACCGCCAGCAGCGGCGCTAGCAGCCATACTACCGTGCGCACGTAGCGACGCAACGCGCTGGGCTCTCCCACCAGCGCAGCTAGCCGTGGGTAGTACACACTGCTCATCACCGCCGAAAATACCATGGTGTAGTTGTCGGAGAGCTTCGCCACAGCCTGCCACAAATCGGTACGAGCAAGGCCGTAGCGAGTCATTAGCAGGTCGCGCAGGGCAAAGTCTACGGCTTTGCCGAAGAGAAGCAAACTCACGGCCATCAGCAGAAATCGACCCAGGCCCCGCAGCGCGGCGGGGCTCACCCTACCCCACCCGCGCCGCACTAACCCGGCACGAACTGCTAGCCATAAAGCTGGTCCCACCAAGCTACCCTGGGCCACTAGGTAGGCCAGCAGCGCCGTTCCCACCGGACCGCCGCACAACAGTACTGTTGCCGCGGCCGCTACGCTCAGCAGGCTCAGCATCACCGTAAGTTGTACGTAGGCCCGCAGCC
>Ga0210040_10001703_pt1 | contig 32629 bp, 30 predicted proteins | sample CryGeyCG12114_NA_FD_185462 | JGI IMG/M metagenome (GOLD analysis project Ga0210040, IMG submission 185462) | Groundwater microbial communities from aquifer - Crystal Geyser CG19_WC_8/21/14_NA (SPAdes) (version 2) | ecosystem: Environmental > Aquatic > Deep subsurface > Groundwater | place: USA...
CTCGCCCCCCACCTCCCCCTCACCGGCCCGGGCCGCCCCATCGCCGACCCCCGCGCCCGGCTGGACGCCATCTTCCAGGCCGTCACCTCAACCCTCCCCTGGCGCCACACCCGCAGCGCCCACGCCTCCACCGACACCATCCACCGCACCTTCCGCCGCTGGGCCCATGCCGGCCTCTGGTCCCGCCTCCTCAAGCTCGCCGCCCGCCGCCGCGCCCCCGGAACCCTCCGCCGCCTCGTCGACTGGCTCGCGGCCTGCCACCGCCGCACCTACCGCATCCTCGGCCTGCCGGTCCTCGCCCTCGCCCGCCGCCTGAACCTCCCCCAGGCCCTCCCGGGCCCCTCCTGGATGCTCCCCGACCCCGATTTGTCCGAAATGGTTCATCGCGCGGTGAAATGGCTCCTTACCCAGCCCCTCACCCGCGCCAGCATCCCCTATCTCCGCACCTGCCGCGCCCTTCTCCGCACCGCCGGCGGCCGCGCCCGCATCCACCCCTCCCTCATCCCCGCATGAGTGCCCCCCGCCCCCGCGCCTTGACCCCCCACGCAACGGAAGCGATACCCCCCCGCCGCCCGGAAACCGGGGTACCGGCTTCCATTCACGCGACAAGAGGCTGAATCACGCCATGCGCGACAAGGGCGAGTACCTTTTCACCTCGGAGTCCGTCTCCGAGGGCCATCCGGACAAGGTGGCGGACCGTATCTCCGATACCGTCCTGGATACCTTCCTGGAGGCCGATCCCTACGCGCGCGTCGCGTGCGAGACCCTGGTCACCACCAACCGCATCATCATCGCCGGCGAAACCCGCGGCCCCGGTGACATCACGCCCGAGCTGCTGATGCACCGCGCCCGCCTCGCCGTGCACGACATCGGCTACGACCAGGAAGGCTTCTCCTGGCGCAACGCCCATGTGGAGTGCCACCTCCACGCCCAGTCCGCCCACATCGCCCAGGGCGTGGACGCCGCCGGCAACAAGGACGAGGGCGCCGGCGACCAGGGCATCATGTTCGGCTACGCCTGCCGCGAAACGCCCGACCTGATGCCCGCCCCCCTCTACTACGCCCACCTGGTCCTCCGCCGCATCAGCGAGGCCCGCCGCAACGAGGACATCTCCGCCAAGGGCCTCCTGCCCGACGCCAAGTCCCAGGTCACCCTGCGCTACGTGGACGGCAAGCCCGTCGGCGCCACCTCGGTGGTCGTCTCCACCCAGCACCAGGAAGGCATGACCCAGGAGGACGTGAAGGCCCTCGTCCTCCCCTTCATCGAGACCTCCCTCCCCCCCGGCTGGATGCCCTCCGCCGAGGAGATCTACGTCAACCCCACCGGCACCTTCGTCATCGGCGGCCCGGACGGCGACTGCGGCCTCACCGGCCGCAAGATCATCGTGGACACCTACGGCGGCGCGGCCCCCCACGGCGGCGGCGCCTTCTCCGGCAAGGACCCCACCAAGGTGGACCGCTCCGCCGCCTACGCCGCCCGCTACGTCGCCAAGAACGTCGTCGCCGCCGGCCTGGCGGAGCGCTGCACCATCCAGGTCTCCTACGCCATCGGCGTCGCCAAGCCCCTCTCGGTCTACTTCGACCTGCACGGCACCGGCCACGACGTGGACGAGGCGAAGCTCACCAAGGTCGTCTCCGACATGGTGAACCTGTCCCCCCGCGGCATCCGCGAGCACCTGCACCTCAACCGCCCCATCTACGTCCCCACCTCCGCCTACGGCCATTTCGGCCGCACGCCGGACGCCGAGCGCGGCACCTTCACCTGGGAACGCACCGACCTCGCGGGCGAGCTGAAGCGCGCCTTCAACCGCTGAGAACAAATCTGTTGACCTTTTGTTCTCATCTGCCCTAGGTTCCCTTCCACCGGACGCCCCCCTTGTCCGGTCCGCCTCCCCCAAGGCGGAGAGAGCCTGAAAGCGTAAAGCAAAGGGCCGTCCCGCATCCCCCGCGGGGCGGCCCTTCCCCCATTCAGGCACACCCCATGGCCTTTGACACCACCCGCCCCGCCCCGCCCGCCGAGGGCATCCCGGACCGCCTCTACGGCCGCCGCCGCGGCCACCCGCTGCGTCCCCGCCAGCAGCGCCTGCTCGACCTCACCCTGCCCCGCATCACCCTCGCCACCCCCGCCGACCCCCGGGCCTCCTTCCCGATGGAGGCCGAGGCCCTCTGGCTCGAGGTCGGCTTCGGGGGCGGCGAGCACGCCCTGGAACTCGCGCGCCACCACCCGCGCACCGCCCTCATCGCCTCCGAGGTCTTCGAGAACGGCCTCTGCTCCCTCCTCACCCACCTCGTTCCCGAGGGCGAGGAGCACACGGCACCCCTGCCCCCCAACCTCCGCCTCTGGCCCCAGGACGCCCGCCACCTCCTGGCCGCCCTGCCGGACGCCTCGCTCGACCGCCTGTTCCTGATGTTCCCGGACCCCTGGCCCAAGGCCCGGCACAGCAAGCGCCGCTTCGCCCACCCGGCCCTGCTGCCCCTGCTCGCGCAGAAGATGCGCCCGGGCGCCGAGTGGCGCATCGCCAGCGACGACCCGACCTACCAGTCCTGGGTGGAGGAGGTGATGGCCGGCCAGGCCCTGTTCACCCTGGCCGCGCGGCACGACGCCCACCCCGAGGGATGGCCCCACACCCGCTACGAGGCCAAGGCCCTGCGCGAAGGCCGCTCGCCGCGCTGGTGGGTGTGGCGGCGCTCCTAGGGCGTCGCCGGCCCGGGCCTGAACGCCGCGCGCGGGCACCGGTCCCGAAGCCTGACCGGCGCGCCGGCCTTGTGCGGCGGGCTTAGCCCGCGACGGGACGCAGGTAGACGATCAGCTGGTAGAAGTCGTCCAGGGTATGGTCGTAGCCGGCCACCGCCCAACCCGGCGCATGGCGGGCCAGCCAGTCGAAGGTGATCGAGGTATCGCCATAGGTGATGTCGCCCTCGACCGCGTCGCGCTTGTGCGGAATGAAGGTGAAGCCGGTCTCGTCGTGCTCGCGCAGGCGGGTGGTGAGGTCGATCGGCACGTCCACCGACTGGCCCGAGGAGGCCGCCACCTGCCAGTACTCGCGCGGGCGGATCGTGATCACCAGCATCCCATCCTCCGCCACGTAGCGGCGCAGGGTGCCGAGGGCCATCCGCGTCGCCCGCTCGGACAGGTGGGTGAACACCGAAAAGGCGTAGATCAGCCGGAACCGCTGCGTCTCCTCCACCGGCAGCGTGCGCGGCAGGTAGTCGGAGATGGCCAGGTGGGCGGGGACCTTGTCGGCGCGGCAGATCTCGATCGAGCGGTCCCAGGGGTCCACGCCCCAGAGCTGCCCGGGCGGCGAGAAATGCAGCATCAGCCGCAGGAGCCGGCCGTAGCCGCAGCCGAAATCCAGGATGGGTGCCTCGCCGAGCGGTGTGCCCGTCAGCTGCTGGAAGCGCAGCGCGACCGAGCGGACGAAGTTCAGGCTCTGGGCCAGAAGCGGGAAGCCAGCCTGGCCCGTCCAGTCCCGCTGCACCTGCTCCGCCGACATGCGCGGCAGCACGGCGGACAAGGCCGGGTATTCCGGGTTGGGCATCTGCAGCAGCAGCACGCCGAAATCGTCGAGCGACAGAGCGCGGAGCTTGCCAAGAGCGGCGTCCAGGCCCCCAGACGCGGCGGCGCCCTCGGCCGCGGCGAGGAGGTCGGTCATATGGGCGAACATCGTGTCTCACGCCGGTGGTTACGCGCCTTCAGCTTCTCCCATCCACCCCGGAACTTGGCAAGGCACGCGCGCGGAACGGCGAGGTAAGCCTTGCCCCGCCGCCGCCGCCCCGCTATATGAGTGGCTGACAAGACAATCCGCCGGTTCAGGGGGGTGGCCTTAACGGGCCGCCTTTTTTCGTTTTTGAGCGACGACCTTCCTCAGCATGAGGGCCTCGAGGCCCGCATCGCCACCGCCATAGCGCCAACCCTCGGCGCGATGGGCTACGAGCTCGTGCGCGTCCAGATCCAGGGCAAGGAGCGCCCGACCGTGCAGGTCATGGCCGACCGCGCCGATGGCAGCCTCATCGGCGTCGGCGACTGCGAGGCGATCAGCCACGCGGTCGGCGCCGTGCTCGACGTGGACGATCCTTTCCCGGGCCTCTGGAACCTCGAGGTCTCCTCCGCCGGCATCGACCGCCCGCTGACCCGGACCAAGGACTGGGTGCGCTTCGCGAGCCAGGTCGCGACGGTGGAGATGACCATCCCGCACGAGGGCCGCCGCCGCTTCCGTGGCCGCATCCTTTCGGCGGACGAGAACGAGGTGCGCCTGAAGCTGGACGAGGGTGACGAGGTCACGCTCCCCCGCCGCGACATCCGCCGCGCCAAGCTGGTGCTGACCGACGAGCTGATCGCGGCCACCGCCCAGCCCGAACCCGACAGCACCGACGCCGAGGAGGCCCCGAAGAAGGCCCCGCGGCGCTGGCGAGCCCCCGCGACCGGCACGCAGGACGGCGAGAAGCCCGCCCGCACCCCGCGTCGCCCCCCGTCCGAGAGGAACTGAGAACCATGGCCGTGGACGTTGCCATCGCCCGCCCGGAGCTGCTCCAGGTCGCGGAAGCGGTCGCCCGCGAGAAGATGATCGAGCGCGAGGAAGTGCTCGAGGCGATGGAGCAGGCCATGTCCAAGGCCGGCCGCGCCAAGTACGGCCAGGAAAAGGACATCCGCGCCACCATCGACCGCCGCAACGGCGAGGTCCGCCTGTCCCGCTGGACCGAGATCGTGGACCAGGAGCCGGTGGAGAACGAGGACACCCAGATCCCGCTCCGCATCGCCCTCAAGTTCAAGCCGGATGCCGAGGTGGGCGGCCACATCGTGGACCCGCTGCCCCCCATCGACTTCGGCCGCATCGCCGCCCAGACCGCCAAGCAGGTCATCGTGCAGCGCGTGCGCGAGGTGGAGCGCAAGAAGCAGTTCGACGAGTACAAGGACCGCGTCGGCGAGATCATCAACGGCGTCGTCAAGCGCACCGAGTACGGCAATCTCATGGTCGATCTCGGCCGCGCGGAGGCCCTGCTGCGCCGCGACGAGACCATCCCGCGCGAGGCCTTCCGCAACGGCGACCGCGTGCGCGCCTATATCTACGACGTGCGCGAGGAGCAGCGCGGGCCGCAGATCTTTCTTTCCCGCACGCATCCGGGCTTCCTGGCCAAGCTCTTCGCCCAGGAGGTGCCCGAGATCTACGACGGCATCATCGAGATCAAGGCGGTGGCCCGCGACCCCGGCTCGCGCGCGAAGATGGCGGTGATCTCGCGCGACAGCTCGATCGACCCCGTCGGCGCCTGCGTCGGCATGCGCGGCTCGCGCGTGCAGGCGGTGGTCGCCGAGCTGCAGGGCGAGAAGATCGACATCATCCCCTGGTCGAACGACATCCCGACCTTCATCGTGAACTCCCTCGCCCCCGCCGAGGTGACCAAGGTCGTGCTGGACGACGAGGGCCGCCGCGTCGAGGTGGTGGTGCCCGACGACCAGCTTTCCCTGGCCATCGGCCGCCGCGGCCAGAATGTGCGCCTGGCCTCGCAGCTCACCCGCTACGACGTGGACATCCTGACCGAGGCCGAGGAATCCGAGCGCCGCCAGGAGGACTTCCGCAAGCGCTCCGGCCTCTTCGTCGAGGGGCTGGACGTGGACGACGTGATCGCCGGCCTGCTCGTGACCGAGGGCTTCGGCTCGCTCGAGGAGATCGTCGAGATCGAGGACGAGGAGCTCGCCTCCATCGAGGGCTTCGACGAGAACGTCGCCACCGAGCTCAAGCGCCGCGCCCAGGCGAGCCTCGAGCGCCGCGACAACGAGCTGGACGAGAAGCGCCGCGAGATGGGCGTGGACGACAAGGTCGGCGAGGTCGGCGGCTTCACCCCGGCCATGATGGTCTCGCTCGGCGAGAAGGGCGTGAAGACGCTCGACGACCTCGGCGACCTCGCGGCGGACGAGCTGATCGAGATCCTCGGCGCCGACAGCGTCGACGAGGAAACCGCCAACGCCATCATCATGGCCGCCCGTCAGCGCGCCGGCTGGTTCGGCCCCGAGGAGCAGGCCCGCGCCGAGGAAGAGGCGGCCGCCGCCGCCGCGGAGGCGGCCGCCCTGGCGGAAGCCGGTGAGGACGCATCCGGCGAGGAGATGGCCGGCGATGCCTCGGAGGAGGAATCGGCCGAGGACGCATCCGGCGAGGAGACATCGGGCGAGGCGGAGCCCGCCGAGGGCGAGGAGAACGGCGACGCCCGAGCCTGACCCCCACAAGCCCGCCGGGGACTCCGGCGAGCCCGCGGTGGAGGAGGTGACTCCTCCCTCCACCGGGGCAACGCCCCCGCCGCCGCCCCGGCAAGGCAAGCCCGAAGGGGTGGCCGGGCTGCCCGACGCCGAGGAGAAAGGCCCGCTCCGCCGCTGCATCGCGACGCGGGAGAGCCTGCCGAAGGAATCCATGATCCGCTTCGTGCTCGGCCCGGAGCGTGTTCTGGTGCCGGATCTTGGCGGCCGCATGCCCGGGCGGGGAATGTGGTTGAGCGCGCGCGGCGATGTGCTAGAACGCGCCCTGACCCGCGGGGCCTTCATGAAGGCCGCCCGCGGCCCGGTGCACCCGATCCCCGACCTTCGCCAGTCGATCGTCGATGGGTTGCGGCGGCGCATCCGGGATCAGGTCGGCCTCGCAAGGCGCGCGGGGCAGGCCGTGGTGGGCTTCCAGCAGGCGCGCGAATGGCTCCAGGCCGGCCGCGCCGCCCTGCTGGTCGAAGCGGCGGATGGAAGCGCGTCCGAGCGTTCGCGGCTGGTGGGCGGCCATGGGGTCCCCGTCATCCCGGTGCTCGACGCGGCGGAGCTGGGTGCGTTGTTCGGGCGGGATCACGCGGTTCACGTGGCGGTGGCGCCGGGCCGGCTGGCCGAGGGCATCCTCGCGGAGGCGGCCCGGCTTTCCGGCATCCTGGACACGGCGCCCACCACACCGTCCGACGGCAGGCGGGCAGCGCAGGGGAGCCGCAAGGCCCCTGGTGCCCGCAGCCCGGAAGCGCCACATGGCGCGGAAGCGGCCCGTTCCGGAAGGACGGGCAAGGCGGGCCACCCGGCATCGGGCGGCCCTGAAGCGGCGACCCGGGGAAAGCCCCGCGGTGGCCATGGCCCGGCGCCCCGAAAGGGCGGCAGGCAGGAAGCGCGCCCTCGGCGCGGAGGGGAGCCGGCCGTGCCAGTGACGCAAGAGCAATGAGCCGCTAGTCGGCCTGACGGCGACGGGGTGTCGGGGACGTTCGTCCCCCTGGCCCCAGCGGGACCGCGCCTCTGGCGCGACCCGGGGGATGCGCGCCCCTGATGGCGCGATGTGAGAAATGGGCCGCCCCTCGGGCGCGGCCGGTGCCCCGGAAACAGATTCCGGCGGGTGCCTTGGAGATGAGTGTGCCGGACAACAAGTTGGATACGGAAAACCCGGGTTCGGGTGACGACAGCGCGCAGGATCAGGGCAAGGGGCGTCTTTCGCTGCGCCCGGGCGGACGCATGGAGCTCGGCAAGACCGAGCAGGCCGGCAGCGTTCGCCAGTCCTTCAGCCATGGCCGCAGCAAGACCGTGCAGGTCGAGGTCGTGAAGAAGCGTGCGGCCGGCCCCGGCGGCGCCCCCGCCGCCACCGGCGCGGCGCCCGCGCGCCCGGCCGGCCCGCAGGCCGCGGGCCCGGCGCGTGCCGGTGGCCCGCCCCGCGCCGGCGGTCCCGCCCGCGCCAGCGGCCCGGCCGCCGCGCCCGGCCGTCCCCTCACCCAGGGCGAGCAGGCCAACCGCCTGCGCGTGCTGGAGGAGATGAAGCGCCAGGAGGCCGAGCGGCAGCGCCAGGAGCGCGAGCGCCAGGCCCTGATGGTGCGCTCCGCGAACGAGGAGGCCCAGCGCCGCCAGGAGGAGGAGCGCCGCGCCGCCGAGGAGGCCGCCGAGCGCGCCGCCGAGGCCAAGCGCGCCGCCGCCGAGGAGGCACGCCGCGCCCAGCTCGAGGCACGCCAGTCCGAGGCCCGCCAGGCGGAGGTCCGCCAGCCCGAGCCGCCGCCCGCGCCCGCCGCCCCGCAGCCGCAGCCCCAGGCCGCCGAGCCCCCGCGCCCGGCTCCCGTGGCCGCGCGCCCCGCGCCGCGTCCGGCGGAGGAGGCGCCCCGCCCTGCCCCGCCCCGCGCGCCGCAGCAGGACCGCGGCGGCTTCGCCGGCCGCGACGACCGTGGCGGCGACCGTGCCTATGTCGCCCGTCCCCCCGCTCCGTCGGGTGACCGGGCCTATGTCCAGCGTCCGGCCGCCCCCTCGGGCGACCGCGCCTATGTGGCACGTCCCCCCGCTCCGTCGGGTGACCGGGCCTATGTCCAGCGTCCGGCCGCTCCCTCGGGCGACCGCGCCTATGTGGCACGCGGCCCCGGTGGCCCGGGCGGTGATCGTGGCTACGCGCCCCGCCCGGCCGGTGGTCCCGGCGGCGATCGCGGCTATGCGCCCCGCCCCGCGGGCGGCCCTGGCGGCGACCGCGGTTACGCGCCGCGTCCGGCCGGTGGTGCCGGCGGCTTCGGGCCCCGTGCCGGTGGTCCGGGCGGCTATGGCGGTGGTGGCGGCGCGCCCGGCGCACCGCTGGCGGCCCGCCGCCCCGGCCCCGTGCCGAGCAGCCTGCCCGCCGGCGCCCCCAAGCTGTCGCTGCGCCCGCGCGGCCCCGGCGAGGGTCCCCAGCCCGGGAGCATGGAGGACGAGAACCGCCGTCCGCCGCCGCGCCGCCTGGGCGGGCCTTCCCCGCTCGCGGCCCGCAAGCCCGTTCCGGCGCCCGCCAAGAAGGGCATGAGCCCTTCGGACCGCAAGCGTGAGGGGCGCATCGACGTCCAGGCGGCGATCGAGGGCGATGACGACCGTGGCCGCAGCCTCGCCTCTGTCCGCCGCGCCCGTGAGCGCGAGCGGCGCCAGGCGGAGCTCGCCCGCCTGCGCTCCGGCCAGGAGCGCGTGGTGCGCGACGTGGTCATCCCCGACCTCATCACCGTGCAGGAGCTGGCGAACCGCATGGCCGCCCGCGCCGGCGAGGTGGTGAAGGCGCTGTTCCGCATGGGCGTGATGGCCACCATCACCCAGTCCATCGACGCCGACACGGCCGAGCTGGTGGCCACCGAGTTCGGCCACCGCGTGCGCCGCGTTTCCGAGAGCGACGTGGAGCAGGGGCTGGAGGGCGAGGTCGACGCCGAGGCGGAGCTGGAGCCGCGCCCGCCCGTCGTCACCATCATGGGCCACGTGGACCACGGCAAGACCAGCCTGCTGGACGCGCTGCGCAAGACCGACGTGGCCGGCCGCGAGGCCGGCGGCATCACGCAGCACATCGGCGCCTACATGATCCAGATCCCCAGCGGGGACCGGGTGACCTTCATCGACACGCCCGGCCACGAGGCCTTCACGGCCATGCGGGCCCGCGGCGCGGGGGTGACGGACATGGTGGTGCTGGTGGTGGCCGCCGATGACGGCGTGATGCCCCAGACGATCGAGGCGATCCGCCACGCGCGTGCGGCCGAGGTGCCGATGATCGTGGCCGTCAACAAGATCGACAAGCCCGGCGTCAACCTGGACCGCGTGCGCCAGGAGCTGCTGCAGCACGAGGTGGTCGTGGAATCCCTGGGCGGCGACGTCCAGGAGATCCAGGTCTCGGCCACCAAGGGCACCAATCTCGACAAGCTGCTGGAGGCCATCATCCTGCAGTCCGAGATCCTGGACCTGCGCGCCAACCCGAACCGCGCCGCCGAGGGCACGGTGCTCGAGAGCAAGCTCGACAAGGGCCGCGGCCCCGTCGCGACCGTTCTCGTGCAGAAGGGCACGCTCAACCAGGGCGACATCGTGGTGGCCGGCGCCGAATGGGGCCGCATCCGCGCGATCATCGACGACATGGGCATCCCGCTGACCGGCGCGGAGCCTTCGGAGCCGGTGGAGATCCTCGGCCTGTCCGGCGTGCCGGGCGCGGGCGAGACCTTTGTCGCCGTCGAGGACGAGGCGCGGGCGCGCGAGATCGCCGAGTTCCGCCAGCGCAAGGCGCGCGAGAAGGTGTCCGCCGCGGCGGGTGCCGCGCGCGGCACGCTGAACGACATGCTGGCCCGCATCCAGGCGGGCGAGCAGAAGGAGGTCGCGGTCGTCGTCAAGGCGGACGTGCAGGGCTCCTCCGAGGCGCTCGGCGTCACGCTCGGCAAGCTGTCGCGCGACGAGGTGCGGGTGCGGGTGCTGCACTCGGCGGTCGGCCAGATCACCGAGAGCGATATCCAGCTCGCCAAGGCGTCCAACGCCGTGGTCATCGCCTTCAACGTCCGCGCCACGGTGCAGGCGCGGGAGATGGCGACGCGGGACGGCGTCGAGATCCGCTACTACTCGATCATCTACGAGGTGGCCGACGACATCGAGAAGCTGGTCCGCGGCAAGCTCGCCCCGATCCAGCGCGAGAAGTTCCTGGGCTACGCGCAGATCCTGCAGGTCTTCGAGGTCAAGCGCCTCGGGAACATCGCGGGCTGCCGCGTGACCGAGGGCGTGGTGAAGCGCGGCGCGGGCGTCCGCCTGCTGCGCGACGGCGTCGTGATCCACCAGGGCACGCTGTCCACGCTGCGCCGCTTCAAGGATGACGTGAAGGAGGTCGCCAACGGCTACGAGTGCGGCATGTCCTTCTCGAACTACAACGACATCCGCGTCGGCGACCAGATCGAGTGCTACGAGACGGAGACGGTGGCCGCGGTCTGATCCGCAGCCCTCCTTCGTGTTCACCTGATCCCGCCGCGCCCGGCTCATCCCGGGCGCGGCGGCGTTTCTTCCAAGGCTCTTTTCCCCATGCCCAAGCACATTTCCAAGACCGCCGCCCCGTCCCAGCGGATGCTCCGCGTGGCCGAGGAGGTGCGGCACGCGCTGTCCGGCGTGTTCGCGCGCGGCGACCTGCGCGACCCCGAGCTGGCCGATGCCCGCGTGACCGTGACCGAGGTGCGCGCCTCGCCGGACCTGCGGCACATGACGGTGTTCGTGGCGCGCCTCGGGGCCACGGCGGACAAGGCGTTGCTGGCCCTCCTGCGGGAGAACCAGCCGGATCTTCGCAAGCAGGTGGCGCGCTCGGTCAGGCTGAAGTTCGCGCCCGAGCTGCACTTCCAGGCCGACACCGCGCTGGACCACGCCATGCACATCGACGCGCTGATGCGCAGGCCCGAGGTCGCGCGCGACCTCGGCCCGCGCGCCGAGGCCGATGAGAACGATGACCTCGATGGGGACCGGCCCGCGCCGTGAACCACGCACCCCAGCCACCCGAGGTGGCGCCGATGATCCGCACCATCGCCATGCCCGCCGACACCAACCCGGCGGGCGACATCTTCGGCGGCTGGCTCATGGCGCAGATGGACCTTGCGGCGGGCAATGCCGCCTCCCGCCGCGCGCGAGGTCGCTGCGCCACGGTGGCGGTGGAGGCGATGACCTTCCACCTGCCCGTGCATGTGGGCGACGAGGTGAGCCTTTACGCCCGCATCCTGTCCGTTGGCCGCACCTCGCTGCGGATCCAGGTGGAGGCCTGGCGGCGCGAGCGGCATTCCGACCTGCGCGAGCGCGTGACGGAAGCCGCCTTCACCTTCGTGGCGCTCGACGAGAACGGGCGCCCGCGCGCGGTACCCGCCGAGGGAAGCTGAGGCCTCACCAGGCCGGCAGCGGCGCCCGGCGCCAGGCGAGCCCCGCCGCATCCGCGCCCGATGGCAGGGGCGCGGCCGGATCGGCGATCCAGGCCAGCATGTCCGCGATGACCGTGCCGGCCGCGAGGTCGCGCAGCGGCATGTGGTGGATGCCCGTGTAATAGGCGACCCGGGCCGGAGCTTCCGGCGGGATGCGGTCGAGCAGGGCTCGGGTGGCGACGGGCGGCACGAGCTGGTCCCGCGCGCCGTAGACCAGCAGAAGCGGCGGCATGCCAGGCTCCAGGCGCGGGGCGGCGGCGAGGGCGTCGTCCATCAGGTCGATCAGCCCGGAGGTGGTGTCCACCCGCGTCTCGCGGATGGTCAGCGGGTCGCGTGCCATGCGGCGCAGCGCCTCCATGTTGTCCGTGGGCACGATGCCCGGCACGCCGGAGGCCACGGCCACGCGCGGCACCACATGGGTCAGCACGTCCAGCAGCCCGACGACGATCCCGGGCATGGTCACCCGCCCCCAGACCGCGGGCGCAAGCAGCACGTAGCCCGAGGCCGGCGGCGGGTTGGCCCCCGTTGCCGCAAGCAGCAGCACGGCGCCACCCATGCTTTCGCCGAGCAGAACCAGGGGCAGGCCCGGGTGCCGTGCCTTGAGCAGGCGCGCGGCGGAGGCGGCATCGGCCGCCAGTGTCGGTGCCCCCGGCCAGACGCCGCGATGCGGCGCGCCCCCGAAGCCGCGCTGGTCATAGGCATAGACCGCGAGGCCCGCGCCGTTCAGCGCGCGGGCGGGCTCGGTCATGAAGTTGCGGCTGTCATTGAAACCGTGGAGGCAGAGCAGCACGCCGCGCGGCGGTCCTTCCGGCAACCAGGCGCGCAGCGGCAGGCGGGCGCCGTCCTCCATGGTCAGCACTCCGTCGGCCAGGGCGGGATCGCCGAGGGAGGGGCCGGCGGGGATGACCTGGGGCGTGCAGGCCGTTGCAGGCAGGGCCAGGAGCGCACGGCGCGGGATCGGGCAACGAGGGGACATGGGCGGCCATGTGAGGATGCTGGAGCGGATCGCATAGCATGGCGGCTCTGGAACCCGGCGCCGGACAGGGCGGGCGCCGGGCTTCGGCTGCCTGGGAACGGCGTCGCCCAGGTGCCCTGTCGCGGAGTGCCGCCGGCGGTAAGGGGCCGGGCGGGCAGGCGGGGATGATGTTCGGTTGGAAACCGCGCTGCGCCGCTTCGGCACGGTTTCCCGCCCGCGCTGCGCGCGCGGAGGCGCGGCAAGCGCAGGCCTTATCTCAGCAGGCTTGCCAGCATGATGGACGGCCGGGGGCACCGAGCCCGGGACGCGTCCTTGGGCGGACGGGGCGGACGAGCCTTCTGGCCGGGGGAAGCTGCTCCCCCGGCCCCTCGATCAAGCCCCGTGCTCTCCCGCGGTCGCCTCGTGCGACACGCGCTGCTCCTCCGCCCCGGCGGAAAGGCGGACGGTCTCGGAGTGGTTCCAGGCGGTGACGAAGGCGGGGCCGCTGTCGGGCTCCTCGGGCACCGCCTCGCCGCGCCGGAAGGCGTCGAACAGCGCGACCTGACGGGCGAGTTCCCTGGCCAGCGCCGGGTCGACCGGGCGACGGCCGCGGTTGGGGTGCATTTCGAACAGGCCATTCGGGCAATAGCGGTCGTCGTCCCAGCCGAGATGCGAGACAACCGGGTAGAGGCAGATGCCGCCGATCGGCACGCCCGCGCGCATGGCCGCGCGCACCTCGTCGCACACATAGCGCAGCCAGGGGGCGCGGGGCGTACCCTCGATGCTGGTCTCCGCCATGATGATCGGTCGCTGGATGCGGGCATGGGCCTCGGCCAGCAGCTCGCGCAGCGGGCGGTGGCGCGGATCGCCGAGGCGCACCGTGTAACCTCGGTCGCCTTCGCGCACGAACTGGTTGTTCCAGTAGTAGTTCACGCCCATCAGGTCGAAGCCATCCGGCGTGCCGCCCAGTTCGGGCTGCCAGCGGCCGAGCAGACCCTCCCAGGCGTGCCACTGGGCCTCGTCGTGCTCCTCCGCGAACTCGGCATCGTCCGGCGTTTCGGGAAAGACCTTGATGATGGGGTCCACCGCGATCAGGCGGGTGCCCGGCACGGCCTCGCGCGCCGCGCGTCCGGCGGCGATGGAGGCGGCGACCAGCCTGGCCTTCAACTCCGCGCCCCAGTGGCGACGGCCGGGATTGAAGTAGGCGACATCCCCGGCAGCCCAGGACCAGAAGGAGATCTCGTTCACCGGGCAGAGGATCGGGGGCTCGCCCTCCTCCTCCAGCAGCAGGCGGGCGAAAGCGGCGGCGAAGCGGGCCAGCGCCTCGGCGAAGCCGTCCTCCATGGGGCTGACATGGTCGGGGTGGCCATAGTGGCAGACATCCCATGCCACCCGCACCCCGGCCTTCTTCGCGGCGCGGATCAGCGGCAGCACCGGCGACCAGTCGTACTGGCCGGGCACCCGCTCGATCAGGTGCCAGCGGGCGCCGTCGCGCGCGCCGAGAATGCCGTGGGCGGCCAGGGCCTCGTAGTCCTGTTCCGCCAGCAGGTCGTGGCGGGTGGAGGCGATGAGGTCCAGGCGCTTGCCGTCGTTGCGGCGGTGCGTCGAGCACTCGAAGCCGCCCATGAAGAAGGAGGGCGAGAAGCTGGACATGGTGGGGGTGTCGGGCTCTGCCATGCGTACTCTCATGCTCCCGTGGCGACGAGGCCGGTGGCATCGTTGGCCGAGCGCAGCGGCACGCTCGTCTCGATGCGGCGGAAGGTGGCCAGGGCCTGCGCCACCACCTGGTCCATGTTGTAGTAGCGGTAGGTCGCGAGACGCCCCACGAACCACACGTCCGGCGTCGCGTCGGCCATCGCCTCGTAGCGCTTGTACAGCTCGGCGTTCTCCGGCCGCGGCACGGGGTAGTAGGGATCGCCCTCGGCGGCCGGGAACTCGGTGGTGATGGTGGTCTTCGCGTTCACCTGGCCGGTGAGGTGCTTGTACTCGGAGATGCGGGTGAAGGGCACCTCCTCGCCGGGATAGTTCACGGTGCCGCAGGGCTGCGCCCACTCGCGGTCCAGCGTCTCGTGCTTGAAGGTCAGCGAGCGGTAGGGGAGCTTGCCGTGGCGATGGTCGAAGAACTCGTCCACCGGGCCGGTCCAGACCATCCGGCGATAGGGAACCTTGCCCTTGATCGCGCCGAACTCCGTGCCGGTCATCACCGTGATGTTCGGGTGGTCCAGCATGCGCTTGAACATGGCGGTGTAGCCGTCCAGCGGCATGAACTGGTGCGTGTCGGTGAAGTAGCGGTCATCCGTGTTCGCGCGTGTCGGCACGCGGGAGGTGACGGACTTGTCGAGTTCCGACGGATCGAGGCCCCACTGCTTCCGGGTATAGCCACGGAAGAAGGTCTCGTAGAGCTCGCGCCCGACGCGCGACACCACGACATCCTCGGAGGAGCGGATTTCCGCCACGTGCTCGGCCCGCGCGTTGAAGAAGGCCTCGACCTCATCCTCCGTCACGAGGGACAGGTCGTTCAGCCGGTTCACCGTGGTGCGGTTGATCGGCATGGGCACCATCTTGCCGTCCGCGAGGCGGGCCAGCACGCGATGCTCATAGGCGCGCCACTTGGTGAAGCGCGAAAGATGCGCGAACACCGCGTCGGAGTTGGTGTGGAAGATGTGCGGACCGTAGCGGTGCATCAGGATGCCGGCGGCGTCCTGCTCGTCGAAGGCGTTGCCCGCGACATGGTCGCGCTTGTCGATGATGAGGACGCGCTCGCCACGGACGGTGGCGATGCGCTCCGCGAGGGTCGCGCCGGCGAAGCCGGCGCCCACGATCAGCCAATCAAACATGGTTCGGACTCGCCACGGCGCGGGAGGAAACGGCGCCGTCGCCGGCGACCTTGGTCGACGCGGCCTGACGCAGAAGATCGTGCATGGAAGACCAGATCCCGTCCCAGGAACCCTGGGCCAGCAAGCGGTCCGCCTTCGGCTGCCATTCCGCGCGCGGCTTCGCCATCGCCGCCTCGATCGCGGCAACCGTGTCCTCGGCGTTGTCGGCGATGCCGACCAGTCCCTCGGCGCCCCAGGAGCGCACCACGTCCTTGATCGGGGTGGAGACCACCGGCACGCCGGCGGCCAGGTATTCGGGCGTCTTGGTCGGCGAGATGAAGCGCGTGCTCTCGTTCAGCGCGAAGTTCATGAAGCCGCAGTCCCAGCCCGCGAGGTAGGCGGGAAGCTCGTCCATCCTGCGGCCGCCGAGCCAGTGGATGTTGGGGCGCTGGGGAAGGCTCGCGGGGTCGATCTTCACCACCGGGCCGATCATCACGAAGGACCAGTCGGGGCGAAGTGCCGCGACCTCGTCCAGCAGCGCGAGGTCCATGCGCTCGTCGATCACGCCGAACCAGCCGATGCGCGGGTGCGGGATGTTCTCCTGGTCGGCGGGGCCGGGCGTGCCGGCATCGCGCAGCGCGCGGGACTGCGCGAAATGCGCCGCGTCCACGCCGGAGGTGAAGAGGTGCACGCGCGGGTGCAGACCGAGCTTGGCCTCATAAAGCGAGCGGCCGCCGGTGAAGACCACGTCCGCCTGGCGCAGCAGGCGGCGTTCCAGCAACGTCAGCTGCGGGGAAGCGCCGCGGAAGGCCGAAAGCTCGTCCATGCAGTCGTACACCGTCACCACGGGCTTCAGGTGCGTGGTGAAGCCGAGCGACATCGGCGTGTAATACCAGGCGATGTCCGGGCGCGTGCCGGCCAGCAGCCCATCGATCAGCACGCGCTGCGCGTCCTCGCTCGCGGCCTCGTCCATGTTGTCCGGCAGAATGGGCACCACGACCTCCACGCCCGATGGCGTGGGATGGCGCTCCAGCCGCGGCAGGTCAGGCGCAGCTGGTTTGCGGATCGGCTCCTCGAAGAAGATCACGCGGTGCGTCTGGGCCGCGCGGGAGAGCAGATGCTGCGGGCGCTGGAACACGAAGTCCCACCGGAGATGGGAAAGGCAGAGCAGCAGCGGCGCATGCGCGCCCGCCGGATGAGGCTGGGTCGGAGCGAGAAGAATGGTTTGGGTCCTTCCTCGTGTGGGGCGAGACGCGCCTTGCGGCCCGTCCTGATCCCAATTCCATCGAACGATGTTCCGTCGCGGTGACGGGTTAACGCGGGCCAACGCGCTGCGATGCAGCAGAGGCGAAATGACCGCGGGGCTGTGCTGGCTTCCTGATCAATGAAGCGGTTGCGCACGGCAAAACTGTGGCATTGGAGGCGATGCCGGATGACGACTTCGCGAGTGCAGCAAATTGGATGGCGGGTTCGTGGCGACGCGGTCCGCACAATTCGCGCGCACCGCGTCCGGCATGTTGGTCCGAACTCATCCGCGGGTCTTATCGGCCCGCCCGATTGTTCCGCGTAACCTATGTTACGCGGAACAATCACCGATGCTCCACGGGCACCGATGCCCGCGCGCAAGTTCGCGTGAGACTCTCGGCCCCGCGCCGCGCGGCGCGGCATCGTGCCGCGATGAGGCACGCCGCGGGTGGTCGCCCGCGGCGACGCGTGCAATACGCGCCGCATGGAAGGCGGACCGGCGCATCTCGACGGCATCGCGCGCAGGATGCCGGCCGGCATGGCCGCGCCGCGCACCGATCTCAACAACCTGCTCGGGCACGCGGCGCCGGACGCGCTGTCGCTCCTCGTGACCGGCTACATGCTGCTGCCGGCGCTGCTCTTCCTCATGGGGTGGGGCGCGGCCTGGGCGGGGGCGATGGGGCTCGCCGCCGGCGGGGTGGCGCTCGCGCTCTCGCCGGGCTGGCGGGAGCGCTGGCCGCTTTCCTGGCACCGCACCGTGCTTTGCCTCCTCCTCGGGCTGCTCTGGGCCGGCGGCAGCGGCGCGCACCACCTGGTTTACAGCGCGTCGGACTGGCAGATCCGCGACGCGGTGCTGCACGACCTTTCCGCCGGCCCATGGCCGGTGGTGCACCGCCACCTGGAGGACGGGACCGACTGGCTGCTGCGGGCGCCGCTCGGCTACTACATGCCGGCCGGGCTGGTCGGGCGCCTGGCGGGGCTGCGGGTGGCGGAGCTGTTCCTGGGGGCCTGGACGGGGCTGGGCCTGGGCTTGGTGCTGATGCTGCTGGACCAGGTCGCGCGGGCTTCGGTGCCGGGGCGCCGGTGGGGCTTCGCCGTGCTGGCCGGGCTGTTCGTCGTGTTCGGCGGGCTGGATATCCTGCCCAACATGTGGCTGGACGGCACGGCGGGCGTGGGGGTCTTCAAGAGCTGGGGACGGGGCGGGGAATGGTGGCCGCGCTTTTTCCAGTATTCCGGGCACGTGACCGCCGTGCTCTGGGTGCCCAACCACGCGCTGCCGGCCTGGCTGCCGGCTCTGCTGCTGCTGCGTCACGGGGCGAACGCCGCCTTTCTGCGCGGCGTGGCCCTGCCGCTGGCCGGCGCGGCCTTCTGGAGCCCGGTTTCCGCCGCCACCGCAGCCCTGCTGGCCGGGCTGGCGGCGCTCCGCCAGGGCTGGCCCGCGCTGCGCGGTGCCGTGCTGTCGCTGCCGAACTGGCTGGCGGCCGGGCTGGCGGCGCCGCTCTGCCTCTACATGGTCGCGGGCTCCGCCGCCGTGCCGCACGGTTTCCTGCTGGCGGTGCATCCGCCCGGGCGCGCCCTGGCCACATGGGCGCTGTTCCTGCTGGTGGAGGTGCTGTGCTGGGCGGTGCCGACGGCCTTGCTGGTGCGGAGCTGGACCCTGGGCTTCGCCGCGGCCCTGCTCTGCGCCCTGCCTGGCTACGTGTTCGGGCCGGGCAACGAGATGACGGCCCGCGGCGGCATGGTGCCCCTCGCCATCCTGGCTGTGCTGGCCGGGGTAGCGCTGCTGGCGCCCGCGCCGGACCGGCGGCGGCGCTGGGCCCGGGGCGTTCTGCTGGGCTGCGTGGCGCTGGCGGCGGCGGGATCGGCGATGGAGGGCAGCCTGCTGGTCACCCACCGGCCCTGGCCGGCCAGCACCCACTGCTCCTTCCCCGAGGCGGCGCGGCAGTCCGTTTTCGCGGCTTCCACGGAATGGGCGCATTACGTGGCGCACTGGCCGGACCCGGTGTTGCAGGCCTGGATGGGCATCCCGGTGCCCCGGCCGGTGCCGCCGCCGGGTGTCTCGCCGCCCTGCTGGACCCAGGGCGGGCCCTGAACCGGCGCGATGCGATCACCGGTGGGCGCTGAGCACCACCCGCGCGATGGAGGCGGTGGGCACGGCCCAGCCCCCGGTCACCCCGCCTTCCGCCAGGGAGCCGATGCCCGCCACGATCCAGCCGCCGTCGGGCCGGCGGGCCAGCAGCGGGCCGCCGCTGGCGCCGGTGGTGGCGGCGCAGGAATGGTGCAGCATCACCCGCCCGGCGGGGTCGCGGGCGTAACCGGACACGGCGCAGTTCAGGTCGGCCACCATCTGCCCCTCGCGGTCGGACTGGTAGCCGCCGAAGACCAGCGGCGTGCCGGGGGGAAGAAGGCCCGCCTCCAGCGACATCACCTGGCCGGGGGCGCCCAGCGGGGTGTCCAGCAGCAGCACGGCCCAGTCGGAGTCCGGCGGTGCGGACGGGTCCGGGCGGGGACCGGGGGCAACGGAGAAGCCTGGGCCGATCAGCGCCTCGGTGGCCCGTGCCTGCCGGGGCGTGCCGCCCGGGGACACGGCCCCGGGGGGGGATGCGAGGGTGAACTGCACGGCGCGCGGCGCCACCGCGCGGTTGGTGCGCGGGTCCACCAGGCAGTGCGCGGCGGTGAGCACGGTGTTGGGGCTGACCAGCACCCCCGTGCAGCGCCCACCCACGGCCGTGGCGACCAGGCCAAGGGAGCGCCAGGGGGCGGCGGTGACGTCCACGGGAACCCGGGCCGCGTCCGGGCCAAGGCCAGGGGATGGGGCCGCGCAGCCGGCCAGGGCGGCCCAGAGCACGGCGCAAAGGATGGCTTGGCCGGACATCGCCCGGCGGGTGGCTTGCGGGCGCGTGCAGGACCTGCCGGCCGGAAGGGCAGGCCGCGGGGCGGCAGGGCGCCGCAGTGGGTGAAAGCTCATGCCGCGGGCGGTGCTCCGTTGCGCGTCCTCGCCGGGGCGCCGGTGGGCAGGGCACCCTGGCAACAAGGCTGAGGCAACATTGCTGGGGCAACGGCGCTGGCGCCCGGCGGTTCCGTCGATCCTTCCGGTTTCGATTCCCTTTGCCGCCACGCCGGCCATTGCCTGCCTCACCCCCCGGCGCGGGCGATCGGCTCCAGCCCGGTGCGGACCAGCACCGGCGCGGCCTCGGGGGAGGACAGGAAGCGGATCAGCGCCCGTGCGGCCTCGGGGTTCTCCGACTTGGCCGCGATGCCCGCGCAGAAGATGGTGGGCTGCTGCACCGCCTCGGGGATGGTGCCGAGATAGTCGATGCCCTGGATGGGAAGCAGCTCGCTGACCTGCTGGAAGCCGATCTCGGCCTCGCCGCGCGCGACCACCGTGCCCACGCGCTCGCTCAGGATGCGGCGGCTCTTCGCCATCATCTCGTCGTGGATGCCCAGGCGGCGGTACATCTCGGTCTCGATGTAGACCCCGCTGGCGCTGGCGGAATAGGCCACGGAGCGGGCGGCCAGCAGGGCCTGGCGGAAGGTATCGACGGTGGAGATGTCGGGCTTCGGGGCGCCGGCGCGCACGGCCATGCCGATCAGGGAGCGGGCGATGTCCACGCGGCTTCCGGGCATGGCGAGGCCCTTGGCCACCAGCGCCTCCAGCCCGTCCACGGCCAGCAGCACCACGTCGGCCGGCTCGCCGCGGGCCAGGCGCTGCGGAATGGCGTCCGGTGCCGCGCCCATGGAGGCGCCCTGCACGGTGTGAAGCGTGTGCGAGCTGCTTTTCTCGAAGTCCGGCGAAAGGGCGCGGTAGGCGGCGGTGAGGCCGCCCGAGGTCATCACCCGGATTTCCGCCGCCGCGGCGGGGCGGGGCAGGAAGGGCAGGGCGGCGGCGGCGAGCAGCAGGGCGCGGCGGCCTTGAAGAGGCGTGGGATGGCGCATGGTGGGTTTCCTCCGTCCGGGTGGAGGTTAGCGGGACCTGCCGTGGAGGCCCAGCGCGGCGGATGGGGGATCCGCCCCCGAAGGGTCAGCCCCGGTAAAGGTGATCGGCGGAAAGCCCCAGCCGCAGGCAGGACTGTGCCGCGGGGCCGCCGCGCAGCACCAGCCGGTCCGCCAGCGCGCCGATGGACCGCACCAGCGGCCTTTCCCAGGGGCGCAGGCCCTCGCCGCGGCCAAGCCCCAGACGTTCCCGCACCCAGCCCGGCACCAGCTCCACGCCGGCGCGCAGCAGGAGGTGCTGCACCGGGCGCAGCGGCGGCGGCAGGATGGGCGCCGCGCGCATGATCCGCAGGAACTCCGCGAGGATGGGGGAGGGCTCCAGCCTGTCCCGCATGGCCGTGAACAGGTCCCGCGTCGCGGCCGCCGAGGGCGGTGCCGCCTCCGCGCCGTAAAGCCGGGCGGCGGGAATGGCCTCCGCGTGCAGCCGGTCCACCTCCCCTTCGGTGAGGGGCCGCACATGGCGGCTGTAGCCCTCGGCGAAGCCGAACAGGGCGGTGGCCTGCACCCAGCACAGAAGCTCCGGGTCGCTTGCGCTGTAGGGCAGGCCACCGGGCGTCGTGCCCCGCACCGCCCCATGGGCGCGGCTCACGCCCGCGATCATGCGCTCGGCCACCCCGCGCGGGCCGTAAACGGTGACCATGGCGGCGAGCCCCGTGCGCTGCAGACGGCCCAGCGGGTCCGTGCGGAAGGTTGTGTGCTCCCAGACCCCCGTCCGCACGCGGGGCTCGGCCAGTTCCAGCACCACCGCGGCGACGCCCCCGGTGAACAGGGCCACCGGGTTCTTGAAGATGCGCCAGGACAGCGAGTCCGGCGGAACCAGCGCCGGTTCCCCCAGGGGTTGGGCAAAGTCGATGGCCGGGCCACCGGGGGGGTGGAGCAGCGCCGCGGCGGTGGCCTCGACCCAGCGCTGCAGGGGCGGGAGCAGGATCAGGGGCATGGGGGAAGCAGCGGTGCCTGCCCCTCGCAGCGCGGCAGGTCCGGATGCACCAGGCCCCAGGCAGGCGCGGAACGCGTCCAGATGGTGCCGCCCGGCCGCGCCAGGCCAGGGTCGTCCAGCGCGCCCGCCCGCACCACCATGAGGTCCGGCGCGTCGGCGGCCTCGCTGAAGAGGGGTGTGCCGCAGCGGTCGCAGAAGCGGCGGCGCATGCGCGTGCCGCTGTCGGCCGTGCTCTCGAAGGCCAGGGGCTCCCCGTGCAGGGTCAGGCCCACCCGGCGGAAGATGACGTTCACCGATGCATTGCCGGAGGAAAGATACTGGCAGTCCCGGCACCAGCAGGCGCGGGCGGCCAGCGGTGCGTGGTCGAAGGCGAAGCGCACCGCGCCGCAAAGGCAGCGGCCTGTGACGGGCGCGCTCATGCCGCCGGGCCCCGCTCGGCCGGACAGTTCCTTCGCAGCGCCGCCGCCCTGGGGCGGGTGGCGGTGGCCACCTGGGCCGGGGCGCGCATGTGCTCCACCCGCGCCCGGGTACCGATGGCGTGCACCCTTTGCAGGACGCGTTCCAGCGCGGAGGCGGCGGTCTGGGACATGGGGTCCTCCCGCCATCGCAATTGGGCGGGCCGCATGCGCGTGTCCAGGCTGGCCCTGGCCGGAGCCGGGGAGGCTGGTCGCGCATGCCGGGCGCGGCGGTTCAGCCGCGCTTCACCTGCTCCACCAGCGCCGCCACATGCGCGGGCGGCGTATCCGGCGTGATGCCGTGGCCGAGGTTGAACACGAAGGGCCGCCCGCGCATGGCATCCAGGATATGGGCGGTGGCGGCCCGCAGGGTCTCGCCCCCGGCCACCAGGGCACGGGCGTCGAGGTTGCCCTGCAGCGTCACGCCCTCGGGCAGGGGGCCGGTGAGGTCCACGGTCTCGTCCAGTCCCACCGCGTTCACGCCGGCCCGGGCGGCATAGGCGGGGATGCCGTCCCCCGCCAGGCGGGGAAAGCCGATCAGGGGGAAATCCGGCCCCAGACGGGCGCGCAGGCGGGCGGTCAGCGCCGTGGTGGGGGCCAGCACCCAGCGCTCGAAGCCCTCGGGCGGCAACAGGCCGGCCCAGGAGTCGAACAGCATCAGCGCCTCGGCCCCGGCTTCGGCCTGGGCCACCAGATAGGCCTCCGCGGCCTCCGTCAGCGTCGCGAACAGCGATTGGAGGAGGTGCGGGTTGTTCTCGGCCATGTGGCGCGCCACCGGAAAGCCATGGCCGCCGCGGCCGTCGATCATGTAACAGGCGACCGTCCAGGGGGCGCCGGCGAAGCCGATCAGGGCGGTTCCCGGATGGTCGCGGTCCAGCCCCGCCCGGATGCGGGAGACGGTTTCCATGATCGGTGCCGCACGGCGCGCGGCGTCCCCAGGGCGAAGGGCGGCGAGGGCGGCCTCGTCGCGCACGGGGTCGAGGATGGGGCCCACCCCGTCGGCGCCGCCCTGGCCGTAGCGCAGCCCCTGCCCCATGGCCCAGGGCAGCATGGGCAGGTCGGTGAACAGGATCGCCGCGTCCATGGGGAAGCGGCGCAGCGGCTGGAAGGTGACCTCGGCCGAAAGCTCGGGATTCAGGCACAGCTCCAGGAAGCCGCCCGCCTCCTCCTTGGTGGCGCGGTATTCCGGCAGGTAGCGGCCGGCCTGACGCATCAGCCAGATCGGTGGCGGCCAGACCGACTCCCCGGCCAGGGCTCTCAGGAATGGCTTGTCCACGGCGTTCATCGCTCCCCTTTCACTCTAATTAGGATTCTTAGAAAGGAGGGGTGGTAGGTGGATGCCTGTGAGTCCTGTGGACGCAACCGACGGCACCGTCCTTCCCCTGGGTTTTCCACAGGCTGGTGAGTCACGCGACTCGGCGATCGAAGCCGAGTCGGGGATTCGCTCCGGATGACTCCTCCCCCGATCCGAAGATTCCATACCGGCTGGCACGCCCGGTGACTCACCATCCCCGTGACTCATGGCGTGCATCAAGGGGGGTGGATTCGTCCCCAGGACTCACCGCCGTGAGTCGCGTCCTCCCCATGCTGCGGCCGCTGGGCTAGGCTTTGCCACCATGCCCCGTACCACCAACCTCCACCTCGTCTCCGACAGCACGGGGGAAACGCTGAACTCGATGGCGCGCGCCACCCTCGCGCGCTTCGAGGAACCGCACGTGATCCAGCACCGCTGGTTCCTGGTGCGCTCGCGCTTCCAGCTGGAGCAGGTGCTGGAGGGCATCCAGGCGGAGCCCGGCCCGGTGCTCTTCACCATGGCCGACAAGTCGCTCCGCCACAGCCTGGAGGAGTTCTGCGGGCGCCTGGGCGTGACCAGCCTGTCCGTGCTGGACCAGACGCTGGACCTCCTGCAACGCGAGATCGGCGAGGCCGCCAAGGAGAAGCGCGCCGCCCAGCACGTGCTGGACGCCGACTATTTCCGCCGGATCGACGCGATGCACTACGTGCTGGCCCATGACGACGGCCAGGGCACCGCCGGCATCTCGGAGGCCGATGCCTGCCTGGTGGGCGTGTCCCGCTCCTCCAAGACGCCCACCTGCTTCTATCTGGCCAACCGCGGCATCAAGGCGGCCAACGTGCCGATCGTGCCCGGCGCCGCCCTGCCGATGGAGCTGGACAAGCCCCCCTGCCCGGTGATCGGCCTGACCATCGAGGTCAACGCCCTGCTGGAAATCCGCCGCCACCGCCTGAAGCTGATCGGCACCGGCGGCGTGCGGCAGGACACGACCGACTACGTGGACCCGGAGGCGGTGAAGGCCGAGATCCTGTCCGCCCGCCGCCTCTGCACCGCCCGCGGCTGGCCGGTGATCGACGTCACCCGGCGCAGCATCGAGGAAACGGCGGCCACCGTGCTCCAGCTCATGGAGGCCTGGCACGCGCGGGCGGCGCCGCCCGGTACCCCCCATGGCGCCAACCAGGGGCCCCCTGCGCGGTGAGGCCGGTCGGCCTTTCTCCCGGAACCCGGAGTGATCGCATGGCAAGCCTTCAGGCCGCCGAACCGCCGCTGATCCTCGCCAGCGCCTCAGCCGCCCGCCGGGCGCTGCTGGAGTCCGCCGGACTGCGCTTCGAGGCCCTGGCCGCCGCCGTGGACGAGGCCTCGATCAAGGAAAGTGCCAGGGCCGAAGGCTTCCCCGCCGCCGACGCCGCGCTGATGCTGGCCGAGGCCAAGGCGCGCCGCATCGCCGCCCGCCGGCCGGAGGCGCTGGTGATCGGCTGCGACCAGATCCTGGTGCAGGAGGGGCGCTGGTTCGACAAGCCCGAGGGGCTGGCCGGCGCCCGCACCCATCTCGAGGCGCTGCGCGGCCGCACGCACGAGCTGGTCACGGCCGTGCTGTGCTGGCGCGGGGGCGAGCGCATCTGGCAGCACGTGGCGATGCCGCGCCTGGCGATGCGCCCGGTGTCGGACGCCTTTCTCGACGCCTACCTCGCGCTGGAGGGCGAGCGGGCGACGGAAAGCGTGGGCGCCTACCGGCTGGAAGGGCCGGGGGTGCATCTGTTCGACCGGGTGGAGGGCGAGCACGCTGCCATCCTCGGCCTGCCGCTGCTGGCCCTGCTGGGCTTCCTGCGGCAGCACGGGGTGTTGCTGGCTTAGCCTTCCGTGAGCGTGGCCCAGACCGGGTCCTTCAGCTTGGCCAGGAAGGCCGCGTGGCGCTCCAACTCCTCGGCACCGGGGGCGATGGGGCGCGGGGTGCGGATGGTGGGCCCGCTGGTGGCGACCAGGCCGGAACGCGAGCCGCCGAGCGTCGTGGCCAGGGCCAGCCCCGGCTGCTTGCCGCCCATCAGCTCCAGGTAGACCTGGCCCAGGAGCTGCACGTCCAGCAGCGCGTTGTGGGTGGTGCGGGCGGACAGGTCGATGCCGAAGCGCCGGCACAGCGCATCCAGCGAGTTGGGCAGGCCGGGGAAGCGCTTCTTGGCCATGGCGAGCGTATCGACCATGCGCGCGCGGTCGATGCGCGGGGCGCCGGCGCGGTCGAACTCGGCGTCGAGAAAGCCGAAGTCGAAGGGGGCGTTGTGCGCGATCACCGGGTCGCTGCCCAGGAAGTCCAGCAGTTCCGGGAGGATGGCGGGGAACAGCGGCTTGTCGGCCAGCATGGACGCCGTGAAGCCGTGCACCTTGCTGGCCTCGGGCGGCACGTCGCGTTCGGGGTTGATCAGCCGGTGGAAGGACCGGCCGGTGGGCATGAGGTTCACCACCTCGATGGCCGCCACCTCCAGCACGCGGTCGCCGGTGGCGGGGTCGAGGCCGGTGGTTTCGGTGTCGAGGATCAGGGCGCGGGTCATGGTGGCCTGATATAGGGGGATCGGGCGCCGCGACCCAGAGGCGGGGCTCCCGCTCAGATCAGGCCCTTGAGCCGTTTCCCGGCCTCGCTCTCCGGTTCGTCCCTCGCGCGGTCGAGGTGCAGGTAGTTCGCCTCGAACTTTGCCGCACGCTGCAGACCGGCGATGTCGAGCACGGTCCAGCGCCTGCCCTGGGTGGCGATCAGCCCTTCGTCACGCAGGCGCTGCAGCATGCGGTTCACGTGAACGGGGGTCAGGCCCGTGGCATCGGCCAGGTCCGCCTGGGTGATGGGGAAGTCGAAGGCCGTGTCCCCGATGATGCCGACGGCCCGCATGCGGAGAAGCATCTCGTAGATCATGAAGGCGATGCGCGAATAGGCGTCGCGCCGGCCCTCGTCGAGGATGCGCTCGCGCAGGATGCCCTCGTCCTGCAGCGTGCTCCACCAGAAGGCGAGCGCGATGCCGGGGCGGTTCAGCAGCAGGTCCTTCATGACGTCGCCGGACACGGAGGCGACGAGGCTGGGTGCGATGGCGCCGATGGAGTGGTCCATGGTCTTGAGGATGAAGATCTCGGAATCGCAGGGATCGCCCGGGATCAGGAAGGCCATGATCTGCCGGTTGCCGTTCTCGAGCAGTTTGTAGCGGCATGCGAGCCCGGACAGGACGATGTGGATGTCGGGCGAGTGCTCGCCCTCGCGGACGATGTCCTCGTGCGCGGCATAATGCCGCTGGCGCTGGGAGACGAGTTCGTCGAGCAGCCGACGGTCTTCGTCGGAAAAGCGCGTGTACTGCTCCATCCGACGGACCATCGGGTTGTTCATGGCTCTCTTTCTTTTCCGGCCAGGCGGCAACCGGCGCAGGCTCAGGCCGTGCAACGTGCGGGATAGTGGAAGGAATGAAAACCCGCGCCCGGGAACGCGCGCCGGCGCTGATCCATTGAGGTTCGCCGGGAGCCTCGTCCCGGCACCTCCGGGGGATGGCACCTCCTCCGCCCCACGGCACCGGCCGCGCCCCACGGCAGGGGCCGCTGTCCGGGTTCGCCGAGGCGGCGGGGACGCGCGTGCTCGCCGCCGCGCGGGATCAGCTCCTCGAGGATCTGGTGCGCGGCCATGACCGGCTGGAAAGCGCACGGGCCGTGCTGTCGTTCACCACGGAACTGGTCGCGCGCTCGCACGACGCGCTCGCCCGGTCGATCGCGATTCTCGCGCCAAAGGCCCGGCGCGTCCATTCGGTGCCGGGGGCGGGAGGCATCCACCCCGGCTTGGAGGCGCGGCAGGGCGGTGCGACGCCGGGGATGCGGCCTGGCGGCGGAGGACAACAGGAGGGCGCCTGACCCTTAGCGGCTCAACCCGCCCGGGCGCCGCGCCCGGCGGCCACGATGCGCCGCATGGCCCGCTGCGCATGGTGGCGCGACAGGCCCGTGTGGATCAGGTGGTCGGCACGGCGGCGGCGCAGGCTGTCCGGCACCTGGCGGGCCAGGATGGCGCGCAGCCGCTCCTCCGTCATGCCGCGGCGGCGCAGAACGCGGGCGCGCTGGATGGCGGGCGGGGCCGTCACCACGATCACCGCGTCCGCGCGCCGCTCCCCGCCCGTCTCGAACAGCAGGGGAATGTCCAGCACGGCCAGCCGCGCCCCTCCGCGGCGTGCGCGGGCCAGGAAGCGCCTTTCCTCGCGCCGCACGAGGGGATGGACGATGGCCTCCAGCCGCCGCAGCGCTGCCGGGTCGGCCAGCACCACGCGGCGCAGTGCCTCGCGGTCCACCATGGGTCCGCGCGGCGTGGGGCGGGTGGTGGCGGGAAAGGCGGCCTCGATCGGGCGCACCGCGGCGCCGCCCGGCCCCTGCAGGCGGTGCACCGCCGCGTCGGCGTCGAAGACGGGGATGCGGAGGCGGCGCAGGGTGTTGGTGGCAGTGGACTTGCCCATGCCGATGCCGCCGGTCAGCGCCCAGATTTTCATGCCGCGGCCGTCATGCGCGCCTGGGGATGTCCGAGGCCACGAAGGCGCGGAGCGCCTCATCCACGGCCGGCATGGTGCCGAACCAGGCCTCGAAGCCCCGCCGCCCCTGGTGCAGCAGCATGCCCAGCCCGTCCACCGCCACGAGCCCCCGCGCCCGTGCGGCGGCGAGAAGCGGCGTTTCCAGCGGCACATAGACCAGGTCCGCCACCACCGCCCCGGGCGGAAGGGGGGAAAGGTCCACCGCCAGGGACGGCTGGCCCTGCATGCCCTGGCTGGTGGTGTTCACCAGCAGCGCAGCACCGTCCAGCGGCGGGCGGTCGGCTGCGGAAACGACCGCTCCGTGCGCCGTCAGCTCCTCCGCCAATGCCTCGGCCCGCGCCCGCGTGCGGTTCACCAGGGTCAGGGCTGGGCAGCCGGCCGCGAGCAGCGCGTGGGCCACCGCGCGTGCCCCCCCGCCCGCGCCCAGCACCACGGCCGGGCCGACCTCCGGCCGCCAAGCCGGGGCCTGCTCGCGCAGGCTTTCCATGAAGCCCCAGCCGTCGGTGTTCCAGCCCTCGATCCGGCCATCGGCGTGGAAGACCAGCGTGTTCACGGCGCCGATCCGCCGCGCCTCCTCCTCCACCACGTCGCAGGCCGCGAGCGCCGCCTGCTTGTGGGGGATGGTGACGTTGGCGCCGGCGAAGCCCAGGGCGGGCAGCGCGCGCAGCCCCTGGTCGAAGCGCGCGGGCTCCAGCGGCAGGGGAACATAGGCGCCGTCGATCCCGTGCCGATGGAGCCAGAAGCCGTGCAGCCGTGGGGAGCGGGAGTGCGAGACGGGATGGCCGATGATCCCGGCGACGCGGGTCTTGCCGGTGTGTGTAGGGGGCGCCTGCATTCCTCAGCCATAGCGCAGGCGCGCGCCGGGCGGCAGGGCGGAGCTGGCCGCGCGCCTGGATCGCTCCTGCCCTCTGGCGCGGGAGGCGCGGGAATGCCACCAAAGCGCAAACGCGATCAAGGAACGAGAGCCATGGCGAAGGCCCTGCGTGTGGCGGTGCAGATGGACCCGATGGAAAGCATCGGGATCGAGGGCGACAGCACCTTCGCCCTGATGCTGGAGGCCCAGGCCCGGGGCCATGCCCTGTGGCACTACCACGTGCGCGACCTGGCCCTGCATGGCGGCCGCGTCACGGCCTGGGCGCATCCGGTGGAGGTCCGGCGGGAGAAGGGCAACCACTTCACCTTCGGCCCCGAGGTGGAGCTGGACCTGGGCCGGGAGGTGGACGTGGTGCTGATGCGCCAGGACCCGCCCTTCGACATGGCCTACATCACGGCCACCCATATCCTCGAGCACATCCACCCGAAGGTGCTGGTGGTGAACGATCCGGCCAGCGTGCGGAACGCGCCGGAGAAGCTCTTCGTCACCCACTTCCCGGACCTCATGCCGGAAACCCTGGTGACCGCGGACCGCCGCCGCATCGCCCGCTTCCGCGAGAAGCACGGCGACATCATCGTCAAGCCGCTGTTCGGCAATGGCGGCGCCGGGGTGTTTCACATGAAACCGGGCGATTCCAACCTCAACTCGCTGATCGAGATGTTCACCGAGCGCTCGCGCGAGCCGCTGGTGATCCAGAAATACGTCCCCGCCGTGCGGCAGGGCGACAAGCGCATCATCCTGGTGGACGGCGAGGCCATGGGCGCCATCAACCGCGTGCCGGCCGAGGGCGAGGCGCGGTCGAACATGCATGTGGGCGGGCAGGCCACGCAGACCACGATGACCGACCGCGAGAAGGAGATCTGCGCCGCCATCGGGCCGGAGCTGAAGGCACGCGGCATGATCTTCGTCGGCATCGACGTGATCGGCGGCTACCTGACGGAGATCAACGTGACCTCGCCGACCGGCCTGCAGGAGATCGCGCGCTTCGACGGCGTGCACCTGGAGCGCGCGATCTGGGACGCGATCGAGGCGAAGCGGTAGCGCGGTCTCAGGCGCGGTCGAGCAGCAGGCGAAGCAGCAGCCCGGCCGCGCGGACGATGTTGCGCGCGTCCACGAACAGTGTCGCCATCTGGTAGGTGACGAGGAAGAGTACGCCGTAGAAAGCGCCGCGATGCGCCTGGGCGAGCCGCAGGATTCCCCCTCCCATGCGGCCCGGCAGGGGCAGGTGCGTGGCCATTGCCATGATGGCGACCCCGACCACTGCGCCACCGATGATGTCGGTGGGGTAGTGCATGCCGAAGTAGACCCGCGGCAGGCAGCTGACGACCAGCGCCCAGGCGAAGGCGAACAGCCCGAGGCCCCGATGCGACAGGAACACCGCCGTGGCCAGGGCGAAGGCGAGCACGGCATGGTCGCTCGGGAAGGAGCTCATGTCCCGCAGCGCCTCGGGCGAGATCATCTCCGACCGCAGCAGGCCGCTTTCGAGAACGGCCGGGTCGTACAGTGGCCGCGAGCGGTTCGGCAGCAGGTTCTGCAGGCTGCGCGCGAGCGCGATCGCGAGAAGCGCGCCGGCGAGCGTGCGGACGATCACGAGAACCGGTTCGCCACGTCCCCCACGCTGCCAGGACCACCAGAGCAGCGCGACAAGCACCCCTGTCTTGAGGAGGTAATTGTAGGCGGTCAGCGACACCAGGAAGTCAAAGGCCCAACTCTGTCCAACCCCGCCGTTCAGGGCAAGGAGAACGGCAAGATCCGGATTGGTCATCGCGAGCTTATTGCAGGCCGTTCATCCGCGCGCCAAACGCGGAGACGGCGCGCCGCAGTCAACTTTCGGGCAGGCGACGCGCCGGAAAGCGGGGCGTCCTAGCGCCCCAGCCCGTCCCAGAACTCCTTCACGCGGGAGAAGAACCCCTCGCTCTCCGGGCTTGTCCGGCTGTCGGAGGTGGCTTCCGCCTCGAACTGCTCCAGCAGCTCGCGCTGCTTGGCCGACAGGTTCTGCGGCGTCTCGACCGAGACCTGCACGTACATGTCCCCGCGCGCCGCGCTGCGCAGGATGGAGAAGCCCTTGCCGCGCAGGCGGAACTGGTCCCCCGCCTGGGTGCCGGAGGGAATGGAGACCCGGGCGCGCCCGCCGTCGATGCTCGGCACCTCCACCGCGCCGCCCAGTGCCGCCTGCGTCATGCGCAGCGGCACGCGGATGAAGATGTTGTTCCCCTCCCGCTGGAAGATCGGGTGGGGGCGGATGCCGATATCGACGTAAAGGTCGCCCGCCGGCGCGCCGCGCAGACCGGCCTCGCCCTCGCCCGCCAGGCGGATGCGGGTGCCCTCCTCCACGCCGGCGGGGATGGTGACGTTGAGGTTGCGCTCGCGCTCCACCCGCCCCGCGCCGTGGCAGACCTTGCAGGGGTTCTTGATGATGCGCCCGGTGCCGCCGCAGGTGGGGCAGGTGCGCTCCACCAGGAAGAAGCCGGACTGGGCCCGCACCTTGCCGGCGCCCTTGCAGGTGCCGCAGCTTTCCGTCTGCGCCTTGCCACCCTCGGCGCCCGAGCCCGAGCAGTTGTCGCAGGTGACGGAGGAGGGGACGCGGATGGTGGTCTTGGTGCCCGCGAAGGCCTCGTCCAGCCCGATCGTCACCTCGGTCCGCAGGTCCGAGCCACGGCCGGAGTTCTGCTGGGCCCGGCCGCCCCTGGCGTTCAGGTTGCCGAACATCTGCTCGAAGATGTCCTCGAACCCGCCGCCGGCGAAGCCGCCTGCGCCGCCGAAGGGGCCGCCGCCCCCGCCCCCACCCTCGAAGGCGGCATGGCCGTAACGGTCATAGGCGGCGCGCTTCTCGGCGTCCTTCAGGACGTCGTAGGCCTCGTTGGCTTCCTTGAACTTCGCCTCGGCCGCCTTGTCGCCGGGGTTGCGGTCGGGGTGGTGCTGCATCGCGAGCTTGCGGAAGGCCTTCTTCAGACCGTCCTCGTTCACGTCCCGGGCGACGCCCAGCACCTCGTAATAATCACGCTTGGCCATTTCTGTTCCCGTGCGGGGCTCTCGCTCAGCCCTGTAGGGTTGCGTTCAGGCGGGTGCCACAAAAAAGAAGCGCCCGGCCCGCGTGTCGCGATGCCGGGCGCCACCTGTTGCCGCGGGGCCGATCAGCCCTGCTTCTTCTTGCTGGGATCGACGTCCTCGAACTCGGCGTCCACCACCTTGCCGGGGTTCGGGCCACCGGGGCCGGCCGCGCCGGGTCCGTTCGGGTTGGCGTTGCTCGGGCCGCTGGTGCCCTCGGCGGCGGCCGCGGCCTCCGTCTCGGACTGCGCCTTGTAGACGGCCTCGCCGATCTTCATCGACGCGGCCGAGAGACGCTCGCCGGCGGTCTTCATCGCCTCCGGGTCGGTCCCCTCCAGCGCGGAGCGCGCGGCGGAGAGGGCGGCCTCGACCTCACCCTTGTCGGCATCGGCGAGCTTGTCGCCATTGTCCTTCAGGGCGCGGTCGGTGGAGTGGACGAGGGCCTCGAGGTTGTTCTTCGCCTCGACGGTCGCGCGGCGCTGCTTGTCGGCCTCGGCATTCGCCTCGGCGTCGCGCACCATCCGCTCGATGTCGGCATCCGACAGGCCGGAGCGGGCCTGGATCTTGATCTGCTGCTCCTTGCCCGTCGCCTTGTCCTTCGCCTGGACCGAGACGATGCCGTTCGCGTCGATGTCGAAGGTCACCTCGACCTGCGGCACGCCGCGCGGCGCGGGCGGGATGCCCTGCAGGTCGAAGTTGCCCAGCAGCTTGTTGTCGGCGGCCATCTCACGCTCGCCCTGGAAGACCTTGATGGTCACCGCCGTCTGGTTGTCGTCGGCGGTGGAGAAGGTCTGGGACTTCTTCGTGGGAATGGTGGTGTTGCGGTCGATCAGCCGGGTGAACACGC
>Ga0210040_10001704_pt1 | contig 32622 bp, 25 predicted proteins | sample CryGeyCG12114_NA_FD_185462 | JGI IMG/M metagenome (GOLD analysis project Ga0210040, IMG submission 185462) | Groundwater microbial communities from aquifer - Crystal Geyser CG19_WC_8/21/14_NA (SPAdes) (version 2) | ecosystem: Environmental > Aquatic > Deep subsurface > Groundwater | place: USA...
GGGGATCCAGCGACTGCTCCGATTCGTACACCGGTACAAAATTGGTGTTATTCTGGGTACGGTCTTTGGTGGCCTGATAACCTGATTTAAAATCGTAAGAGGCATCGCCGAATAGTAAAAGATAAAGGACTTCTTCGCCGGATTTTTTTCGGCGCTGGTAGAGCATTTTCATAAAATCCCGGATAGCCGTAACATCCTGTGATCCGGACGAAAATTCATTATAAACTTCGGTTGTCGTTACCACTTCCACCTGTAAGTTGTCGTGTTCCCGGCGGTGTTGCGCCAGTTTATCGGCCGCGGTTTTAAACAGCGGATGGGTTAGAATCAGCAAATTTAGAGCGCCGGACATGTTAAGCGCGTGCAGGTTTTGGTTTTGAATCTGACCCGCCGGAAAAGGTTCAGGAAAATCAAGGCCTTTAAAAACTATGTATTCCCGCAAAGAATCGGTTTTGGAGACAAAGGTGCCCAGGCCGTTGGCAATTTGCAGCGGCAGCATCTTCGCATGGGCAAGGTTGGTAATGTCCCAGACCTGGGCATCGGTCGTAACATCCGCAATTTTAAAAATGGCCGGTGTGGGGTTATTTAAATACTGGAGAGAACGGAAACTGGTTTGGTTGCCATTTAGTTGAAGTTGCCGCTCCGCCGTTATTTCTAGATAATCCAGATAACCTACTGCCGAAGCAGTACCTTGCCCATCGTAAGTTAAATTAACCGCCACAGTTCCGGTAGGGAAATTATTGCTGGGAACCTGGAAAGTCTGGATTTTGCGTTCTCCTTCGGGATGGTATGCATAGTTGCCCCGCCCCGCGAAAGCCTGCGTGCCCAAAATAGTTTCATTAGCCTTTATCCCAAAAGAATTGGCATATTCGGAATTACCGACCATGGCGGAAGTAATGGAAACTTGGGTACCAGGTACCAGGTCCGGGAGCTGAAAATCAAAATTACGGGACGAAGTAAAGTTATTAAAAGTTTCGCCGTACCATTGGCGCCCCGATTGTAAAAGGTTTACCAGGTCCTGCTCGTAAAATTGATGATCCTGGTAAGTTTCGATGGTATGAATGGCACCGGTTAAGGCAGGTTGTTGCAGTACGCGTTTGCCCGGCGTGTTACTTACCGAAAGAAAATAATAAGCGGTATCGGCGTAAATATTAAATTCATGATAAAACTTCTGCGTGTTTTGGTTCCAGCGCCAGGCATGCGGTCCGGGAGCATAAAAAAGAATATAATCTGCGTTATCAAATTTCCCATCCGCTTCACCCGGTAAATAAATGGCATTTTCACTTAAATCATTGGGCCGGGAAATGCTGTTGGGCTGAGGCAGTATCTGACCACCATTACCGTATAGTTTTATATGCCGAGGATCAATACTTTCGGGAGATAAGCCTAAAGTTTGTAAAAAAGTTTTATCAATTTTATACAAGCCGGGGCTGGTAATGCCAATCTTATACCAGATGCCAGAGCTTAAAACCGATTGAGAAGTGTACGAATGAGCCGGAGTTGTAGGTCCTGTTTGTGCCTGGCCCCCAAAGTGCCAACAGGTAAACAAGAAGCATAAAAAGCAATACGGTAAACGTTTACGCATAAGGCCGGCAATATAATAAAATAACCTTGTAACTTATTCAGAAACAAGGTTTTAATGTAAAAGTTTCAACAGCCTAATTATATAAACCTATTAGATACGTTATTATTGTGTGACTTTGGTTTTATTTAGTTTCCAGCTGGTAAGTATAAGATTCCATAATTAAATTGGCCAGTAACTGTTTGCAGGCTTTTTCTACTTTTTCCTGCGCAAGCTGCTCGTTTTCCGCTTCCAGTTCCAGGCGAATGTGTTTGCCAATACGTACGTTACCTACCTGTTCTAAACCCAGGTGTTCCAGCCCCAGCATAACGGCTTTGCCTTGCGGGTCTAATAATTCCGGACGGGGCATAATATCTATTTCGGCAGTAAATTTCATGTTAATGTTTTATATTATAATCTAAGTTTTGGGATAAGCAAACACGGATAAAAGTACATATAAGACTATTATTACCGGAATGGCCGCAAATTTAAAAATAAACAGCAATGGTATAGCAGTTAACAGAAAAATAAACCGTACAGCATTATCTTTCCAGGTCAGGTTTTTAAATTTTAAGGCAAATAAAGGAATTTCAGCTACCAGCATATAACTTAAAACAAGGCTAAGCGCCAGCAATCCGTAAATATTAAGTATATAACGGGACAGGTGAAAGCTATCGGCAGCTAAAATTAAAGGCAGGGAGGCAATAAAAATAGTATTGGCCGGTGTGGGTAAACCAATAAAAGAAGAAGTTTGCCGCGTGTCGATATTAAATTTTGCCAGCCGCAAAGCCGAAAATATAATAATAATAAAGGCGGCGAAAGGTAGCATCTCGGCTTGCACTAAAGTTGTACTCGGATCGGCCATGGCACTTTTCTGCATCAGTTTATACATCATCACGCCGGGCAATACGCCAAACGAAACCATATCGGCTAACGAATCTAACTGCTTGCCGATTTCGGAGTAAGCATGCAGCAAACGGGCCACCATGCCGTCCAGAAAATCGAAAATGGCCGCTACACCCACTAAGTACGCCGCAAATTCCAAGCTGCCCTGAAAAGCGATCAGGATGGCCACACAACCGGTAAATAAGTTGAGACAGGTAATAAAATTGGGAATACTTTTTTTCATAAAAATTAACTACAAGGCATGCGGGTGAAGTTCCAAAGTCTTAACCATTACGCACGTAAAAAAGGATTAGAAAATTTTTCTTCCCCAATGGTGGTGCCGGGCCCGTGCCCCGGATATACTTTAACTTCGTCGGGCAAAGTAAGCAATTGGGTCCGGATACTCTGAATCAGGGTATTAAAATCTCCGCCGGGTAAATCGGTACGGCCTATGCTCCGCTGGAAAAGAACATCACCGCCCAGGCAAATTTTTGCTTCTTCGTTGTAGAATACTACATGGCCCGGTGCATGGCCTGGCGTAAATAAAACTTTTAATTGGGTATTACCAAAGCTTACGTTTTCTCCGGCTTTTAAGTAAGCAGTAGGCGTTGCGGGTTCGTAAAGCGGAAAACCATAAGCCGGGGCATAAACCGGTACGGCTTGTAAAGTAGGTAAATCGGCTTCGTGTATTAAAAAAGGCACCTGGTAGGTACCCAAAACAAATTTATTCCCGAAAACATGATCGATGTGGCAGTGGGTATTTAAGAGCGCTGTAACTTTTAAATTATTTTTAGAGATAAAATCCCGCAGGGTAGTTTGCTCTTTTTTATCGTAACAACCCGGATCAATGATTACGCATGCGCCGGTTTCGTCGTGCAGCACGTAGGTATTTTCAGAAAAAGCATTAAAGGTAAAACCTGTTACCGTCATAAAATGTAAAGCAGCTAAGTGGTTAATTCAAATAATCGCTTGAAAGTACAAATTTAGAAAATACTTCTGTTAAATTGTCCGAATGATTTACGATTACCTGATAGTAGGCCATGGTTTAGCCGGCAGTATGCTGGCCCATACTTTAGCTGCCACCAAAAATAAAATACTGGTAATAGACCAGCCCAAAGCCAATGCGGCCTCTATGGTAGCCGCCGGCCTCCTGAACCCTTTGGCCGGAAAACGCTTTGCCAAATCGTGGCTGGCCGATATCCTGGTGCCTTATGCTACCCGGTTTTACCGGGAAGTTGAACAAATAGCCGGGCAACAGTTTTTCCACCAGAAACCTATCCTAAAACTTTTTTCTTCGGTAGAAGAGCAAAATAACTGGATGGGAAAAAGTGCCGGCACCCATTACGGCGAATTTATAAAAGAAGTATTTACCTCTTTGCCGCCTTCTGCAGATATAAACCAGGAGCAGGGCGGTATTGTAATTGATAAAGGTGGTTACCTGGATGTGCCTTTGTTCCTGGAAAGCTTACGCCAGATCAGGATTGAAAAACAGGAAATTCTTTCCGAAACGTTTCAATTTGAGGCGCTGCAAATTCAGAAAACCGGTGTGCAATACCGGGACATACAGGCAAAGCAAATTATTTTTTGTGAAGGTTACCAGGGTGCTCAAAATCCTTTTTTCAGCTGGCTGCCATTTGCGTTAAATAAAGGCGAATTATTAGACCTGGAAACCGACTTTTTGCCCAATGAATATATCTATAACAAAGCCGTTTACGTTTTAGGCATAGATAAAAACCAATGGCGGGTAGGAGCTACCTATAACTGGCGGCAGGTAGATGAAGAGTTAAGTTCTGAAGGCCGGGATGAGTTAGAATTAAAAGTAAAAAATTTGCTTAAAATGCCTTTTCGGGTGATTAACCACAAGGCGGGTATCCGGCCCGCCGTGCGCGACCGCCGTCCCCTGATCGGAACGCATCCGGCTTACCTAAACGTGAAAATTTTTAACGGTATGGGATCTAAAGGCGTGATGATGGCGCCTTACCTGGCCCAACATTTCGGGCAGGTGCTGCAGGGCGAAGAAGAATTAATGAAGGAAGTAAATATTTTACGTTATTTAGCGTTATACCAAGAGCATAAATTATAACTATGACAAGATTTTACAAGCGTTATTTCGCTCCTGCTATATGGATGGGTTCGCTGCTGGCTTTGTGTTTATCGAGCGGTGTGGCGCAGGCCCAGATTAATCCCGAACCGTTCGGGAAAAACCGTATCCAGTACAAAAAATTTGACTGGAAATACGTAAGCACCCAAAACTTTAATGTTTATTATTACGATGGCGGCCATAATACTGCTCTGGCAGCGGCTGATTACGCCGAAAAAGAATTAAAACGGATTACCAGCATCATCGGGTACTTCCCTTATGCCAAAACTACGCTTATATTATATAACTCCGTAGCCGATTTACGGCAAAGCAATATTGGGCTCAACGAAGATTTTTACCAGACCGGCGGCGAAACCCTTTTCCTTAAAAATAAAATAGAGCTGGCTTTTGAAGGGACACAAACCGAATTTAAAAAGAATTTGAGTTTGCAGGTTTCCCGCTTATTGCTCAACGATATGATGTATGGCGGTAGCCTGAAAGAAGTATTGCAAAGCAGTTATATGCTGCAACTGCCGGCATGGTTTCTGGACGGAGCGGCCACTTATATTGCTGAAGGCTGGAACGTAGAAATGGATAACTTTATGCGGGATATGGTTACCAAAAATAAAAACAAGAAGGCAGATGTCTTTTTTGCCCGTAACCACCAATTGGCCGGACAATCGGTATGGAACTACATTTCGGAGCGGTACGGCTACACTTCCATTCAGAATATTCTTAATCTTACCCGCATAACCCGCGATATAGAAGTGGGCATAGCCAGTAGCCTGAATGTGCCCTATAAAAAATTTATCCTCGATTGGCAGCGGCATTACGTGCAGATGAATACTTTCTCCGAAACCGAAGCATTAGTATCGTTGCCAACTAAAAATCAGGTATTCCGGAAAAACCGGCGCAGTTATATCTATACGCAGCCAACTTTTAGTCCGGACGGGCGAAAACTGGCTTATGTAGAGAACGACCGGGGTAATTACGAAATAAAGGTAATGGACATTGCCCGGAGAAGCGTTCGCACAGTCCGGAAAGGAGGCAATAAAACCCCGGATCAGAAAGTAGACCTGAAAACACCGCTGCTGGCCTGGAAATCGCCTAATCAACTTAATATTATCGAAGTAAAAAGGGCTAAGTCTTTAGCCGTTACGCATTATTTTAACCGGGGCAACAATACTTTTATCAACAATTTAAAAACGGCTATTTTTGGCGGCCAACCCGGTGTTTTAGGCCAGTTTACCCAGGTTCTGAATATGGACTATTCCGAAGACGGCAAACTGATGGTGCTAACGGCGGTTAAAAATGGCCAGAGCGATTTGTTTTTATTTCGGGGTAACAGCCGCCAGGCATTCCAGCTGACAGATGATATATACGACGAAAAAAATGTTACTTTCCTGAAAGACCAAAACGCCATTATATTTAGTTCTAACCGTTGGTTGGACACGACCGGCACGGCTGCCGTTAAACTAGATAAAGTAGCCGATAATTACGATTTATTTCGCTTAGATCTGGATGTGGCCGGTAGTTTGCCCAGAAGAGTAGTAGCTACTATATCGAATGAGTTGGCACCTATCTCAGAAGATGCCGAAAGTATTTTGTATATGAGTGAGGAAAGCGGTATCCGTAGTATTTACCGCTACAATCTGGTATCTGGCCAGAAACAAAAACTTACTTCTTTTCTGCAAAATGTAAAGGCTTACGATTATGACCCTATCAATAAAAGTTTAGTCCTTATTTCGGCCGATCAGAACAGAGAGTTTGTTTATTATTTCCCCGGCTTTACGCCTGCTGTTGCTTCGGCTACCTTTAAAACCGTACGCCAGACCACACTGGAAAACCGAACCCTGCGCCCAGTAAACCGGCAACCGGTAAGGCCGGTTCCTGCGCCGGATACGGTAGCCAGTGCTCCGAAAGATAAAACCATCAACACCCGCAATTACGAGTTCGAGCCGGAAAGAAACACAACTACTACCCCGCGTGCTAATACGGTGGTGGCCAATCCGGCGCTTAAGCCCGAAACTACTGTAATTTCTGGTCCTATTGATTACGATTTGCGTTTTAGCATGGGCAAGTTAACTTCTACATTTGCCCAGGATAATTTAATGGGCTTTGGGTTAGTAGCCCAAGTAGGTATGGCCGATATGTTTGAAGATCATCGCATTAATGGCGGAGCTTTCTTTAAAACGGATTTGCGTTCCAGCAATTTCTTTGCCGAATATATCAATCTGAAAAAAAGGTACGACTTAAATATCTCTTTCCGTAAACAAACTTTGCTGTACGAACCAACAGCAGATACCAAGTACCGGTACAATCGCCAGGAATTTACACCGGCTATTAGTTATCCGCTTTCCCACACCATAAGCATACGGGTATTACCTAAAGTATTGCATACCCGCTACAGCAGCATTGGTATTTTTAGTTTACCCGAAGGCGATAGCGTTGATTTCTTTGCCGGAGGAGGTGCCGAGCTGGTGTTTGATAATTCTGTTACGACGGGGGTAAATATGAGTGAGGGCACCCGGTTAAAAGCTGGTATTAGTACTTTTAAAGAGCTGGAAAACGCAAACAAAAGCTTCAATGAAATTTATATCGACTTTCGGCATTATCAAAAAATTCACCGCCAGATAATTTGGGCTAACCGCGTAAGTTACGGGCATTTCTTTGGCAACGACCCGAAAAGGTTTATGTTGGGTGGGGTAAATAATTGGCTGTTTAGCCGCGAAGACGGCGATAATTCGCCTATTTACTATAACCAAAGTCCGGCCGATTTATTTTACCAGGAATTTGCTACGCCTATGCGCGGCTTTAAGTTTAACGCCCGCAACGGTAATAAATATTTACTGTTTAATTCCGAATTAAGAATTCCGGTTGTGCAGTATCTGTTCCAAAACTCTACTTTGGGTTCCGGTTTCTTCCGCAACTTTATGCTAACGGCTTTCGGCGATATGGGATCGGCTTACAACGGAGCTAGTCCGTTTAGCCGGCAAAATTCGTATAATACCCAGATTATTGGTGGTAGTTTAAACCCCGACGATCCTAACTATGATCCTACCAATACCAACCCCTTCCAGGCCATTGTAATTAATTACCGCAACCCGTTTCTGTTTGGTTATGGCATAGGAGCCCGTACTACCTTATTGGGGATTTACGGCAAAGTAGACGTAGCCTGGGGGGAAGAAAATTATGAAAGAAAAGGCCCGCAAATCTATATTTCTATCGGCTACGACTTCTAAAGATGCAATCAATATAGATACAATAAAAAAACCGCCCATTAACAAAGGCGGTTTTTTTATATTATTAAACTGCTGGTATTTTATATTTAAACAGCTACTGTCTCCAATAAAGATTCGAAAATCAGTTTACCGTCGGTATTTCCTAATTCAGAGTCGGCTGCTCTTTCGGGATGCGGCATCATGCCAAATACATTCCGGCCTTCGTTGCTAACGCCGGCAATATTTTCGAGGCTGCCATTGCAATTCGTGCCTTCGGTTAACTGGCCTTGCGCATCGCAGTAGCGGAACATAATTAAATCCTGGTCATTCAATTTTTGTAAAGTTGGTGCATCGGCAAAATAACGTCCTTCGCCGTGGGCAATCGGAATTTGGTAAGCCTGGTTTTTTTGCAGCAACCGGGTAGGCAGCAAATCTGTAGTTTCAGGACGGATGTGTACGTTGCGGCAGATAAACTTCTGCTCGGTGTTCCGTAACAAGGCACCCGGTAATAAACCTGCTTCGGTTAATATCTGGAAACCATTACAAATACCCATTACATACCCGCCTTTGTTAGCATGGCTGATAACTTCCTGCATAATCGGGGAAAAACGGGCAATGGCTCCGGAGCGCAGGTAATCGCCGTATGAAAATCCACCGGGCAAAACTACAAAATCTGCATTTTGCAAATTGTGGTCTTTATGCCATAAACGGGCTACCGGCTGGTGAGAGATATTTTCTAATACCTGAATAACATCCTGGTCGCAATTGGAGCCAGGGAATATAACAACGCCAAATTTCATAGGACAAAGATAAAGTATTATAAACACTATTAAAAGTAGTAAATTATACCAGAAAATAGTTAGCTAAAGTATTTCCCGGTATAATTCTGAAAAATCTAAACAATGTATTGTAAGAACAGAGTTATGTTATTCTTTTAGCTGTTTAATGATTAATCTTAACTTTGTACAAAACAAGTTGTCTATACTAAACGCATGTTACAATCCATGACTGGTTTTGGTGCCGCTCAGCGCGATGCCGAACAATATAATTTGTCTGTTGAAATTAAATCTCTTAATTCCAAAGGGATGGATTTGAATATCCGCTTGCCCCGGTTTTTATCGGATAAGGAGATAGAAGTGCGTAACCTTGTTACCAAAAGCCTGATCCGGGGTAAAGTTTCAGTGGCTATCGATTTCACTTCTAAAAATAATACCCAGCGCTTACGTAATAACATCGACCAGGAAATTTTACAAGCATATTACCAGGAATTGGAAAAAGCTGCTCATAGTTTAGGTGCACCTACTGATAATTTATTTCAGCTAGCCTTACAAATGCCGGATGTACTACAGCAAGGCCAATTCGGAACGGAAGAAGTGGATACCTCCACAGTAGATTGGCAAACTGTAAGCGATTTGCTGCAGGAAGGTTTAAATAATGTAAATAGTTTTCGCACCAACGAAGGCAAAGCCCTGACCAACGAAATTTTATCTTACATCGACCGAATCCGGATATTATTAGCCGAAGTAGACCGGTTTGATCCGGTGCGCATTGAAACAATCCGCGAGCGTATAAAAGGACATTTAACCGAAATTAGTTCTTCGGAGAGTTTTAACCAAAGCCGTTTTGAGCAGGAAATGATTTATTTTATTGAAAAGCTGGATATAGCTGAGGAAAAAGTACGTTTGGTAAACCATTTACATTACTTTACTGAAACGGTTTACCTGCCTGAGCCTACCGGCAAGAAACTGGCTTTTATTTCCCAGGAAATCGGCCGCGAAATAAATACCATTGGTTCTAAAGCCAACGATGCTACCATACAGCATTTGGTAGTAGAAATGAAAGAAGAGTTAGAAAAAATTAAAGAACAACTTAATAATATTTTGTAAGCTATAGCAAATTTACCGGCACACTTAACAGCAGTAAAAGCCAGTAATTAAGGCAAAACTTCAAAATAAAAAGGCCAGACTTTTAAGTCTGGCCTTTTCTTTTATTGGTGTTAATTTAACTATTATAGCGTACGTTTTACTTCTTTTTCATCGTAGCCTTCAATAACATCGCCTATTTCCAGGTCGTTGAAGTTTTTAATGCTGATACCGCATTCGTAGCCGGTTCTTACCTCTGATACATCATCCTTAAAGCGTTTCAAAGCTAAAATATCACCGGTATGCACCACAATGCCATCGCGTACCACCCGTATTTTGGTGTTGCGGGTAATAACGCCATCTGTCACCATACAGCCGGCAATGGTTCCTACTTTGGTAATCCGGAATACTTCCCGTACTTCTACGTTGGCTACTACTACTTCCTGAACCGTTGGTGCCAGCATACCTTCCATAGCGTCTTTCAATTCATTGATAGCATTGTAAATAATAGAGTACAAACGGATATCTATTTGTTCCTGCTCAGCCAGTTTGCGGGCATTTGCCGACGGCCGGACCTGGAAGCCAATAATAATGGCATCTGAAGCGGAAGCTAATAAAACATCTGATTCCGAAATTGCACCTACCCCTTTAGAAAGAATATTTACCTGTACTTCGTTCGTAGAAAGTTTTAGTAAAGAGTCGGAAAGTGCTTCTACGGAACCATCCACGTCACCTTTAACAATTACGTTTAGTTCTTTAAACGAACCAATGGCTAAACGGCGGCCAATTTCGTCCAGGGTAATATGTTTCTTTGTGCGCATACTTTGCTCACGGAGCAACTGCGACCGGCTGGAGGCAATTTCGCGGGCTTCCCGTTCGGTTTCATACACCACAAATTTATCACCGGCTTGCGGGGCCCCGTCCAGGCCTAAAACCTGTACCGGAGTAGATGGACCTGCTTTTTTAAGCTTTTTGCCCCGGTGATCAGTCATGGCTTTAACACGGCCGTAATGCGAACCGGCTAACATAATATCGCCAATTTCTAGCGTACCGGTTTGTACCATAATAGTAGAAACGTAACCTCGGCCTTTATCCAAAGAAGCTTCAATTACACTACCCATAGCCCGGCGGTCCGGATTTGCTTTTAATTCCAGTAACTCAGATTCCAGCAATACTTTTTCCAGTAAGTCCGGAATACCTACACCGGTTTTAGCCGAAATCTCCTGACACTGGTATTTACCGCCCCATTCTTCAACCAGGATATTTATAGCAGCCAGTTGCTCACGGATCCGATCCGGATTAGCGGCTGGTTTATCTATTTTGTTTATAGCAATCACAATAGGTACGCCTGCCGCCTGGGCGTGATTTAATGCCTCTTTGGTTTGCGGCATCACATCATCATCGGCAGCTACCACAATAATAACCACGTCCGTAATCTTGGCACCGCGAGCCCGCATCGCCGTAAAGGCTTCGTGACCAGGTGTATCCAGGAAAGTAATGCGTTTACCCGTATCGGTTGTTACATCGTAAGCGCCAATGTGCTGGGTAATACCCCCGGCTTCACCAGCAGTTACTTTAGAATTCCGGATAAAATCGAGCAAGGAAGTTTTACCGTGGTCAACGTGTCCCATGATGGTAACAATAGGAGCACGCTCTGCCAGATCTTCATCATCATCCTCAAAATCAACTTCTTTCTCTTCGTCTTCCGCTGATAAAAACTCTACGTCATAACTAAATTCATCGGCAATAATGGTAATAGCCTCAGCATCTAAGCGTTGGTTTATGGAAACGAACATTCCCAGGCCTAAACACACTTTAATTACATCGTTTACCGATACGTTCATCAGGGCAGCCAAATCATTAGCCGAAATAAATTCAGTTAATTTCAGAATTTTCGATTCTGATTGTTCCTGCATTCTGCGCTCTTCTGTCGCATCAGCCACAGCCGAACGTTTCTCCCGCCGATATTTAGCCCGGTTACCTTGGGTATTTTTTCCGCCACTTAAGCGGGCCAGCGTAGCTTTTATCTGGTCTTGTATTTGTTTGTCGCTTACTTCTGGTTTAGGAGCAGCCGGCGCAGGAGTGTTTGGCCGATTATTGCCACCTCCTTGGTTGTTTCTGTTAAAGGGTCGGTTACCACTACCTGGTTGGGTTTGTGATAAATCTTTCCGGTCGCCGCGTACCACAACCGGGCGGTTGTTTGTATCGGGTGCCGCATTCTGTACTATAATGCGTTTGCGTTTTTTCTTATCTTTATTGCCGCCCGCACCGGCCGTATTGGTATTAGCATTGTTGCCAGATGCCTGGGTGTTAGGGTTCTGACGGCCACGGCCATCGCCACCGTTATCACCGGGTTTATAAGGTTTCTTACCGCCCCCGTTTTTAGGACCATCTTTAGGTAATTCTATTTTACCCAACACGGTTAAACCGCGCAAAGTATCAGCCCGGGCCACAATAGTTTCCACCGTTTCGTCTTCAGTAGTATCGGTGGTTTCCTGTGGTTCCGCTGGTGCCGGAGCAGGCGTATCGGCTACTGGTGCTGCCGGAGTTTCGGCTACCGGTTCCGGAGCCAGAGTTGATACAGGCGCCGGAGTTGATACAGGTTCCGGAATGGCTGCCACGGGAGTTTCTTGCGGTTTTGTTTCCACAGGAGCTGTTGCTTTAACTTCCTCTACCGGAGCAGGAGCAGGAGCAGGAGCTGGTTCTTCAGCTATCGGAGTTGGTTCCGGAGTAACTACCGGAGCTGGAGCTTCTGCTACCGGTGCCGGCTCTACTACCGGTGCCGGCTTTTCTGCTACAGGCGCTACAATTTCAGGCGCCGGGGCCGGAGGGGCCGGTTCGGCAGAAACCGTAGGTTTAGAATCTGCTTTGGGCAGGGGTTTGCCTTTTGCGTTCAGGTCTATTTTGCCCAGAATTTTTATGCCGGGTAATTTAAAGCCGGTATCAACCGCATTATCTTCTTTATCCACTGGTGCCGTTGCCGGTGCTGGTTGTGCTTTTGGTGCTTCGGGTTTGGGGGCAGGAGCCGGTGCCACGGGTTCCGGTTTAATTTGTTCCGGTTCACGGGCGCGGAATATTTCTGGCTCAGGCGCAGTATGCTTCTTGCCGATGTTTAATTCAGCAGCTTCTATCTTAGCCTGCACCGAAGATTCAAATGCTTTCATCAGCATACCGAACTGCTCCGATGTTATTTTTGAAGTAGGTTTATTTTCGATATCAAAACCTTTCCCCCCCAGAAAATCTACTACCGTAGACGTACTGATGTTTAAGGTTGTTGCTACCTGTTTAAGCCTCATCGTTTTTTCTTCTGCCATGCTCAAAATATGCTGTTTTATATCTTTTATAATTAAGCTTGCTGTAAAGCGTAATTATGGTGTAAATTTAATATTTAAAAATTAATTGCGGTTACTATTTTTATAACAGTAACCGCATTATTATCATTCCATTTAACTATTTTCTGCGTCAAATTCTTGCCGGATGATAGAAAGTAAGTCGTCAACCGTTTCTTCTTCTAACTCCGTACGACGAACCAGGTCTTCGCGGCTTACCGCTAAAACGCTTTTGGCTGTGTCTAAGCCTATGCGTTTCAGCTCGTTAATTACCCAACCCTCAATTTCGTCGGAAAATTCGTCCAGCGAAATATCTTCTTCGTATTCTTCCTGTTCCCGGAATACATCAATTTCCAGACCTACCAGGCGGCTGGCCAATTTTATATTCTGCCCGCCTTTGCCAATAGCCAAAGATACCTGGTCCGGCTTCAGGAAAACCGAAACCCGACCTTCTTCCTCGTTTATTTTCATGCTGGTAATTTTGGCCGGACTCAAAGCCCGCTGGATATACAGTTCAACATTATCGGTATAATTGATAACGTCGATATTTTCGTTTTCCAATTCGCGTACAATAGAATGAATACGCGATCCTTTCATACCCACGCAGGCACCCACCGGATCAATGCGGTCGTCGTACGACTCTACTGCTACTTTGGCGCGTTCGCCGGGTTCCCGGACAATATTTTTAATGATAATTAAGCCGTCGTATATTTCCGGAACCTCGTTTTCAAACAAACGCTCCAGGAAAACCGGCGATGTACGGGATAAAATAATCTTGGGAGTACCGTTCTGAATATCTACCCGGTGTACCACCGCCCGTACTACATCGCCTTTGCGGTAACGGTCTTTTGATATCTGTTCCGTTTTTGGAATTATCAGTTCGTTGTCGTCCTGATCAATCAGCATTACCTCCCGGTTCCAGACCTGGTAAACTTCACCCGAAATAACTTCACCTACCAGGTCTTTGTATTTCTGGTACATTAAATCTTTTTCCAGGTCTTTTACCCGTTGAATTAAAGTTTGCCGCGCCGTTAATACGGCCCGCCGACCAAAGTCTTCAAGTTTTATTTCTTCGGCTACTTCTTCTCCAATTTCAAAATCGGGTTCTATTTTTTGGGCATCCGACAAAGCAATTTTATCATGGTCCCAGATATCTTCGGAATTATCATCTACGATCTCCCGGTTCCGCCATATTTCCAGGTCACCTTTTTCCACATTCAGGATGATGTCGAAATTTTCGTCGGTACCCCATTTTTTGCGGATCATGGTTCTAAAAACATCTTCCAGAATACGCATCATAGTAGGGCGATCAATGTTCTTGAACTTGGCAAACTCCGCGAACGATTCGATCAGAACTGAACTATCCATGTTTTTTTATTTAAATGTTATTATAATATTCGATTTGGCAATTTCTGCAAAAGCAATTTGCACCGGAGTGAAAGTTGCTTTCTTGCCTTTTTCTTTTTTCTCTTCCAGTATAGCAATACCTTCGGGCGTTACTTCGGTCAGTTCACCGGTTTTTTCGATGCCGTCTTGCAAGGTAACTTTTAATTTGCGGCCTACATGCCGTTTGTACTGGCGGGGATAAATTAAAGGCTGATCGGCACCCGGCGAGGTTACTTCCAGCGTATAACTGATCTCTTCGCCGTAAGCTTCTTCAATACGCCGGCCTAAGCGGCGGCTGATGGAAGCACATTGATCGATGCTGATGCCGTTGTCGCCGTCAGCAATAATAGTTACTTTCTGTTTTACCGCCGATTCTGATACATTTATTCCTACTATAAACACATCATCAGCCGGTAAAATTCCGCCTAACAATTTAGTTATATTATCTTTATTAAAAACCATTTTCGGAAATTAAGAAAACAAAATAGGGGACTGCTGTCCCCTCCTTTACCTTGTTTACGCCACAAATTTAACAATTTTTTCCTACCCAAACAATACAGGCCATATATTATACTAAAAAAAGACAATTTAGCCCGTAATTTAGCTTGTAATAGTGCGTTGCCTTCTTAATCTGTTTAAAATTTAAAAGGTAGTTAGTACGAACAAAACAGAATTTGTAAGTTTGCCTTGTAGCTTATCGGAAACGTGCGTAAAAAATTTTCTTTAGGAGTCTATAGCTTGATCGTCTTGTGGTTAATCCTGGCGCTCTTGTTTATGCACGTACCGCCCAAATATTTCTGGCCCGCGGCCTTTATTTCTTTATCTATGCCGGTGGCCCTGGTGCTTAATCTGCTCTTCCTGGTGGTGTGGGCTTTCCGCCGCTCACTCAAAGTAATTTTACCCGTCCTCATTTTGTTTTTTTTCTGGAGCTATTACCAGCGCGGGTTTGCCGTAAATTTTGGCCCCGATAAAGAAACCTTAGCCGAAAAAAAAGGCCAATTGCGGGTGCTTAGTTATAATGTGCGGATATTTAATACGTATGCGCATCTCCAGGATAAAAATCAAACTTCTTCTAAAGAGTTAATAAAATGGGTGGCTACTAATCCGGCGGATGTGTATTGCCTGCAGGAATTTTATAACGACGAAGATTCTAAGGTTTATAATGCCACCAGCAAAATAGCCCGGCAGCACGAAAAATATTTTTTCCTGTCGCGCACCTTCGTAAACCATATTGGCGCTGAATTCGGGCTGGCTATTGTTTCTAAATATCCGATTGTGGAGAAAGGAACCATTAGTTTCGGTAAACTAACGCAAAACCACGGCATGTACGCCGATATAAAAGTAAATGAAGATACGGTGCGGGTGTATAACTTCCATTTTCAATCGATGAGTATCGAAGAAAAGCAGATTAAAGAAACGTACAAAGATCAGAATGGATTTAAAACGGAAGGACTGAATGTGCTGCGCCGGTTTAAAAAAGGTTTTGTGAAGCGCAGCGATCAGGTAAATGTATTGTTAGAGCACCTGCAGCAATCGCCTTACCCGGTTATATTTTGCGGCGATGTAAACGATGTGCCCTACAGTTATACTTATCAGCAACTAAATCAGCACTACACCAATGCGTTTGTAAAAAAAGGTTTTGGCGTGGGCGCTACTTATAACGGTATATTGCCTTTTGTGCGCATCGATAACCAGTTTTGCAGCCCCGAACTAAAAGTGCTGGATTTTACTTTACACGATACTGTTACGTATTCCGATCATTTTCCTTTAACCGCTTTGTATAATATAAGTAAAAAGGCGGACAAATAATTATTCCGGATTTAATATAAAGTCTGATGCCAATAAAATAATAGCGGCAAAGCAAGATTATTTAAAGCTCCTAACAATTAAATATCAAATTAAAGTATCGGGCCGGAGTTATTCAGTATTTTTCATCTTACCCAAAATAAATTACTTTTGCGCCATGCAAAATCAATTTTCTTTATATAATACGCTTACCCGTAAAAAAGAAGTTTTTACGCCGCTGCACGCGCCGTTTGTGGGCATGTATGTTTGCGGACCTACTGTATATAGCAATGTGCATCTGGGCAACGTCCGTACTTTTCTCACTTTTGATATTGTGTTCCGGTATTTGCAGTACTTAGGATATAAGGTGCGCTACGTGCGCAATATAACCGATGTGGGCCATCTGGAAAACGACGTAGACGAAGGCGAAGATAAAATTGCCAAGAAAGCCCGGCTGGAAAAACTAGAGCCCATGGAAATTGTGCAGCGATACACCAATGATTTTCATGAGGTGCTCAATCAGTTTAATTTATTACCGCCCAGCGTAGAACCCTCGGCCACGGGCCATATACTGGAGCAGATAGAAAGTGTAAAAGCCCTGATGGAAGTAGGTCTGGCCTACGAGGCCGCCGGGTCGGTTTATTTTGATGTACTGAAATACAATCAGCACCATAACTACGGTATATTATCGGGTCGGATTATAGAAGATTTGCTCAGCGAAACCCGCGAACTGGACGGGCAATCGGAAAAGCGTAATCCCCTGGATTTTGCCATCTGGAAAAACGCTTCGCCCGAACATATTATGCGCTGGCCTTCGCCCTGGGGAATGGGATTTCCCGGCTGGCACCTGGAATGTACTTCTATGAGTACCAAATACCTGGGGCCGCATTTCGATATTCACGGCGGCGGCATGGATTTGAAATTTCCGCACCACGAATGCGAAATTGCCCAGGCTGTTGGCATAAACGGGGAAGAGCCCGCGCGTTACTGGATGCACACCAATATGCTCACGGTAAACGGCGAAAAAATGTCTAAATCAAAAAATAATTCGTTTTTACCGGCCCAGTTATTTACCGGCGATCACCCGCTGCTGCAACAAGCCTACAGCCCCATGACGGTGCGGTTTTTTATGCTGCAGGCGCATTACCGCAGTACCCTGGATTTTTCGAATGAAGCTTTGATTGCGGCGCGCAAGGGTTACATAAAACTGATGAACGGTCTGCATATTCTGGATAAACTGGTTTACCCCGCCGATGCCGAAGTAAAACCCGAAACTGATGCCGAACTCATAAAGCTGACCAAAGACTGCTTTAATGGTCTGAACGATGATTTAAATACGGCCCGCACCATTGCTTCTTTATTTAATCTGCTAAAAAAAATAAACAGCTTTTATACTGCTAATATTGGTCTGGGTAGCATTACGGCGGAGACTTTTAACTATGTGAAAGAGACTTACCGGGTGCTGGTACTGGATATTCTGGGTTTGCAGGAAGAAAGTACGGCCGATGCTGGCCAATTATTTGGGGTATTATTACGTTTTTATAAAGAAGCCAAAGAAGCAAAAGATTATGCCCGGGTAGACGAAATTCGGGCCGAATTTAAAAAGCAAGGCATTGTAATAAAAGATATGAAAACCGGAGTAGACTGGGCTTATGAAGAATAGAATAACAGGTTATATAATGGGGTTAGTATTTGCGGCTAGCCTGTATAGTTGTGATTTCCGGAAGAAAGAAACCACCACTGAGGAAAGCCAAACTACCTCCGAAACCACCACGCCTGTCGCAAAATCCAATGCGCCCGCGTTTAATCCCGATTCGGCTTACCATTACGTGGCCAAACAGGTAAGTTTCGGACCTAGGGTACCCAACACGGTAGCGCACCGGTCCTGCGGCAATTATTTAATCCAAAAGCTGAAAAGCCTGGGCGCGCAGGTACAAGTGCAGGAATTTGAGGGAACTACCTACGACGGCAAAAAACTGCAGTTGCGCAACATCATTGGGTCGTACAATCCGGGAGCAGCTAACCGTATTTTATTGGCCTCTCACTGGGATACGCGTCCTTTTGCCGATAAAGATGAAACCAACCCCACTACGCCGGCCGATGGCGCCAACGATGGGGCCAGTGGGGTAGGCGTATTGCTGGAGTTGGGCCGTACGTTAAACCAGGCGCAGCAAAATCCGGGCGTGGGGGTAGATATTATTTTCTTTGACGGCGAAGACTGGGGCAATCCCAACGGCGATGAAAATGGGCAGGACAGCTGGTGTTTAGGTTCGCAGTACTGGGCCACACATAAGCACCAGGCCAATTACACCGCCAATTTTGGTATATTACTGGATATGGTAGGAGCCAATGGTGCTAAGTTTGCGCCCGAAGGTTTTTCGCAGGAATATGCGCCGCAGGTAGTTACCGCTGTTTGGAAAACAGCGAACCAGATTGGTTATTCCGATTACTTTATTTACACACCCAATGGCGGGATCACTGATGATCATAAATATATGACGCAGGGCGGCGTGCCCAGCATTGATATTATTGATTACGACCCGACCAGTCCGGATGGCACCTTTGGTAAATATCACCACCGCCACACCGATAATATGAGCATTATCGATAAAAATACCTTGAAAGCGGTGGGGCAAACTTTATTGCAGGTAATCTATAATCAAACCGCCGTTTAAACTTCTGCTGAAATATAAGCTAATGTGGCGCCATCGGCGGTAACCGACAACTGCGCTGCTCGGCCGCAAACTAAGGCCAGGTTATATGGTTCGTGGCCGGTAGGAAAGCCGAAGCAAATGGGGTAATTGTACGCTTGCGTGTGGTCCGCTATAATTTCGTAAGCGGTTCTGCCGAAAGGTACCGGGTTATCTTTCATATCAGTCATGTGGCCGACTACCAAACCGGCTAACTGCGCCAGTTTGCCCGCACGTTTGAGCTGCACCAGCATACGGTCCAGGCTGTATAGGTATTCTTCTACTTCTTCTATAAATAAGATTTTGCCGGTATAATCTATATCTGAGGGCGTACCAATAATAGTAGCCAGTAAACTGACATTACCACCAATCAAGTTTCCGGTACCTGAACCCTGCCGGTTAAGCGGGTGAGCGGCTATGATTGGGTAAAATACCGGCTCGCCGAACAGTACCTGGCGTAAAGTCTCTATAGCCGTTTCCGAACCCATTTTGGAAAACAAAGCCGGCATAATGGCGTGAACACTTTCGATCCCCAGGGTTTGGATGTGGCATAACAACGCGGTAATATCGCTAAAGCCAATTACCCATTTGGGGTTTTGTTTGAACTGCGAAAAATCGACCAGGTCCAGCATGCGGGTGGTGCCATAACCACCGCGCGCACTAATTACCGCTTTAATATCCGGGTTATCCAGCATGGCTTGTAAATCAGCAGCCCTTTCGGCATCGGTGCCGGCAAAAATATGATGCCCGGCAGTAATGGTTTGCCCCAACTCTACCTGTAAACCCCAGCTTTTAAAAGTACTGATGGCCCACTGCAAATCGATCAGGTTTACTTTGCGGGCTAAAGCCACAATCGCTATTTTATCGCCCGGACTTAAAGGTAGCAGCATCGTTTAAGCAATAACCTCTTCCGGTAAAGTTTCGATGTTTTCTACGGGAGCAGCCACCGTTTCGGCCGTAGATTTAAAATTGCCCGTACTTACCAAAAAAGCATCGGCCTGTCGTAAAAAGTCTTGGTTCGCCAGCAACGTTTCCAGTTTTACAAAACCAATGACGTACCGGAAATCTTTGCCCGAAAACTTTTCGGAAATTGAACTGAAAGGTACTTGCTGTAGGATATCTTTATTGGCATAGCGCAGGTAAACTTCTACTTCTATGTTATCCGAAGATCTTACTTCTATGTGTTGTAAGTGTTTTTTATATTCGTACTTATAAGCATAAGTAAGCGCCGATATATCGGATAAAACCGCCGAACCGGTTGGGTAACCGCCTGCCCCTTTGCCCGAAAAGAATTGTTTTTCGGAGAATGCTGCTTCTACAATTACGCCGTTGTATTCGTTATCTACGTTGTATAAATGATGGTTGCGGTCAATAAATTGCGGCATTACAAAAAGGGTAATCGTAGCCTCGTCTACTTTGCTGACATGCGGCACCAACTTTATTTTGTAGCCTTTTTCTTTGGCGTAGCGGATATCGTGTTCCGACAAATTTTGAATACCAATGTTAAAAATATTATCCGGGTTCAGAAATAAACCAAAAGCGTGGGCCGCAATAATGGTTACTTTATATTTCGCATCAAATCCGCCCACGTCTAAAGTTGGGTCCGTTTCGGCAAAGCCTAATTCCTGGGCTTGTTGCAGGGCCACGTTATAGCCTAAACCTTCGTTAAATATTTTAGAAAGAATATAATTAGAAGAACCGTTGAAAATGCCGCTTACGGAGTACAGCAATTCGTTGTCGTAGTATTCTTCCAGGGTGCGGATAATAGGAATACTGCCGCAGCAAGAAGCTTCGTACAATAACGAAACCTGGTATTTTTCCTGTAAAGCTACCAGTTCTGCCAAGTGCTGGGCCACCATTTTTTTATTGGCCGTAACCACGCTTTTCCCTTTTTTCATGGCAGCCGAAACAATGGCGAAAGCTTCCTCGGCATTGTCAATCAGCTCTACAATCAGGTTGATATCAGGGTTATCGATTAAATCGTTTTTATCAAAGGTAAAGTATTCGGCGGGTAAACGGCGTTTCTTTTGCCGGTCTTTTACACATATTTTGGCAATGCTGGCTTTAATGCCGCGGCTGTTGCGCAGCACATCGTACAAGCCCTGGCCTACTACCCCGAATCCGAATAATCCGATATTTAAATCTTTATGCATTTTAAAATTTATTTCGTTACGGCTATACCGTAAAATTCTTCAATTAATTGTGAAAGTTTAGCGGTTTCGATTAAAAAACCATCGTGGCCGTAAAGTGATGCGACTTCTTTGTATGTGGCTTGTTTAATATGCCGGGCTAAAAACTGCTGCTCCGAAACTGGAAACAATAAATCGGTATTAATGCCAATTACCAGCGTGCGGGCCGTTATTTGGGTCAAAGCTGCCTCTACGCTGTTGCGGTTACGGCCGGCCTGGTGCGAATCCATGCTCTTGGTTAAGGTAAAGTAAGCATAAGCATTAAACCGTTTGGCTAATTTATCGCCTTGGTATTGCTGGTACGAACTGGCTTTATAATGATCAGTTTTGTTTAAATCATGTTCCTGCTGGGTTTGGCCATAAGCATCGTAATGCCGGTAACTGAGCAGGGCCATGGCGCGGGCCGCCCGCAAACCGTTTAGTCCACCGGCCGGCGTATGCTGCGCAAAAGTATCATCGGCCTGAATGGCCATGCGCTGGGCTTCGTTAAAAGCAATTCCCCACGGCGAATGAAAAGCGTTAGTAGCCAGTAAAACCAGGTTCTGAAAGAGCTGAGGCTTTTGGATGGCCCATTCCAAAGCTTGCTGGCCGCCCAGCGATCCGCCTATAATGGTATGTACCTGGTTGATGTTCAAATGCTGGCGCAGTAATTCGTGGACCTGCACCATGTCGCGAATGCTGATAACCGGGAAACTCTGGTAATAAGGCTGGCCGGTTTCCGGGTTAACCGAAAGCGGCCCGGTGGTGCCGTAACAGGAACCCAAAATATTCGCACATATTATAAAATAATCTTCCGGGTTAAATAAACAATCTTGTCCGAATAATCCGGGCCACCATTCCAGTACATCAGAATTAGCCGTTAGGGCATGGCATACCCAAACTACATTGTTTTTTTCAGGATTTATTTTTCCGTATGTATGGTAAGCAACCTCCAATTGAGGTAAATAAGAACCACTTTCGAGTTGAAAAGGGTGCGGATACGTAAAAACTTCCTGACTCATTATAAACTAATATTTCTGCAAATATACAAAACCGGCTTGCAGGGGCTAAGTTGGCTGAGCCACTGCAAGCTGGTGCAGTTTGATCATTTTAAATTAATTTCAATACAAAAGCAACGGTACCTACTTTTACCCGGCATTTACAGCCTGAAAAGCCTGCTCAAAATCGGCTTTGATATCTTCAATGTGTTCGATGCCGACTGATACCCGCAGCAGGGTAGGGGTAACACCGGCATTTTTCTGGGCTTGCTCGTTTAATTGCTGGTGCGTGGTGGCCGAAGGCTGAATAATTAAAGTTTTGGCATCGCCCACATTAGCCAGGTGACTCACTAATTTCAACTCATCAATAAACTTGGTCGCATTTTCTTTCTCACCTTTCAGAATAAAAGAAAGCATGGAACCGGCACCTTTTTTCAGGTATTTCTGCGTAAGGTTATAATAAGGGCTGCTGGGTAAGCCGGGGTAATTGACACTTTCTACGGACGGATGTTGTTCTAACCATTGGGCCAAAGCCAAAGTATTTTCTACGTGCCGATCTACGCGCAAAGAAAGTGTTTCCAGGCCTTGCAGCAACAAAAACGAATTGAAAGGGCTAATGGCCGGACCGAAATCCCGTAAACCTTCTACCCGGGCCCGGATGCTGAACTGGATATTACCAAAAGGTCCATTAGGGCCAAAAACCTCGCCGAAAACCAAACCGTGGTAACCTTCGGCAGGTTGCGAAAATTGTGGGTATTTAGGTTTGTTAAAATCGTAGGTACCGCCGTCCACAATTACGCCGCCAATGCTGGTGCCGTGGCCGCCAATCCATTTGGTAGCCGATTCTACCACAATATGGGCACCGTGCTCCAAAGGCCGGAACAAATAGCCCCCTGCGCCAAACGTATTATCTACAATTAAAGGTAAATCGTGGTCGCGGGCAATGGCCGCAATGGCTTCGAAATCCGGTACGTTAAAGCTGGGGTTACCAATGGTTTCCAGGTAAATAGCTTTGGTTTTATCATCAATTAAGCGGGTAAAGCTTTCCGGTTCATCTACATTGGCAAACCGGGTTTCGATACCGATGCGTTTAAAAGCTACCTTAAACTGATTATACGTACCGCCATATAAATAAGAACCAGATACAAAATTATCGCCGGCTTCTACGATATTGTTTATGGCTATAAACTGGGCCGCCTGACCGGAAGCAACGGCTAAAGCGGCCACGCCTCCTTCCAGGGCGGCTATCCTTTTTTCAAACACATCTGAAGTCGGGTTCATGATGCGGGTATAAATATTACCAAACTCTTTCAGCGCAAATAAATTAGCGCCGTGTTCGGCATTTTTAAACACGTAAGAAGTTGTCTGGTAAATAGGCACTGCGCGCGCCCCGGTAGTAGGATCTGCTTCCTGTCCGGCGTGTAATTGTAAAGTTTCGAAACGTAAATTATCTGCTGACATGTTTTTGTTAAATAAGTATAAAACAAAGATTATTAGAATTTGCTGTCCAGCTTTTTAGAAAACCGGGTAAGTAAAAACTGCCCTGATTTACCATCGATAGCTATAACAGCAACAACAGCGAAGCAGAAAAGAGAAAATTAAGTTGCGGACAGATGAGGTAATGGCGTCGTTAAAAGCCAAAGGCAAGGCAAAGCTAGGCTGAATTTTGTTCATTTTTTACTAATTTATATTTCCCAACATTGGGATAGGATTTGGCACCTTTCAATCGGGTGAGGTTGCCAGAGGGTCAGGGAGCCTATTCTCTCGCCTCTTCTTTATAAATCAATCCTTAAAAGCAGGAAAGGGTATTACGGGCACAAAGTAAAGTAAAATTTAATATTTATTCAAAAGTATACTTTGTTTTTTCCCGGGATTAAATTGGAAACAAGCTGAATTTATCCTTGATCCGCGTTTATAATCTTTAGAACAGCATACGTAAGAAATTAAAAAAGGCTCTCTTTTTGTAAAGAGAGCCTTTTTTAAAGCTGAATAGGTAAATTATTATTGACCTTGGGTATAACGACGGTTTACTTCATCCCAGTTAATTACGTTAAAAAACGCGGAGATATATTCGGGCCGGCGGTTTTGGTATTTTAAATAATAAGCGTGTTCCCAAACATCTAAACCCAGAATAGGGAAACCGTTGCAGGAATCTACTCCCATTAATGGATTATCCTGGTTAGCGCTGGAGCAAATTTGCAAAGCGCCCCCTTGCATTACACACAGCCAGGCCCAGCCGGAACCGAAGCGGGTAGTAGCGGCTTTGGTAAATTCTTCTTTAAATTTTTCGTAAGAACCAAAAGAATTGGTAATAGCTTCTGCTACCGGACCGCTAGGCTCGCCACCGCCGTTCGGCGATAAAACTTGCCAAAACAGGTTATGGTTATAAAAACCACCGCCGTTGTTGCGCACGCCTGCCGGCGCACTGCTAATGTTTTGTAAAATTTCTTCGATAGATTTATTTTCCAGATCCGTTCCCTGAATAGCATTATTCAGGTTAGTGGTATAAGCCTGGTGGTGTTTGGTATGATGGATTTCCATCGTTTGCCGGTCTATATGCGGCTCCAGCGCATCGTAGGCATAAGGAAGTTGAGGGAGTTCGAAAGCCATAGTTTTATTTTTTATAGGTTTACAATAGGTATACTGTAGGCAAAGCGCCAAAGTTAGAAGCTATATGCGTTTATTCAAAAAGAATTCTGTCATGAGGTTAGCACATTCGTGCGCCAGAATGCCACTTTCCATTTCGGTTTTGGGGTGCAGCAACGAATTCCCGAACCGCCGGTAACCTCTTTTAACGTCGGGAGTGGCAAAAACCACTCGTTTTAGCTGGGCCCAGTAACTGGCCCCGGCACACATTACACAAGGTTCTACGGTTACAAACAAGGTGCAGTCGTGCAGGTATTTATTATTAAGAAAATTAGCTGCCGCCGTAATGGCCAGTATTTCGGCGTGCGCCGTTACATCGTTTAGCTTTTCGGTTTGGTTATAAGCCCGGGCTATAATTTTATTCTGGCAAACTACCACGGCCCCAATGGGAATTTCGCCTTCTTCTTTGGCGTATAAAGCTTGTTTATAGGCCTCTTTCATAAAATGTTCGTCGCTGAATACAGATAGTACGTTTACCACTTGTTTGTTTTTCTTTAACTTAATTTAATAGATTGCATCATTTTCCGGGCGGTAGGCTGCCAGAGTTGCTGCAGGTCAATAGGTGCATTAAAGGTGAAGATCAGCAGTTTGTCGTTAACGATGGTGTACTGAATAAAAGTATATCTACGGATAGGAGCTAATTTGTTGGTGCGTTTTTCTTCATCTACTACCATCGAAGTAAATTCAAAAGAGATAAAATCGTGTTTATTATACTGTTTTAAGTCTTCCTGAATAAAATTGACTTTAGAATATTTATTCGTGATAGTGGAGCGGTAAAATGCCTTCAGCATGGCCAGGTCTTCTTTTTTAAACGTGCTGGGGCGTTCGCTCACTATAAAATCAACTTGCCCGTTGGGGCTGGTAAAAGCGCCTAAGGGTTTACGGGGGGCCGGGTATTTTGCCGCAATGGCATCGTCCGGCATCATCGTAAAATCGCCGGGTAATAATACTGAAACCGCATCAGTAATTTTGGTTTGTTTCAGTTTGGGTCCCGGTGCTGTAAACCCAGTTAAGAATACCAGTGCCAGAAAAAAGCAAAATGAGAATTTCATAAACAAAAAAAATAGAGCTGTTTTTATTATTACTAGCTTTTAGCAATAATATTGCCATCTTAAGCCAGATATATTTTACAAAAGTAGACAGAAGTTCTTAATTATTGTATTTTACTTCAACCGGGTTGTAGGGCTGCCCGATGGCGGCTAATCAGAGTCAGTTTTAATTATCAACTTAAAAACAAAAAGCTAAAGCTTAGGTTTTACCGGTTTATAGCCACCTGTATCAATAACTTATACTTCACAAAAGTAGCTATTGGGGTGCCGTTTTTTTAAAATGGTAAAAATATTAAACTGCCTTTTGGTTTTATTTCGGGTTTTGTACAAGCAGGACGGTATATAGTTTTTTTATATGTTAAATAGGATTATAAGTAGATACACATAATTATTTAGCCAAAATAAGCCACTTGATTTAGTTTTTTTTAATAATTAGTGGTATTTAATTTTGGAGATTAGTAAGGGAGCAACTACCTTAGTGCCCAGATTAAGGAAGAAACTTTTTCTGTAATAAAGAAGTAGAAAAGGAAATCTAAATTGGTTGGCGATAATATTTTTTTGTATGCGGAGGATTAGTAACAAACAGAGGAAAAAACTTTACAGCTTATCTTCTCTTTTATTTCACCTGTTGGCTTTTATAGTACTGCTGATTTCATTAGGAACAGACTCGAATGAAAATACAACGGTTAAAGATACAAATGCTATTCAGGAGAATACCGCAATAGCGAAAAAAGAATCATCCGTACCTTTCAAAACCTTATTTACCAGCATTAAAAACTAAGGAGTAAGATTTAAAGCTAAATTACTTCAGCAATTTCAATCATTCCTGTTCTTTCACCAGTATCTATTATTCTCGGGACATTTTCTTTTCGTGCTCTCTAGCTGCTCTTCCTAACTTTATCTCTTTATTTCTCACTGGCGTAAAGAAAAAGGCTAAACTGCTTTTTAGTAGCTTTTTTATGGCAGGTTGCACTTTTTTTTATAAGTTTGGCCTCCCTAAAATAGCAGGGTTGCTACATCAGTACGCCCGGCCTTTTATTATATTTTAAATTGACCTCGTTTAATTTATGCTACGAACACATACTTGCGGAGAATTAAGAATAACAGATGTAGGCCAGGTAGTAACCTTAACCGGCTGGGTACAGAAAATCCGCGACAAAGGCGGGATGATGTGGATTGATATCCGCGACCGTTATGGCCTGACCCAACTGAAACTGGAAGAAGGCGTAACCACGCCGGAAGTTTTAGAAGCCGCCCGTAATCTGGGGCGGGAATTTGTTATTCGGGCAAGTGGCACTGTGCTGGAGCGTATATCTAAAAACGATAAAATAGCTACCGGCGATATTGAAATTCAGGTGGCGGAACTTACGGTACTGAATCCGGCTAAACTGCCGCCGTTTTTAATTGAAGACGAAACCGACGGCGGCGATGATTTACGCATGAAATACCGTTACCTGGATTTGCGCCGCAATACCGTAAGAAAAAACCTGGAATTACGGCACCGAATGATGCAGCAAACCCGGGCATATTTAGATGGCCTAAAGTTTATAGAAGTAGAAACTCCGGTTTTAATTAAATCTACGCCCGAAGGCGCGCGCGATTTTGTGGTACCTTCGCGCATGAACCCCGGTGAGTTTTACGCTTTGCCGCAATCGCCGCAAACTTTTAAGCAATTGCTCATGGTATCGGGCTTCGATAAATATTTCCAGATTGTAAAATGTTTCCGCGACGAAGATTTGCGGGCCGACCGGCAACCGGAATTTACCCAAATAGACTGTGAGCTTTCTTTTGTGAGCCAGGAAGATATCTTAAATACCTTCGAAGGTTTGGTGCGCCACCTTTTCAAGACCGTAAAAGGCTTAGATATACCTGAATTGCCCCGCATGACTTACGCTGATGCTCAGAAATATTACGGCAACGATAAGCCTGATACCCGTTTTGAGATGAAGTTTGTGGAACTAAACGACCTGGTAAAAAACAAAGGCTTTAAAGTTTTTGATGAAGCTGAGTTAATAATCGGGATAAATGCCAAAAACAGCGCCAGTTATACCCGCAAGCAGTTAGACGAACTAACCGAATTTGTAAAGCGTCCGCAACTAGGCGCTACCGGATTAATTTATGCCCGGGTAGAAGCCAACGGTGCCGTAAAATCTTCGGTAGATAAGTTTTTTAACCAGGAAGATCTGCAACAATGGGCCCAGGCTTTTGGCGCAGAACCCGGCGACTTATTTTTGATTATTGCCGGCGCTGCCGATAAAACCCGCAAAGCCTTGTCCGAATTACGCCTGGAAATGGGAGAACGCTTGGGCTTACGGGATAAAAACGTCTTTTCGCCGTTGTGGGTCGTTGATTTTCCGTTGCTGGAATGGAACGAAGAAGCCCAGCGCTTTTTTGCCATGCACCATCCGTTTACCTCGCCTAAACAGGAAGATATTAAATTAATTGATTCCGACCCCGGCGCGGTACGGGCCAATGCCTACGACATGGTTATAAATGGGGTAGAAGTAGGTGGCGGATCAATCCGGATTCACGAGCGTCCGCTGCAGGAACGTATGTTCCAACTGCTTGGCTTTACCGAAAAAGAAGCGCAGGCCCAATTTGGCTTTTTATTAAATGCCTTCGAATACGGCGCGCCTCCGCACGGTGGCATTGCCTTTGGTTTCGACCGCTTGTGTTCTTTGTTTGGCGGCGCCGATTCTATCCGCGATTTCATTGCTTTTCCTAAAAACAATTCCGGACGCGATATGATGATCGATTCCCCTTCGGCAATTGCGCAGGAGCAACTCGATGAATTGCAAATCAGGTTAAAATAAATCAGATTAAAGGATAATGTTGAAAAGCCGGCGAAGTAGATTATAGCTACTTCGCCGGCTTTTTTATACCTTCATTTTATTTACAATAATTGCACCGGGCGGTTCAAACTTTCTTCCAGCGAAATAAGTGTTTCGGTCCGCTGAATACCCGCTACCTTTTGTATTTTGTCGGTCAATACATTTTTAAGGTGGGTGGTATCTTTACAAATAAGTTTGGCAAACATACTCCATTCGCCGGTAGTGTAGTTCACATTTACCACTTCCGGAATTTTCTTAAGTTGCTCTAATACTTCCAGGTACATGGAGCTCTTTTTCAGATAAATACCTAAAAAGGCACTGACATCATAGCCCAGGTTGGCGTAATTTAATTTTAGTTGGGTACCGGTAACAATGCCCATCTGTTCCATTTTTTTCATACGTACGTGTACCGTACCGCCGGAAACAAACACTTCTTTTCCTACATCCGCATAGGCCATTTTGGCATCATCCATCAATAATGATAAAATACGGAGATCTGTATTGTCAATTTCTAAATTTTTAAGCATGATTTTGCTGCAATTTTGATTTGATTTAACAAAAGTAATCCTAAATTTAAAATAACATAAATTTTAAGGAAATATTTTACTAAATTTTGAAATTATTGTCTAAGCCTATATCTTTGAATTATAAAAATACCTTGTAGGGTGTTGAAACTGGCAGACAAGCCCTCCTCTCTCGGGGGTGGAGAACTATAGAATAAAACAAATATTTGTCTAACTACTCCGTGAAGGTTCGACTCCTTCCCCTACAGCTTAAAAGCCTCTTAGTTTAACCCTAAGAGGCTTTTTTATTATTTAAGCTTTGTTATTGAGCTTTCGCCGCAAATTATGCTTAATGTTAATTAAAGATTTTTTTAAATCTTACCAGATATCTTCGCGCTGGACAATATAAAGTATAATATCCATTTTTTACTTCATGTTCGTGCCATGAGTGTCTATGTAAACTCTTTGCACGAACATGACTGCTATTTTATCTACTTCCATATAGATTGCAATGAATAAGCGTGGCTTTCTGCCAGAATACCGGTTCCTTTAGCGGTAAGCTCAACCTGGGTAAAATCTTGGTTTGGGAAAAATATATCCGTCATTACTACGGTGCCGTTATTGGCAAACACTTCTACCGATGCCACATCTAAAAACAGTTGCAATTTAAGTTTACCATTTTCCAACAACAGCGGAGCCGTGTGTTTCGCCGCAAAGTTTTTATCGAAGTTGGTCTGGCCGGACTTGGAGCGATCAATATAGAGTTGCTTTTCCGGAACAGAATAGCCAATAGTAATCTGCTCTCCTTTCTGATTGGAAAAGTTTACCTCTACTTTTTCGCTTTTATCCATATCGAAATTTAAATCTAATTCTAATAAAGAGGTTTTTAAATCCAGTGTTTTGCTAAGATCTAAGTTACCGGTAATTGGCTGCGATTTAATAACTTGGGAGCCGGTCCGGAGTTTTTGGAGTTCTTTTACCGGCGTATTAGCCAAGCGGGTACCGGCAGGCGTATTTTGCAGGATCAGCGCCCTGGGAATGGTCATGGCACTGCGCCAGTTGGCGGTAGGCACGGTCGGGCCATAAAGCCAGTTACTCATCCAGCCTATGAATAGGCGGCGCCCATCCGTAGTGGGTACACCCGACCAGGTTACGCCGGCATAGTTATCGGTACCATAGTCCAGCCAAAGCGTTGTTTCCGGAGCATTTTCGTTTTCAAATGTCTTACCATTAAAATCGCCGATAAAATATTGGGTGGCGGAACCGCCGTTGGGCCCACCCGGGTTAATACTTACTAATAACACCCATTTCTGCTTGCCGGCCACCGTTAAAGGAAAAAGGTCCGGACATTCCCAGACGCCGCCGTGTGCGCCTACGTTTCCTTCCCCAAATTGGCTTTCAAACTGCCAGTTCTTCAGATCCGGAGAAGAATAAAAATGAACCCGGTCTTGCACCGCTAAAGTCATAATCCAGCGTTTGGCGGGCGCATACCACGATATTTTAGGATCGCGAAAATCTTTAATGCCCGGATTAGCCAGCACCGGATTATGGGCATACTTCTGCCAGGTCCGGCCTTTATCGTTACTGTAGGCCAGGCTTTGTACCTGTAATTCGTTTTTAGGATTATGATGCGTAAAAAAGGCCACTAAAGCTTTTTCGGAGCCGGTCTGGAAACCAGCGGGATTATTCTCATCAACCACGGCGCTGCCCGAAAAAATATAGCCTAAGCTATCGGGGTATAAAGCAACGGGCAGGTTTTCCCAATGTATTAAATCTTTACTTAACGCGTGCCCCCAGTGCATCGGTCCCCAAACGGTGCTATCCGGATAATACTGATAAAACAAATGATATTCTCCCTGGTAATAAACCATACCATTGGGATCGTTCATCCAGTTAGCCGGGGGCGAAAAATGAAATTGCGGCCGGTGCGCTTCCTGATACAAAGCGGTGTTTTTAACAGCTGCTATTTTGTTGGATGATGTCTTTTTTTTCTGGCAACTCCCCATTACCAGTAAAACTGCAATGCTAAATAAACAAGTAATTTGGTTAAATCTCATATATAAAGTTTCAAGCTGTTTTAGTGGTAATTTACTGCACACTTCAGCTAGCCATCATGTATTATATCAAACGCAGGTATTTATATTCATTATTAAGGAAAGCGTGTTCTGGTCCACGCCCGGATCGTTTTATCACGTTGTGCCGGTCATTGGATACCGCTGGCAAAAGTACTAATGAATACCTATTGAATAAAAAAACTAATAACTTTAGTGGCGGCTTCTTACTAAATAAAAAGCCGCTACTAAGCATTCAGGAGATAATAAAGTTTAATTTAGATGGTAGGATACCCGCCGGTTACCTGCACGGTAGAAGCGGTCATATAGCTGGAATCCTGGGAAGCCAGTAACACGTAAATAGGCGCCAGTTCGGCTGGTTGTCCGGCCCGCTTTAACGGCACATCTTGCCCAAATGATTTTACATGCTCCGACGACAAGGTGCTGGGAATCAATGGGGTCCAAATCGGACCGGGAGCTACGCAGTTAACCCGAATACCTTTTTCGGCCCAAAGCTGGGCCATGCTGGCCGTAAAATTTTGAATAGCGGCTTTGGTGGCCGAATAAGCTACTAATTTGGGAGGCGCCTTATAGGCATTTACCGAAGTAGTGTTTACAATGGTGCTGCCGGGTTTCAGGTATTGCTCGGCGGCCTTACACAGGTAAAACATGGGGTAAATATTAGTTTTGAAAGTCCGGTCCCATTCTTCGGTAGAAACTTCCTGCAACGATTCGCGCTCCATCTGGAAAGCAGCATTGTTGATTAATATATCTAAGCCGCCTAATTCCGCTACGGCCGTTTCGATTAGTTGCTTACAATGCGCTTCATCGCTGATATCGCCAGGCACTAAAACAGCTTTCTGACCGGCTTCTTCTACGTATTTAGCAGTTTCTTTAGCATCCGCCTCTTCGTTTAAATAAGATATCAGTACATCAGCACCTTCGCGGGCAAAAGCAATGGCCACCGCCCGGCCAATACCGGAGTCGCCGCCCGTAATTAAAGCTTTACGACCAGCAAGTTTACCCGAACCGCGATAAGTTTCTTCGCCGTGATCGGGCTTGAGTTGCATTTCTGTTTCCGTGCCCGGTATTGATTGTTGCTGTTCGGGCTGGGGCGGCTTTGGATATTGTTCTAATGGGTTTTCCATAGTTGATTGATTTTCTGGAGACTCGTTCATAGTTTATATTGTGAATATTTAATATTAATTGCTTGTAGGTAAAGCAGTTATAAATTACACGCGTTAATAGTATTAAAGTTACGTCTATGTAAATATTCAGAAATTATTTATGCTTAAACGACTAAATAAGCTCGGTAAAAAAAGAAATGCTTTCAAGACTGTTCCAAGACGGAAAGAAGGAAGAATAAGCAAGAAAGTATGGTGAACCCCAGTGTTAGGACAGCTAAATGCAATAACGAAAGTATTAGTTATAGCTATTTTCGGAGTAATCTTATGGTATTGTTTTCAATTCCCTAGCCTGATCATACACCTTTTGCGGAGTTTGGTAATCGAGGGTCTGATGCATTCTTTCCTGATTATAAAAGCGGAAGTAACTGCTCATTCCCTTTTCTAGCTGCCAGC
>Ga0210040_10001705_pt1 | contig 32613 bp, 32 predicted proteins | sample CryGeyCG12114_NA_FD_185462 | JGI IMG/M metagenome (GOLD analysis project Ga0210040, IMG submission 185462) | Groundwater microbial communities from aquifer - Crystal Geyser CG19_WC_8/21/14_NA (SPAdes) (version 2) | ecosystem: Environmental > Aquatic > Deep subsurface > Groundwater | place: USA...
TATATACTTCGCCTTCTGAAGGCCGAATCAGATCCAGGATCATCCGGAACAAAGTAGTTTTACCAGCGCCATTATTCCCCACCAAGCCCACGGTTTCATTAACCGCAATGGCCAACTCCGGAATGTTCACGACGGTAACGCCATTGTAAGTTTTTTGGATGTTTCTAACTTCTAACATGATCCCTGTTAATTAGTGTTGCTGGTATAAAGGTATTCTCTTATTTATTGCAGTTATCTGTAATCTATTTCCTCATCTTGTTTACTGCTCCCTGTAAACTGTTTTAAGCCTGCCGGAAACCTGCCGCTATTTTGTACTTGTGTACCAGAAACCGGTTGGCCGTAAACTGCAATAACTGCCGGTGGCAAACAAAACCGCTTAAACCTACTAAACCAATAGCAAAAATACCCCAGTAGGGTTTGCCCATAAATCCAAACGGCGCATAAATTAAAATCGGCAGCAAAATTAAAGGGAGCATCATTACAAATTTAGAAGCGCCCACGCCTTGCCAGTTAAAAGCCGAGCTTTTGCTTAAATCAATGCGGTTCTTATTTAAAACCGAAAAGTAAAACACTACAAATACATTAATGCCAATGTTGAACAGAAATGCAGCCAGGTTAATAAATATTATTTTAGCTCCGAAAAACCCATACGGCAAGGTTACTAAAAAAGAGAGCAGCATAATGGGCACAAAAAACCAGAACTTGGCCTGGTAAAACTGGTACGGCGATATTCGTTTGGTAAGCAGTGCATCGAAATGGCCGCTTTGCCAGCTCGGTATAAACTGGCCGTAGTTAAACATAAACATGCCTGTCATCATAATACCCACAAAAAGGTACATCACAAAGCCGTCCTGGTAAGCTTTATTCGGATAAAAAATAAAGCCGTACAACAAGAAAAATACCGACATAATAACCACTGACTTCGAGCGCTTGTGCCGCCAGATAAGCTTCAATTCTAACCCAATGAGTTTTCCCATTTCGCCAAAGCGATTTAAAAAGGCAATATCGCCGCCTTGTACGGTGGTATTTCGGCGCACGGCTATTTCCTCCGGGTAAGTATGGGCGCGTAAGAATTTATAATTTACGAAATAAACTAAAGTAGTCCAGATAACCGGGAAAATAACGGTCCAGGGGTGTTGCAGCAAATACCCAAAAGCTATTGCTGCTGCTTGCCGCAAAGATAAAATGCCCAGGTAATCCAGCGCGATTAGGGAGATAATAAGCAGCGCAAAAATAAGGGTGAGGCGAGGATTGCTGCTCAGTTGGCGCTTAAAATACAGGCACAGGAAATTATTAGCGAAAGTAAGGGCCATAATAGCGGCCAGCCAAATAAGCGCTATGCCTAACCCGTACGCCGGTACCAAAACTTTTACCATAAATGGCACCACTAGGAGAAGTAGCCAAAAATTAAACAAGCTGGGCACCGATTTAAACAAAACGTAATGAATAAGCTGCGCTTTTTTTATCGGCAGGTGCAGATACGGCTGAATAGCCAAGACTGGTAGCTCTTGCAGCATAAACCGCATAAATAAATCCAGCAGAAAATAAAAAAGCAGCAACCCATTAAAGGCTTGCACCGGGCTAGTGTCGGGGAACGCTTCTCTTAAAATAGCATCGATAAAAAACCCGATGAACAGGAAGGACAACAGAAAATAGACAATGAAAAACCCGAGAATAATATTAACGGCAATGCTTTTCTGAAAAGCGGCCGACCGGCGGGATTCTTTCCATTGGTGGGCAAGTAAAGTAGCAAACATGTTTTTACTATAATGTTCTATAACTTATTAAATATGTACAAAAGTATTTACCAGTACAAGAATTTACGATAATTTCATATTTTTAAAAATGATATAACTACTACTGGTATTGGTAAAGAAAGCAACGCTTACAGATAAAAACCTCATGCAACCAATCGGCAACCAAATGGGTCTTTGTTTTAAGTAATCGTAACTTTTATAAAACTATAAATATGCGCCATATAAAATATTTATTTTTATTTCTTTTTGTCGCCGGCTCTTTATTTGGTTGTCAGAAAGAAGAAATGCCCCTGGAAGAAAGTACTTCGTTGGTTGGCAGTTGGCAATGGGTAAGCAGCAGCGGTGGTTTTACGGGTCAGGATGTGCAAACGCCGGCATCTACTAAAACCACCAAGGTTATTCAATTTACGTCTACTAATCAGTTTATCAGCTATCAGAACGGCGTTAAAGATCAGGAAATCACTTATACTTTACAAAAAGGTAAAAGTATTTATGATGCTTCCGGACAAAGTGACCTGATTGATTTTGCTACTGCTCGCTCCCGCTATTCTTACCGCCTGGGAAATAATCAGCTTTACTTGTTCGACGAAGTTACCGACGGTTATACTCACTTGTATGTCCGCTTAAAATAAGTAGAAACCAGCACCTGAAAAACTGTTTTTTTACCTATTTCCAATTTTTTTCTCTTTAAAGGCGGGCTTCCGGTGAAGCCCGCCTTTCTTGTTTAAGAAGAAATAAGGAATTTTATTACTGTGAAAAAAAATATAAGGAACTGCCTAACCTTTTTAGAAAACGAGAGTAAACACGCCTTCCAACTATCTAACTTCCAACTTATTAACTATTAGCCGAATGCTATGAAAAATTTTTTTGATTACGATGCAAACAGCCCCCAGGAGCGGCAAGAGCGGTTTGAACAGTATCCGGAGTTATCGAAATTCTATATTGCGCTTAGTGAAGAACTAGCCCAGGAAGAGTACGAAAACTTTGTAGAAGCCGAAAAACAATCTTATTTTTCTTTTTCCCCAAACAAACCAAAGCCCCAAGCACAATGGATTCGATAGACGAAGATCAACGATCTAAATAAAAAAGGGTGAGCAACAACATGTTTACCCTTTTTTATGCCTTATTCTATTCGCCTGATTTAATCTTCCCGCACAAACGGGTGCCGGTACTGCCGGGCAGCCTCCTCTTCAATTATTTCAAACAGATTCAGCATGTGGGTACCACTACCGGTATTCGTGCCCTTTATATATTGTCCGTTAGGAGCTAAGTAAATAGCGTAATTGTGCCGGCCAAACGGATATAAATTATTACTGCGCAACTCTTTTCCCTTCGTTAAATCAATCTGCTGGTTATCCTGGGTGGTAACAATAAATAAATTTTTATCTGCCATGTTGCTGTTCCTTTCGCACAAAGGTAAAATTAAAGGTAAGTTTTAATACTACTTAACTAACACTTTACCCAAAAAAGGTTATTCTTGCAGCTATAACTCACCTAGTAAAAAAATTATCTGAAGAGCTAATTTCATTTACTATAAACTTGTAAGAATAATTTAAAATATTGAGACTGTTTAAGATTTTCAAACAAATTGAGGATTCCCCCTTTGAAGGGGAAGGGGGATGTTAATTGATGAAAATCATTTTCCTTTACAACGATTTACACCCCTATAATCCCCTTAAGGGGATACTTTACTTAGCCTTTTGTAAAATACTAAACAGCTTTATTATCAAACCATCTATTGCAAACAAATAACTTATGAAAACCTGGTTAACCTTAAGCGTGCTTCTTATTCTTTCTTTAACCGGCCTGGCGCAATCTAAAATAAAAGTAGCTTGTGTGGGCAACAGCATTACGGAAAGCGCGGGCATTGAAGCCGGTAAAAAGTACCCGGAGCAACTGCAAACCTTTTTGGGCAACACCTACGAAGTCCGGAATTATGGTATTGGCGGGCGCACCTTGCTAAAAAAAGGCGATTACCCATACTGGAACGAAGCTAAATATACCGATGTACTTAGCTGGCAACCCGATATTGTGGTTATTAAACTCGGCACCAACGATTCGAAGCCGCAAAACTGGCAGCACAAAGCCGACTTCAAGAAAGATTATGTGGCGCTGATCAAATCTTTTAAAAAACTACCCAACCGCCCCAAAGTGTACATCTGCAAACCTATGCCGGCTTACTACACTAATTTTAATATTAGCCCGGAAGTAATTCAAAATGAAATGCTGCCGCTGATTGATGCCATCGCCAAAAAAGCAAAAGTGCCGGTTATTGATTTGTATACCCCAATGGTGGGCAAAGATTCGCTGGCTCCCGATGGCATTCATCCGACTGCTGACGGCACGGCTATTTTAGCGCAGGAAGTATATAAGGCTATTAAGTAGTTGTTCGTTGTTCGACTAATAAAATAAAGGTAATGAACAGATTATTGTAAACGACAGTACGCTAAACTACTTTTGTCGAAGTACTTAAATAGGTTTAATTATCAAAGTAATAGCTACAATTATCTTCTTAAAAGATCAGCACAATGGTGCCCAGAATAATGAGGCCGGCGCCCAAAGCTAGCTTTAAAGTAAGCGGTTCGCCTAAAAAAATTACCGACAAGATAATAGCAATGGCCACACTGGCTTTATCGACGGGCGCCACCTGCGATACTTTACCTATTTGCAAGGCTTTGAAGTAAAATATCCAGGACAAACCGGTAGCACAACCCGACAAAAGCAGAAACACCCAATTGGTTGGGGAAAGATTACCCAAGCCGGAGGTACTGCCTCTGTAAAAAGCAATAGACCAGGCCAAAACCAAAATAACCACTGTCCGGATGGCGGTGGCTAAGTCGGAGTCGACGCCCTTGATGCCAATCTTAGCGAAAATAGCCGTTAGCGCCGCAAAAAAGGCCGATAATAAAGCGTAGAGCCACCACATTTTTTAGGTATATAAAGCTTTTAAATTAATACGAATAAAGTATGCGTTTACTGATTTTATAATTCCTACGCAGTTGCGGCGAACAACGCTGGGTTAGCTTACATAAAAGAAATTTATGTGCTTCTACCCGCCTGCAGATCTACATAAAGTATTATTTAATGTATACGAAGCAGGTTAAAAATATAGTTGGTAAAAATTAGCTTTAAGCCGTAAAACAGAATAGTATAATCTGGCTTAACTTATTTAGAAATTTCGTCATTTTTTTGGTGCTAAACGTATCCGTTTAATTAGTTAAGAAAAAACCCGTCGTAACTGGTATTAATACTGGCTACTATCGTTTACAAAAACATGAAAGATTTTAAGAAATATTACCTGATTCCGGCAGAACCCGAAGAAGTTTATGCGGCTTTAACCAACCCGGCTACCATTCAGCTTTGGTCGGGCGAACCAGCCGCTATGTCTACGGAGCCGGGTTCGGAATTTGAGTTGTTCGAGGGCGATATTTCGGGTAAAAACCTGGAGTTTGAAGCAGGCCAGAAAATAGCGCAACAATGGTACTTTGGCGAACAGGAAGAACCATCTATTGTGACAATAAAACTTCATCCGCACAAAAAAGGAACATCAGCCGAATTAAAACATACCAACATACCCGACGAAGCTTTCGAAGATATAACGGAAGGTTGGGACGACTTCTATTTTGGTGCGATCATCTCGTTTTACGAGGAGTAACTAAGCCATTCTTTCCAAAAAAAAATAGCAGCTTTATTTTTTTGATCGGGTTCCTATTAATCATTAACAAGACTTTATAAACTTGTCGGAACCGGAATTAACTTTTAATCCAGTATTACTTTCATTCAGATAAAATTTAGTTTTAAATTCGCTACTATGATTAAAATTCTTACCAAAACAATATTTTTCTATTCTCTCCTATTCGTCAGCCATCTTTCACGGGCGCAATCTTCTGCGGCTTTAAGCCAGGTGAGTGTAAAAGGAAATAAATTTGTAACGGCCAATGGCAAAGAAATTGTTTTCCAGGGCTTGGACGCGAGCGACCCCGATAAGCTGGCGCGCGAGGGACATTGGAATAAAGAATATTTCCAAGCAATAAAAAGCTGGGGCGCTAATATGGTCCGGTTCCCGGTGCATCCCGCCGCGTGGCGCCGGCAAGGCAAAGAAAATTATATAAAGCTGCTGGATCAGGGCGTGCAACTAGCCACGGAGCAAGGTTTGTACGTTATTATTGATTGGCACAGCATTGGTAATCTGCGTACCGAAATGTACCAGAACGACATGTACGAAACCACGAAAAAAGAAACGCTGGAGTTTTGGCGCACCATGGCCAGCCATTATAAAGAAAATACTACGGTTGCCTGTTTCGAATTATTTAACGAGCCTACCGTGATGAACGGGCAACTGGGCACCTGCACCTGGCCCCAATGGAAAGAACTAAACGAAGAAATGATTACGATTATTCGCGCCAACGGCTCGAAAGCAGTGCCGCTGGTAGCTGGTTTTAACTGGGCTTACGACCTTACTCCGGTAGAAAAAGACCCGATTAATGCGCCCGGCATTGCCTACGTTAGTCACCCGTACCCCATGAAACGCGAGAAACCCTGGGAAGCAAAATGGACCGCCGATTGGGGATTTGTCGCCAAAAAATACCCGGTCATTTTAACGGAAATTGGTTTTTGTGGTCCGGATGAAAGAGGCGCCCACGTACCCGTGATCAGTGACGAATCGTACGGCGATGCCATTACCAAATACGCCGCGGAAAACGGTATTTCCTACACTGTTTGGGTGTTCGATCCGCAGTGGGCACCTATGCTCATCAGCGATTGGAAATTTACGCCTACCCGCCAGGGCCGTTATTTTAAAAGTGCCTTACAGAAAGCGCAAAAGTAAATTTCCTGATTTTCTATCTAATACAAAATCTGCTCTTTTGGTGATTACAGGAGTTACTGTTTACTATAATTATTACTATTTCAAACCATTGATTCTACACGTAAAATCCAGATTTCGGCTTACATCCAGCGTTAAGTTGAAATCTGGAAATAATTATATATCGCTAACTTAAACTCTAAGTGGTTGGTCGTTTGGTTTTGCCGGAATAAAATTATCTTTCCCGCTAAAAGCAAGTAGTAAGAATTATAGTATCCTGCCCGTTATATTATTCAACCCGAAAATCAATTTTACCTTTTATGTTTAAAAAAATATTTATTCCGGTGCTCTTATTCGCGGCACTAACGGCACAAGCCCAAACCAAAAAAACCGTACCCGCCAAAAAACCTACGGTTTCCAAAGCAGCAGCTGCAACTCCGGCAAAACCGCTGCAGAATGCAGCTGATAGTTTAAGTTATGCGATGGGAATTTCGGTGGGCGGCTATTTAAAATCGCTGGGGGTTAAGAACATCAACTACGTACTATTAAATAAAGCCATTGATCAAACTTTGAAGGAATCGAAAACCTACCTGAACCTGAACGAGGCTAACTCCATCATGGAACGGTCGGCGCGGGCCGGAGCAACCAAAGTAATAACCGCCGAAAAAGAAAAAGGCCGGCAGTTTCTGCTCCAAAATAAAAAGAAACCTGGCGTGGCAGAAACCCCCAGTGGTTTGCAGTACGAAGTGTTAAAAGCAGGCACCGGTCCTAAGCCAACCGCCCAGGACAGTGTGGTGGTGCATTATGCCGGCAAGTTACTTAGCGGCAAAGAATTCGACTCGTCTTACGCCCGAGACGAACCCATCACGCTCACGGTTACCGGCGTTATTCCGGGCTGGACCGAAGCTTTACAATTAATGCCTCAAGGAAGTAAATGGCGCTTGTTTATTCCGTCGGCGCTAGCCTACGGCGACCGGGGCGCTGGCGCCGATATTCCCGGCGGCGCTACGCTGGTATTTGATGTGGAGCTACTAGAAATCCCGAGCCAAAAATAAAGTAAATCAAATTGGCTGTTGTTTAGATTTTGCCTTCTAGTTATCTCTTTGTAATCCTTTTGAATTTAAATCAATTTATAAAATAAAATTCTTTTGATCCTGATCTCTTAATGGACTTAACCGACACCCAAGAACCCGTTGCGCCCGTTGCTACTGGTCATCCCAAGCAACTATACATGTTGTTTTTTGCCGAGATGTGGGAGCGATTTTCGTTTTACGGCATGAAAGCCTTGTTGCTGGCTTACATGGTAACGGAACTTAAATTTGATGAACCAAAGGGCTACGCCATTTTGGGTTCGTACGCGGCCCTGGTGTATACCATGCCCATGTTTGGCGGCGTCATGGCCGATCGCTTTTTAGGTTTCCGGAAAGCGGTTCTATACGGCGGCATTCTCATGACCATTGGGCATTTGGTGCTAGCGTTGCCCCAGGATTGGAGCTTTTTTTACGGCATGGCTTTTATTATTTGTGGCAACGGTTTCTTCAAACCCAATATTTCTAGTTTGGTAGGTACTTTGTACGCCGATAATGACCCGCGGAAAGACAGTGCTTTTTCTATTTTTTACATGGGCATTAACATTGGGGCCGCTTTGGGTGGTTTGCTTTGCGGGTACGTGGGCCAGCAAATAGACTGGCATTATGGGTTTGGGTTGGCCGGTATTTTTATGGCGGCGGGCTTAATTGTGTTTTACCTGGGTAAAAATTCTTTGCAGCACCGGGGCCTGCCACCGCACCCCGAGGTATTAAAAAAACCATTGTTCGCCGGTTTAAGCACCGAAATTGTTATTTACGTAGCCACCTTGCTGGTAATACCCGTGATCGTACTGCTCTTTAATCAGTACGAAGTTATGGATTACATTATGTTTGGCTTAGGTGCGCTTTCCATTGGTTATATTTTATTTATTTCGTTTCAGATGGAGCGCGACGCCCGCCACAAGCTATTCGCGGCGCTCACGCTTATTATATTCTCCACCTTATTCTGGGCCTTTTACGAGCAAAATGCCGGTTCCCTCAACCTGTTTGCTATGCGCAATGTTGATATGCGGGTGGGCGGCGTTGATTTACCCCCGCTTTCCGTGAATAACTTTTTGCCGCCGGCCTGGGTAATTGGATTAAGCTTCTTTTTTGCTTGGCTTTGGCCCGCGCTTAATCGTAAAGGCCGGGAGCCTTCTACGCCCATGAAGTTTGGCCTATCGTTTATTTTGTTAGGTATTGGCTTTTGTGTTTTTTACCTGGGTTGCCAGCTAAGCGTCGGTACCGGCTTAATTTCTTTAGTACCGTTTGTGGCGGGTTACTTTTTTATTATTTGCGGCGAGTTGTGTCTTTCGCCTATTGGCTTATCCATGATTACCAAGCTCTCGCCGCCCAAAATTGTAGCTATGATGATGGGAATCTGGTTTTTCGCTTCGGCTATAGGCGAGTTTCTGGCGGGTAAAATTGGCTCGCTCATGAGCGTACCGGAAAATGTAGTGAATAACCCGGTGCTGTCGCTGCCTTATTACGCCGATATTCTAAGCAAAATAGGTATTGGGTCCATTGGCATTGGCATTTTGCTGATTTGTCTGGTGCCGCTCATCCGGAAGTGGATGCGTGATGTACGGTAGGATAGAACGGCTTAGCTTTAAGAATAGCTGTATAGAGCGCCATTAACCGGAACGACTTTGTTTAACTGGTAGTTGTGGTGCATTAAGATAAAAAATGAAAAGCCCAGGAGAAATATATGTTTTGTTTATACTTGATTCTATAACGGGTCAAGAAATTATTGATTGGGCAACGGAATACTATAGCGCTAATAATCAATATATATTAAAAGAATCAATATTTGAAATTGCTTCCCTAAGTAAAAGAGATGAAGAAGAAATTGATGAAGCAGGTAAACTCCTCAAGCAGTTAATTGAAAAACACTTTCCAGACTTTGAAGAGCAAAAGGAGTTAATGGCTATCGAAATTTTAAATGTTAAATGCCAGCAACTATTAGAAGGAAATTTAAAACCTTATGAAGTATGTCGGTTAATTGCACCAATTGAGCAAGAATTCAATTTCCCTAAGTGGCTCGGTAATTTATATAATGTTTGCGATTGGTGCGAGCCTAATACAGTACCTAATGATTTTTTAATTAGTGAGGTAAAAGCTAGGCAACTAGCCCTAAATACAATATTGGAAAAAGAAAAATAACATACTACAACAATAGCTAAAAACCACTACGCGCTTTTTAGCCTTGGAACATTATATGGTCTTAGTATGATAAAAATAAATATCAGTACTTTAATTCTAATCTTGATTTTAACAACAAGTTGTGATGTGGCCAAGACTTTATCTATTGAAAATAGTACAGAAACGGATATCACCCTCAGAATTTTTCAAAAGCCCCGAAATGAATACTTGGGCAATGAATTCTTTAGCAATAAATCAGATACAATTGAGCATCTATTAACATCAAAAGGCAATAATTCTCAGATAAAATATCTATATGGTTGGGGCATATGGAGTAAGAATGACTTGAAAGAGATGCATCAATCTATAAATGAAATACAAATAATATCTAATTCTGACACAATCCGACTGAAATCAAAAGAAGAATTAGCCTCTATACTCCCTAGTAAAAGGCTTGGGTTATGGAATAATTATTTGAAAATTAAAATAAAATAACTACCTATAACCGTGTATATGCAAAATCATTACTTCGCTGCGATCTTTATATATGACTAGATGTTATGCGAAATAAATTGAAGAAAGCAGTTTAAGATTGAAATTTACTAAAACCAATAAATGTAAGAATATGGGAGAGATTATAAAATTACTTGGAAGTTTGATTGAAGGTATTGCTATGTTATTTAATAGAGAGCATTCAAGCAAAACTTACAAAGCCCGGACAAAGGATAATCAGAAATAAAATAAATGGGACTTTTAATTTCTGCGGCTTGACTACATTAAAATTAAATTTAGTATGAAGCGCACCTTATTCCTTATTTCCTTTTCTCTTATTACTTTTATTTTCAGTCTTTATAATGCTCCATCGGCCTGCGGTCAAGTAGTTACTTCTAAACAAGTAGATGAACTGGCCGAAAGAACCCTGAAAACCTTTGCTGTGCCAGGAATGGCCGTGGCGATTATAAAAGATGGCAAAGTTATTCACGCCAAAGGGTACGGCGTACGCTCTTTAAAAACAAAAGAAAAAGTTGATGCTAATACTTTATTTGGTATTGCCTCTAACACCAAAGCCTTTACCGCCGCTTCGCTGGGCTTATTAGTGGACGAAGGCAAATTAAACTGGGACGATAAAGTAGTGAAGTATATTCCGGAATTCCGGCTGTACAACGATTACGTTACCCAAGAGTTTACCATTCGGGATTTAATTACGCACCGCAGCGGCTTAGGCTTAGGTGCCGGCGACCTGATGTTTTTTCCAAATCCGAGTAATTTCAAGATCGAGGAAGTTATTTACAACCTGCGTTATCTAAAACCCGTTTCCGCCTTTCGTACCAAATACGATTACGACAACCTGCTCTACATGGTAGCCGGAGAAGTAGTACACCGCCTTACGGGTAAACCCTGGGGTGCTTTTGTGGAGGAACGAATTATGCAGCCCCTGCAAATGACTAAGAGCGCCGCTTCCTGGTCTAGGTTAAAAGACACCACCAACGTTATTGCCGCGCATGCGCCGGTGGCCGGCAAGGTGCAAATTATTAAACGCCATCAGGAAACCTTTGGCAGTTCGGCCGGTGGTATTTATTCCAGCATTGCCGATATGAGCAAGTGGGTAATGATGCAACTCAACCACGGTAAATACGGCGAAGGTCAGGAAAAACAATTGTTTAGCGAAGCCGTGCACGAAGAAATGTGGACGCCCCAAACCATTATACCCGTCACTACCACGCCGCCTTATAATTCGCATTTTGGTGCGTACGGCCTGGGTTGGTTTTTAACCGATGTAAAAGGCTACAAACAAGCCATGCACACTGGCGGTTTAGAAGGCATGGTCACGCAGGTAACCTTAATTCCGGAGCTGCAATTAGGCATCATTGTATTTACCAATCAACAAGCCGGAGCAGCTTTTAATGCGGTTACTTCCACCATTAAAGATAGTTATCTGGGCATTCCCCCTACTGATCGGGTAAAACAAATAAATGATATTGTAAAAGCTAGTGAAGCTGAAGCGGCTAAAATATCAGCGGACATCTGGGCGGCTATTGCGGCGCAGGAAAAAAAGACTAAACATAAAGTAGATTTAAAACCTTACACCGGCACGTACCACGATAATTGGTTTGGGGATGTCATCATCAGCCTGAAATATGGCAAGTTGTGGTTCGATGCCAAGCGCTCTCCCCGGTTAACCGGAGAGGTATTCCCGTATCAGGAACAAACTTTTATTCTAAAGTGGCAGGACCGTAGTTTCGATGCGGATGCTTTCGTGACGTTTGTTCCTGATGAAAAAGGCCAGCCAGTGGGTATCAAAATGAAGCCTATTTCTCCTTTAACTGATTTTAGTTACGATTTTCAGGATTTAGATTTCCAGAAAGTTAAATAGCCAATTTGAGATTGAGATTGAGATTGAGATTTTTGTTTTTCTTTTGAAAGATTACTTCCTTTAAGCTGTCTTTCTTTTGAAAGATTTCATCTTTCAATTTACAGGTGCTATCTGGCTCATGCTGCCTAAGTTGGCTCCTGGCCGCATGGCCCCGTTTGGTCACTCGGTCGGGCTACGCTTCCTTTCCTCGCGAAAAGCTCGGAATGCTGCGCACCGGAATCTTAGCAGGCCCTCGCTGTCCAAACTGATGAAGTTTCCACAGATTTGCGGCTGTTGCTCTAGTATCTGTAGGTTTGTAAGTTATTATATAAACAATCTTTAATACTAGGAATCATTAGTCGAACAACTACTTATATACCTAGCTTACCTGGTTAAAAGCTGTCAAGTATTTATCAATGTAGATTTGCTTGGATCTGGTTTTGTATTGCATTACAAACCGCGGATGCTCCAGGGCTACTATCTTCTGAAAAAATTTTTGTTCATTATTGAGGGTGCGCAGAAACTTTTCGTTTTTACCGGTGCCAAAGCAAAAACAGACATCGGTTTTAATGCCAATTTCTATTTGCTGCCGGATGCTTTGTATGATAAATTCATAAACAGCCTGGGTTAATTCCCGGCTGTCGTAATAATTGTAATTAACCTCTTTGCCGTTTTTTCCGGTGGCCGTAAAACCTAACGGACAAACGGAATTAATATAAAAATTCTGGTAAAAAGCTTCTGGTCCGCCGTAGGCCTTGATTACTTCGTACACAAAAACCGACGAAGGTTCGTGGGTTTCCTTGCCCGGATAACTTAGTTCGCATTCTTTTTTCAGGCGTTTCGGATCGGTGAAAGGCACGCCCGTGACGCCGCCACCAAACCGCCCCGGGTTAATGCCCAGGATCATATGCCGGGGATTTTGATCGTGGTAATATTTGTGGTAAAAGGCCGAAGAAACCGGAATAATGGTTTCATCTTCCCGGAACGGATTCAAAATACTAACGCCAGCGGGTAAATTCCCGGTAAAACGAAGGTTCTTATTAAACTGAATAACGCGATCGGCAAATGTTGGCATCTGATTTTCTATTAACCTATATTATATTGCTTTACTGATTGTAACGGTAAACTTCTTGTAACAGGTTTTTTCAGAGCATTTATAGCCTCGATAAGTCATAGATGAATAAATGTTTATCTTAATAAAATAACTAATCTGGTTTTATAGCGCCGATGTTATACTTGCACCTTCTTCCATTTGCCTCTCCGGAATAAGATAATACTGGCCAGCGAAATGGCTGTTTCGGCTACCGGAATAGAAATAAATACGCCGTGAGGACCCATTTGCAGGTACTTTGCTAAATAATAAGCCAACGGAATCTGAAACAGCCAAAAGCCGCAAAAATTCACCCAAGTAGGTGTCCAGGTATCGCCGGCTCCGTTAAAGGCATTTATCAACACCATACCGATACCGTAAAATATATAACCCAGGCTCATAATCCGGATAGCCTGGACGGCTACTGCCTGTATTTGCAAATCGTTCGTGAAAAAGGAAACAAATGTTTTGGCCCCTGCCAGACTCAAAATGGTTATAATAGCCATGTACACCACATTATATTTGGCGGTTTGTATAACGGCTTGCTCGGCTCGTTCCAGTTGCTGCGCGCCTAAATTTTGCCCGACCAGCGTAGAGGCCGCATTGCTTAAACCCCAGGCGGGCAGCATAAAGAACATGAGCAAGCGCAAGCCAGTCTGGTAACCCGCCGAACCATGGTCGCCACCCGTAGTAGCAACCAATTGGGCCAGAAAAATCCAGCTACACGAAGCAATAATAAACTGCAACACCGCTGGAGCCGCTACTTTTACCAAGGCTTGTATTTGGCGCCAATCCGGAATAAAATAAGCTAATTTCACCTTTAAGGTATTTTCGCCGTTGGCCAAGTGATATATTTGGTAAAGCACCCCCAAACCCCGCCCCAGCGTAGTAGCTATAGCGGCCCCCGTGAGGCCAAAAGCTGGTACGGGACCGAAACCATTAATAAAAACAGGGCACAAAATTATATTGGCGGCATTGGCGAGCCACAAACTTTTCATGGCGATGGCCGCATTGCCAGCTCCCCGGAAAATACCGTTAATTAAAAACAGTAACATAATAAAAATACTGCTGCCCATCATGAGCTGCATAAACGGCGTACCCTGCCGGGCCGCCTCGGGTGAGGCACCCAGCCATACTAACAATTGCGAGGCAAAAGTCAGCCCTAAAATACTAATAACTATGTTTAGGGCCACCGCAATTACAATAGCCTGCATACCGGCTTTAGCGGCGGCGGCCGGTTCTTTTTCCCCGATGCGGCGGGCAACCACCGCCGTAGCTGCCATACTTATACCAATGGCCAGCGAGTAAATAATGTTTAGTACCGATTCGGTTAAACTTACGGTTTGGATAGCGTAACTACTGTTGGGCAGGTGCCCCACAAAATAAAGATCCACCAGCGCAAACACCGATTCCAGTATCATTTCCAGCATCATTGGGATAGCCAACAAAATAACCGACCGCCGGATACTGCCAATAGTATAGTCTATTTCCCCGCCTTGCAAGGATTGTTTTATTACCGAATAAAAAGCAGAAAGCCTTCCCTGAGATGTTCCAGTTGGCGACATGATTAAAAATAAAATAGATATGAACTTGGCAGCGGATTAGAACGCTACCTTACCGGTAAAAAAGAAAGGAGTAAAGTCCTATTTGTTTTTTTGGGCAGCAGAATTAATCATAGTCTTGGCAACTGAAACTCAAATATATAATAAACATATAAGTTCGCCCAACGATTACCCGCTAATTATTAAATTTCTTAACCAGAAAACAAGCCCCCTTATTATCTAAGCAAAAAGCACATTTTACTGATTCATAACCAGCTAATATAAAACCACTTAGAGGTAAACCCTTTGCTATTGCTTTTTGCTTTACAGGAAATAAATAAGCTTTCTCTACTGGGTACTTCTAAATAACTAAACTTCGAAGCAAGATCGAAGAGAGCAAAATATCTACCTAAATCAAACCTTTCTGCATGATATTTTTATCAGTATGCCGCAATTACGGGAGTTTGGCTAGTATTCTTTAAACAAATTTTTGGAAATAAATGAATCTATTATTAAATTTTGATTATTAATCATCATTCATTATACTTGGTATAATGAATTGCCAAGGTTAAAATCTAAATTATAAATTTTGATACATCCTGCGCATTCGGGCAAATGAACCATTAACAGTTAAGTATTACCACCATGGAAAAGCTTTATGCCATGCTCCGGCTAATGGAATCAGATGAATACCTCCTCATCACTAAAACAAAAGACCAAGAAGGGTTTACGTATACCCGCGATATGACCGATAGTAACGCGAAGCGATTTTGCCTGCAAATTTACAATTACATTAAAAACGGAGAAGAGACTTTAAGCGCCTTTAAAAAGCTTTTCCGCTAATCTCGCGCAGGCTTTTACTCTTTCTTTTTAGCATAGCATTCATTTGGGGGTGGCTCCTGGCCACTTAATGCGCTTGCCAGCCCGGTAAGCGAAACTATATGGGCTGTAGAAATAGATACTGTAGAAATAGATACTAAAGTAAGTCTTTCCCGGAACAAAGGACCTTGCTCCTATTTGTTGTTTTATATGTAGCTAATAATGATAGCAAATTATGTAAATAAAGACGAATACCTCTCTTTTATATTTAAGATATTTCACCTTTGCACATAGTGTGGATAACCGTACGTTGTTACGTTTATCCACTAGTTGGTGGTAATAGAATAAATAAATGAAATTAATCTTAGGTATAATTTTCGTTGCAGTTTTCGGGCTGTTTCTACAAAAGGAACGGGATATTAGCGGATTTCTCAATAAAAAGAAACAGAGCAAAGAACTAAGCCAATATATGGCGTCATTAGGTAAAGCCCCAGATGAAGTTTACAAATCGACGGACAGTTACTATGAAAGCTATTACAACAAAGGAATAAGCTTCAACTTCGATTATCAGGACAGATTAGTGGCTGTTTTTGTCTACTCTAACTTGGCCGACGACTATAAAGCATATCAGGAGAAATTACCCAAAGGATTAGACTTAAACCTGACAAGGAAGGAAATTGAAACAAAATTTGGTACCCCTGACTACCAAGGAGAAGCTAGTTCAAAGAAAACTTCCTGGGTGATTTATAGAAGCAAAGGTTTTGGTGTGACATATAACGGTTTGCCAGCAGACTCATCGGCAAAAATTAAAGAAATAACATTCCAACTGTACAACTAAAAAAAAACTACTACCACCAACAAGGTGCAAAAGCCATGCTACGGCCGACGGCCTTGCACGCCTCTTGCACTAGGCGTTGGGCGGAATGAATAAAATCCAAAAAATTAACCTATGGTAATAATATTGATAGCTTGCTTTGTTATTATTACTATATTGTTAGTCTTAATTGTAATTTATCACGAAACAAGACACAGAGATGTTAAGGAGTCCAATCGTCATGGCATGATTAAAAGTTTCGGTTCAGTTTTGATTCCTTTATCCATAGTATGTATTTCATATTTCTTATTTGATGCAAATAAAGGTGTTACTAAGGAAAGAGGAGTAAAGGGCAATGTAGAAGCAACGGAGCTATATTATGAGAATGAAGAATATGCATATAGGCTTCATTTTGGTTTTTCATTGATTTTAATGCTTGTTTTTTTATTCTATTTTGATAGGAAAAACCGAACTATTAAATCTATAGTAGTATTAGTTATCATATGTATATTTTTTTATTATGTTAGTTTTGCTTTTTTACCATCTCCAAAAAACTTTATTTGGTTAAATTAAGCAGTTATGATTTCTTAATCTTTCAAACTAAAAAATTACTACGCCCAACCACACCTAAAGCACACTAAAGCGTGCCTTAGCAAATTCCGTTGGGCGTAAGTAAAAGAGCTCAAATTTTAATATAAATTAATAAATCAAAACAATTTAAACACACTAATATGAAGTACATTTTTACTTTCTTAATTTTATTTACAGGTTTTTTAGCACAAGCACAAGATGAAAATACTAATACTTTTAAATTTGGTATTAAAGGTGGTGTTAATGCTTCCGTGATTAACAATACTGTTAATGTTGGAGCTAGTACTAAAACAGATTTTCATATTGGTATTTTTTCTGAATTACGTTCTAACTCAGTTGCCTTCCAACCGGAAATAATCTACTCAAGACAAGGTTGTGAAACAGACTATAATTTTTATGCCTATTATAATAGAGGTAATACCAAAATAAATTTATCATATTTAAATATTCCTTTATTATTAAAAGTATATGTTATTAAGGGATTAAATATACATGCTGGAATTCAACCAGGATTGTTATTAGCAGCAAATGAAAAAGGCGAAATAACTGAACATGAAAGTGGATTAGGAGGACCTAGGCCAACTTCAAAAAGCATCGATAAGGATGTAAAAAAAGATTATAAGAGTACCGACTTCGGTATACCAATTGGTTTAGGTTACAATTTTTCTTCAAAATTTAGTGCAAGTCTCAGATATACCTATGGTTTAACTGAAGTAAATAATGATGCAGAAATTACAGGTTATAGAGAAAGAGTTGGTGTTGGTTCTGAAAAAATGACTAATAGGATAATTCAACTTTCTTTAGGGTATTCTTTATAAGGTTTAGATTGAAAATAGAGATACCTCTGCTTAACAACACCTAAACAGCATTAAAACACTTTTTAGCCCAGTCCGTTCTAATTTAGATTACTATATCCAACCTCATTTATCCTTTTGCATGTAAATGGGTATAGTTACTAATCTATTTATCAAATACCCGCTGATTAGTGGCATAATAGCGTAAAAGCTATACGTTACTATAAATCTATTATGGCCACAGTAAAACAGAAAGAAGATTTTAAAGCGTTTTATGAGCGCCTGGTAAAACAAAATATACGGCATTCCCTGTGGTACGCTACTGGCGTGGTGCTCTTTTTCGCGCTTATTGGTTTTTACAGTAAAGTAGTGCCGGCCGCTATTTTGGCGGGTATCTGTATTCTTTTTATTTACCTGCTGCACCGGCGTTACACCAAAAAGTATTACCGGCGTTTAGCGTTGCTCCAGGTCTCTTTTCCAACGGCTTGGCAATCGTATTTAGAAGATAATGCTGCTTTTTATACTAATTTAACCGAAGAAGATAAGCAGGTATTTAATAAACGCATTCAGTTCTTCTTGGCCGAAAAGAAGATTGAAGGTGTCAGCACCGAAATAGATGATGATTTAAAATTGCTGGTAGCCGCTAGCACTATTATTCCTACGTTTGCTTTTCCTTTTTTCGAGTATCCCAATCTGCGGCAGATTTTAATTTATCCTAACTCTTTCGATAAATCATTTCAGACGGAAAGCGAGGCGAGCCAGGAGCAAAACATTGCCGGTATGGTGGGGAATGGCTTTATGAACAAAACGCTACTTTTATCTAAACCTGATTTGATTTCCGGGTTTAAAGGTAAAAATACGCATAATGTAGGTATTCATGAATTTGTACACCTGCTGGATATGGCGGACGGTGCGGTGGATGGCTTACCGGAAATTTTTGTAGCCAATACTTACGCCCTGCCGTGGCTGCAGGTAATTAAGGACGAAGTTAGAAAGATACAAAAAGGCAATTCCGATATAAACCCGTACAGCTTAACCAATAATGCCGAGTTTTTAGCGGTAGTAAGCGAATACTTCTTCGATAATCCCGAAAAATTAGAAGCCAAACACCCGGAGTTATACCAAGCGCTCTGTGTTATCTTTCAGCAGACACCTACTAATAACCGGTAATACCTTTTATTTATATTCTCTCCTGGATTAAATTCTTCTCGGGGCCTTACACCAGCTTCTTCTAGCCAGAAACCGCTGCTCTACAGCATCAAGTTGTCGCCTTAGGCTTGCCGTAGCAGTAATTTACCTAAACATTGGAGGCAAGTTTGAGTTATTGATGAGTGGGCTACGTTAAGAAAGGTAGTAGGTACTACTAATGCTAGTTTCGGTTAAAACTAAGGAGGGCTCCGTATTTCTAACAACGATATACCCGTAGACACCGTAAACCAATGCGAAGAGAGCCAAAGAAATTGTATTTGATGAAGACGGAAGAAAACTGGATAATAGATGAATACCAGGAATATATTTTAAATAAAGATTTCCCGTGTGTAGCGGCCCGGGCGGCGGTAAATCGCAACCAAATAAAGTGTATGGTGGCAGAACACATAGCCTGCCCCAAAGACGATGCTGCTATTTTACAATTTTTATACGCGTTTATAGACGAATACCGACAATCGGCAGATCTGTTTCACAGTGCCGCCATTATATTTAAAAACACCGAAATACCGAACGAAAAGCTATTTGACACCTTTTTGTGGCAGCGGTTGCAGCAGTTATCTAACCTGGATGCGCAACAATTTAAGTATGATGCCCGTGTAAACCCGGACCCAAATTCTCCTGATTTTAGTTTCAGCTTAAAAGAAGAAGCCTTTTTTATAATTGGTTTACACCCGGCGAGCAGCCGGCCCGCCCGTCAGTTCCGGTACCCAACTTTGGTATTTAATCCGCACGCCCAATTTGAACAAATGCGGGAAAACGAACAATATCAAAAAATGCAAAATATTGTACGGAAACGAGATATAGCTTATGCCGGATCTATTAACCCGATGCTGCAGGACTTTGGCAGCGCCTCCGAAGTTTACCAATATAGTGGCCGGCAATACAACCAAACTTGGCAATGTCCTTTACACATAACCCATGAAACCTTTAAATATAATTCCGCCGCGTAGTGGCGTTGCTTTTACCTTAAAAAAAGGGCAGCGACTCCAGGTATTCGACATTGAAGGCGAACAGGTATCGGATTTTATTTGTTATAACCTGCACGATAAAAAAGAATACCTTTCCTCGGGCCGCACCATTGATTATGCCGATACGATTTACCTGACCAAAGAACATCCCTTTTATTCTAATCGCAGCCAGATTATGTTCGATATAGTGGAGGATACAGTGGGCCGTCACGATTTTTTGCTAACGCCCTGTAGTGCCGATACCTTCCGGATTATTTATGGGCATACTCAACCGCACCGGGGCTGCTTTGGCAATTTGTGCGAAGCCTTGGGCCCCTACGGCATTGGTCCGGACGAAATACCTATTTGTTTTAATATTTTTATGCACGTGGCAGTAGATGGAGAAACAGGAAAAATAAAAGTATTGCCTCCTAAAAGCCAAGCCGGCGACTACTTACTACTGGAAGCCCGCATGGATTTGCTCGTAGGCATGACTGCCTGCTCCGCCGAAATGTCGAATAATTATGCTTTTAAACCAATCGGCTACCAGATCTTGCCCGAATAAGCTATTTCCTGCTTCTTGAAAGCTTAACGAACAAAGTTTCCGTAAAACCGGTAATCTACTATTAGTACTTTATACCGAGTATGCGATTAACCTAAAAAAGAGCTATCCAATGACTACAAACTACCGCATTGAACACGATTTTCTGGGAGAAAAAGAAATTCCCAATACAGCTTATTACGGGGTACAAACCTTACGGGCTTTAGAAAATTTTAACATAACCGGCATTACCAACGCGCAGGAACCACAACTTATTCGGGCCTTGGCCTTTGTAAAAAAAGCGGCCGCTCTGGCCAACCGCGATTTAGGGGTCTTGGACCCCAAAATAGCCGAAGCCATTGTATTTGCCTGCGATAAATTAATCGCCGGCGAATACCAAAGCCAGTTTGTAACCGATTTGATTCAGGGCGGAGCCGGCACCTCGGTCAACATGAATGCCAACGAAGTAATTGCGAATATTGGCCTGGAATATTTAGGCCACGAAAAAGGTCAATACGAGTATTTGCACCCGAATAACCACGTTAATTTTTCTCAGTCTACGAATGATGTGTACCCCACGGCCATTATGATGGCGCTGCATCTAAAACTAGAGATTTACCTGGCGGCCCTAAGCGCTTTGCAAGAAGCTTTTGCGAAAAAGGGTAACGAATTTAAAGAAGTTTTAAAAATGGGCCGCACCCAGTTACAGGATGCAGTACCCATGACTTTGGGCCAGGAGTTTTCTTCGTTTGCTTCTACTTTGGGCGAAGATATCCATCGGTTTCGCGATGCCCAGGAAAAATTATGTGAATGCAACATGGGTGGTACCGCTATTGGCACCAGCATTAATGCCCCGGAAGGTTATCCCGAATTATGCACGAAATATTTAGCCGAAATTTCCGCCTTGCCCATTACGTTAGCGCCAGATTTAATTGAGGCATCTTCTGATATGGGTACGTATGTGCAGGTTTCGGGATCTTTAAAACGAAATGCTATAAAAATATCCAAGATCTGCAACGATTTGCGCCTGCTCTCATCGGGTCCCCGCACCGGTTTAAACGAAATTAAATTGCCGCCCATGCAGCCGGGTTCTTCCATTATGCCGGGCAAAGTAAACCCTGTTATTCCCGAAGTGGTAAACCAAACGTGTTTTTATGTAATTGGGGCCGATATGACCATTACTATGGCGGCCGAAGCCGGACAATTGCAATTAAACGTAATGGAACCCGTAATTGCCTTTAGTTTATTTACTTCTATTAATTACCTGACCAACGCTGTTATTACCTTACGGACTAAATGCGTGGAAGGCATTACGGCGAACGAAGAGAAAAGTGAACAAATGGTGATGAACAGCATTGGCATTGTAACGGCTCTGAACCCAATTGTGGGTTACGAAACGGCGGCTTCCATTGCAAAAGAAGCCTTGGCAACCGGCAAATCTATTCATGCTATTGTGGTAGACGAACGGAAACTCATTACCCAAGAAAAATGGGAAGAAATATATTCTTTTGAAAACATGGTGCATCCGGTATTTATCAACGACAAGGAAGCCGGTTCGGATCGTAAATAAAATCGCTGCTATTCGCAGATAAATAAATTACGCCGATTAGGTATTTTAAAGTAATTATTTAGTTTGCTGGTTTAAGAGCTTTCGGGCCGAAAAGTTTCTGATCAGAAGATTTAGCGGTTAAAATATTTTTCCGAAATCACCTCGTAATTTCTTACAGATTGATCAGCAGAAAATTTAGTACCAAAATATATAAATGAATATAAATAAGGTTGCGGTGGCTACCATTACTTGGGCTCGTGATGCGCAGGAAGAGCAATTGCTGCGCGCATCGTTGCAGTACCTGGCTAAGTTGGAAATTCCGGTTTTTATTACTGATGGTGGTTCCAACAGCAGCTTTCTGCGTTTCTTGGCCGAGTTTCCCCATTTTCAGGTATCACAAGCTGCCACTAAGGGCGTTTGGGCGCAGGCGCGAAGCAGTTTACAAGCCGCTTACCAGTCGGGTGCTGCCTTTATTCTGTATACCGAGCCGGATAAGCAAAACTTTTTTCAGCATGCTTTACCGCGTTTTATTGCTGCTGCCCCGGAGCATGACCCCGTAGGCGTAGTGCTGGCGGCGCGATCCGAAGCCGGTTTTGCTACTTTTCCGACCTTCCAAAGAACCACCGAAACCACCATTAACCAATGTTGCGCCGAGATAATGGGCCACCCGATTGATTATACCTACGGTCCTTTTCTGCTAAACCGGAACCTGGTACCTTACCTAAGTCTGGTGCAAGAAGATATTGGCTGGGGTTGGCGGCCTTACACCTTCGGGGTAGCTCACCGGTTAAATTACGAAGTTACCTACTCAGTGGAGGATTTCGCCTGTCCGGAAGAACAACGGGAAGATACGCCATTAGAACGCATTTACCGGATGCGCCAATTAAGTCAGAATATACAAGGTTTGGTACTTTCCACCTCCGTAAAATTATCCTAAATTTAACCTAACTTGCGATAACAGGTTTGCTGCGATAAAGCTGCAGAATAAATTTTTAGCAAATTACAAAAATAATTTTTGCTGTAAATAGCAGCATTTTTGGCAGGAGTCTGAATATTATACAGGTGTTTTTATATAAGTTGAACCAGGACTGCTTACTGGTGAAAACGGGCGTTATGTAGTTTTAAAAACCATCGGGCTAAATTCATTATTTGTTTGGTAAACTTTTTTTCGGGCACGGCTTCTTTTCCCAGAATAGCCTGGATATAGCAGTAATAAGCGTACTCGGAGGTAATAATTGTGGTGGGTTTGGGCACTTCCCGGAAAACAATGGCGTGTTTCTGTTTAAAAGCCGCTACGTCCACTACAATAGCATCAGATTTTAAATCATTACAGGTTTTACAAAGCGTCTGTAGGTTTTCTAAAGCATTGCTGCCGCCATTTGCCTTCGGAAGAATATGATCTACCGTTAAGTTTTCGAGGGAGCCACAATAAACGCAGCAAAAATTATCTTTCCTGAAAACTGTTAAACGATTTATTTGGGGTTGGGCACGTTTCAATCAAATATTCGTATTTATGTTAATAAACGCTATTCTACAATATTACCATCCAAATTGTTTATTTGCTCCAATCCAGCCGGTTTAATTAAATACCGATCAAAAATTCATCTTGATTTATTTGCTTCAGCTTGACATGGCAAAAATTCAACAAGCTGCATCTTCCTTTGGGAACAAATTTATAATTAGGTAAATAACTAAAGTTCTGTCCATCTTTCACAAACCAGGCACCGTTAAATTACTTTATTGATTCATTAAAAATAATTGGTATTCAGAATAATAATTTGATCAACAACGTATAGCTTTAAAATAGTATTCTGGCGCTAAAATAAAAATGGATCCTAACTAATACAATATGGAAAACGAATTCAATGGCACGAAAGAAGGCTCGTCCTCTTCTCTTACATCAGCAACCGCCGGCACGCGCCGCGATGCCTTAAAAACCTTGGTTTTAGGCAGTGCCGCCATGCTCTTTTCGCCCGCAAGTTTGTTGGCGGCAACGCGCCCGCAAAAAACGCGGTTGGGAGTAGCACTGGTAGGTTTAGGTTATTACAGCACCGATTTGTTAGCGCCAGCTTTACAACAAACCAAGAATTGCTACCTGGCCGGTATTGTTACCGGTACACCCGCCAAAGCTGAAGAGTGGCAAAAGAAATATAATATACCGGCCAAGAACGTTTATAATTACCAAAACTTCGATAAGATTGCCGATAACCCGGATATTGATGTGGTATATGTAGTGCTGCCGCCCTCGATGCACCGCGAATATGTGGTTCGGGCCGCCAATGCCGGGAAACACGTGTGGTGCGAAAAACCAATGGCCGTAACGGCCCAAGAGTGCCAGGCCATGATTGATGCCTGCCGCAAAAACAAGAAAACCCTGGCTATTGGTTACCGCTTGCAGCACGAACCAAATACCCAGGAATACCGGCGGATTGTAAAGCAGAAACTGCTAGGCAACGTAAAACAAGTAAGCTGCGGGGCCGGTTATCGCGAAAGCCGGACGAACCATTGGAAACAAAACAAAGCTTTGGGCGGCGGGGTACTTTACGACATGGGCGTTTATGCCATTCAGGGAGCCCGCATGGGAAGCGGCCTGGAACCTATTGCAATAGTATCGGCCAAAACCAGCACTACGCGTCCTGAAATTTACAAGAACGGACTAGATGAAACGGTAGTAGCCACGCTGGAATTTCCGGGCAGTGTACGGGCAGATATTAAAACCAGCTTTGGCGAAAATATTAATTACCTGAATATAAACTGCGAAAAAGGAGAAATTAAGATTGCGCCTTACCAGGCATATGCGGGGGTAAAAGGCACCAGTCCGTTGGGCGAAATTAATCATCCGTACGAAGTACCCTGGCAACAAGCGAAACAAATGGACGACGATGCGCTGGCGATTATGCAAAACAAGCCTTTATTGGTTCCCGGCGAAGAAGGCCTGCGCGATATCCGGATAGTAGAAGCCATTTACAAAGCCGCCAGCTCTGGGCAACGAGTAAAAATATAGCTTTGACTTACTGGGGCCGCTCAATAACATTATTGACCTGACGACAACGGATACTTTCAGATTATTGTGCCCGGTGAAAAAAGCATGGCCGTTGGATTAGGCAAGTAACTGCCATTAAGCTGGTAGTCGCACTTTAATTTGAGCAATTAAAAAGTATCCTTACAAGCATAAGCATGTTTAAATCTAAGATTATATTGGTGCCAGGGCTCGGCAATTCGGGCGAACAGCATTGGCAAACATACTGGGAAAAAAGGTACGGTTTTCCCCGGGTAAATCAGCACGATTGGGAAACTCCTGATTATAGTGATTGGCTGGAAACCCTGGATCAAACTGTGAGGCAATATAACCCGGCCGATGTAATATTAGTTGGTCATAGTTTGGCGTGTGCTACCATCGTGGGCTGGGGCGAAAAACACAAAAGAATTATAAAAGCCGCTATGCTGGTAGCACCAGCCGATACGGAAGCTCCGGACTTTCCAGCGGCAGTTACCGGCTTTGCCCCTATGCCCCGGCAGCCTTTATCTTTTCCGTCGGTGGTAGTAGCCAGTACCAACGATGAATATGTAACCGCAGACCGGGCGCGCTATTTTGTGGACCTCTGGGGAAGCGAGTTCATTATGATCGGGGCGGCCGGTCATATTAATGCCGAATCGGATTTAAAGGACTGGCCACCTGGTTTACAGATACTGCAGCAATTAGACCAAAGGCTTTCCGGCTGAATCACTCCGAACGCTCTTAGTATATTATAAGTAACTATAAATGATATTTATATACCTTAAACTCCATTCATAAGCAACAACTCCTTTGTATCGCGCATAAATAAATACCCCAGCGAGGAAATAAAAATAGAGCCGGATACATACAGATAAAAATATATTCCGTGGCCGGCGTTTTTAAAACTTAGCACTACGTGTTCGGCAGTGCCGCCAAATAGCACCACCGTTATAGTACAAGGAAACCCAGCGCCCAGCGTCCGAATTTGGGGTTAACAACTCGGCTTTAACCACCACGTTGATAGAAGTATACCCACTTATAATAATTAGAGCTAAGTAGGTGCACAAATTAAAATATATTCAAAAGTGCCGAAAGTTCCTCTCCTGTTTTAGGAGGGGCAGGGGTGGTAAATTTTACATCTAATTTTAGTATATTTATTTTTGTCCTGTTGTTACTTATCATTATTAGGCCAAATTCAATAAACTGGTAGTTTGACTTAAGGCCATTAAAGTGGTCAACGTACCCAAAATGCCAAACCCAATGAGCAAAGGTCGGCGGCCAATATGATCGGATAATAAGCCAAAAAGTAGTTGCATAGCCGCATAAATAAGCAAAATGTTAAATATGCTTTTCGGTAATTACAATATATAAAATTTTACATATATTAAGCTTGTATAATATTCTCCATCCATGTAAATTGTAAAAAAATTTAAGTATGAATAAAATTAAACTCACTTTGTTATGGTGCCTTCTAATAAGCACCTTCGTTTCTTGTAGTAAAAATGAGAAAGACGATCCAACGCCACAAGCAGCCCTGGACTACCTACCAACCACGGCTGGTTCGACCTGGAATTATGGCGGTCCGCAGCCTTATTCGGTAACGGCCTTAAGCACTACTAAGGAAATTAATGGTAAAACGTTCCGTGAAATGGAGACTAAACAAGGTACTACCATTACCAAAGCTTATTTCTCTAAACAAGGCGGCGAATATACTGCTATAAGCTTTGTTCCTGGCGCCGGAACCACAGAAATAACCATGTTCAAAGAAAATGTAGCGGTAGGAACCAGTTGGGAACATAACTTTGTACAAGATGGTGTAAATACTACCTATAAACCAAAGCTGGTCGCCATTGGATTAACGAAAACGGTTTCCGGAAAAGAATACAAAGAGGTGGCACAAATTGAAATGGAGAGCACCTTTGAAATGTTTGGTTTTGAAGTACCCGGCCCCACGGCCAATTACTTTTTAGCTAAAGGAGTAGGCGTAATTTTTTCAGAAATAGATGGTTACGGAGAATATCCTTTATTAAATTACACTATTAAGTAGTATTAGTAAGTTGGGTTATTTAGTGTGGCCCCAATTTTTAAAACCAGTTTATAGCCGATAATGAGCTACAAACTGGTTTTTTTGTTTTTAGTAAAGCCACGTAAATACTAAAACTTCTTGGTATAAAAATCAGGTTGGCGGCGAGAACCAGTAGCATTTGGCTATTAATTGGTAATAATGGTAAGCTTGTTCGTGTCTCACATTAACAAGTGACAGAATACTTGTTACCAGTCTTTTAATAATCATAACGTACCTTTAACTATAGAAACCATTAGTCCAAGATAAAGCTTTTCATTAGACTATAAAAAATTATAGTCAAACAAAAGTCATCTATATGTTACATCTATTTGGAAAGGAAATAGTAGAATAAAACTTCAGTATATACCTGCCGCTCTTACAGAAAGATTGGCAACTGATGCCAGATTAAAGGCTTATATATTCGTCGGAGAAGTTTTATTAACAGGAGAAGATCCGTTTAACTTACTTACAGATTATAAGGAAGTTTGCTAATAGGACCGGCTTTTGTGCTTGCTGGTGATAACACCAGCAAGCACAAAAGCTTTGAAAGCTATATTCTTTCCTTGCCCTAATGGCTTTAGTAATCACACCAGCAAATGCGTAAATAAAATTCTAATTTGCATATAAACAGAGTTAATATACATTCATGAGCAAAGTGGAAAAATCAAAAAACATACTGGAAGAATGGAAAAAGCATTGTGATTGGCTATCATCAACTCTTAACCCAAATGAAATATTTGATAGAAAAGCAGTTAATGAGGTTTATTACACTCTAAAAAATTGCTTTGGAGAAGAATACTTTATCCTTCAAGCAAATACAGATTTAAGCTGGATACATTCTTTAATTTCTAATTATAATCAAGTTGGTTGTATCTCTGCCATTTTTGAAATTGCGAGCATAATCATATATTGTCAAAAAGAGCTAGACGAAACCTTCTTATCAAAAATATGTGAATTAAAGGGTAATCCGGACAACCTTAGATCATACTTTCAAGAACTTTATACATACCGGTTATTAGATAGAAATCAAATAGCAAATAGAAAGAAGCCGATTTTTAACAACCAAGAACTAGAAGGAACCTGTACTATTCTAAATCACGAATTCTTGTTTGAATGCAGAAAACTTTATGCTCCAAATGTAGAGCAACTTAATACACTCTGCACAATTATAGAAAAGTTTTTTCGATGTATAGAATCTATGAACAAAGGCATTGGTCTGATTGCTACAATTAAGTTAAAAGACCGTAATGCTAAAAGCAATAAAGATAAATTTATTAAAAAAATAAAGACTTTTACAAATGAATTTAATTTCAGAAATGATTTTGGAATTATTCCTTATTGTATATCTGATAATACGGGTGAATTTTCAATAATAAATTATGATAAAATTGATTTATTAGAGATAGAATCAAAAAAGGATTATGATATTCTAGCTAAAATAATTCCTCCGGAATATGAAGCACCTCACAGAATTAATATTTATAAATTCTTTTTATATACTGAATTTAGTATTACCCAAGATAAGGCAACCGAAAACCTTATAAATTTTATAAAAGAGAAAAAGAAACAACATAAGAATTCACCTATTAAACAAAAAATATTTTTCTTCGATAGTGAATTTATGCCGGAAATTAGGCTAGGTTTAATTAATTCAGAAGATATAATTAACAAAGCAAAAATTAAAAACTTTATTGAATCAACAAGTTCAGATATAGTTTTATGCATTACAATAAGAAATTATTTTGGCCTTATTCCACAAGTCAAAATCTTAACCTTTGCCAAAGAAAAGTATTATAATGTTTGTCATTCCTTAGAAAGTTTAAAAACTAACTTTGATTTTGTTTTAAATTCATCCCAATCTCCTAATTATTTTAAACTACACTATTAATAGTTTATCACACCAACAACTCCCACCTCAGTTTAACCCATACCAAAAACAAACCAAAAACTCAACCCCTCTCCTTCCTTTCACTTCCCAGATTTTAGCCGTAATTTTGAATACTAAATAAAAAGCATTTCGTGCTGAATGGAAGACTTACTGAAACATTTCTTAAAAATTGCGACTGAGCTTAGCATCAGTATAAAACAAGTACAAGCCACGGTACAATTATTAGACGAGGGCGCTACCGTGCCGTTTATTTCGCGTTACCGCAAAGAAGTAACCGGCTCTTTAGACGAGGTAGCCGTAGCCGCCATCCGCGACCGCATGGAGCAGCTCCGGGAGTTGGATAAACGCCGCGAAGCTATCCTGAAATCCATTAAAGACCAGGAAAAACTAACGCCGGAACTGGAAGCACAGATTAATGCCGCCGAAACCATGACCGTGCTGGAAGATATTTACCTGCCGTACAAACCAAAACGCCGCACCAAAGCCACCATTGCCCGCGAAAAAGGCCTGGAGCCGCTGGCTACGCGTATTTTTGAGCAGGAAAGGTTTGATGTTACCGCCGAAGCCGCCAGTTATATCAGTGAAGAAAAAGAAGTAAAAGATACCGAAGAAGCCTTAGCCGGGGCCCGCGATATTATCTCCGAGTGGATAAACGAAAACCCGGATGCCCGGGCCCGCATGCGGAATTTATTCGAGCAAAAAGGCGTATTTAAAAGCCGCGTCATGATTGGCAAAGAAGAAGAAGGCCAGAAATACAAAGATTATTTTGAGTGGGAAGAGCCGATTGAAAAAGCTCCGTCGCACCGGATTTTAGCTTTACGTCGCGGCGAAAAAGAAATGATCTTGATGCTGAACGCGCAGCCGGAAGAAGAAGCCGCGATTGAGATGCTGGAAAGCCAATTCGTAAAAGGCAACAACGAAGCCGCCGAACAGGTACGCCTGGCCGCCAAAGATGCCTACAAGCGCATGCTGAAACTAAGTATGGAAACCGAAGTACGCATGAGTTCCAAAAAACGCGCCGACGAAGAAGCCATCCGGGTATTTGCCGATAATTTACGCCAGTTGTTGCTTTCCGCGCCGTTGGGTCAGAAAACCGTATTGGCTTTAGACCCCGGTTTTAGAACTGGCTGTAAACTGGTAGTGCTGGATAAGCAAGGCAAGCTGCTGCACAACGAAAACGTGTACCCGCACACCGGCAACCGCCAGGCGCAGGAAGCTGCTTCCACGGTTAAATATTTAGCGAACAAATTTGAGGTAGAAGCTATTGCCATTGGTAACGGCACCGCCAGCCGCGAAACCGAAACCTTTGTGCGCAGCTTAGGCTTGCCGGCCAATATTGCCGTGGTAATGGTAAACGAAAGTGGTGCTTCTATTTACTCGGCTTCGGATGTAGCCCGCGAAGAATTCCCGGATTATGACGTTACAGTACGGGGTGCCGTTTCTATTGGCCGCCGCCTCATGGACCCGTTGGCCGAACTGGTTAAAATTGACCCGAAAAGCATTGGTGTAGGCCAGTACCAGCACGACGTAGATCAAACTGCTTTAAAACACACCCTGGATGATGTAGTCATGAGTTCGGTAAACGCCGTGGGCGTGGAAGTAAATACCGCCAGCAAGCAGTTATTAACTTACGTTTCTGGTTTAGGTCCCAGCTTAGCCCAAAGTATAGTTAACTACCGCAACGAGAACGGTCCGTTTAAAAGCCGCTCGGAACTGAAAAAAGTGCCCCGCTTAGGCGATAAAGCTTACGAACAAGCGGCCGGTTTCTTACGCATCCGCGACGCCAAAAACCCCTTAGATGCTTCGGCGGTGCACCCGGAACGTTACAATTTGGTACAGAAAATGGCCGCCGACTTAAACGCTACCGTTACCGACTTGATGAAGAGCGCCGAACTGCGCCAGAAGTTAGATTTGAAGAAATACGTTACGGCCGAAGTTGGTTTGCCCACGCTACAGGATATCATGAACGAGTTAGCCAAGCCGGGCCGCGACCCGCGCGAAGGTTTTGAAGCGTTTAGCTTTACCGAAGGCGTAAACGAAATAAAAGATTTACATGCCGGCATGAAATTGCCCGGCATTGTTACCAACATTACCGCTTTTGGCGCTTTCGTAGATATTGGGGTGCACCAGGATGGTTTGGTACACGTCAGTCACCTTTCCGATAAATTTATCCGGGATCCGGCCGAAGCGGTAAAAGTACACCAGAAAGTAGAGGTAACCGTGCTGGAAGTAGATGCAGCCCGCAAGCGGATATCTTTATCCATGAAATCGGACCCTTATGCGGCAAGTAAGCCAATTAATGAGCGTGGCAACGGAAGTGCCCGGAAAGACAACAGCAAAAAACGCGAAGAAGAACCGGCAGATGATTTCCAGGCCAAGTTGGCGAAATTGAAAGGAATGTTTAAGTAAAAGTATATTTATTGAGGCCCACTTTTTTAGCGCTAATTTAGTGGGCCTCTTATTTTACTCTACATGAATAAGCTTAAGATATTTTGCGAATGATAACTTACTTTAACCAAGAATATGTGCAGGTATTCTATGAGGATGATAAAAAATTAGGCAAGGCAGTTTGGAATGGTTTTCTTAACAGTGAAGAATTCCGGGCTGCCAGTAATGCCTGCTTAAATGCAATTGAGGATTATCAGCTTTTATATTGGTTGGCCGACAACCGCAAAATGAAAGCTATCCGGCAACACGATCAGGAGTGGTTTATTCAGCAAATTGTTCCGCGATTAGCTAAATCGCCGCTGCGCAAAATGGCAACGCTGGTTTCCGAAGATTTATTTAATCAAATGGCCATCGAAAGCTTAGAATTAAAGGCCAACGACTTAGTTGGTTTTAATAACTATCACTTTAAAAGTGAAGCAACAGCACTAGCGTGGCTAGCCGAAACTGCGTCTGAAAATAGTGTGCAGGTATAAAGTTAATTATCTATTTGGGATTATAAGTAAATAGAACTCCTTGGCTATTCGCTAGAAAGAGAGAAACATAAAGTAAAGCAACCCAAAGTTGCTCGTTGGTTAATCAAAAAAGGTTTGTTTAAATAACTATTGTTCAAAGATAAAGCCGCTTACTGGGTACGAGAAGCGGCGCTATTAGTATATGTTGGCTCCTCCAAATGCATAGTTCAGTACTAAGGTTCCGATATACTTTGCCATACTTCTAATGCTAAGAGATATAAAATCTAAGGACCGGCATAATCAAGCATATTGGGAGCAGCTTTTCATTCAAATCTCTTTAGCACATCAACCTAGATTTAGAAAAATAAGCTACATAACCTTTGAATTATTTATAATTTAAAGGTTATGTAGCTTTATCTATGTATTAATATTTACTGAATTTTACGCCAAGGCAATAACTTTAAATATTTAAAATAAAAATTAAGCTGGTTAGAAAGCGCTTATTGTTTGTATAATCATATTACAGCAAAAACTTTACAAAATTTTAAGTATTTAAAGTATTCTGTTTAACCAATATTTACTCGGAATAACAGTTTATTAAAGTTATTGATATAAACGTTGATGTACAAATAATGCAATTAATACCTATATTTTAGCGTTTAAATAAAAAAGTCGGAATGTTCTGACTTTTTTCTATTTTTACTAGATACAATACATAGAAGAAACGTACATGGCCAAATTCCT
>Ga0210040_10001706_pt1 | contig 32613 bp, 28 predicted proteins | sample CryGeyCG12114_NA_FD_185462 | JGI IMG/M metagenome (GOLD analysis project Ga0210040, IMG submission 185462) | Groundwater microbial communities from aquifer - Crystal Geyser CG19_WC_8/21/14_NA (SPAdes) (version 2) | ecosystem: Environmental > Aquatic > Deep subsurface > Groundwater | place: USA...
CCGAGAACGTGCCCGATCAGCACTCCGACGTGACCAGAGGACAGACCGCCGTGCCCGAGACTCCCACCCCGACCGCCGAGGCCGCCCTCGGTGCGCCGTCGAAGGGACGTGCCCGCACGGGCACGACGGGCACCCGCCTGGTCATCGTCGAGTCCCCGGCCAAGGCGAAGAAGATCGCGTCCTTCCTCGGCCCGGGCTACGTCGTCGAGTCGAGCATCGGCCACATCCGCGACCTGCCGCGCAACGCCGCCGACGTGCCGGCGCAGTACAAGGGCCAGCCGTGGGCGCGGCTCGGCGTCGACGTCGACCACGAGTTCCAGACGCTCTACGTCGTCAGCCCCGACAAGAAGGCCCAGGTCGCCAAGCTCAAGGACCTGCTCAAGGGCGCGGACGAGCTCTTCCTCGCGACCGACGAGGACCGCGAGGGCGAGGCCATCGCCTGGCACCTGCTCGAGACCCTGAAGCCCAAGGTCCCCGTGCGCCGCATGGTGTTCCACGAGATCACCCAGTCGGCGATCCAGCACGCGGTCGAGACGCCGCGCGAGCTCGACCGGGCGCTCGTCGACGCGCAGGAGACCCGGCGGGTGCTCGACCGGCTCTACGGCTACGAGGTCAGCCCGGTCCTGTGGAAGAAGGTGATGCCGAAGCTGTCGGCGGGCCGCGTGCAGTCGGTGGCGACCCGCGTCGTGGTGACGCGCGAGCGCGAGCGGATGGCGTTCCGCCAGGCGGAGTACTGGGACGTCGAGGGGCACTTCGTCGCTGCTGCCGACGAGAAGGACCCGACCGCCCCCCGCAAGCTGACGGCGACGCTGCACACCCTCGACGGCCGGCGCCTCGCGACGGGGTCGAGCTTCGAGCAGACGACCGGCCGGCTCAAGGAGACCGCCGACGTGGTGCTCCTCGACGAGTCGAGCGCGCGCGACCTGGTCCGCCGCCTCGAGGGCGCGGCGTTCAGCGTCCGCTCCACGGACGAGAAGCCCTACAGCCGCAAGCCGTACGCCCCGTTCATGACCTCGACGCTGCAGCAGGAGGGCGGGCGCAAGCTGCGCTTCTCCGCGCAGCGCGTCATGCAGACCGCCCAGCGGCTGTACGAGAACGGCTACATCACCTACATGCGCACCGACAGCAGCAACCTGTCGGAGACCGCGGTGAACGCCGCCCGCTCGCAGGCACGCGAGCTCTACGGCCCGGAGTACGTCCCGGACGCCCCCCGCCGCTACGCCGGCAAGGTGAAGAACGCGCAGGAGGCGCACGAGGCGATCCGCCCGTCCGGCGACGTCTTCCGCACGCCCGGCGAGCTGGCGCGTGAGCTGTCCGGCGACGAGCTGCGCCTGTACGAGCTGATCTGGCAGCGCACGGTCGCCTCCCAGATGGCCGACGCCCGGGGCGTCACCGCTTCGGTCCGCCTCGGTGCGACGACGCCCGACGGGCAGGACGCGGAGTTCGCCGCGAGCGGTCGCGTCATCACCTTCCCCGGCTTCCTGCGCGCCTACGTCGAGAGCACCGACGACGAGGAGCAGGCGGAGAAGGACGACGCCGAGCGCCGCCTGCCGCGGGTGTCGCGCGGCGACGCGCTCGACGTCGACACGCTCGACCCCCAGGGCCACACGACGAGCCCGCCGGCGCGCTACACCGAGGCCTCGCTCGTCAAGCGCCTCGAGGAGCTCAGCATCGGGCGGCCGAGCACCTACGCGAGCATCATCACCACCGTCCAGGACCGCGGCTACGTCTGGAAGAAGGGCTCGGCCCTCGTCCCGACGTGGCTGGCGTTCGCCGTGGTCAACCTCATGGAGCAGCACTTCGGCCGGCTCGTCGACTACGGCTTCACCGAGTCGGTCGAGGACGACCTCGACACCATCGCCGGCGGAGACCTGCACGGCGTGACCTGGCTCAGCCGCTTCTACTTCGGCTCCGACCTCGGCAAGGACGGTGCGATCTCGCGCCAGGGCGGGCTCAAGGCGCTCATCGGCAAGAACCTCGACGAGATCGACGCGCGGGCGATCAGCACCATCCCGGTCGGCATGAGCGAGGACGGCCGGCCGGTCGTCGTGCGGGTCGGGCGCTACGGGCCGTACGTGCAGGTGGGCGAGGACGGCGCCGAGGACGTCCAGAAGGCCTCCCTCCCGGAGGACCTCGCGCCGGACGAGCTGACGGTCGTCAAGGCGGTCGAGCTCGCGTCCGCGCCGTCGGGCGACCGGGTGCTCGGCACCGACCCGGCGACCGGCCACGACGTGGTGGCGCGCGCCGGGCGCTACGGGCCCTACGTCTCGCTGGTGCTGCCGGAGGGCGCCAAGGACAAGCCGCCGACGGCGTCGCTGTTCAAGACGATGGACCTCGCGACGATCGACCTCGAGCAGGCGCTCGAGCTGCTGACCCTGCCCCGGGTGCTCGGCGCTGCAGAGGACGGCGAGGCGATCACCGCGCAGAACGGGCGGTACGGGCCGTACGTCTCCAAGGGCAAGGAGTCGCGCTCGCTGGAGAGCGAGGACCAGCTGTTCGACATCACCCTCGAGCAGGCGCAGGCCCTGCTGGCGCAGCCCAAGCAGTACGGCCGCAAGGCATCGGCGCCCAAGCCCCCGCTCAAGGAGCTCGGGGTCGACCCGGTCAGCGGCGGGGCCATGGTCGTCAAGGAGGGCCGCTTCGGGCCGTACGTCACCGACGGGGAGACGAACGCCTCGCTGCGCAAGGGCGACGTGCCCGAGTCGCTGACCGACGAGCGCGCCAGCGACCTGCTCGCCGAGCGGCGTGCCCGCGGGCCGGCGCCGAAGAAGACGGCCAAGGCCGCTCCGAAGAAGGCACCGGCCAAGAAGGCCGCCGCCAAGAAGGCTCCGGCGAAGCAGGGTCCGGCGAAGAAGGCCGCGGCGAAGAAGGCCTGAGCGCCCGCCGACGGTGGCGCGAGGAGCATGATCACCGCAGGACACGCGCGCGTGTCGCACGGTGATCATGCCGACGGCGGCGGACGTCGCGGGGCTCGCCGCGTGTCGCACGGTGATCATGCCGACGGCGGCGCGTGCACCGGGGACTCGCCTGGAGGCCTGGCTGCCTCCCGGGACGTAGCCTGGCCACCGTGAGCACCGCCGGTCCGATGCCTGCCCCGGAGCCGCTCCCCGCCCCGCCGCAGGAGGTCCCGCTCGCCGGCCGCGGACCGCGCGCGGTGCTCCGCCTGACGCCCTTCCGCCGGCTCTACACCGCCCTGGTGCTGTCGAGCTTCGGCGACTGGCTCGGCTTCCTCGCCACGACCGCGCTCGCCGCCCAGCTGGTCGACTCCTTCGAGGGCAAGGCGTTCGCGACGGGCGGCGTGCTGGTCTTCCGACTGCTGCCGGCGGTGCTGTTCGGCCCGCTCGCGGGGGCCTTCGCCGACCGGTGGGACCGCCGGACGACGATGGTCGTCTGCGACGTCCTGCGCTTCCTGCTGTTCCTGTCGATCCCGATCGTCGGCTCGGTGGCCGAGCGCAGCACCTCGCTGCTGTACCTGCTGGGGGCGTCCTTCCTCATCGAGACGGTCAGCCTGTTCTGGATCCCCGCCAAGGAGGCGTCGGTCCCGAACATCGTGGGCCCCGAGCGCCTCGAGGGCGCCAACCAGCTCACCCTCATCGCGACGTACGGCTCCGCGCCCGTCGCAGCTGTCGTGTTCGGCCTGCTCAGCCTGCTGTCGCGTGCGCTCGGCAGCGGCTTCGAGTACTTCCGGACCGGACCGGTCGACCTGGCGCTCTACGTCAACGCCGCGACGTTCCTGTTCGCCGCGCTCACCGTCTTCCGGCTGCAGATCCCCGGTGGTCCGCGCAGGACCAAGGGCGACGGCACGACCGTGCTCGGCAGCCTGCGCGAGGGCCTGACGTTCATGGGCGGCACGCCGCTGGCCCGCGGGCTGCTCGTCGGCATGCTCGGGGCGCTGGCCGCGGGCGGCGCCATCATCGCGCTCGGCCGGCTGTTCGCGGAGTCGGTGCTGGCCGGCGGTGACGCGGCGTACGCCCTGCTGTTCGGGGCGATCTTCGCCGGCATCGCGCTCGGGGTGGCGCTGGGACCCAGGGCCCTCGGTGACCTCTCGCGCCGCAGGGTGTTCGGGCCGTCGATCGTCGGTGCGGGTTCGGCACTGACGTTCATGGCGCTGGTGCCCAACCTCTTCCTCGCCACCGTCGCGACCCTCCTGGTCGGGGCCTTCGCCGGCGTGGCCTACGTCGTCGGGCTCACGCTGCTGGGGCTCGAGATCGCGGACGAGATGCGCGGCCGCATGTTCGGCCTCGTGCAGTCGCTGATGCGCATCGACCTGCTGGTCGTCACGGCGACGACACCGTTCATCGCCGGCAGCATCGGCGTGCGCGAAGGGCCGTTCGGGACCAGCGTCAACGGCGTCTCGGTCGTCCTGCTCGTCGGCGGGCTGCTGTCGGTCCTCGTCGGACTCGTCGCCCACCGGCAGATGGACGACCGCCGCGGGATCCCGCTGCGCACCGACCTGGCCCGCCGCCTCGCGCGGCGCGACCCCGAGCCGTCCTACCGCGGCACCTTCGTCGCGCTCGAGGGCGGTGAGGGCGCCGGCAAGTCGACGCAGCTGGTCCTGCTCGAGGCGTGGCTGCGCGGACGCGGGCACGAGGTCGTGGTGACCCGCGAGCCGGGGGCGACGCCCGCCGGCAGCCGCATCCGGCAGCTGCTGCTCGACCCGACGGCGACCCTGTCACCGCGGGCGGAGGCGATGCTCTACGCCGCCGACCGCGCGCAGCACGTCGCCCAGGTCGTCCGCCCGGCGCTGGAGCGGGGGGCGGTCGTCCTGACCGACCGCTACGTCGACAGCTCGCTGGCCTACCAGGGCGCCGGCCGCGAGCTGGCCCGCGACGAGGTCGCACGCCTGTCCCGCTGGGCCACCGAGGGGCTCAAGCCCGACCTCGTGGTCCTGCTCGACGTCGACCCGGTGCTCGGGCTCCGCCGGGCCGGTGACAGCCCTGACCGCATCGAGGCCGAGTCCCTGGACTTCCACCGGCGCGTGCGGGAGGGCTTCCTCGAGCTCGCCGGGCAGGATCACCACCGCTACCTCGTCGTCGCCGCCGACGCCCCCGTGGAGCAGGTCCACGAGGCCGTGCGCGCGCGGCTGCAGGCGCTGGTGCCCGCGCCGCAGGTGGTCAGGACATGAGCGTCTTCGCCGACCTCGTCGGCCAGGAAGCCGTCGTCGCACAGCTGCGGGCGGCGACGGCGGGCGCCGGCCGGCTGCGCGCCGGTGAGCCCGAGCAGGGCGGCGGCATGACGCACGCCTGGCTGTTCACCGGACCGCCCGGGTCCGGCCGGTCGATCGCCGCGCAGGCCTTCGCCGCGGCCCTGCAGTGCGAGACCGGGGACGGCTGCGGGCACTGCCCGGAGTGCGCGCAGGTGCTCTCCGGCGCACACCCGGACGTCGCGTCGATCGTGCCCGAGGGGCTGTCGATCGGCGTCAAGGACGCCCGCAGGATCATCCTGCGCAGCGCCCACGCGCCGACCCGCGGGAGATGGCAGGTCACCCTCATCGAGGACGCCGACCGGCTCACCGAGGACGCCTCCAACGCCCTGCTCAAGGCGCTCGAGGAGCCGCCTCCGCACAGCGTGCTGCTGCTGTCGGCACCGAGCGCCGAGGACCTGCTGCCCACGATCCGCTCACGGTGCCGGCTGGCCCGGCTGCGCACCCCTCCGGCGGAGGCGGTCGCGCGGGTGCTCGTCGAGCGCGACGGCGTCGACCCGGCCATGGCGGCCTTCGCCGCGCAGGCCGCGCAGGGGCACATCGGCCGGGCCAAGCGGCTGGCGACCGACGAGCAGGCCCGGCGCGAGCGCAAGGACGTCCTGTCGCTGCCGCGGTCGCTGCAAGGGGTCGGGTCGGCGCTGAGCGCCGCCGCCGACCTCGTCGACGCGGCCAAGGCCGAGGCGGTGCACCTCACGACGGGTCGCGACGTCGCGGAGCGCGAGTCGCTCTCGACCGCGCTGGGCGTCGGCGCGACCGGCAAGGGCGTCACCGGCGCACGGGGGAGCGCCGGCGCGCTGAAGGAGCTCGAGAAGACGCAGAAGAGCCGCGGTACCCGCACTCAGCGCGATGCGCTCGACCGGGCGCTCGTCGACCTGGCCGCGTTCTACCGCGACGTCCTGCAGCTCCAGCTCGGCACGGGCGCGACGCTCGTCCACGGGGACCTGCGCGACCAGGCCGGGACCATCGCGCGCGCCACGACGGCGGCGTCGACCCTGCGCAGGGTCGACGCCGTGCTCGCCTGCCGTGAGGCGCTCGACGCCAACGTCGCGCCCCTGCTCGCCGTCGAGGCGATGGCGCTGGCCCTGCGCACCGGGTGAGGTGCACGGGCGCACGCGCGTCGCCCGCAGGGCCCCGGGTGCGGTGCGGCGTACCGCTAGACTCGTGCGCGCACCACGCCGCCTTAGCTCAGTCGGTAGAGCACCTCACTCGTAATGAGGTTGTCCGGAGTTCGATTCTCCGAGGCGGCTCCACGCTCGACCTGCACGAACGCCGAGCAGCATGAGCGCAGCCTCGGCCGTGTGCCAGATGGGCGTGCGCTGGGCCGCCCGACGAGTCGTAGCCGACCCCGACGGCCCCGCAGCGGCTCCGCTGCCCGGGGGCACGAGCACCGGAACCTGACGGGCGCCGCCGACCGGTCGGCGGCGCAGCCTGAGAACCCGTACCAGGCCAGCCGTGGCTGCACACCGTTCGACCGACGAGGCCGGACGCCGACCGCTCGGGGACGGTGGCGAGGTGCCGGCCCGCGTCGTCGGAGGGTCAGCTGGTGCTGGGGTAGCCGTGTGCCGCCGCGCATCGGCCGGTCTTGGCCTGCTGGTAGTGCGTCTCGGCCAGGAGCAGCGCTGCCATCTCCGGGCACTCCGGGTGGTAGCCCCTGGCGCGGGCGCGCTGGTAGGCCCGTTCCAGCGCCTGCTGGGCCGAGTGCAGGTGCGCGCGCGGGTCGCGCGGAGGCAGGAGGGAGGTCTGGGACGAGCGCTCGACGGTCATGTGTTCCTCGGGTCAGGGAGGAGGTGGGACGAGCAGTCTGACGGGTCTCGGCCGATCATGCATCCCTTGGCGTCGTCCGACGGGGCGCCTGGCCCCCTCCCCCCTCGCCACTTCCGGGTACCGCTGCCGGAGCCGGCGCCGCCGGGGACGGCCGCGGCCGCAGGACCGGAGGCGACTGCCGTGCATGCCGCACCGGCGACGTCATGCACGCCTGGTCGCAAGCCGTGAGCAGGCAGTCAACTGTCGCCGTGTGCCGCATGACGAGGCGACTGCGCCGGTAGGACGACGCAATGTCGTCCGACCGCGAGGAACCGATCGACGCGCGAGCAGAGGCAGCCGGACCGGGCCTCGACCTGAGCGGGCACGCCGGCTTCCCCAGCACCGCGACGACCGCCGCAGCGGTGCTGGAGCACCTGCGGTCGGCCGTGGGCTTCCGGTTCTGGGCGGTGACGAGGGTGACCGGCGGGACCTACGCGGTCGTCAGCACCGGCCGAGCCGGCTTCCCTGCCGCAGTGGGAGCGCAGTTCCCGTGGGCCGACACCCTGTGCCGGCAGGCGCTGTCGGGACGGGCGCCGCGGGTCGCTCCTGACGTGCGCGCCGTGGCCGCCTACCAGGATCTGCACCTGGTCCAGGACTGGCAGATCGGTGCCTACCTGAGTGCACCGCTCAGCCTGGACGGCAGGTCGCTGCACGGGACCGTCTGCGCGGTCGACCCGCTCCCGCAGCCGTCGACGGCCACCGCCCAGGTGGGCCTGCTGGACCTGCAGGCCCGTCTGCTGTCCACGGTGCTGTCCGGCGAGCTGCGCCTGGACCACGAGCACCGCCGGGCTGAGCGGGCCGAGGCTCAGGCGCTCAAGGACCCGCTGACCGACCTGACGAACCGGCGCGGCTGGGACCAGCTGCTGGCTCGCGAGGAGCAGCGCTGCCAGCGCTACGGCACCCTCGCCAGCGTGCTGGTCCTGGACCTCGACGGGCTCAAGGGCGTCAACGACCAGCACGGCCACGGCGCCGGCGATGCACTGCTGCGCCGTACCGCCGACGTCCTTCGCGGCGCCGTCCGCGCCGCCGACGTCGTCGCCCGCCTGGGCGGCGACGAGTTCGCCGTCCTGACGGTGGAGACCGACCTGCCCGCCGCGCGCGTGGAACGCGACCGGCTCTCCCGGCTGCTGCACGGCGCCGGAGTGCCGGTCTCGGTCGGCGCGGCGACCCGTGAGGTCGAGGGCGGCCTCGCCGCGGCCTGGAAGCACGCCGACCGCGACATGTACCAGGCCAAGCACCAGCGCCCTCGACCCTCCAGGTGATCCACTCCACCGGGGCCGGCACGTCGGTCCCGGCGCCTGCGACCCGGTGCGGGTCCGGCGCCCAGGTCGGCCGGGACCTTCGCCTCTGGCGCCGACAGGCGCGCTCCGCAGAACCTGAGGAGCAGGACGCCTGGTCGGGCGTGCTGTCCGAGGAGGACGTGATGACGAAGATGACTGCGCTGGCCGGCATCACCCTGGTCGGCGCCGCCGGGTACGGGCTGGCGTGCCTGCTCGCGTGGGCGACGCAGTTCGCGACGGAGCTCGAGGACGACGAGTACTGCCGCCCACCGGCGGAGGACCCTGCCGGGGCGGCCGGCACCCGGAGTCCGTAGCGTCCTCGAACTGCTCCGACAGTGCTCCGGGGCGGCGGGTGTGCGCGTCAGGCGAGGGAGGGTACGGCCGCCGTGGATCGCGGCGACCGCCGCGCGACGTCGTCGAAGGAGCAGTCGTGAGCCAGCCCAAGCAGCAGCAGGACGTCCCAGGCGTCCAGTCGAAGATGACCCCGAAGCCGGACTGCGGCGAGGACAGCTACCGCGGGTCCGGTCGCCTCACCGGCAAGGCCGCGGTCATCACCGGCGCGGACAGCGGCATCGGCCGGGCAGTGGCCATCGCCTACGCCCGCGAGGGCGCGGACGTGCTCATCTCCTACCTCGACGAGGACGCCGACGCGCAGGACACCGCACGACTGGTCGAGCAGGCCGGCCGCAAGGCGGTCCTGGTCCCGGGCGACGTGTCCTCGGCCGCGCACTGCCGCGACATCATCGCCCAGGCGGTGCAGGAGTTCGGCAAGATCGACATCCTGGTGAACAACGCGGCGTACCAGATGGACCGGACCTCGCTGGAGGAGATCCCGGACGAGGAGTGGGACTACACCTTCGCGACGAACATCTCGGCGATGTTCCACCTGTGCAAGGCCGCGCTGCCGCACATGGCCCCGGGGTCGTCGATCATCGGCAGCTCGTCGGTCAACTCCGACAGCCCGTCCCCGACGCTGGCGCCGTACGCCGCGACCAAGGCCGCCATCGCCAACTTCACCGCCAGCCTGGCCCAGATGCTCGGCGAGAAGGGCATCCGCGCCAACAGCGTCGCCCCCGGCCCGGTCTGGACACCGCTGATCCCGGCGACCATGCCCGAGGAGAAGGTCGAGAGCTTCGGCACCGACACCCCGCTCGGGCGTCCCGGGCAGCCCGCCGAGCTGGCGCCGGTCTACGTCCTGCTCGCCTCCGACGAGGGCAGCTACATCTCCGGCGCCCGGATCGCCGTCACCGGAGGCCGCCCGATCCTCTGACCTGCCGGCACACCTGCGATCATCGTCGTCGACGACGAGGTCAGCCGGCTCCGCCCTCACGACAGGGGCGCGCAGCCTCGACCCGCAGCGTCACCGGTGAGAACGTCTTGACGGGAAGCTCTGTGACCACGATGACGAGCAGGACGCCGTACGAGATCGTGACGGCTGTCGAGAGGACCCGCACGGCACGCAAGCGGGCGCTGATCGCCGTGACACGAGGACTCGAGCGCGAGGCGCTGCTGGACCCGCCGTCCGCGGTGGCGGCCACCTTCCAGGACGTGCGCTTCGTCACCTCGCAGACCCGTGAGGTGTACGCGCAACTGGCGGCGCGCGGGGCGGACGTGCGGCTGTACGCCCGGTCGCTGCAGGCCTGGCTCGCGCCCGGGGTCCGCGGAGTCTCGCTCGACGACGACGACCCGCTCGTGGACCAGTGGTGCCTGGTGGTGCCGTCCGAGGAGCACCCGGCGGTGTTCGTGGCGACCGACGGCGTGCTGCACGGAGGCGATGGTCAGCGGCCCTACACCTGGGCCACGTCCCGTGATCCGGAGGTGGTCCGGGAGTGCGCCCTGGCACTGGGCATCCGGGACGAGCGGACCGGACGCACTGGCGACCCCGCGCGGTAGCCGGGTCCCACCGCCGCCGGGCAGCTCCCGCGGCCGAGCCCGCCGGGGTGGTGCGAGGGTCGACGACGTGCAGCCGGCAGACCTCGGCGAGGCCCGTACCCGGGTTCAAGTCGCGGCCCGGTGATGTCGACGCCTGCTGTGTGCGTGGGCCGACCTCACCGGGATCGTCAGGACCTGACGTCGGCATCAGCCTCGTCGAGGTCCTGGTCGCGATGGGCGTCTTCGTGGTCGGCAGCCTGTCGCTGCTCTCGGTGCTGACCACCACCATGGCCGGCAGCCACGACAACCGGGCCCGCGTGACGGCGGCGCACCTGGCGGCCGCCGACATCGACAAGGCCCGCAGCCTCGACTACTACGCCCTCGCCAGCACCCCCGCGCCGGTGCAGGAGACGGTGGACGGGCGCGTCTACCAGGTGTCCCGGGAGGTGTCCGTCGTCCTGTCCTCCGGTGCCGACACCAGCGCCTGCATCGGCGCGGGCAGCGCCCGACAGCGCTACAAGAAGGTCAGCACGCGGGTGACGACGGACTTCCGGAGCAGCACGCGCCCGGTCCGCGCCGACACCCTGGTCAAGGCACCGGTCTTCGATCCCAACAGCGCCCGCGGCGCGATCGCCTTCGTGGTCATCGACCGCAACGGGGCCCCGCTGCCGGGCCTGTCGATCAACGCGGGAGGCGTCAACCTGACGACGGACGCCCGGGGGTGCGCGTTCTTCGAGGGGCTGGCGCCCGGGACCTACACGGTGACGGTGACGCGCCCGGGCTCGGTGCGGGTCGACGGCAGCACCACGCTGTCGCGGTCCGTGGTCGTCGCCGCCGGGCAGATCACGTCCGGGGTGCTGCGCATCGACCGGACGGCGAGCATCAAGGTCGTCAGCAGGGTGTTCGGCGCAGCCACGCCTGCGAACTTCCAGCTGCCCACCGGTCTGTCGGTGGAGCTCGCCACCCCGACGAGGGACGGCGCCGCACGTCTCGTCCCCGCGCAGCCGGTCACCGGCCTGGACCTGCTGTTCCCCGTCTTCCCCGAGGTGGGCGGCTACGAGGCCTACCTCGGCTCGTGCCTGACGCCCGTCTCGACCGCCTCGGAGCCCGGCGGCAGCTCGACCGTCGAGCTGCCGCTGTCGCCCATCACCGTGGTGATGAGCACGCAGAACAACAGCATGCAGCCGAGCGCCCGCGACCGGGGCGTCGAGGTGCAGCTGCGCTCGTCGTCCGGGTGCGCGGCCAGCCTGACCTACACGGTCCGGACCCCGACCAGCTGCTCCGGCCCGGCGTCACCCAACTCCGCGGACGCGTGCCGGATCGAGATCGCCGTGCCGGCGGGCACCTGGCGCTTCAAGGCAGCAGGCGTCGTCTTCTACCAGGACGCCGTCGTCACCGCGAAGACGCCTCAGCTGGTCAACATCAGCTGGTAGGTGGACCACTGCCGGCCGCCGCCGTGTTTGACGGTCCGTGAACAACTCGTCACACTACGTCCATGTCGCAACGCCGCCCGGGCCTGCTCCTCGCCGCCGTGCTCGCCACCGCCGGACTGACCGCGCTGCCGGCGGCACCGGCCGGCGCGCAGACCGCCCCGTGCGTCATCGCCGCAGCCGGCGACATCGCCGGCTCGAGCGACTACCGCACCGGCGCCGCAAGGACCGCGCAGCAGATCATCGACCGCAAGCCGACGGCGACGTTCGCGCTGGGCGACCTGGCCTACTCCAGCGGCACGCTCGCCGAGTTCCGCGACTACTACCTGCCGACCTGGGGACGCATCCCGGACGTGCAGGCCATCGCCGGCAACCACGAGTACCGCACCGCGGGCGCGGACGGCATGGAGGCCGCGCTCGGCGAGGCCAGCAACGACAACCGTGGCGTGAGCGTCTGCGGGTGGCGCGTCGTGCTGCTCAACCAGTACAAGGGCGTGACGGCCGCCGCGAGGTACCTCGAGGCGCAGCGCGCCGCCCACCCGCGGGTGCCGCTCATCGCCGTGTGGCACGAGCCGCGCTTCTCCAGCGGCAGCGAGCACGGCAGCGAACCGGGCGTGCAGACCCTGTGGGCGTACTCGCGGGGCGCTGCCGCCCGCATCGTGCTGACCGCCCACGACCACGACTACGAGCGCTTCGCGCCGCTCAACGTGAACGGCAACCCGGCGAGCAACGGGACGCGCCAGTTCGTGTCCGGGCTCGGCGGGCACGGCATCCGGCCGATGGGCACGACGGTGCGCAACAGCCAGCGCCGCTACACCGGCCAGCCCGGCGTGCTGTACCTGACCCTGAGGACGAACGGCGGGTACGACTGGTCCTTCCGCACCGTCGACGGCGTCGTCCGCGACAGCGGGACGCAGTCCGCCCTCTGATCGGGCCCCCTGCCGCGTGTCACCCGTCTGCGGGGGACCGTCACCCGTCCGGCGGGTCCAGCGGACGCGGAACTGGGCCAGGCTGCAGCCATGAGCAGCGAGCAGCAGCAGACGCAGGACCTCACGCAGCACCGGGCTCTGGCCAACCCGAGGCGGTCGCGCGCCTCCGTCGCACCGTCCGGCCGCCCCTCCGCGTCGGGTGCCGAGCGGGGGCGCGAGGACGCCGCGGGCAGCAGGCCGGCCTCCGCGTCGCAGTGACGGGCACCCGCCCGCGCTGAGCGCCCTCGACGTCGGGCAACGCGCCGGCCGGCCCGCCGCGACGTGGCACGATCCGGGCGATGACCCGCACCGCCTCGCAGGCGCAGCGCCTGCGCCTGCTGGCCCGCCTGCGCCGGGTGCGCGACCGGATCGACCGCGACCACGCGCAGCCGCTGGACGTCCAGGCGCTGGCCCGCGGCGCCCACATGTCGGCCGGCCACCTGAGCCGCGAGTTCCGCGCTGCCTACGGCGAGTCGCCGTACTCCTACCTGATGACCCGGCGCATCGAGCGCGCGATGACGCTGCTGCGCCGCGGGGACCTCAGCGTCACCGAGGTCTGCTCCGCGGTGGGCTGCTCGTCGCTCGGCACGTTCACGACCCGGTTCACCCAGCTGGTCGGCGTGCCGCCCGGCACCTACCGCCGGGAGGCCGCGCAGGCGACCGCCGGGATGCCGCCGTGCGTGGCCGGGCAGGTGCTGAAACCGGTCAGGAACGAAGAAGCGCGGACGTCCGGGCCCGCCCTACCGTGGCCGCCATGGACCTGACGATCCGCGCGAGCTTCCTCCCCCACGACGACCCCGACGCCTCCCTGGCCTTCTACCGCGACACGCTCGGCTTCGAGGTCCGCGACGACGTCGGCCGGGGCACGATGCGCTGGATCACGGTCGGCCCCGTCGGCCAGCCCGGCACCTCCATCGTCCTGGCCCCGCCGGCGGTCGGGCCCGGGTTCACCGACGACGAGCGCCGCACGGTCACCGAGATGATGGCGAAGGGCAGCTACGCCATGCTCCTGCTCTCCGCGCCGGACCTCGATGCCGCCTTCGACGCCCTGCAGGCCAGCTCGGCCGAGGTGGTGCAGGAGCCGACCGAGCAGCCGTACGGTGTGCGCGACTGCGCCGTCCGCGATCCGGCCGGCAACCTGATCCGCATCGACGAGGTGCGCTGAGCAGCGCCGGGCGCACAGCAGAGGGGACACGATGAGCACCGACGTGCTGCACGCCGCCGACAGCCACGACACGATCACGGTCCGCGGCGCACGGCAGCACAACCTCAAGGACGTCAGCGTCGAGCTGCCCAAGCGCCGGCTGACGGTCTTCACCGGGGTGTCCGGCTCGGGCAAGAGCTCACTGGTGTTCGGCACGATCGCGGCGGAGTCGCAGCGGCTCATCAACGAGACCTACAGCGCGTTCCTGCAGGGCTTCATGGCCAGCGTCGCGCGACCCGAGGTCGACCTGCTGGACGGCCTGACGACGGCGATCACCGTCGACCAGGAGCGCATGGGCGCCAACCCCCGCTCCACCGTCGGCACCGCCACCGACGTCAACGCGATGCTGCGCATCGTCTTCAGCCGGCTGGGGCAGCCGCACATCGGCTCGGCGCAGGCGTTCTCCTTCAACGTGGCATCGATCAGCGGCGCGGGGGCGGTGACGCTCGAGAAGGGCGGCACGACGGTGAAGGAGCGGCGCTCCTTCACGGTCACCGGCGGCATGTGCTCGCGCTGCGAGGGCATCGGCTCGGTGACCGACTTCGACCTGTCCGCGCTGTACGACGACAGCAGGTCGCTCAACGAGGGCGCGCTGACGATCCCCGGCTACAGCGTCGACGGCTGGTTCGGCCGCATCTTCAGCGGCTCGGGCTTCTTCGACCCCGACAAGCCGATCCGGGCCTTCAGCACCGAGGAGCTGCACGACCTCCTCCACAAGGAGCCGGTCAAGATCAAGGTGGACGGGATCAACCTCACCTACGAGGGTCTGATCCCGAAGATCTCCAAGACGCTGCTGTCGAAGGACCGCGAGGCGATGCAGCCGCACGTCAGGGCGTTCGTCGACCGCGCGGTGACCTTCACGACCTGCCCCGAGTGCGACGGCACGCGCCTCAACGACGGCGCCCGGTCGTCGAAGATCGACGGCATCAGCATCGCCGACGCGTGCGCCATGCAGATCAGCGATCTGGCCGGCTGGGTCCGCAGCCTGTCCGAGCCGTCGGTGGCGCCGCTGCTGGGCGCGCTGGGCGAGACCCTCGACTCGTTCGTCGAGATCGGGCTCGGCTACCTCAGCCTCGACCGGTCGACCGGCACGCTGTCGGGCGGGGAGTCGCAGCGCACCAAGATGATCCGCCACCTCGGGTCGTCGCTCACCGACGTCACGTACGTCTTCGACGAGCCCACCATCGGGCTGCACCCGCACGACGTCCAGCGCATGAACGACCTGCTGCTGCGGCTGCGCGACAAGGGCAACACCGTGCTGGTCGTGGAGCACGAGCCCGAGACGATCGGCATCGCCGACCGCGTCGTCGACCTCGGCCCAGGCGCCGGCACGGCTGGCGGCACGGTCTGCTTCGAGGGCACCGTGGAGGGCCTGCGGGCCAGCGGCACGCTCACCGGTCGCCACCTCGACGACCGGGCGGCCCTGAAGGGCGGGGTGCGCTCGCGCACCGGCACGCTGGAGGTCCGCGGGGCCACCCGGCACAACCTGGTCGACGTCGACGTCGACATCCCCCTCGGGGTGCTGTGCGTCGTCACCGGCGTCGCCGGCTCCGGCAAGAGCTCGCTCGTCCACGGCTCGGTGTCCGGGCGCGAGGGCGTGGTGTCGATCGACCAGGCGGCGATCAAGGGCTCGCGGCGCAGCAACCCGGCCACCTGCACCGGCCTGCTCGAGCCGATCCGCAAGGCGTTCGCCAAGGCCAACGGCGTCAAGCCGGCGCTGTTCAGCGCCAACTCCGAGGGCGCGTGCCCCACCTGCAACGGCGCCGGCGTCGTCTACACCGACCTGGCGATGATGGCCGGCGTCGCGACGCCCTGCGAGGTGTGCGAGGGCAAGCGGTTCCAGGCAGCGGTGCTCGAGCACCACCTCGGCGGCCGCGACATCAGCGAGGTGCTCGCGATGTCGGTGACCGAGGCGGAGTCCTTCTTCGGCGCCGGGCCGGCGCGCACGCCGGCCGCGCACACCGTCCTGGCCCGGCTCGCCGACGTCGGGCTCGGCTACCTCAGCCTCGGCCAGCCGCTGACGACGCTGTCCGGCGGCGAGCGCCAGCGGCTGAAGCTGGCGACCCACATGGGCGAGCAGGGCGGCGTCCTCGTCCTCGACGAGCCGACCACCGGCCTCCACCTCGCCGACGTCGAGCAGCTGCTCGCCCTGCTGGACCGGCTCGTCGACGCCGGCAGGTCGGTGATCGTCGTCGAGCACTCCCAGGCGGTCATGGCGCACGCGGACTGGATCATCGACCTCGGTCCCGGCGCCGGGCACGACGGCGGGCGGATCGTCTTCGAGGGCACGCCCGCCGACCTCGTCGCCGGGCGCGCCACCCTCACCGGCGTCCACCTCGCGGCCTACGTGGCTGCCTGACCGGCGGACCCGCCCCCCGCCCGCCGGGCACAGGGGTCGTCCGCGGCGTGCGGGCCGAAGACGCACCTCGACCGCGAGCGCGGTCCGGGCCACGGCAGGCGCTCCAGCAGCTCGTCCGCGACCGGCTGGGCGATCGCCGCGGCGGAGCCGACGACGGCCTGCGACAGCGGGGCCTGCAGGCCGCCGACGTCGGTGCCGAGCGCCAGCAGCAGCGCCGCCGGCACGAGCACGAGCGTCTTGGCGACCACGTCCACCGCTGCTGCCCGCACGCGTCGACGGTGCCAGCCGCCGGCCGGTCGTCAGCCGGGACGGGACCCCACCACCCGGTTGCCCGGCTCGCGCCACCCGGTCGGCCGACTAGCGACCAGGATCGGGGCCGACCCGCAGGACCAGCACGGCGATGTCGTCCTCGTTGGTGCTGCCCGCCGCGCGCACGACGGCGTCGGCAGTCGCCTCGGCGGCGGCGTCGCCGAGCCGCGACACCGCCTGGGTCACCCGTGCGATGCCGGCGTCGAGGCTCGCGTCGCGGCGCTCGACGAGACCGTCGGTGTAGAGCACCAGCGTGCTGCCGGTCGGGAGGTCGGTCGTGCGCTCGTGCCGCTCGGTCGCGGCGTCGAGCCCGAGCAGCAGGTCGCTGTCGTCGTCGAGCACGTGCAGGCTGCCCCGGCCCGTCCGCAGCACCGGCGGCAGGTGGCCGGCGTTGGCCCAGCGCAGCCGGTAGCCGTCGTCGGCCGGCTCGACGCGTGCCAGCAGCGCGGTCGCCAGGGTGTCGAGGCCGAGGCCCTGCATGGCGGTGTCGAGCCGGCCGAGCAGCACCGCCGGGCTGTCGTCGCTGTCGTACGCCATGCCGCGCAGCAGGTTGCGCACCTGCCCCATGCGGGCGGCGGCCGTGCGGTCGTGGCCGCCGATGTCGCCGATGACGACCAGCGTGGACCCCGCGGCGGTCACGAACGCGTCGTACCAGTCACCGCCGATCTGCGCCTCCTGCGCGGCCGGCTGGTAGCGGACGGCGATCTGCAGGCCGGGCACGTCGGGCGGGTCGGTGAGCAGGCTGAGCTGCAGGGCCTGCGACATGCGCTGCGCCGACAGGGCCGCCGCCCGCTGCGCCTGCGTCGCGCGGATCCGCAGCACGGCCTGCGACACCTGTGCCGCGAAGCCCTCGAGCAGGGCGACGTCCTCGTCGGCGAAGTGCTGCTCCTGCTCCCAGCAGGCGACGAGCGAGCCCAGCAGATCCGTCCCCACGCGCAACGGCAGGGTCGCCCACGCCGAGCGCTGCGTCGCCTGGTAGACGGCGGCCATGGCCGGCGACCACGCGAGTCCGGCTGCCCGGTCCGGCAGGAGCACCGACCTCCCGGTGCGGGCGACCACCGCGGCCGGCAGGTCGCTGAGCGCAGGCAGCTCGGCGTAGTCCTGCTGCACCTGCTCGCCCAGGCTCCGGCTGGTGACCAGGTGCAGCGTGTCGTCCTCGGCCAGTACGGCCACGGCGCCGCCGTCGGCGCCGAGCACCGGCAGGCCACGCTCGATCACCGTGGTGGTGAGGTCGTGGACGTCGTCGGCGCGGGTCAGCTCGAGCGCCACGCCGGCCAGCGCCGCCACCCGCTCGGCAGCCCGCTCCTTGTCAGCGACCGCTGACGCGAGCTCCTGCGCCCGCGCGAACAGGTCGGCCTCGACCTCGAGCACCCGGCGGCCGAGCTCGGCCGAGCGCCGGCGCTCTGCCCGACCCCGGTCGCGCTCGGCCACGAAGTCGGTGATGTCCTCCGCGCGCTGGGCGACCAGCACCACCCGGCCCTGCGCGTCGCGGATCGGCACGGAGATGAGCGACCAGAAGCGCTGGGTCAGCCCGCCCGTCGACGGGTCGGGGATGTCGTAGCGCTGCACCGGCATGGTGTCGACCTGGCCGGTGTCGCGGGCCCGCTCGAACGAGCGCTGGACGCGAGGCACGCCGGTCTCGTCCAGCGCGTCGGAGGTCGGTGGGAACGCCTCGAACACCGGCCGGCCGAGGATGTCCTCGCGGGTCCGTCCGACCGTCGCGAGGTAGGCGTCGTTGCACTCGACCAGCACCAGGCTGCGGTCCATGACCATGTACGGCGTCGGGAGCGCGCGGAACAGGCCGGCGTGGTCGACGCCCGGCGCCGGCGTGCGCCGTCGCGCGGGCGAGGTCACCCCAGCGCCCGGCGAGGCAGCCAGGCGCTGCGAGAACGGGACGACCGGCAGCGGGGCGGTCCCGTCGGCCAGGGAGCGCAGCTGGTCGACCAGGGCCTGCACGTACCAGTGGCGGAACAGCTTGTGCAGCGGCGGGGTCTCGAGGGTCAGCAGCCGTGCGCCCGCCGCCCACTCGTCGGCCTCCTCGAGCGCGGCGAGGTAGCGCTCGCCGGCGTCCGCGGCCGACGACGGCAGGGTCAGCGTCAGGTGCACCTCGGGCTCGCCCCGCTCGGCTGCCTGCAGCGCCTGGCGCTTGATGGCCTCCCGCGGCCCGCGGAAGCCGTGCACGACGGTCGCGACGAGCTCGCCCAGCCCGGCCGGCACGCTGCCGCCCGCCGCCGCGGCGCTCTCGCCCGCGGCGGCTGCCTCGAGGGTGAACTCGCGCACCAGGTTGTCCAGGTGCGCCTTGGCCTCGAGCAGCAGGTCGGTCGGGACGGCGCCGAGCGCCACCGAGTGCAGCGACCCCACGTCGTCGAGGGCGTCGGGCCGATGCTCGCGGACCGGCGCCGCCGGAGCCTGCTGACCGTCGGCGACGCCCTCCGCGACCTCGGCCCAGACCACCTTGCCGCCCTGCTCGTCCCCGTCGACGCCCCACGACCGGGTCAGCGCCTGCACGAGCGCGAGCCCGCGACCGGTCATGGCGACGGAGCTGCGGCGGACCGTCACGGGCAGCTCCGCGCCGCGGTCGGCGACCTCGACGCGCACGCCGTCCGGCACCTCGCGCAGACGCACCCGCACCGGCGGCCCGCCGTGCAGCAGGGCGTTGGTCACCAGCTCGGTGACGACCAGGGCTGCGTCGTCGACGACCGTGTCGGGGTGGCTGCCGAGCGCGCGGCGGGTGAAGGCACGCGAGCGCGGGACGTCCTCGTGTCCCCCTTCGAGGACCAGCTCGACGGGCGCAGCGCCCACGCAGCACCTCCCCGTACGCCCTGGCGCCGGCCCCTGGTCGGCGCGCCCGCCCCACCATCCTGCCTGTGCGCGACGCCGACGACCTCCGCCGGAGCGCTCAGGCCCACCGGAACAGCTGCGTGCCCACCTCCGCCCGGTCGCCGACGAGGCGCTCGACAGCACCGGAGGGAGCGTCGAGGGCGACCACCGGGCAGGCCGCGGCGCGCCCGGCGGCAGCGACGGCGCTCGGGTCCCAGCGCACGACGGGGGTGCCGGCGCTGACCTCGTCGCCGACGGCGGCGAGCAGCTCGAAGCCCTCGCCCTCGAGCTGCACCGTGTCGATGCCGAGGTGGACGAGGACGCCGCGGCCCGCTCCGGTGCGGACCAGGAAGGCGTGGGCGTGCAGCACGGCGAGCATCCCGTCGACCGGGGCGACGACCGTGCCCGGTCCCGGATCGGGCTCGACGGCGATCCCCGGACCGAGCATCTGCTCGGCGAAGACGAGGTCGGGCACGTCCGACAGCGGCAGCACGCGTCCGGCGACCGGCGAGCGGACCACGAGCGGCCCGGAGGCGTCGCCGGGCCCGACGTCCTGCGCGTCCATCGGTCCTCCTGGGTGGCCTGCGGGCGGGTCGGGGTGCTGGGCGTGCTGGGGGTGCTGGGCGGCCGGCGTGCCGGCGTGCCGGGGCCCACCCTGGCACTGCGCCGGACGGACCGGCGTGCTGACCCGCAGGGCGGACGGCGTCAGGTCTGGAAGCGGTCCACGGGAGCGGCGCCGACCCGGACCACCTCGGGCCAGCCCTGCGACCAGTCGACGACGGTGGTCGGCTCGGTCCCGCAGTCCCCGGCGTCGAGCACCGCGTCGACGACGTGGTCGAGCTCCTCCTTGATCGACCAGCCGTCGGTCATGGGCAGGTCGTGGCCCGGCAGCAGCAGGGTGCTCGACAGCAGGGGCGAGCCGAGCTCGCGCAGCAGCGCCCGCGGCACCGGGTGGTCGGGGATGCGGACGCCGACGGTCTTGCGCCGGGCGTTCGTCGCCCTGCGCGGCACCTGCTTCGACGCCTTGAGGATGAACGTGCACGGCCCCGGTGTCGCAGCCTTGAGGCTGCGGAAGGCGGCGTTGTCGAGGTGGACGTACTGCCCGAGCTGCGCCACGTCGGCGCACACGAGCGTGAAGTCGTGCCGGTCGTCGAGGCCCCGGATCCGGCGGATGCGCTCGGGTCCCGTGGCGCTGTCGAGGCGGCACCCCAGCGCGTAGCACGAGTCGGTCGGGTAGGCGACCAGCGCGTCGTCGCGCAGCAGCGCCACCGCCTGGGCGACCACGCGGGGCTGCGGGTCCACCGGGTGGACGTCGAAGTACCGCGCCATGCGGATGAGCCTAGTGACGCGGACACGTGCGAACCGGGCGGCAGCGGGGGAGTGCCCTGCTCGTGACGACGTCCTACCGCACCGCCACCGCTCCCGGGCTGCTCACGGCGATGCGGCCGCGGCAGTGGGCCAAGAACGCCCTGGTGCTCGCGCCGCTGCTGCCGGCGGCCCGCTCGGTCGGTGCCGACGCGCTCGAGGGCGCCGCCGTCGCCTTCCTCGTGTTCTGCGCGGCGTCCTCGGCCGTCTACCTGTTCAACGACCTCTGCGACCGCGAGGCCGACCGCGCCCACCCGCGCAAGCGCAACCGGCCCATCGCGAGCGGCCTGGTGCCCGTCGCCTCCGCGGTCGGCGCGGCCGGCCTGCTGCTCACGGGTGCCGTGCTGCTGGCGGCCAGCCGCAGCGTGGGGCTCGTGCTCGTGCTGCTCGCCTACGTCGGCGTGCAGGTCGCCTACTGCCTGGGGCTCAAGCACGAGCCGGTGCTCGAGCTGGCGAGCGTGACGTCGGGCTTCCTGCTGCGCGCGGTGGCCGGCGGCGTGGCCGCCGGCATCCCGCTGTCCCACTGGTTCCTGCTGACGGCGGGCTTCGGCTCGCTGTTCGTCGCCGCCGGCAAGCGCTACGGCGAGGCCCTGCGCGGTCAGCGCACCGGTGACCAGGTCCGCCAGGTGCTGTCGGCGTACAGCCTCACCTACCTGCGCTTCGTCTGGACGCTGGCCGCGACCGTCGTCGTCGCGACCTACGCGCAGTGGGCCTTCGAGGTCCGCACCACGACCGGGTCGGCCTGGAGCCTGGTGTCGATGGTGCCGTTCGTGCTGGCGGTCCTGCGCTACGCCGTCGTGGTCGACGCGGGCGACGGCGAGGAGCCGGAGACGGCCGTGCTCGGCAACCCCACGCTGCTGGTGCTGGGTGGGCTGTGGGCGTGCTCGCTCGTGCTGGCCGTCTCGACCTGACGCGTCAGAAGGGCAGGCGGCGGAAGACCGGCGACGGCAGGGAGCGCAGGACCGCCATGACCGGTCCGAGGGCGGCGGGCACCCGGACCACCTCCCGCTGCCCGACCAGCGCTCGGGCGACGCGCTCGGCCACCGCCTCGGGAGTGGTCGACAGCGGCACGGACGGCAGCCCCTCGGTCATCCGCGAGCGCACGAACCCCGGGCGCACGACGAGGACCCGGATGCCGTCGGGTCGCAGCGCCTCGCGCAGGCCGGTGAAGAAGGCGTCCATCGCCGCCTTGCTCGCGCCGTAGACGAAGTTCGAACGCCGCGCGCGCTCGGCCGCCACCGAGGACAGCGCGACGACGGCGCCGTGGCCCTGCTGCCGCAACCGCTGCGCCACGAGGACGCCGGTGCTCACGGCCGCCGTCGCGTTGACCTGCAGCAGGCGCACCGCCGCGGCCGGGTCCTGCCAGGCCAGCTCCTGGTCGCCGAGCACCCCGACGGCGACGACGACCACGTCGAGGTCGCCGCCGGCGAAGGACTGCGCCACCGTGGCCGCGTGCGAGGCGGTGTCCTCGGCGTCGAAGTCGACGACCTGCGCGTCGTGCCCGGCGCCAGCCAGCCGCCGCACCGCCTCGTCGCGCCGCGTCGAGGGGCGGGCCGCGAGGACGACCCGCAGCCGGGTGCCCGTCCCGAGGCGCTCCACCACCGCCAGGGCGATGTCGGAGGTCCCGCCCACGACGAGCACGGACGAGGGTGTGCCGACGGCGTCCATCACAGTGCGAGCCTCCTGGCCAGGTCGGACGTGAACAGGTGCTCGGGGTCGACCCGCTCCCGCACGGCGCGCCACTCGTCGAGCCGGGGGTACATGCGGTGCAGGGCGGCGGGCGGCAGGCGTGCGTCCTTGGCCAGGTAGACCCGCCCGCCGGCGGCCAGGACGAGCTCGTCGAGCGCTCGCAGCACCGCCGCGGTGCCCCCGGTGACCGGCACGTCCACCGCGAGCGTCCACCCCGGCGCCGGGAACGACAGGGGACCGGGGTTGCCCGGGCCGAAGCGCTTGAGGACCGCGAGCGACGGCACCGCCCCGCCGGCGCGCAGCGCCTGGATGCACCGGCGCACCGTCGCGTCAGCCGTCAGGGGGACGACGAACTGGTACTGCACGAAGCCGCGCGGCCCGTACGCCCGGGACCACTGCCCGAGGCCGTCGAGCGGGTGGAAGAACGGCGCGATGCCCTGCACCTGGCCGCGACGCTCCCGGGGAGCCTTGCGGAACCACGCCTCGTTGAGCGCCGCGACCGTCGCCCGGTTGACCAGGCCGGACGGCAGGACGTCGGGCACCTGCAGCCGCGGGCGGGCGCGGAAGGACAGCGGGTCGCGGCGGGCCCTGGCGTCGAGCTCGTCGCGGCGGGCCGGTCGGCCGCGGGTGAGCACCGCCCGGCCGAGCGAGCGCCCGCGGGCCAGGCAGTCGACCCAGGCCACGGAGTAGGCGTAGGCGTCGTCGCCGTCGGTCAGCCGGCCGAGCAGGTCGTCGAGGTCGTCGGCGCGCTCGGTGTCGACGACGACGCGGGAGGTCTCGACCGGCCGCATGCGCAGGGTCGCCCGCAGGACGACGCCGGTCAGCCCCATGCCGCCGGCGGTCGCCCAGAACAGGTCGGGATCGTGGTCCGGTCCCACGGTGCGCACCGTGCCGTCGGCGACGAGCAGGTCGAGGCTGTCCACGGCGTCGCAGAAGCTGCCGGCGACGTGGTGGTCCTTGCCGTGGACGTCCGCCGCGATCGCGCCGCCGACCGTGACGCTGCGGGTCCCGGGCGTCACGGGGACGAACAGCCCGAGCGGCAGCAGCAGGTGCATCAGCGCGTCGAGGGAGACGCCGGCCTCCACCGTCACGCGGGCGCCTGCGACGTCGACGGCGAGCACCCGGCCCATCGCCCGCAGGTCGAGCACCGTCCCGCCGGCGTTCTGCGCGGCGTCGCCGTAGCTGCGGCCGAGGCCCCGCGCCACCACGCCGCGCGCCGGCCGGCCGAGCACCGCCTCGGCGACCTGCTCGTCGGCGGTCGGCGCGACGACGTCGGCGACGCTGGTCGCGGTCCGCCCCCAGCCCTGCAGCGCCTGGCGGCTCACCGGCGGAACGCCATCAGGTGGTAGGAGCAGTCCGCTCCGCCGGAGCCCGTGTACGCCAGCCGGTAGTCCGCCATCGCGGGGTGCGCGGCCAGGGCGGCGTCGGTGGGGTAGGCGGGCACCAGCCGGTCCTGCTCCCGGCTGGCGAGCACGACGACGTCGGGCCGGCGGTCGTGGACGATCGCGGCGCGCTCCTCTGGGGGCAGCGGGCCGGTGCGCTGCAGCAGCGCGTCGTTGAGCAGGAAGGCGTCGTACGCCGTCCGGCCGCCGGCGCGGGCCGGCAGCAGCCCGGCGTCGGACACCGAGAACGTGGTCGTCGTCGGCGTCTCGCGGACCAGCCAGCGCGCCACGTCGGCGCGGGCAGCGACGCGGCAGGACATGTAGCGCGACTGCGACCCGTCGACCTCGTCCAGGTTGCCCGGCAGGGCGACGAGCGTGCAGAGCACCGTGGCCCCGGTGAGGGTGGCCGCCGCCCACCAGCGGGGAGCGGCCCGGGCGATCAGGACGCCGGCCAGCAGTGCGAGCTGGGGCCAGACCGGCTGGAAGAAGCGGCTCCAGCCGTTGGCGCTGTCGAGCGTGCCGAGGCTCCCCAGCAGGTAGGCGAGGAACGGCACGGCCAGCAACCGCGTGCGGCCGCGGGCGACGAGCGCCCCGCTCAGCGCGAGGACCAGCACGAGGGCGGACTGCTCGACGAAGGCCTCGGCGACGGTGGTCAGCTCACCGGTGCCCGACTTGTAGAGGACCGAGTTGGGCAGCAGGTGCCCGTACACCCCGAGACGCACGAGCTCGAGCAGCGCCTGCGACAGGACGGGGAGCCCGGCCAGCCAGGCCAGCCGGCGCACGGTGGCGGCCCGGGTGGGGCGTCGCCACAGGCCGGCCACCTCGCTCGCGAGCACGACCGCGCCGGCGACGACGAGCCCCTCGGGCCGCAGCCACGGCAGCAGGGCGAGCAGGACCGCGGCGACGACGGGCCGTCCGCCGTCGGGCCGGGCGAGCTCGAGCACCGCCAGGGTGAGCAGCAGCGCGACCGGCAGGGTCTCCAGCCCGCCGACGCCCCACAGGGCGAACGGCGCCGAGCACGCGGTCAGCACGCAGCCGGCGGCGGCAGCCCGGACGCCGGCGACCTCGCGGCCGCGCAGCAGCACGGCCAGGACGCACGCTGCGCCGCAGAGCACGCCGAGCGCGCGCGCGGCCGACATCGCCGACCACCCGGCGAGGTCGGCGAGCGCCTCGACGGCGACGAGCCCGGGGTTGCTGTAGCCCTCGACCCGCTCGCCGCCCGGGTTCCAGACGGGACCGGAGCCCCGAGCGAGGTTCTCGGCGTAGCGGACGGAGATCCAGGAGTCGTCCGTCACGAAGCCGCGCAGGACCGCGCACAGCGCGAGGAAGGCTCCCACCGCGACGACGGCGACGGCGGCGACGACGACCGGTGGCCGTGTCCCGACGGACGGGCGGCGGGAGCTCGACGCGGCCGTGCGCGCGTCAGCTCCGGTCGCGACCGCCACGCCCCTCCTCCCGCCCGGTGTCGAGCACGGGACGGGTTCTGGCTGCCCGCTCGGCGCCGCTGCACACGTCCTCCCGCCGCCCGACCGCCCCGGACGGCGGGGCGCGCCCTCCAGTCCGGGCGCTGAGCTGCCGACCGTGGGAGGGACGGCGGGAGTCCACGTGCACACAGCTCGGCAGGCGCTGGCCTGGCTGCCACGCGGCGGCACCCTGCCCAGGCGTGTCCTGGAGGGGCGGCACCGCGGCATCCTCGTGCTGCTGTGGGCGCACGTGCCGCTGCTGGCCGGAGTCTCGATCGCCACGGGCAACGGCCTGCGGCACGTGCTCGCGGACGTGCTGGTGGTGGTCGTCCCCGCCGTGATGGCGTCCTGCGGGCCGTACGACCGGGTCTCGCGCTGGGTCGCGGCGAGCCTCGGCCTGCTGCTCGCCGCAGCGGTGCTCGTGCACGTCACCCGCGGGACGATCGAGGCGCACTTCCACTTCTTCGTCGTGATCGCGGTGCTCGCGCTGTACCAGGAACGGGTGGTCTTCCTGCTGGCCGTCCTGTTCGTGACCGTGCACCACGCGGTGCTGAGCGTCCTGCTGCCCGACTCGGTGTTCGCCCATCCCGCAGGGCAGGCGGCACCGGTGCGCTGGGCGCTGCTGCACGGCGGGTTCGTGCTCGCTGCGGCCTGCTCCCACGTCGTCGCGTGGCGCTCGAGCGAGCAGGGCTCCTACGACGGCCTCACCGGGCTCGCCGGCAGGGCGCTGCTCGTGCGGACGCTGGAGCGGGCCCTGGAGCGCGGTCCGGCGGCGGTGGTCTACCTCGACCTCGACGGCTTCAAGCAGGTGAACGACGAGCTCGGCCACCACGCCGGCGACCGCCTGCTCGTCGAGACGGCGCGCCGGCTGGAGGCCGCCGTGCGGTCCGGCGACCAGGTCGGGCGGCTCGGCGGCGACGAGTTCGTCGTCGTGCTGCCGGGCGCCGGGACGGCGGACGGCGAGCGGCTGGCCCAGCGCCTGCTCGACGGCATGGCCGGGCCGGTCGTGCTGCCGGGCGGTCCGGCGGTCGTCGGGCTCAGCGCCGGGGTCGCCGAGGCGCCTCGGGGCGCCGGCGCCGAGCAGCTGCTGCGGGCCGCGGACTCGGCGATGTACGACGCGAAGCGCTCCGGCAAGGGCCGCTTCGTGCTCGCACCCGCGTAGGGCGCGCTCAAGGTCGCAGGCGTCGTGCCGATCTCGTGCCCGAGGAGCTCCGCGTCCGGCCCGCTCGGCGGGACCCTCCTCGGCGGGGGGTGACGCCGTGGACCTGCGCAGCGAGGGGCCGCTCGTCCGTGACCTCGTCGACGTCGTCCTCGACGCCTCGACCGAGCCGCTGGTGGCGGCCGTGCTCCGCGTCGGCGTCGACCGGCTGGCCGTGGAGGCGCCGGTCGACCGGAGCGGCCGCATCGTGCTGCCGGCGCCGGGCGGGGGCGGGCTGCTCGTCTGGCGCGGCGCCCGCGACCTGCAGCAGGCTCCGGTCCGCGTCGTGCAGACCACCCGTCCGCCCGGTCCGCAGTGGCTGCTGTGCGTGACCGGTGGGACGTCGCCGTGCCAGCGGCGCTCCTTCGTGCGCGCCGACGTCCGGCTGCCCGTGCAGCTGCAGGTCGAGCGCGCGTCGTACGAGGTCACGGCGCTCGACCTCAGCGAGGGCGGGCTGCGCTGCAGCACGCGCTCGGCGCTGGGCCTCGCGGGCGGCACCGGCGTCGAGGTCGGGCTCGACCTCGGCGAGCAGCTGAAGCTGCACCTGCCGGCAGAGGTGGTCCGCGCGCGTCACCCGGCGCCGGACGCCCCGCTCGACCTGGGGCTGCGCTTCACCGGCCTGTCGATCTCGGACGCCGACCGCCTGCGCGGCTGGATCTTCGCGGAGCTGCGCCGGCAGCGGGCCGGCGCCGCCTGACGAGCCGCCGGGCCTCACCCGGTGCGGCACCCGTCACCCGGGACGCTCGACAGCAGCCGCAGCGTGCGTCGCCGCTGCAGCGGCTGCTCGACGAAGCGGTACGACGCCGCAGCCACGGGGATCGCGGCGAGCGCACCGACGACCGCGACGACCAGCGTGTCGCCGAGGACGGGCTGCGCCAGCCGGATCAGCGGCAGGTGCCACAGGTAGATGCCGTACGACCAGACGCCGAGCGTCGGCAGCGGGCCCCAGCGCAGCAGGACCGACAGGCGGCTGTCGCGGTGCACGGCCAGGTGGCCGATGACGACGGCCGCACCGGCGCCGACGAGCTGCAGACCGCCGGACCAGTACCAGGCGTGGTGGCGGGAGGCCGTGAGCGCCACGGCGGCGATGCCGAGCGCCGCGGCCGTGGCCGCGGGGGCCGAGACGGCGGGGCGCCAGCGCCCGAGGTCGGGCCGGGCGAGCAGGGCGGCAGCGAGCGCGCAGCCGGTCAGCAGCTGGGCGAAGCGGGCGTCCGGCAGGTAGTAGAGCCGGTCGGGGTCGGCGCCGAGGTGCCACAGCGCAGCCGTGTAGGCGTTGGCGAGCACCGCGACGACGACGACCGAGCGCACCCCGCCGCCGCGTCGCAGCAGCGCGAGCAGCAGCAGCGGCCACAGCAGGTAGAAGTGCTCCTCGACCGACAGCGACCAGGTCAGCCCGAGCAGGTAGGGCCCGCCCGGCAGCTCCAGGCCCGACCACCAGCTCATGCCGTAGGCGAGGGCGACCAGCGCCTCGAGCGGACTGGCGGCCTCCAGGCCGAAGACCGCTGGGGAGAAGGCGAAGACGAGGGCGACGACGGCGGACACGAGGGCGAGCGCCGGGTAGAGCCGCCAGAGGCGGCGGACGTAGAAGCGGCGCAGGTCCACGCGGCCGGTCGAGCGGTGCTCGCGCAGCAGCAGCGAGGTGATCAGGAAGCCGGACAGGACGAAGAACAGGTCGACCCCCACGAAGCCGCCCGGCAGGACGGACAGCTCCTGCGTGCGGGCGACGTGGTAGGCGAGGACCAGCGCGATGGCGACGGTGCGCAGCCCGTCGAGCTGCGGGAGGTGGGCCGGACGGCTGGCGTCCGCGGCCGCGGGACCTCGGCGGGGGCCGGGGTCGGGGCGCTCGCGCGTCGGGGCCGTCACCGGGTCCGGGGTGCCCGAGCAGCCCCGCGGGCATGCCTGTCCATGACGGTCCTGTGACGAGTGTCACCGGACCGTCGTGGTCGGTCAGCCCAGCACGTCCCACGCCAGCCGCAGGACCAGGGCGCCGACCACGACGAGGAACACCCGTCGCACCCACACGCTGCCGCGCCGCAGGGCCAGCCGGGTGCCGAGCTGGCTGCCGAGCAGGTTGGCGGCCGCCATGGCGACCCCGAGCGCCCACAGGACGTGCCCGCCGGCGGCGAACAGCAGCAGCGCCGACAGGTTCGTCGCGGTGTTGACCACCTTCGCGGTGGCGCTCGCGTGCAGGAACGACAGCCCGACGGCGCCGACGAGCAGGAACACCAGGAAGCTGCCGGTGCCCGGGCCGACGAGGCCGTCGTAGAAGCCGATGCCGGCGCCGCCGAGCCCGGTCACCGCGCGCTGCCCGCCCGCGGACAGGCGCAGGCGCTCGACCTCGCCGAGGCTGGGCGTGCCGAGCGTGTAGGCGAGGACCGCCACGAGGGCGACCAGGACGACCGGCTCGAGCACGTCGCCGTCGACCGACGTCGCCAGCAGCGCGCCGGCGCCCGAGCCCAGGAACGCGGCGACCGCCATGACGGCCGCCGTGCGGCGGTCGACCGCGATCCGGCGGTTGTAGGTGACCGCGGCAGAGGCGGTGCCGACGACCGAGGCGAGCTTGTTGGTGCCGAGCAGCGCGACCACCGGCGCGTGCGGCAGCACGACCAGCAGGGCCGGCAGCTGCACCAGCCCGCCGCCTCCGACGACCGCGTCGAGCCCACCGGCCAGCAGGGCGAACAGGCACAGCAGCAGGGCGTCGCCGAGCTCGACCTCCACGACGTGCGCCTCTCGTCAGCGTGCGGTCACGACGCTCCGCTCATGAGCGCACCCGACCTCGGGGAGCGGGTCGTCTAGCAGTTGGCGCTCTTCTCGTCGAGGGGCGGTGCGACGACGTCGTCCAGCGTGGGACGGGCGAGCTCGGGTCGCGCGCTCGGGTCGCCGGAGTGGGCCACCGCGTGGGGGTTGGCGGCCAGGCGCTCGCGGGAGGCGACGACCTCGGCCTCGGCCTCCGCGCGACCGACCCAGTTGGCGCCCTCGACGCTCTTGCCGGGCTCGAGGTCCTTGTAGACCTCGAAGAAGTGCTGGATCTCGAGGCGGTCGAACTCCGAGACGTGGCGGATGTCCTGCAGGTGCTCCTGCCGCGGGTCGCCGACGGGCACGCACAGCAGCTTCTCGTCCGGCCCCGCCTCGTCGCTCATGCGGAACATGCCGAGCGCGCGGACGCGGATGAGGCAGCCGGGGAACGTCGGCTCGTCGAGCAGGACCAGCGCGTCGAGCGGGTCGCCGTCGCCGCCGAGCGTGTCCTCGACGAAGCCGTAGTCGGCCGGGTAGCTGGTCGACGTGAACAGCCGCCGGTCCAGGCGGATCCGGCCGGTGGAGTGGTCCATCTCGTACTTGTTGCGCTGCCCCTTCGGGATCTCGATGGTCACGTCGAACTCCACGGCGGGGCTCTCCTCGCTGTCGGTGGCGCTGTCGTCAGGGGTGGGCGCACGTCGCGCCGCCCGTAGTCTCGCCCACGGGATCGGCAGGCAACCCCGGAGGGCAGGCGCATGCGCACGACCCGCCGTGGGCGCGCCGTCGGCGGCTTGCTGGTCGTCGGTGCGCTCGTGGGTGGCGCGGGCGCCGCCGGGCTGCTCGACGGCGCCGCACAGCCACCCGCTGCCGTCGCCCCCGCACCCACCCCGTCGCCGACCGCTGCGGTGCGCGAGGCGCTCCTGCCGCCCGCCGCCGACGGCGCCGCACCCGGGACCGACGGCCTGCAGGCGGCGGTCGACGCGGCGCTGACCGACCCGGCCCTGGGCGGGGACGTCGCCGTGTCGGTCGTCGACGTGACGAGCGGCCAGCCGCTGCTCGAGCGGTCGGCCGACGTCCCGCTCGTCCCGGCGTCGACGGCGAAGCTCGCCACCGCCGTCGCTGCCCTCACGGCGCTGCCGGCCGACCTGCGGCTGCGCACCCGCGTCGTGGCAGGTGCAGCGCCCGGCGAGGTGGTCGTCGTCGGCGGCGGCGACCCGACGCTGGCCGGGCCGTCGACGCCGGTCCGCTACCCCCAGCCGGCGCGGCTGGCCGACCTCGCGGCGCAGGTGCGGGCGGCGCTCGGTGCCACCGCCGTCACCCGGGTCGTCGTCGACGACTCCCTCTACACCGGCGAGCGCCTCGCGCCGGGCTGGAAGCCGACCTACGTCACGGAGGGCGCGGTCGCGCCGGTGACGGCCCTCATGGTCGACGGCGGGCGGGTGCGGCAGGACCGCGGGCCGCGCTCGACCGAGCCGGCCCTGGCCGCCGGCAGCGCCCTCGCCGCGCTGCTCGCGCCGGGCGCCGCGGTCGACGTCGTGCGCGGGACGGCGGCCGCCGAGGCGGCCCCGCTCGGCGAGGTCGCCTCGGCCCCGGTGCCGCAGCTCGTGGAGCGGATGCTCATCGCCAGCGACAACGACCTGGCCGAGGCGCTCGCCCGGCAGGTGGCCCTCGCGACCGGCCGGCCGGCGTCGTTCGCGGGCGCCGCGGAGGCGATGACGCAGGCCCTGGCCGACGCGGGCATCGACCCCGGCGCGGTGCGGCTGGTGGACGGCAGCGGGCTCTCGCGCGACGACCGGGTCGAACCGGGAGCGGTGACCGGGCTGCTCGTGTCGGCCGTCGCGGGCGACGACCCCCGCCTCGCGCCGGTGCTGAGCGGGCTCCCCGTCGCGGGCTTCGACGGCACGCTGGCGCCGCGCTACCGCACCGGCGCCGCCGTCCCGGCTGCCGGCCGGGTGCGGGCCAAGACCGGGACGCTCAACGCCGTCAGCGCCCTCGCCGGCCTCCTGCGCACCGCCGACGGGCGGCTGCTGGCCTTCGACCTCACCGCCAACGCCGTGCCGCTGGGCGCGAACCGCAGGGCCGAGCGGGCGCTCGACGCCCTCGCCGCCCGCCTCGCCGCCTGCGGCTGTCCCTGAGCGTGCCGGCGTACCGGGCGTAGCGTGGCCTGGATGCCGAACGCCGTCGACTACGACCTCGCCGTCGCCACCGCGCGTCGCCTCGCCCCTGCACCGCCCGCCGTGTCGTGGGCCGAGGCCGGGGAGGCGGTCGCCGAGCTGCGCCGGCTGGCCGTCACGGCCGAGGAGCACGTGCGGGCCGTCACCGGCCTGACGCCGCCGGGCGAGGTCCTGGAGGCGACCGTCGTCGACCGTCCGGGCTGGTCGCAGGCCAACGTCGAGGGCTTCCGCGTCGTCCTCGAGCCGCTGACCCGCAAGCTCGAGGGCGCGCAGCCGAACGCGATCGCTGCCGGCGTCACCGCCAAGGTCGCGGGCGTGCAGATGGGCTCCATGCTGGCCTGGCTCTCCAGCAAGGTCCTCGGGCAGTACGAGGCGTTCCGCCCGGAGGGCGAGTCCGGCCGGCTGATCCTCGTGGCGCCGAACATCGTCGAGACCGAGCGCCGGCTGCAGGTCGACCCGCACGACTTCCGCCTGTGGGTCGCGCTGCACGAGGTCACGCACCGCACCCAGTTCACCGCGGTCCCGTGGATGCACGACCACGTGCGCGCCGAGATCGCAGCCCTGCTCGAGGCCACGTCGCTGGACGACCCCACCGCGCTGCTGCAGCGCCTGCGGGGCGTCGTGACCGAGCTGCCGAGGGGCGGCTCGCTGGTCGAGCTGCTGCAGACCCCCGAGCAGCAGGTCGTCCTCGACCGCGTCACGGCGTTCATGAGCCTGCTCGAGGGCCACGCCGAGCACGTCATGGACGGCGTCGGCCCGTCGGTCGTGCCGTCCGTGCGCACCATCCGCCGCACGTTCGACCAGCGCCGCAAGGAGCGCCGGGGGGTGCTCGACCGCGTCCTGCGCCAGGTGCTCGGCCTCGACCTCAAGGCGCTGCAGTACGCCGAGGGCAAGCGCTTCGTCGACACCGCCGTCCGCGAGCTCGGCATGGCCGGCTTCAACCGGGTGTGGGAGTCGCCGGCGACGCTGCCGACCCGGCAGGAGATCCGCGAGCCCCTGCTGTGGGTGGCCCGCCTGTCCGGCCCGCCCGCGATCACCGCCTAGCCAGCACTCTTCCGCGGCGACCATGCACCTGCCCGGTGCCCACGCTCAGCAGGTGGGCCACGACCGCATGATCGCGCTGCGGGTGCCGTGACCGGGCCGCCCGCCGCCACTGCTGCGGTCCGGCTTGCCGTCCGGCGGGCGCTCGCCGCCGTCGACGGTCCGGTCGCCGCAGCGGTCAGCGGCGGCGCCGACTCGCTCGCCCTCGCGGCGGCACTCGCCTTCGAGCGGCCCGCGGCGGTCGCCCTGGTGGTGGACCACGGCCTGCAGCCGGGGTCGGCGGAGGTCGCCGCACGGGCCGCCGGGCAGTGCCGCGA
>Ga0210040_10001707_pt1 | contig 32588 bp, 32 predicted proteins | sample CryGeyCG12114_NA_FD_185462 | JGI IMG/M metagenome (GOLD analysis project Ga0210040, IMG submission 185462) | Groundwater microbial communities from aquifer - Crystal Geyser CG19_WC_8/21/14_NA (SPAdes) (version 2) | ecosystem: Environmental > Aquatic > Deep subsurface > Groundwater | place: USA...
GAGAAAATGAGCAATGAATTATTGTTGCCACAACATTTTACAGATTTAGTGGTATACTTTGCATAAATCGACCATTTCACCATTTGTCGGGGATAGCCGAATAACATGGGGCAACTTTTTTTACTTTAAAATGAACTATAAGAGACATGATATACGATAGAAACAATGAATCGATTGGTATGGTTATGGTATTCTCTAATATAACAGGGCACGTACAGCCCCACACGGTAAAATGCAATCAAGAATCTTGAATCAAGATTTCATAAAAATCAAACAAATCTTTGGTCTTTACAAACTAATCATACATAGTGTTAAACAGGCCGAAAATATGAAATACACTTGCGACTGCACCAACAACAAACTACACATTTTAATACTACTAGCTTACGATGAACGATGAGCATGCAAAACAGCGACAATGACAAGTGGTCGGAATTCGAGAACTTTATATCATAACTTATGATGAATCATTTTAACAGAACTAGCAAATAATGATCGTGATCAGGTATCAGCGCAGCTTTTAAAGGAGCCAGAAGAACTGAAGTACAAACCAAACGCAAGTTTTTGCAACATGAAATTTGAAAACGTGACTTACTGCGCTGCAATTTTTGTCCATTAAAACAATGCTACATAACACTAGCTAAGAAAACGCACAGCCGTGAGGTGACTAATGGCTTAATCCGATTTGCTCAGGTTAACTTTGATAATGGGAAAATGTCTATGGCAGGAGAAGTCAAATTCAGGCGGCTTTGTTTCTTTTGCATGACCACTTCCTAAAAGTTTGGCTACAATGAAGTTGGTTTTCGTGATTTTCAGTAGGTCAGAAACCTAAAATATTCATTAAAAATTCTTAAGACATCAAACGTTAAATTCAAATAAAATGAGACTTAAATATGTTAAGCAGAAAACGTAAAGCATGAGCTAATCTATCCTACCTCTTTTTCTGGAGTCCCTGGAATAGCTTCCAAATATTGTCTGGCTTGGTGAAAGCTTTTTGATGCAGCCACGTACATATTCACAGAAGGCTGTTTGGAGCTTAGCTCTTTAATGTTTTTGTACTGGACATAACTAACAGGAGCTGGAGTGTGAATGTTACTGAATGCTGTGAAACGATGACCATACCGAACGCATTCATTATCAAATTCTTGATGAGGATTTGGAAGCTTTCCATCATTAAGAAGCCCCATGACCACCTTCAAAAAACATACAAGCAAGTAAACTAACTATATAATTGACCTTTCTAATCCAGTTAAATATTTAAATTAACTGTACTTTAATTCATATGGTTACTGGGATACATACCTTGAAGTACCCTCCAGTAAGATTTTGCTCAGCCTGAATAAGCAAAATTTCCTTATTGTAAGCCCTTGACTTTGACTTATTCATCTTCTTTCCCTTTGAGCCTTTTTTAACTAAGGATTCAGTTTCTGCAATGTACGTTTCGGCTCGGGATAACGAAGAAATTAGCCAACCATACAAAAATTCATACATATACCAATATAAGTACGGGAACTCGTGCACAGAGTATAATTCTAATTCAAAGCCGGTGAGAACATAACGAATCATCAATTTTGATATATGATACAGGATCCAGTTTCCGAAACAATTTCCATGAGGTCGAATGCCCTCTATATTGAGCGTAAGATTGTGTAAGTATGCATCAATTCTTTCAGTCTGTAAATGAAAAATGAAAACAATAAAAAAGTGAGCTTATCATATAAGACTAATAAGACAATTGGGATCATTTACAATAAAAAAAATTTAATAAGACAATTGTGATCCTTTACTATAAAAAAAATTTAACAAGACAATTGTGATCCTTTACCTAAAAAATTAAATAAGCCATTACCTCGCATTGAAGGTTAGCAAAGTCATCCAGTACATGAGCCAGTTTATCTCTTTGTCTGGCACGATTATGGCCACAAGCCACCAAATAAGACGTAAATGGTGTGACACAGCGTTCAAAAAACATTTCAACGCAGTCAGATATCTAAAGAAACCAAATCCACTTCAATTGTGGTACACATTTGAAAAACTGAGTAAATCCTGAACTTGATTTAAGGATTGTACGTACCTCTCTATTATGTGCAATGACGGACTTGACAGTTAAAACCGGAGGTGCAATGAAACTCTTTATAGCTTCTTTCATAGATTCTACCATTTCTTCCATTGTAGGCTTTTTAAATCTCATAGGGCCGTATAAAATTTGCAAAACGGAACGGGAAAGTACGCAAGGCCTTGCTTCACTAAAACTATGAAAGAAATCCAATACATTATGTAAGTTTTGAAGTCCTATCACTTTGAGAGCCCCCTTAATTCTTTGTAGTAGACCGTCCAAAAAACAAAAAGCCTCCACAGATGTTTTGATTCTAGTAGCACGAGGGAAAGTTGGAGGCAGAAGTCTTTGATTCACCAACAGTTCGAATCCTACCATAAATTGATCTGTATAGAAAAGAAAAGATATCTTAGTTTTTTAGCCTTTGCAAATAAAAAAACAGAAATAAAGTAAAGAACCTATCGGATTACCATGCTCGTCATCACATCTCTGTACACCTAAATGTCCAGTCTTTTGCACCACCATGAGACATTCCAAGCAAGTTGAGATAAGCTTTTGACAGGCATCAAGATCATCTCGTTTCCAAATATGTAGAAGTAGAATATGAAAGACTCTTGTGAAGCGTAAACGACAAAGCAGAGCGTACGCCTTTTCCATTTCTTCATTTTTAGATTCATCACTTTTTAGAAGTTTACATTTCTTTTGTAAGTCATCTTCACAATCCCTGAGCATACTAGCAGCCTTTGAATCACTTATATGAACAGCCAAATTGTATCCATATACTGATGGCTGGAAGTCTTCTTCTTCGAACACACCAGCCCTAAAAAAATTCGCCTTATGTAGAGATTCATATGATAACACCTACACGTCATTACTCAAATCTCAATTATTGGATTCTATAGCTACTTACTTGCTAACACATTCTTCTATCAAATCGACTTGCTTTAAAATACAGATAGAAAAAGCTTTGAGATACTTGTCGAGAACATCTGAAGGTCTATGAAGGTACAGATTGGTGAACACGGTCTGAGCTAATGAGTGGCCTTCTAACCAAGTGACTAAGCAGCAAATTGTCGTATCAATGATACCAATTAATTCATCCATGGTAAAGTCGTCCAGTTTTAGTGCACCACTCTAAAAATATAGAAGAAAAATCAATTGTATTTGTAGCGATGAGGAATTATTCAACTAGCTAGGCTACCCCAGGGTACAGGATTTTATCCCGAATATATTCTATTCCTGTACTCTCGACTATCCAATTATATTCGTTCCGCTCACTGGCTCATTCACTCCACATTTCTACATACTCCACAATTACTTATTACTTATGCCCAACTAGAACACAACCAGTATACTTTTACACTACCCACAACAATGCATAAGTAGTCGAATTAGCATACCTCGATCGCTTGATCAAAGTTTTGAATGATTCGTTTTCCTTTGTTGCACATCATACCAGCATCCATCTTAGGATCCATCATTTCAATGGCTGACATTGCTTCAAATAATCCAAATGATGGATCATGTAACAGCTCTCCCAATCCTAGACCTTCGAATAAAACAGTATGTACGATATAAACTTTGAAAACCACTATGGCCACTATGTCGTTGTTGTTTATGATTTTCATAGCACAAACTTACTTTTAGTTGACTCTAGAAAAGCCCCAGTAATTTCAACAAGATCTTCCTCACCATCTAGCTTGTAATCTTGCTTTTTTGAAGAGCTATTTTCTTGACACATCATTTCTTCTTGTATATTAAGGTTTTTGAATTTTCGATTTGTGTCATCACTGTAATTATTGTAACCAGATGAGGATTCTGACAAAGAAACTCTAGGAATTCGAATACTCATAGATTCTAGTTTAGCTAAAGTTGATTCTTCTAAATTATCAGGTGATTTGCGTCTTTCTTGATTGTCATTGTCGCAATCTGAAACAGTTTCAGATGAGTGAGATAATCCGTTTGCTTCATAATTATGATTTTGAAGTCGCTTGCTTTCATTTCCGTGAATTTCTCCATTTTGATCATTGACCGGTCCTGATTTAGCTTCATCAGATTTTGCTGGGTTTACCTTTCCAACATTTTTATACGAAGACATTGTTAAACTGTGTGAGGATAAGGTCACACTTGACAGTGGGTTTCCAAATATTTCCCTGTAGTTGTCCGGAACTCGGTCATCAAATGGGTTTCTCTACTTTCGTTTTCTTCAAATGATAAGGAAATCTTGACGTTCCTGAATGTTCAAATGCTGTTAACATCTATTGTTTAAAACACTTAACGCAAAAATTAAGAATTTCTATTTCTTACCTTTAAGCACGATTAACAAAGCTGTACAGTATTTGAGGCTGACTCATTACCACAAAGACTTTGGATTTTCAAAAAGAATTTGCTTTTATCTAATGTTTATCCATTTAAAATAATCCATCGGAAAATATTATCGTACATAAAATGCAATTCCTTGTTGTTTTCGTTTGTCTCTATAGTCTCATTTAATTACTCTGAATTTGCAGTTTGTATACTTCGATGAAAGATAAATACGGAATCCACAACAAACACAATTCATTCAGCAATCCACACAAACAGCGCGTTTTCAGCAAAGTTTTGCTTCCAGTTATCCCGTTTCCGTAATCCAATCAAATTCGTGAAGCATGCCACACTAACCACAGCAAGTAGGTAATGTAGAAATACAAACACTTTAAATTCGTCCTAATGACAATTTGCTTAACGATCAAGTAAAAAATAGTTAGTTGAGAAAGGCGATGAAACGAAATGAGACATAACATCAGGTGAAGTGAAAGCAAAAGAAAGTATGAACAAGCGCCGTAGAGTGAAAACTACTGGCGCAGATTATAGGCACTCGTCATATGAGCCATGTGCAAAATCAATGGGTGATTTTGTTGATGATCACATAAAGCATGTCTGCTAAATAATATAGATTGTATATCGTTTTATTTCTGCACTTAAATACTCACAAGAACCGCTAGTAAGCTGTAAAGTGGCAATAAAGTCAACAATAATAAGATCGCAACCATATGAGCTCACAATAAAGTGAGAAATTAAACTGAGAATAATAATATGAGCGCAATAATCATTATGCCACACGTATAAGCTGATGCACAATCCACCGATTGCTTTAATGCAATAATCCCATTTCTAATAGCATTTGATGAAGACAGAAACAAAAGTACATAAAATACCCTAATTAAATGATGATAATATGCATTATATTCTTATCGACAATGAACGACATCATAATAATGATTTGCATGGAGTGTACAATACGCCTTTGCAATTTTTTAAACCATGAAAAATCCCTTTTTTATTCATAATTTCTATATGCAAAGTCCATAATATCTATTCACATTTTTTGAACCGGGTGCAACCCTAATATATCGAAACCTTGTTGTAGGACGTTGGCAGTGGCTTCACATAGCACTAATCGATGCATATGAATTGTCTTGATTTTACCTGAAGAAGATAGAGATTAAAAAATTATATTTATTTATCATGCAAACAGCAAGCGCATTATTAAATTTTCTACACAACTGTATACTCTAACTATATATCTTACCTTCATCATCTTTTTCGATACAATAGCAGAAATCATAAAACTCAGAGAAAGAAACTGCAATTTCGTATAACAGTTCACACAAGGGATGTAATGCCAAATCTTCAGTTATTCGCTCAATAACTTCAGGAAAACGAAGAATTTTCTAAACGGGAAGACAGTGAAACATAGAAAAGTAGAATTTGACACTACAGTATTTGTAATCCCTGCTAAGCGGGTAGAGCGGGTGACTACGGTACTAACAGACAATAATGAATCTTAATTCTTAATGAATCTTTACCTTTGCAAGTTTGAATTCCTTTTCATGATTCATAATGAAATTTTCAGTTCTAGCATATTCTTTTAATTTGTCCTCAGAAACTCCAGCGTTCCTTGCAATTGCTTTTATTCTTGTGAATGCATAAAGCAGGTACACAGCTGTATTGCCCTTGTCGTCCAACATCTATTAAAACGCAACATAAAACGTACTTACGGGAAAAAACAACATGATAGCTTGATCGATTTTTTAATGAACAGGCAAACCTTGTCGAAAGAAAACACGTATTCATGATTCCTATTATGGGACAAATCAGCGTATTTAATACAACCGTACGCTACAGATGATTGTGCAGCTTCGAATTCCGCTGGTGTCAACTCTTTGTCTCTTCCCTTTTCTTTAAGTTTATCTCCGGCTCGTTTCAAACCTAAAAATATCGCGGTTTCAAAATCTCGTTTCAGAGTTACTCTTAGAGTTAGTCCGCATTTGACGACAAATTGATTACAGATACCTTCGTCCAATAGATTCACTAGTTTCACAACATCTCCTGATCGGGTTTTAAACTTTTTTTTGTCTTCACCCAATACAACGCCAAAGCCAACATGATCCACACGGACCTTGGACGGGTTCAAAATACCAGCAATCTCAGCACAGTTGAAAATAAGTTGAAAATGCGATGCCTGAAACAGTAGATTTTTTATAAGTTGGCTGTAAATAATATAATTAAATTCTACTTTGATACCCTAATATAGATAGATAACAGTCTTACTTGTCCGGCGTCCGTAATGTAGATAATCCAGTCAGCTTTCTCTTCCTCGATTCTGTTTCTTATAGTGGCCATATCAGATGTATCATACGTAAATCCACCGTCAGATTTGACCATTATTAAAGGAACTGGAGTTTTCAGATTTGAGTGCATTACTTTTCGATATCCTTTCAGTGCTCCATCTCCTTCTCCTAAATCATCCTCCAAAAATCCTAAAAAAAAACCATATTTCTATTTAATTTTTATCTCAAGAAATGCAACAGTATATTATTAATTAAAACCTCTAGCTTGGAACTCCTTTACTATCTTTTCCATTCGTTCTTGATAAAAAGATTCACCACGTTCAACCAGTTTTACATCAAGGCGTTCGTACACTTTAGAAAATTCTTTTCTACTAACATCACAAATCAAATTCCAAGCTCTAATAAATTCAGGCTTGTGAGCTTGGAGGTCTACTACGCATGCATAAGCTCTTTTCTTGAACTCCTCATCTTCGTCAAACCGTTTTTTAGAAGCCTGAAGTTAAATACTATTACAATTAGCCAGCTGACAACAATGCTTGAACGATAAGTGCCCAAAGCACAAACATTTGTTTCTCTTCACCTTATAAAATTCTTGCAAATCATTAACTGGCAAATGAGTATCTTCCTTCATGTAGTCAGGAAAGGTATCTTGAAGATGTGCAATAAGCATGCCAAACTGAGTACCCCAGTCACCAATGTGATTCAATCTCAGAACATCGTACCCAATATATTCTAGCAATCTGCACGTACTCTCCCCAATGATAGTCGATCTATTTTAAAGAGCGCAAAAATAAAGGGATCAACAATCAACACTTAAAAAAAATTTTAAACATAGTAAATGCAACAACCAGTAACCTCAAATGACCAACATGCATTTCCTTTGCAACATTTGGTGAAGAAAAATCAACAACAACTTTCTTCTTAACAGCAACAGGGGGAAGGTGAACTCCATTAAAAAAAACATTCAAAACTTCCGTTTGAACAAAACTAGATTGCAAAAATATGTTGATAAAACCGGGACCAGCAATTTCCATTTTGTCAACAACACCACTTCCCTCTGGAAAATTTTCCACAATCTTCTCGGCCACTTGCCTTGGAGTGAATTTTTTTCCAGTTGCATTTAGTGACTGCAATATAAAAGATAAATTTCAGATTTAATCAAATAATACGCATTCATATTATACTTCAAAACATAAAAACCAGTTTACTTTTGTCAACATGGGTGCAGCATTGCATTGGTAATCACCAAACTTTGGATTCGTCGCCAATGTTACTTGGATACAAATGTCGTCAGGAAGGTCTGTAAACGCTTTGTTGACGGCAATTTCAAAATACAGTCGTAGTATTTGTAGAATACTCTTTACATATTTGACTTTCTTAGATTCTTCGGCGGCGACAGCCTAAAAAACAGATAAAGTGAAGCAGTGAACACACACTGAATTATATTATAAATCGGTGCATTGCATGGTGCTTAGTTAATTACAAAAGTTTACAGTGCTCGCGCACGGACAGATTGTAGTATTTGGGGAAATGTTCAAAACAACACCACCATCACCAAAAGTATCCACATTAGAGACGGAGTCACTAAAACGGATCGTGGGGGGAGCGCTGATGCGACTTCTGTCTCGCACCCCCGTTTGAAACAACTTAAAAGGCCCGCCAAAAGTCGCCTCCAAACTCCCTCCTGCACTCACCCAGACCTGTGCACGAAAATTCTTCCCCCACTCCACCCTCGGCCAGTTAAGTTATTATCCTCCAGTCGCCCGGAGCTTCTATATTTCAGGCGGAGCCTTATCGCGTCGTAGTTCTCGTTTCAAATGAAATCACAGGTCGTCCATGCCGCTCTTTTCTAGAGGGAATTCCTTTTAATTTTTTTAAGGGTTTTGTGTTGGTAGCGCTTCGAACATTTCCCCTAATACTGCAATCCCTCCTTGCACATTGCTCTTCGGTATTGAATGAAATATTTGAAATTTTCTTGAATTATCCTCATCCTTTACATTTTTCAAAATGTTGAGACGGTACTGAAGCTTTTCGGTGTCCTTGTCACTGACAGCACCTGTCAAAGAGGTACTACGCGAGCTATTCATGGTTTCCATTTTCTGAATTTCTTCAACTTTTTTAACAAGTAAGTTCAATTTTTGTTCCTAGATTTGTAAAAAAAAATTAAATTTTAAAGACATCATTCGATTGATTGGTTGATGGGACAAAAAAACATAATTTAAAAATTTTTACAACTCACCGCATTGTTAGTTCGTTGAAAAATGTCATTAACGTGGACAGGGGACATTATGGCGTCTGTTGGAGCACAACTTTATTTTCAGTGAATCCTGAGATCTATTATGAAATTAAATAAACTTGTTTAACTAACCATATGGAATTATGGAAAAAATGTACTATTGGGTTGCTACAATATGTCCGTATATGACTTTTTACCCTTTTCCACTCAACGAGAAGAAGTAATATTTATCCGGGGACCGGATGAAAAAGAATCTTTTCATGAAGAAACTGCATTATCAAGTCGCGCCCTTTTTTACAAAACATCTTTCTATGCCATATGAATACGTTTATAATATCTTGTAGAGTGGCACGATCTCATTTACGTCCTCGCTAAAAACGCTAAAAAAGGTTGCATGGCACTCGACTACGAAATGTATTTTAGGATTTTAAGGCACCTTAAAGAATTTAAACCCTATCTTAGCCATGGGGATCTCCTCATGGTCAAAATTTGGACAGAAAGTATTGCTGATAAAAAATAGAGTTTGCCTCTAATATAATTTGAACTACAAAAGAGTCAGTAATTTCCAATAATACATGGAATCATTGGTAGACATTATTTGGTTGTTCGGATTAATTGTTACTTTATTTAAGTGACTACATGGAATGTTGAAAATAGTATGGATGGAAATCAGTTTTGACGGCCTCACAATTTTCACCATAAATCATTAAGAAGATGGAATTTTATTTTGTAAAATATTCCGTCAGACTCACACAAAGATTCCCTCTGAACTGCTTCTGCAGTTTAATAAGAATACCCTTGTTTCAATTGTTAATTAGTTTTTAAAAAATTTTAATTAGTTTGTTGATAAGACAGGCTGTCGCTTTGCGAGTAAGATTAATAAATACGCTTGTTGGTGAAAACTGCTCTTCGGCAATGTCATGCATGTATCACAAACCTACTGTTAAACGTAATTTTAGTTATTTTATGTCAAAACTTTTTTCATATAGCTTTTCTGCATTCCCTGCTGCATTTCTGCTTGTCCAATCATCCTGAAAGGAGGCGGCGGAGGAGGAAGTGGACATTGAAAACTTGAAATGATAGGTTCTTCGACTGGTTTACTGCCACTACAGTCTTTTGGTTCAATATCTTTGACTAGATTGCGCTCCTTTCCTTCTTCCCCCACTAGGCCCAGGCCCCGATAATTTTCTTCGTTAAGGAACTGGTAACAATTGCATGCGTAAACGTTAACGTTTGCATGATGTATCGATGCATGATAAATGTATGCATTGAGAGACGTAAGGACCAGATTTATCTATATAAAACTACATAATACCTTAAAGTTTCCACTTCCCCCAAATATTATGATTGGATCCGAAAATTCATACCCTAACTTTCCATAGAATTCTTGCTTGTCATGGGTAGTCAAGTATACATTTTTAATTCCGTGTCTAATGAATACGAATGAAACAGTTCCAATTAGTTTCAAAGATATTTGGATCGTTCAACGGTGATTTAAAGTATGCACACTGACTTACTCTTTCACAAATTTTTCAGTTTCCTGCATTAAAAGTTTCCCATACCCTTTTCCCCGATATTTTTCTGCAATGACGACTGTTAGCAAAATGAAGTCTGGTTACTAAATATATTTTATTATCCACCATCGTTTAGACCCAAATAAATTAAATATTCATACCATACCAGATTCTATAAAACAACAGTCACTTTTGTACGGCATAATTTGAATTTTACTGTGCCCAATAACATGTTTGCAGCCTAACTTGTTTTTCTTCAAAAGAACTAAAGACGTTGGAAGACCTTCAGGTTTTCCTTGCTCAATTGTTCTCAGCCTATATAACAACGACTAGTTTAACTACAACAAACCTAATGCCAAAATTATAGCTGTGACTGGACAGCATGACGTGATTTTTGAATTGGATAGATATAAGGAGTGAAAAACCTGGCAGCATGGGTTCTGGGCCATTCTGCATTAAGCAGAGCAATACATTCTTCGATGTAGTTTCGATGCTTGGGAAGACAAACAATTGAAATATTTGGATCCATTCAAAGATTTTGACTCCCTGGCCACTACTTTTCATTCGCAGCGTCACAACATAATAATATTGACACTGCAAAAATAAATAATTATGTTTTAAGAAAGAAATTTTAGCCAGCCAAACATTTGATTTTACTAATAAACACTGTTTCGCGCTTCGCAGTTTTTAAAGTCACACTGCAACTACTTCCTCCAATCACTAAAATAGACACCCAGTCAAAATAAAAATGAGTTTTTTTACATTGTTTTTAAGTGCACTTTACTAATTAGATAAGAATAAGGAAGGAAGAGAAGTTTTGGCATTGAGTGCCATGCCAAGTTAGTTGATTAGTACTTATTTCCTGCAGGTTTTATACCATTCATAAATATTGATTAAGTGCAAATAATTTAATTTTTTTAAACATTGTAACCCTCAATCCGCAATCATCAAAGAGTTGAGTTCGAAAGAAAAAATATTTTGGGTTGGAGTTTAATTTGATTAAAGCGTAGGTGAGCCTCTTTTTTTAGTATTTTCATATTTTCCTTTTAAAAAGCTGAAGTGAAATGATATTTCTCTGCTTTATATTAAAGCTTAGTTGATCCTACTTACTAATAAAAAATAACTAATATGATTTTATTGCTCTAGAAAATGAGCTCCGTTTGGAAGAGGCTCCAAAGGGTCAACAAACGTGCTGCCAAATTTAATCTCGTGATTTCTTTCGAAGAATTGACAGTTGAAGCTACGTCAAAATGGTATTCCTTAAATCCTTTAAATAAATTGTAATGTGCAAAATCCTTTACCCTTAATCTGATGCTATTTCTATTTAGGCAACCAAAAAAGTTATCGGTGACGATAAGCCGTCGCAATCGCAAAGTTACCACAGAACCTCGCATGTGGGAGCCCACCATGAAAAACCCCTTGAAAGGAATGGTAGTTTGGCCCATTCCAGAAAGCAAAGACATTGCAGTCACTATTTTTAAAGACCCTCGTACAAACGAATATGAAGACAAAGAATGGAGCCTCATTCTAGAAGATGTATGTGTCTAGGATGCAATAAATTATTGCTGGATTATATGTAGTTTAAGACTATAACTTTCCTCATTTGCTTATTTCAGGTATCTACGGGAAAACCCCGGACTTTGGCTATCGGTAATGTAAATATGAAGGATTATGCTTCTGAAATTCCCACACAAATGAGTTCCGATCTCACACTTAAAGTCTTGTCAAAAAAGATAGTTTCTGCGTCTGTAAAGTTTACTGTATCTTCATGTTTTATCCGCGAAGGAAAAGCGACGTAAGTTTATTTTAAAGCTTTAAAATTTGTATTGCTCAAAGTAATACAGTCTTTGTGAAGATTTTGAGTGCTGATTTGCTGATGTTGTTTTTTTAGCGATGAGGATATGCAAAGCTTGGCCAGTTTAATGAGTGCAAATCAAAGTGATATTGCTCCATTAGAGGATTTTGAAGATGATGAAGGTAAAGAGTAAAGAGATATTAAAAATGTTATCTTGTGTTTATATTTTTGTAATTTATTTTGTTTTTAATTAGGCGAGAAATCTTTACATGTACGAGCTCTTGATGACAGAAAATTAAGTGAAGTTTCTACAATTGCCTCTCAAATTGACAGCCTCATAAGTAGTCTGAGTGTTGACAAAGAAAACTTAGCTAGTCCAGGTATGTGGACGTTAATTATTACTAATGACTAATTAGTTGGTCATTATTTTAAGATGTCGAATAAGTTTTTTTAACTGTATATTTATGTAGCAAAATCCGACGTAAGCAGTGCTAATATATCTGCAGTTGAAGATTTACCTGAAGAACGAAGTCCAGAAAAATTATTCACTATTGGCAGTCCTTCAAAGTCTACGCCATCCGATTTAGAGGATGAAGTTATACAATTATCGTCTAAGGAAAAAACTACATCTACTGCTCCCGATTTAAATGACTCGACTCAACCAGGATTCTCAATGAACCTATCAAAAATATCAGAAAGAACGGAATTGACCGATAGCATTGGAAAAGGTCAATTTGATATGGAAGCGGATTACAGTGCCGCAAAACTGGATGCAACATTTAGCATTAGCAATTCTGATGGTGGTGTGGATAATTCTGCTATTGACAATCAACTATTTGAGGCTGATTGTGGAATTAAAAAAAATGACTCTCCAACTAAATCTGGTCGAAGAGGAATACCAAGGTCAGTCTTGTCATTTTTTCTGTGCTGCTTATTGCCTTTTTGTCGATTTTAATTACTTTGTTGGTAGATTGTTTGTTTTAATGGCTCTTTTATGTTATACGTACTCAAACTGTTCATTCATGGAAGCTAAGAGTTTGCTCAATAATTGAATTATTCTGCTTCATGACTTTAAAAATAAATTTTATCACAAAATATTGTAGGTAATGTGCGCTGAAATATTGCTCTGCGATTAAATTATGGCTGAACGCTCAGTAATGTGTCTATATGCCGCTTTGTTTTTATATTTCATGCGTGTTGGTGTACTGTTGTGAGTATTTTGTTCAGACCTTCGTGCTGCTTGTTGACTTTGTAAATATTCATGAATTAAATAAACTATTAAAATTCTATGTGACTGTAAATATTAATTGGTGTCAAAAGATTATATTTTTAAATAAGTTGATTTTTTTTGGTTTCACAATTTTTGTCTTTCTTCCTGACAAGTTGTTTGTACGAAATGAAGAACTTTTTCCAATTCTTCTGCAACTTCTGCTCATATTCCTATTTATATTTATTCCGTCCCTTATACCTTGTGCGGAAAAAGGAGGTAAATTTTTCCTGTCCTGTGTGTGATAAATTTGTGTAGTAGGATAGGATAAAATTTACCTCCTTTTTGCACCCAAGGTATACATGGTTTCACCAAAATGTGCACATCTGCCTATTGTCACCTGTGTCCTTACATGCAAGTCGTGCTTTGTGATCTTTGATCACTGTCATTGTTAAATCCTTCTCACAGTTACCTGCATACTAAATTCTTATATTGTTTTTTATCGAGCTTTTGCATTTCATTCAGTCCTCCCTGGATATAAACTTGGATATTTTCTAAGTCACCTTTTTTCGCTTATGCTGCACTCATGCTGAAAGACGTATGTACATCATTGCTGCTGCACAAAGTAAAGGCACCCAAATTTAATTTCCTATTCTTGTCATGAACTCCTTTCTTTTTTATCATACATCTGCATGTGTACCGAAATCCGCGTGTTTTATGTCTAGACTAGTACTGGTTCACGTTAATATGCTAAAGCATTCTTGTGATCAAATGCTGTCATTCGTTTTATCCATTCTGTTCCCTTTATGTATATAATGTGCGGAATACATTTTTCGTAAGGGCCAGAATATACTTGGGTAATTCAGTTATGAAAAAAGTTCATCTATCCTATTATACCGGTTTAGTTTTCGTATGACATAAAGTAAGTTGACCAACTGCTACTACTGCTATGTATGTCTTGTCGTGTTTATTCATCGAATGCAGTAAAAGTTTGAGTGACCTGAAAAGAAAATTGATAGATGTCCTTTAATTCGGTTATCTTACACGCATGGAATACAATTTTGGCTTCATTTTTCAAAAGTGTCATGCATAGGTCTTGTTTGTCTGTCGGAAAACAAAAGGGAACCCAAGTGTACGTATATTACGTAGTCAGTCAGAAGTTCTGTGCAACTTGTACGAAGGGAATGTAATACGTCGCTGTACTATATAAATGGAAACGATTTTCACTTGGCTCACGTTTTCTTCTATTTTGTGTGCTCATGTTCACATAGAAGAGTTTTATGTGTAAGTAAGGCGTACATACTTTCTCCGCCAAGAGTTTCCACTCACAGTTAGTGGAAAACATTGGCTTGTGAGAGAGCGAGTTAAATTTTATTCCATGAAAACACGTTGGGCAAATGAAGGTGTAGTCGAGTTTTTGATCTCACTGTGTGTAATCGGTGGACCTAGTAAGTGGTGAGTGGCAGTGGAGAGTTGAGTAAGTAGTAAATAAAAATTCGTTCCTTAATTTCATTAGCACTACTATATAATCGTCTTCATAATTGTAGGTTGCGTTGTACTGAAAACTGCCCTTAATTTCTTTCCGAACTTTATATTTCTCCTAGAGGAAATAAATGTCAAGAAAAGCGTTCCTTTTTAGTTAGTCACAGTACTCTAGAATTATTATTGCTGCAGGAAAACATTTCTTTCTCTGTTATGTAATTACATAGGTTGAATTGCATGACCTAAATTTTGGGCACGCATTTGTTCACATTTACTGTTTGAACTTTGTTCAATCTGTTTTTTTTTATGGATTTTTTTACTCCTAAAGCTAGTTTAATCATCTAGAATGATGCATTTGGTACACCTTTGAGATTATTTTTACTTTTATTTGGGGGCACATGCTTCCACTGTACTCTAATTATACAGCATTTGTCTCATGTGATAACGTTAATGTCAGTTAGTTAGATATCTTGCAAGTTTTCTCATCTACTTTTTCCACTCAAAGATGCTTTAAAAAGTTATGTCCCTTGTACCCACTTTCATAGCTTTATCTACGCTTTTTAGTTTCCACACATTCAGTTTTCTGTATGCTTTCTCCGCTCTACTTTCACTTGCTGTTTATCACAGTGGAAATCTTTGTTTTCTCCAGTATTGGTTTATGTTTAGTATTTCAAACGCTCAAAGTTTCTCTTGTTGACAAGAGGTGTTTAAATATCGATTGGGGTTGGAAGCACAACTTAAAAACTGTCATCCTCATCTAATCTATGGTTAGATCAAAACAAACGCTGTTTTCAAGCTTGAGCTGTCCAATCAATCAGTCAATATCTTTCTTGTCTTCTATAATATCATTGAAGCATTTTTCAGAGCCTAAAGTAAAAGCTTCTACATGCAACAGCACTAGGTTCCGTGATGTTTTAGATGGCAATATTCATTTTACGTGGCTTTCATCGTATATTTGAAGATCGTTATTGTGGTCTGTGTATGGAAGCCTTTATGGCTTAATAATGTGTTTTTCTTATGTTTAGGGACGACGTCCGAGCGGAACGTAAAAGTGGAGATAGGAGTACTTTGAAGCCTCTGAATTTAGTCCCGGACTCATCCCAGCTGAATGTAAGTTTTATGACAGTTCCTGCACTGCAGTATTTTTTTTTTTATTTCCGTTCTTCTCGTATACGTAGACGAAGAAACTATTATGTCTTTTTTAGTCAGTCTGGAATTGTGAATAGTTATCTTTACATTGCTCATACGTGCTGTTTTTTGTGACTTAATGGCACATTGGTATAGGGAATTACTTTTCAACCCCTGTGATATAAATTTGACTGTTTTATTGTACCATGGATCAAGTGTCGTGGCTTTAGCGAAAAGAAGTCATTCAAACTGTGTTAAACACTTGGGTGCAATTTAGGATTTGTAAACGTGGACATGACTTGTCCTATAGATGATAAAAAATTGCGGAAATTTCTTTTAATGGTTGCTTTTAGTTAGTTACTCAGTCAGTATACTATAGCTGTATTTTTCAGTTCATTTTATGCATTCTGAAATTATATGGTATACATTTTTTGCGAAGAGAAATGCTTATTCATTTTGTATGTGAATATTTAAATATTATTATAAAACGGGATATTAGTCGTGGACATAACTAATAAGCCATTGTTACTGTCCGTAGGATTCAAGCATTTTACAAGACATTGTACCGAAACGTCAGGTTTTGCATATATTGATGCCGTTAGTTGCTTTTTTTCCATCCACTTTCTCTTGATATGCGTGGCATGCCAGTAACGGCATCTTATCTTTCGTATGGTTTATTTCCCTTGAGGTTTCGACTCTTCCTTTTTCCTCACACTTCCTCCGAAATTAGAATTTTTCTTTTCATTTGTTCAGTACGAGACAAGCGAACTCGATTGCATAAATCAAATAGATTATATCGCATTAGAAAATTATGATGTGAAGCAATACATACAAATCACAGTAACTAGTTGTCTACCACTGTTACTCCCATTCACAAAAGTAATGTTATCATTCCATGTATAATTTCATGGTACAATCACAATAGTACGCTCAAAATTGATTATTCTTTGCCGATAAGAGGTACAAACGTGCGATTCCAAGCATTATTAAAATGATGAATTGTATGAACAGCTGAATTTTGTGTATCTAGAACGCATAAAGACTCTGTTAAACAGCCCATTTACCTAAAAGCATCCTCATTTCTAATTTACTGCTCCGACTAACTAAACTGGCAACTCTTCATGAAGGCTAATGTTTAGTTACAAGTAAGTTTTTCATGGAATCGTGTCTCAAAAACTGTAAGATAGGAAAAGAATCACGTCTGTTCCACGAAACGTAAGAAAGTAATAGCAGTGTCACTGTACTGACTTTGTTTGTACCGAAGAAACTGATGATATAAAAGAGTAGAGTTGGAGATGCGTCTACAACTGCTTACAATTCTGAGCAGGAAAAGTGCAACTTTCCCACTTTTTATAGTGACTTGGTTCCACCATGCTGTGCTCCTGTAAGTAATACTATAGTCGCATCTCTTTTACTTTATTTTTTTCTTGTTTGTTTCCACGTGCTTATGGCTCATTCTCCATACTACTTTCACTTACTCAAACTGTACGTTCCAGTTGTGTATGCTGAAAATTTTCTTCATTTATTTATCGCAATCACATCACATTCTGTGAACACCAAATGGCAGCTAGCACACTCTCAATATGATACCCCTGTATTTCCTAACCATAATGTTCCATCATTTCCTAGCTATCCTAAACGAGAGAGAAAACTAATTTCCTTTTGTGCACTAGTTAGTAAGCACCTGTAATAATATTTGTGTTTTGCATTTAGTATTATTTACGACACGAATAGGAACTTAATCCACTCTACAGTCACACCATACCGTTTTAATGCTATAAAGTAACCACAGTTTCACATAAAATATTTGAAGAATGCTTGCGAAGCAAAGACATTGCTTTCCCATATAAATCTACGAAATGAAGATTACTACGTCCTCCCTGCCAATTTAAACGAGCTTGTGTTGCATAGTAATGAATGACTAGAATGGTCTGTCCGTATTTCCTACTCCTGTAGATCCTCCTTGTATGTGGCCCAACGTATTAGTTAGTGGCATTATGTAATTTCCTCATGTATGATTAGAAAAGAGGATCTTTTGTGTCATGGGACCAATAGGTTGAGCACTTGAGTAACTCACAGACCAGTCATTATTCACTATTAGGTTAATTCCACGTGAATTTTCTCATTACCGTTCCATAGACACCTCTCCTATTGTGCACCTTACATTCATTCCAGTTCATCTCCCAGTGCACCCATGTAGTTAGTTAGTTTTGTATATAAAAAGATGCTACTGACTAGCAGTTCCTTTGGCTCTTTCATTTATTCCCTGCTCAATTGAATTCTGTTTGAAACTATAGTGTTGTGTACTTGGCTCTGTAGTAGCCGTACATTTTTATTACTCATTTGGTCCCAGGAGTCTCTTAAACTAGTGTTTAAGGTAAACGCTTCCATGTCTAAAGCGTACTTTCGTTTTACTCGTATATGGCTGGAAAACCCTAACTAACTAACAAACTGTGTGAGAGGTTGGAAAAACAAGGTAAACCTCATTAGGAATTCTATAGGTTCTTGTGTAAATGGGAAAAGAAAGGGGAAACTATTGCTCCTAATGTCTTCATTTTTATTGTGCGCTTTGTACTCGTTTGTTGTTCTAGAAGCACTGTGTGGTTCCAAAGAGAAAGGGAGCACAAACGAGGCTTGACTAAATGGAAATGAAACTTGTATGAGAGTGTGTGTACTAGTGCACGTTGGTTTTATAAATATTGTTATTGTCTTGTTTTTTTTTGTCCCTAGACCTGTTCAGCAGACACCAAAATGGTTGGAATGTCGAATCCTAGTCAGGATCTTTTATCATGGTGTAAAGACGTGACACAAGGATACAGGGGAGTAAAAGTTACCAATATGAGTACATCCTGGCGCAATGGTTTAGCATTTTGTGCTATAGTTCATCGTTTCCGTCCCGATTTGATGTGAGTATTTATAGGAACGGTCTATTTCTTACTGGTTGAAATGCACCTATGGGAAATTTTTGTCATTGACTAGATAGAATATTATGAGCAACGAGTGGACACTTATGTTTTTGTGTTGTCTACAGAGATTTCAATAAGTTGTCTCCTCATGACATCAAAGGGAATTGCAAGACGGCTTTTGATGCTGCTGAGTCACTGGGCATTCCCAAAGTTATTGACCCAGCGGACATGTTGTTACTCGCCGTTCCGGACAAATTAGCTGTTATGACTTATTTATATCAACTGCGCTCCCATTTCACAGGTAAGTTTCACGAGGCTTTGTGTCTACTTTAGTTTATGTCATTCTTCATGGCTCCTTGAGGAATAGAAGAATCTTGAAATGAACATGGGAAACTGTGTATGCAGAGTAAACTATTTATCACCTATCACATCACCTATTGTACTAGTGTTGTTATAAACACTAGAATACTGTAGCTTTTTTCATTACTTTTTACTAACTTTGAACTTTGAAGCTCCGATACTAACTAATTTGTTGAATAGCTAGCAGACGTTTATCGGTATTGTTACAAAATAAAAGAGACCAAAGAGAATTTAGTTTTTTTGTTCATTTTCAGGCTGCCAACTTGAAGTAAGAAATATTGGTGCGACTAGTTCAGAATCCTCATACATAATGGGCTACAAGGACAATGCTGAAGAGGAAAATCAAATGACCAAAGAGATATTCCAAGAAGAAATGTGGAATATGAAGAAAGCACTTAGCAACTCCTCTAGTCGGGAGAGTAGTATTGGTCTAGAGAACAAGAAAAAGTCGTCGGGTAGCAATAGTAGTAGTTCAAGAAGTAGCAATAATCCGAGCACGCCAAGTAGTGGGAGAAATTCCATAACTCCTGATAAACATAATGCGACGGTAGGCTCACCCGTATCAATACAAAATTTCCTCAACAAGTTTAACAAGTCGAATAGTAATGGGAACGCTGGTGCGTCTTCAACATTTATTGGCAAGTTCAATGAGCTGAAGAACAGTCTGTCCAACAATAACAATAAGGTAAGCAGAATTAACTTTGAATTTGGGTTGTGTCGTATTGACCCTCAAATATATTGAAATGTTATATCTTTGTATTTGTTGCTTGTAGAATTTATCCGATAGTGCTATGAGTGGAAGTCAAAAGCCGGTATTGATGACAAGAAGGGAATATGTTGATCCCCTTGGATCCGATGAAGAAGACGAGGAGAAAGAACCAAAGAAAATAAATAGTGCTCCTGTCACTCCTGCTCATAGAGTATGTTTTATTTTGAACTGATAGAGAGATTCTTTTACTAATAATTCTTGTAATTTCATGATGGTTTGTATAGTCTCTGGTTGGAATACAAGATCCGGACGCTCCAGGGCTACTGGATTTATCTCCCACCAAAAAAGATTCACAAATTAGTCAACAGGTATGCTAAAACTGTTTTTTTTTTCTGTGTTTCGGTTTTTAGATGTAATTAGTAGACTCTACTAATTACATCTAAAAACCGAAGTAGACATTTTAGTTCTCTCGTCAATATTGTACTGCAATGTCAAGTTAGCTTCATTTTCAATGAGCTATAAATTTTTGTCATGTCTAAAAATTAGTCCTGGCGAGTAGCTACGAAAACTATGGAACTACTAGAATTCCCAGGATGAGCTGTAGGGAAGAAAAAATTACCCATATTCATATCATATATCTCAATTTTTTCAGCGATTACTAGACCGTCACGATCAACTTAGAGAAAGAGCGCGGCTTATGCTTGAGCATGCAAGAAGAGACGGTTCCAGCAGTCGTTCTTCCCCATCGTCTAAACCAACGACTCCCGTAAGCAACAAAAAGTTTTAACTTTCCTGTATGTATAGCCAGTAGCCAGCCTTGAAAACTTCTCTCAGCTTCTTTAGTCTCGCAACTTTTAATACGATTACTATGTGCTTTTCTATAGGACGAAAGGCAAATGCAATTAAGAGAACGAGCTAGGAAACTTATGGCCGAGGCTAAAAAAGGAAATATCAGTCCAAGCATTGACACCGGAAGTTTATCAAGTCGTTCAGGCAGTTTGTCCGGAACTCCGGATTCTAATGGAGACACAAGACCATGTATGCCCAACAAAGATGTGTGTGATAATGATGCGGTTAGTTTATTGTCGCTAAACTTTATTTCACTTCTGGTTTTGGTTCGTTTGTGGAATTGGATCGCATGTTTTACGTTAAATTTTCTTCCGTAGGAAATGAATGCTTTGAATGGAAACATGAGACCTGTGAGAGACAAAGGGATTCCGGAAAACGCCAACTACACTAGTAACTTCAACCGTGGCCTCCAGATGGGCTCTACTACTACTACTACTGCTTCTAAACCTCCTGCATTGAAAAGCTTTCATACTATTCTAGAAAAGATGTCACCTGATCGAGATGTTCCTCCTGTAAGTAATTTTGTCTTTTATTGATTATGATTGATTGTAGTTATTATGTTTTGTGTTTTAAATTAGTTACTGATTGAGCATGTGCTTAATTTCATAGTATAATAGAAGCAAGTCTTATATCCAAAACGAGCTGGATGATTTGGAAAGAGAACAAGAACAAATTGATGAACAAGCTAGAGAATTGGAGCCAAAACTTCGTGTGTTAATGAAATCTGGTATGCAATGTTTCCAAGTCTATGGAACTGTACTGTTTTGTAGTTGTAAAGTATAATATGATTTCTATTTAATATTTAGAAGAAAGTTCGGAACTGGATAATTCACTCATGGCTAAATGGTTTACTCTGGTGAATAAAAAGAACGCATTAATTCGACGACAGATGCAACTTAACATTCTGTAAGTTCTTGATTCTATTTAAAGATTACAAAACTTGAACATTGCTTTGAAACTGACAGATACACGCTTAAAAGGGTTAAAATTACCTTGTTAGGAGTGTGTATTGATTCCATTTAATTTGTATATCAATACTGTGGTACATATTGACATACATGATTCTCAATTTGAATGAAATATTTTGACAACATGGTCCATTAGTTGCCTGTATTGTGTGTAGTGTATAGATCACCCTCATGGCAATGTTGTGGATTTTTACGAACTAATTGTAAAAAAGAATTTTGGTAGAATGCACACCTATAAGTAGGGGAGTTGTGTTGATACAACCACTTAAAATTATTCACACACAGATATGGGTACAAGATTGATAAGAAGCATGTAAAGAGTTTGACAGGCGGACAGGTAGATATGTACGGAGGAGAATGAAATGGGTATTTATTTATATAGTATGTCCCTAGATTGACCATGAGTAAGCCACAACTGAAATTACATACCGTGTGTGTATAATAGATGAGAAAAGATACATAACGTTTGAGAGTTTGTTTGTGGGAAAAACGAAGAAACTTTATGAATAGGGAAGAAACTGGAAAAGGCTCGCATATGTACATGCATGGTTTCAATTATCCTCTTCCTTTATAGTGCTCATTCACTCTTTTGAAAAAAGAAGTTCATTGATTTTCCACATGCCTGATTGGGCTTGCAAACGATGCAGAAAATTGTTAGCTGGCATCAAAAGGAGTGAGTAAGCTCTGTTTTCAGGGAACAGGTCCACAATTAGTAACGTCAACGTGTATACTGTTGGCTTTGTAAGGTTTTGATGCGGGAACTTGAAAGACATTATAATATCGTGTATCGTTGTTCTTTTGAATTGATTTTCTCGCATTGTGACTCTTTCTTGAAGCCGCATTCTAAAGATTTCTCTTCATATTGTAGTCTTAATTTTTGGTTTATTTTCACCTTGTTTGACAAGATGCCGAAATTGAAACAAGCTCGGCGATTGTTTGTCATTTGTCCCATGAAAATGGTGGGGATTGTTTGAAAAAATATTGTTTCTTATTTACTTATTTCAATATACTATTTTTAGAATTCTAACTTTTAAAAAGTTTAAAGATTAGTAAAAATTTTATTCACATTTAGTTTTTGGTCTGGATTCTCTGGATTGCATTTTATTAAACATGACTAATTCTTATTCCGGCTATCAAATTCAGAGCATCATATTGGAATATTATCTAAAATTCATAACGATGTTGAATACTGTGAAACATTCAAGGCAAAAAGGTGTTCATGGGATATTAAACGTCACATATTTTTCAAGGCATCACTCATAGTACCCACTTAAGCGCACTTACGCCCTTGTGGTTAAAGAGGGCTGTCAACATGTCATTTCATTTATATTTCTATGTCAAGATGCTTGTATTAAAATGTGAAGGAACCAACTATCACATAGTAACTAGTTAAAAGGGAATACAAGGGAGCTCATCCCCAAAAAATAGAATGTTTTTTTTACTTGAGATCAGATCTCAACATCAGATCAACTAATGCAATTTCCAGTCCTATGAACCATCCTATCATTCTGTAGTTGATGGTGAAATGAGTTTAGATTTTTTCCAAATGCCTAGCTGAACTTACTGACTGACTGAGTGAGCATATAAATGTTATTTTTTTATCGTTCTCTGCGTGTGAACATATTATAATTCGTCACCATTAGAATTTCTGTTCACTTCACACATTATTTGTCGTCCCACTAGTTCAGTTAGTGAAAAATATTTCTACCACATCATTGTAATGCAGGCTCTGTTGAACCTATCTGTACAAATAAGTAGGTGAGGTGACAACGAACGTCATCTTTTCAAAGTGCTCACTGAAGCAAGTTCTAAATTTCTTGCACCTTTTCATGGTTCGCTAAAGTCCCTTGCTCTATCAGATGAAATGAATGGAGCTAACTTTCTATATCCTTCATACTCCATTCTTGTCGTCACGTTTTCACCCACTAGGTGGTACTCAAAATATCATGAACAGAACCCGAACTACAAACCCTTACTAAACATACCATATCAATTCTTTTATTTTGCAGGGAAAAAGAAGAAAATCTCGAAAGAAAATACGAACAATTGAATCAGGAGTTGAGACGCATGCTGGAAAAAGATGGTAAGTCCCAGTTAGCATTGCTTTAATAGTAGTTAGTTACTTTTGTGCTTCTCTGTAGTTAAAAAATGTATGGTGACAAAAAATGTGCCCTAGGATTATCGCAGTGGGACAATCATTGTAATATTTTCTTGTAACTAACTAACTATTTAGAATACATTCACAGTATTATAGTGTAAATGGCACGTTGGGTTTGGTTTTTTCAGAGGTCACATACTACTCTATGTATGGGCTGCTCGGGTCAGCAATTAATATTAATAATAATGATTCCGCCTGCCTCATCTGGCATTCATAAGTCTACTCGTGTAGCTTGTAATGAATACATGTGTGTCCTCTCGAGATCTTGGCTTAACTAACGCAGTCATTCAGTATGAATGAAATGAAACAGAGACAGAAACCAATGATGATGGTACTTCTCTCATTCTGCAGAGCAACATTACTCAGCAATGCATGATGGCTTTAATCCGCTTAAAGTTCCTCAGCCTCCTCTCTCCTTCCTCCTGCAAACGTTATTTATTATTATTATTATTATGATCCTCATCATTATTTGATGGCTCTGTGCCGTATGAGTCCTTGTGTAATACATCCATGCATACGCCTGCTAAATTAGTTAGTATGTTGAGACAACAGACTGTTTTTACCTTGTGATTTTGAATCAAGTGCTCATAACATACAGATACTAACTAACTGACTAACTTGGCAATGTGTCTATATTTGTGTTGTATTTATGATTCCAATTTGTTTGGTTCCATACAGTGTGAGAGATACTAAAACTCATCTTCCCTTTAATTGCATAGGCGGCTCCCATAGTTAGTTACATTAGCTTGTACGATGTGTAGGTTTAACTACTAAAATTTCTTAAGAAGGTGGAACACGAATAGCTAATAGTATGCTTTTGAATTATGTGAACAACAAACAAATCTCCCATCATGTTTTTGTGTAATTACATACAATTGTTGTTTATTTGCTCCTTTATGGTTATGAATGTAGTAAAGGCTTATAGTTAGTTAGTTGGTTAGTAAAAACGGTTCATTGTTGTACTACTGGTTAGTTATAATTGTATAGAGTAGGTGAGCGCCTAAATGTTTTTACATGTTTGTTTTGAAACCCTTTGGTAAATCTCTATTATTAAATTCCATCCTTTTTCTCGTCCAGTTTGTTATGTTCGTTTTGGATTGTTGCGATATTATTGATCCAATAATGATGTGCTCTACCGTTCTTCTGCTAATCCATAGACCCTCGAAATCCAATCATGAAAAGAAATGATGAGTTAGTTAGTTAGTTAGTTGAGCTTGACCCTGGAGGATAAATGAAGAATTCTTTAACGGGCTCACGGTACACAAGGATTATGCATTTTCTGGTTCAATAGGACTGCATGTATGCAAACAATGGGAATTTCAGTAGAACGCTTCGGCTATTTTCTTTTCTTATTCTTATTGTAGATTTCTTTAAATTTACATTTTTTCAATGCTCCATCTTGTTTTCATTATGAAATCATGAAATACCAAATCATTATTGCAATGGGAGCGATTGAAACAGACCCTTAACAACTACTATGTATGAAATAGCTGTACTGGTTTGCTGAAAACGTCTGGTTTGTTATCTTCTTCGCTGGCTAGCTTTATGTGCCGTTTTGGTATTGTTGTCACCAACCCAGAGCAAAGAACACGAAATGTGTTTTAGGACACCCACTGACTGACTGGCTGTCACATTCGGATTAAAAATGCTCCACCTGGATCCTTCCTTTTCCTTCCAAACTGGATTAAATCCCTTTCCACATGGATGACGCAGAACGAATGAAAAGCAAATTATTGTTGTGCATGCGGCTACATAATCATTGCCCTTATACAGGACATTCCCAACAAATTGTAGTGACAATAATAATAATAATAATAATAATTTTTATCCTTGGGCTGTAGTTTTAACCATGAATCCTCGGTTAGATAAGAGAATACATGCACTATGCACTCACTTACAAAATATGGACAGTTTATTGTTTTCCCATCATTCTATTCCATGTGCTGCTCACACACTGAAAATCTCCATGTTGTTTTTTTCCTTTTAGTTTACATACATATAATACTAACTAACTAAAACTCCGGTCCTCTTGCATTTTGGTCTGTTGGATAAATCCGCTGACTGAGAGCATGATGATACATAGCAACCGACAGACTGGACTCTGCTGAGTTGAGCGACTAGTAAAGTAAGTTGGCTCACTCATGCAAGCCCTAATGGATTCCTCGTGTTGAGATCTCCTCCTTTTCATATCCACAGTCTCCTCCTTCCTTCCTTTCCTATTTTTTTTCTCCATCTACTCCTCCAGCATCTTTTCCTCTCTCTCTCTCTCTCTGGTTGACAAGAGCAAACTTAAGCTGCTTATCTATAGTGAACGAACGAACGAGCCCAGAAACTCTCTTATTTTCTTCCCCTCTCGCATAGTCATACATACATGGTAAAGGAGATTGATAAAAATCATAGTGTGTAATATAGAGTCTCCTGGAGGACCTTTCTTCTCCATGCATGTGAACTGGATGTACTTTTGGTATGGATAGAGAGTAAGAGAGAGAACTCATCATGTTCCACTTAGAAAGTTCTTATGTAAGCCGCTTTTTTCCTTCTCCGTGATCGACAAAGCTCCATTTATTTAGTTGTAGTTAACTTGGCAAAAATGTGGGTGCTTGGTATAGTGTTTCATGAGTTCATAAAGTTAGAAATGTAGTACGGAATATGAACTATAGACAGCTACATACTAACGAACTATAGAACTAGCTTGCCTTGTGGATACATCATTGTGAGTTGGTTGGTTAGCTAGTTAGTAATCCAGAGGAAAGGGAACAATGTAATGGAAAAAAGTTTGCAGCGGATCAGGAATTTAATGGACTGTGTATAGTTAGTTGGTTCATTTTGTTTGACGGATGATGATTATGGCATGCTTCGTCCATTATTGTGTATACAGTCAGTGAATACTTTAATGAATGAACTTGGATTTCGGATTTAAATGTACATACTTACTTTTGTATGGGTTAAGTTGTAGTGTAGTTAGTAGTAGCAGCTCCCTGCATTGTTGACTTATGCTCACATATAAATAGTAAGTGGTGGAATGGAGCTCCTTAATGGCATTTGTTAGGCTTTCCCGTCCCGTGGCCTTTGTGGGTATTAGAATATGATGATGCGATGTAAGACGATGGAATCCGCTTTTGCTAAACCGTCTAAATAGTAATGATAATAATGATAAGACTAGGATTCATAATAATAATAATAATAATAATAATATGGAGTACAAAAGGGAGCTTCTCGTATGGTGTTTATATGCTTACAAAGCTGTGCTTATGCTGAGCTGCTAAATACAATGTGCTATTCATGGCTTGAGTCTCTTTTTAGTGCTCAAATTTTCAAAGTCACTTGCAGTTTTAGTGTGTTCCACGAACCTAGTCAAGTCAAGTCTCTCTCATTTTCACTCCTCAACCTCATGTGTCAATAGTGTTAGTTTGTTAGTGTCAGCTTGTGATTTTTACTCGGCAATTTTTTTAATTGTGTAGATGGACAGAAAACGGAGGGTGATCGAAAAAGGGAATCTCTTTTACTCCAAGAACTCGTGTCAGTGGTAAACCAAAGAGATGAACTTGTTATACGGCTTCATGACCAAGAAAAAGCGTAAGTTTTTGATATTTTCTTTTCATTTTTCAGAGCAGCTGGAACTTTGTATCCATAGATTATATCTTTAGTTAGTTAGTAGGTTACAAATACAATGTTCAGTTTGGTATTCCCTAGATCCGTGTATTGATTGATACGTAGTATCTGCCTCCTACAAAGCTCAATGAATTTAGTTCAAAGATCTCACAGCTGCCAATGATAGTTACCAATGAAGCAGTTGCAGTGATAAAAAATAACTGTGTTACTGTGTGCTTTAGTTTGCTGCCTCAATTTGTTCACAATGAAGAAATTGTGATCGATCAGTGAATTTAGATTTCGTGTAGGGAGCACAGTAGGACATTGTGTGGAGCTACGCCTTTCTCGTTAGTTTGTTGACACCGAAGGCGTGCACATTTCACTGAATTACTAAATTGATTTTAGATTACTCCGTATGTCTGAATGTGCGAGCATAATGTGGAGAATTAGTAGGGAGGGCATAAAGGATAGTTTTATGATGCAGTCAGTAGCAGCACAGATGACTTTGTGTCTTTTTTTTATAACCAACTCATATAGCCATTGTGTATGTGCTAGAAGGCAGGTGAGGGGTAGACGAAATGATTCTCGTGTTTAAATTGTGACTACTAGGACAGAGGAGTGGGAACAGTATGGGACATATATTTAATCCGGGAAGAATGAAAATGCACAAGTTAAACCGGATTAAGGGTTTGGAAACCGGAAACGTTGAGTTTTTGATTTATTAAAAAGAGGAACGATTGTGTTTATAAAAGATGGGAGCTGGGAGCCAACTTTTCTTCTTTCCTAGTTACCTACCGTCACCTCGTTCTGCATAATGCTGTACAAAGAGAGCGATAAAAAATTATTCGGCTTAAGCCTATTATTGTAATGAGCAGTTAGTCATTCTCCTTTTGGCTATGGAAACCCTGCATTACGTCTTTTACAGCCGTTTTATGTTTTATTTATCTGTATAGAATTTTATTTGGTGAATGCAAAAAATGGATTCCTTATCTCTATAGTTGTTGGGTTGGATTCACTTTTTTATGACATATTTGAGTTTGTATTCCTTGGTTTGGGTACGGTGTGCATTTTTGGACACAAACGCATCAGTTTCTGCTCGAGTGGTTTTTTGTATCACTATGAGTGAGATATACAGTGTTATTATGAAGCCATAGTTTGCTAGTTCGTGTACGCACTAACCAAAATTAATGATACTTACATGCTGCAAAAGCAGACAAGGCTTGATGTCAGGAAATAATGTAGAAAAACCTATTGTCTTGTGGATGAAACCAGATTAGTAATTTTTACTGGGTTTTTCGTGCTTCATCATTTGTCAAAACCTAAAAAAAATGGATGAATCCACGCATTCGGTGCATTTTTATACAATTTTTGTTGCTAAAATGTTTCGACGGCAGCGTAGAGATGGATTTTCCATCAGCAAGCTGAATTTCATCTGATTATATTACAACTAACGGTAGTACAGTCTGAACATTTTCATCTGCAGACGAATGTATTGTGAAGATTTTTTATCTAAAGCTTGCCTGAGAGCACTACAACTAATTACCAAGTATTGCTCCCGCATGGTAACTGATTATGGGGAAAAACAAAGCTTGAGATTTCAATTCAAATCTTTCCTGAATTTGCACCGAGAATGTGTAGGAAAACTGCTTTATACGGGAACTAACTAATGAACTGTGGAGAAACCAAGTCAAGTCACCATTAGAATCAGTAGGAGATTTATATTTCCTGGAGTGCTTGAATCAATTTAGGGTTGCTGTAGGCAAACTCTCTCATTCACTTAACTTGAAGAGGAGATTTTTTTCGATTGCTAGTATCAGTAGTAGTATAATCATTTCTGGTGTAGTCAAGAGAAAACAAGAGAGGGGAATAGAAATAGAGTGTGTATACACATTATTCCAGAATCTGGTTCTTTGATTTAAACACTTGTTTCCCAAAAACTTGCAATTTCCTTTTTGTGTTGAGTTCATTCACACTGTAAAACTATGAAAGTAAGTGTTAACTGTTAACAGTGTGAAATTTTTTTTGGAGTAAATGAAGTGTCAAATTTCAAGGTTCATTTGCTTTCTTTTACACCCGCTCTGACTGAAGTGTCGGTTTTCATGCACTCAAAAAAGGGGTTCCATGTTTTTGTTTGCAGCTAGTTAGTTTTCACAACGATTCATACGCTCTGTTGTTCTCATCAGAACGGCTCACTCACAATTGATACATGCATTATGTATCATTGGGTGGTGCATGTTAGTTTATTCATTGGAGGGAACAATTGAATCGCATCTCAGGTTTCATTTATTTGTAGACTCCCGGAAAAAGTAGCAGTCTAATAGTTAGTTTCGTGTGGTGGGTCTTAAAGTATACTAGATGAATGTCATTCAGTCAGTCAGTGACACATGATAACTTTCGTGAGACTAATTTGAGTTGATGATGAAAAAATGTCCACTAAATTTCCTATAGGGTGCAAATTATACTGCTTTCATGCTAGATTTTTATCCATTATGGGAGATACAATCTAAAAATCGTGTGTGAGGAAGTGATTATTTTTGTTGAATGAATCTAACCTGTAGAATCATCACAATGCGCTACAATTTTAGGAACCAGAGCTTAACTTAGAGTCTTATTGCCGAATGTTTGTAAACTTGCCAACCAAGTGACTAACTAACCAACTAACTAACTGTAGTCAAAATTTTCATGAGGATTTGCGGAACAATAAGAATGACTATTTATTTTTACTGTAAAGCATAATACAAAATATATCTATTTGCTTGAAGGATTAGTTAGTATAAGGGACTTACTAATGCACACACACGTTCAATCCCATGCGTGTGCTTATAGTTAGTTAGTTAGAATGGAATGTACAATCCAGATTTCCACATTGCTCATTTGTGCAAGTGCAGGAGGACACGTGACCTCTAGAGGTCATGTTTCAACACTCCAAAGTGCCCTTTCAGCTCCCATGTTATTCTTATTGATGGAAAACAAAGTCGTGAATATTTTATTAGTTTGCCAGAGCCAACTGCGACTTGCCACAAAGGAGCACTAGGGGAAACAGTTGGTATATAAAAACATGGGAGAAAGAGGACTTTGATTTCTTGAAGCACATGTTGTTTTCCTTGCAAATGCTTTCCGATTGCACCACCGTCTAATGCTATCCTGGCTCCCTACATATGTAATGTTTATTTAGCTAATAGGTTATGCGTAATTTTCTCACCCTGATTTTTTAATCCATCCTTCCAACAGATGACACAGGATAGCTAGTTACGTTGGCTAACAGTTGTTTTTTACTGACGAGCAAAAAAAAATGTTTCCACCTGATTTTTTCAAAGGGTTGGTTGACTAGATTTCACATTTTACTCAAAAGGGGATACTTTGACTGGGTCTGATTGTTTTTTGTTTTGCTGTAATGGTATATTGGGCAATTGGGCTTTAGATCTTCAAAGTATAGAAAAGTCTTTTGTTGTCTCCCATTGTATTCATTTGTAGATAGGCTACTTTTCTATGTATTCAGTATACTGTCTCTTTTAAGCTTACTCCCATTTCTCCTCTCGTCTTTATATGATTCTGATGATGATGATGACGACGAATTTCCCATTCAACGCACGACTTATGATGGTGCAAGCCTCCTGTATCTGTATGCAGTGCACAGATAAATACACACACGTACTACTTACTTATTATTAGTTAGTTGATTCTTTGGTCCTTCCTTTGGTTGTTACATTATTATAACGTCCTCGCTAAGCGGATTATTTTCGCAGTTAGGAGCAGCAACAGCAGCAGCGTTGTAACATCTATTCAATTCAGCTCCTATTTTTTTCTATCATTTGTTGTATATATCCATGCATGAGCAGCCTATCTTCAACCCTGTTTTGTGTAGTTAGCTCCCTATATAGCTATCGTTAGCTGCAATTTAGTTTTAGGATAACGAAAAAATGATAACTAAATAACTATATTTACTGACTTATGTGTACATTTGATTATAAATTTATAAAACTCTTTCTTACCTCTCGACTGTGAAATGCAAATGTTACAGTTGTCAGAATGAAAAATCAATTGGGAAACTTATTAATTCTCCCTTTGGAACTAATGAGAGTGACGTTATCTTTTTTTGTCCATTGTAGGATTGAAGATGACGACAAGATTGAAAGTATGGTGAGTCAAGCTGAGCTCTCAAGATCTACAGTGAATGCTGGGAATGAGAAATGCTCCATTCAATAAATAACATGCAGGAATCTATTCAAGATATGAATGGTTGGATGATAAATGTTGGTCTGGGATTAAATCTTTCGCAGCACAATGTATGTACGGATGGAAAAATGATGTCACTACCAGTTTTTTGGCTTTCACAAAAATTTGAGGAGTGTGAGAGAACACGCGAATGAATATTCTATATGCTGTTTAAAGTCGGACACTTTAGTAAGTTTGTTATAGCTATGGTGGGGTAGCATTACGGATAAGCATGAATTAGATGGATAGCTAAAGTAATAAAAATAACAATAATAAAAAATAAATCTTTATCGTCCTCGTCGTGAATCATGGTTAGTAAATGATGCTGAATTCAGTCCCATGTAACATTGCCAGTTGTATTGCGTAGTAAATGTTTTAAACGCGTTTAATCTTGATTGCATTTAATGCAAATTAGTTTGACATAGGAATGTGCGACCATTATTGTTTTTTATTTGTATTGTTGTGCAAGTCGTATTATTCGTATGCACGAGGTAAGCTGTGTTTTTCCTGAAAACTTGATAATTCTGATTTATATGTGTTGCTTGTTTTGTGCAATTTCGCTCACTTTTTAGGGAATGTCACTCATAATGTAGGCTCTATGATGGGTCAATGATCTGATGCTAGTTTATGAAGCTTTTAGTTGGCAATGACATACAAATAATGTTTTTTTAGCGAGTGGTTTCTGTATTTACCACATTATAACTTATGATTCTCACTGATTGCAATAGTTAGTTAGCTTGTAAGTTGATTGATTTGGTACTTCTCGGCATACCATTTTAAGAGGCGTTTTAATTTATTTTG
>Ga0210040_10001709_pt1 | contig 32553 bp, 31 predicted proteins | sample CryGeyCG12114_NA_FD_185462 | JGI IMG/M metagenome (GOLD analysis project Ga0210040, IMG submission 185462) | Groundwater microbial communities from aquifer - Crystal Geyser CG19_WC_8/21/14_NA (SPAdes) (version 2) | ecosystem: Environmental > Aquatic > Deep subsurface > Groundwater | place: USA...
GCAAGATGGAGGCCCTGCGCGCCCTCAAGCGTCGTCTGGCCCGCGTCGTGTTCCAGCGGCTCAAGCCCACCAACCAACCCGCCGCGGCACCCCTGCCGCAGGCCGCTTGACATAGGAGCAACGCATGACGACGACCGCGGGCCAGGTGCTGCACCTGCAGGTGCGCGGCGGTCTCGTGCAGCCCGTGCGCGACGTCGCCCAGGCGCTGGCGCAGGGCGCCGACCTGGTGTGGACGGCGCTCGCCGATCCCGACGCGGAGCAGGTGGACCGCAGCGCGCGGGAGCTCGGGCTGCCGGCGGAGCTGGTCGCGGAGGCGCGTGCGCAGCGCCGGCGCCCCCGGGTGCTGCGCCGCGGGGACGCGCGCGCCGTGGTGCTGCTGCCCGCGGCGTACGACGACGCGGACGAGCAGGTCGAGGTCGGCGGCCTGGTGGTGCTGAGCAGCGGCAGGGCGGTGCTGACGGTCGCGCGCGACACCGCGCTGGACCTCGCGCCGGTGCGCGCCGCGCTCGCCGCCACCCCGTCGGCGGAGGCGCTGACGGAGCTCGTCGTCGAGCACGTGGTGGCGGTGTACGACGAGGTCGCCGACGGGCTGGACGACGACGTCGACGAGGTGGAGGCGCAGGTCTTCAGCACCGGGCGGCGCAGCTCCGCGCGGCGGATCTACCGGCTCAAGCGGGCCAACCTCGAGCTGCGCCGGGCGGTGGTCCCCCTGGCGGCCGTGGTGGAGCAGTTCGACAGGGGCAGCGGGCTGCACGGCCGCGTGCTGCGCCTCGGCGAGCACGTCGACCGGCTCGACACGCTGCTCGACGGCGTGCTGGACGCCGACCTCGCACAGGTCGGGGTGCGGCAGAACGAGGACCAGCGGCGCATCTCGGCATGGGCGGCCATCGCGCTGGTGCCGACCACGGTCGGCGCGATCTACGGCATGAACTTCGAGCACATGCCGGAGCTGTCCTGGCGCTACGGCTACCCACTGGCGCTGCTGGTGATCGTCGTGGTCTGCGCGTCGCTGTACGCGGGCTTCCGGCGCAACGGGTGGCTGGGTCCGCCGATGACCGACGCCTGAGCGGCCGGCCTACAGCGCCTGCACGCCCAGCACGACGAGCACCACGACGCCGAGCGCCACCCGGTAGGGCACGAACGCCGTGATGGCGTGCCCGGCCACGAAGCGCAGCAGGAAGGCGATCGAGGCCAGGGCGACGACGAAGGACACGACGGAGCCGACCAGCACGGGGGCGACGCCGACGCCCTCGCCGAGCGCGTCCTTCAGCTCCAGCAGCCCCGCCGCGGTCAGGGCGGGGACGGACAGGAAGAACGACAGCCGGGTGGCGGTCACCCGGTCCAGGCCGAGGAGCAGGCCGGCGGAGATGGTGGCGCCCGAGCGGGAGACGCCGGGCACCAGGGCGATGCACTGCGCGAGCCCGATGAGCAGCGTGTCGCGGACCGTGACGTCCTGCTCGCCGCGTGCCTGGGTGGCGCGGCGCTCGGCCAGCAGCATCACCGCGCTCCACAGGACGAGGGCGATCGCCACCGTGACGAGCGAGCGGAGCACCCCGCTCTTGATGACGTCCCGCAGGGCGAAGCCGACGATCCCGATCGGGATGGAACCGACGATCACGCCGACAGCGAGCCGGAAGCCCGGCTCCTGCCGCTTCGGGGCGCTGGCGAGCCCTCCGAAGAAGTCGGAGATCAGCCGCCCGATGTCCTTGGCGAAGTAGAGCAGCACCGCGACGATCGCCCCCATCTGGATCACCGCGGTGAACGCGGTGACGGCGGGGTCGTCCACCTCCAGGCCGAGCAGGCCCTCGGCCAGGGTGAGGTGACCGGTGCTGCTGACCGGCAGGAACTCGGTCAGCCCCTCCACGACCCCGAGCACGACGGCGTCGACGATTCCCAGGCTCACGTACGTCCCCTCCTGCGCGAGGAGACGGCGACTCCTGCGGCGAGAGCAAGACGGTAGAGGGCGTAGCCGGCGAGCGGCCGGTCGCCGCGCCGGGCCGACCAGCCGGCGGCGGCGTACGCGCTGACGGCGGCGGCGGGCACGCCGACCGCGAGCGGGCTGGCCAGGTGTCCAAGCAGCGCCCGGTCGGCGCGTACGAGGGTCAGCCCGGCGGCCCCCGCGGTGACCGGCAGCGACATGAGGACCGAGAAGCGCTGGGCCTGCGCCCGGTGGACCCCCGCGCCGCGCAGGGCGGTCAGCGCGGCGCCCGAGCGGGACACCCCGGGGGCCAGCGCGGCGACCTGGGCGACCGCGGCGAGCGCCGCCTCGCGGGCCCCGACGCCGCGCTGCTGCGGCCGGCGGTCCGCGGCGGCCAGGGCGAGCGCGGCGGCGCACTGCAGCGCGGCGAGCTGCCCGGGCCGTCCCAGGCGCTGCTCGACGGCGTCGGCGGCCAGCAGCCCGGCGAGCGCGGCGGGGCCGCTGGTGGCTGCCGCCAGGCCCGCTGTGCCCAGGTCCGGCAGGTCGCGGCGCAGCGCGAGCGCGATCCCGGCGCAGGAGCCGGCGTGCAGGCCCGCGGCCAGGGTGGTGCGGCCCGGCAGCGCTGGCCAGCCCAGCAGGTGCGGGAGCAGCGCGAGGTGCGCCGAGCTCGAGACCGGCAGGACCTCGGTCACCCCCTGCACCAGGCCGAGCAGCAGGGCCCGGGTGGTGTCCGCGCCGGGCCCGGCGGGCGTCCTCAGCCGACGCCGGACAGCTCGAGCGCCTCGACGGCGGTGCGCAGGCTCGCGATCCGCGCCTCGAGGCTGTCGTTGAACGGCGACAGCGTCAGCGTCGTGACGCCGCTCTCGGCCAGTGCCTGCATCCGCTCGGCGATCTGCTCCTTGCCGCCCAGCAGCGCCGTCTGGGCCAGGAACTCGTACGGCACGGCCGCGGCCGCCCCCGCGTAGTCGCGGGAGAGGTACTTGTCCTGGATCTGCGCGGCGGCCTGCTCGAAGCCCATCCGCACCGCGAGCTGGTTGTAGAAGTTCTTCTCGCGGCTGCCCATCCCGCCGACGTACAGCGCCGCGTACGGCCGGACGGGGTCCGCGCAGGCCCGCGCGTCGTCGCCGACCACCAGCGGCACCGTCGGGACGATGTCGAAGCCCTCCAGCGTCTTGCCGGCCTTGGTGCGGCCCGCCTCGAGGCTCGTGCGCTGCTCGGCGGCGTGCTCCGGCGAGTAGAAGATCGCCAGCCAGCCGTCGAACAGCTCCCCCGACAGCTCGAGGTTCTTCGGCCCGACCGCGGCGAGGTACATCGGGATGTGCTCGCGCACCGGGTGCACGGTCAGCTGCAGGGCCTTGCCGGGGCCGTCCGGCAGCGGCAGGACGTAGTGCTGCCCCTCGTAGCGGACCTTCTGGCGTGACAGGGCGAGCTTGACGATGTCGCTGTACTCGCGGGTGCGGGCCAGCGGCTTGTCGAACCGCACGCCGTGCCAGCCCTCGGACACCTGCGGGCCGGAGACGCCGAGGCCGAGCCGGAAGCGGCCGCCGGACAGCGTGTCCAGGGTGGCGGCGGTCATGGCGCAGTTGGCCGGGGTGCGCCCCGGGATCTGGAAGATCGCGGAGCCGATGTCGATGCGCTCGGTCTGCGCGGCGACGAAGGCGAGCACCGTCGGGGCGTCCGAGCCGTACGCCTCCGCCACCCAGGCGACGGCGTAGCCGAGCCGGTCCGCCTCCTTCGCCAGCGTGAGGTTGTCGGCGTCGTTGCCCGCGCCCCAGTAGCCGAGGTTCAGTCCGAGCTGCATGTGCGTCCCTCCAGGCGCCCCGCCGGTCCGGGCAGGGTGTGGACGGACGCTAGCGCCCGGCCCGCTGCACTAGCGTCGCGGCCCGTGAAGCAGCGACACCTCGGACGCAGCGGTCTCGTGGTCTCGCGCCTCGCGCTCGGCACGATGACCTGGGGCCGGGACACCGACGAGGACGACGCCGCGGACCAGCTGCTGGCCTTCCGCGAGGCGGGCGGCACGCTGGTCGACACCGCGGACACCTACGCCGGCGGCTCCAGCGAGCGGGTGCTCGGCCGGCTGCTCGGCGACGTCGTACCGCGCGACGACGTGATCGTCGCGACGAAGGCGTACGGGGTGGTCGGGCCGGGGCCGATGGGTCGCGGGACCAGCCGGGGGCACCTGCTCACCGCGCTGGAGGCCTCGCTGCGCCGCCTGCAGACCGACCACGTCGACCTGTGGCAGCTGCACGCGTGGGACCCGGTGACGCCGTGGGAGGAGGCGATGGCGGCGCTCGACACCGCGGTCGCCTCCGGCAAGGTCCGCTACGCCGGGGTCTCGAACTACTGCGGGTGGCAGCTCGGCGCCACCGCCGCCCACCAGCGGGCCTGGCCGGGCCGCGCCCCGCTGGTGTCGGACCAGGTGGAGTACTCCCTGCTGCAGCGCGGCGTCGAGCGCGAGGTCGTGCCGGCCGCGCGGGCCCTCGGGGTGGGGCTGCTGCCGTGGTCTCCGCTCGGCCGCGGGGTGCTGACCGGCAAGTACCGCGGGGGCGCGCCGCCCGACAGCCGCGGCGCGAGCCAGCACTTCGCGGGCTTCGTCCAGCCCTACCTGACGCCGGACGCCGGCTCGGTCGTCGACGCGGTGCTCACCGCCGCCGACGGCCTCGGGGTGTCCCCGCTCTCCGTCGCGCTGGCGTGGGTGCGGGACCGGCCGGGCGTCGTCGCGCCGATCGTCGGCGCCCGCACCGCCGCCCAGCTGCAGGCCTCGCTCGCCGCGGAGCAGGTGGAGCTGCCGGAGGAGATCCGGTCCGCGCTCGACGACGTGTCCGCGCCGGCGGTGGGCTACCCGGAGGACGTGCCGGGCTGGTCCTCCGCCGACCTCGAGGACTGAGCCGACTCCGTGGACCTGTTCGGGGCGCCGGACGACGCCGTCGTGGCGGCGGTGGCACCGCCGTCCGAGCCCGACCCCGTCTTCGCGGCCTTCGCGGAGGCGGGGCTGTGGCCGGGCCTGGGCCGGACGACCGCCGCGCAGCTGCCGGCCGCGGGCATCGTCTCGCCCGCGGACGTGTCCGTGAGCGGGTTGCGCCGGGTGCCGAAGATGCTGGGCAGCCGGGCGGACCGGCTGGTGACCTCGTTCTTCGAGGCGGCGGAGACGTACGACGTGGTGGCCCTGCTGGTGCCCGCGCGGCTGCCGGCCCGGCTGGCCGCGACCTCCGTGCGCGTGCTCGGACCGGGGACGGCGGCCGCGCTGCAGAGCGACCCGTGGCGGCTGCTGGAGCTGCCCGACGTCCAGCTCGGGCAGGCCGACCAGCTGGCCCGCGCGGTGCTGGGCGGCGTGGGCCCGGACGACCCCCGGCGGGGGCGCGCCCTGGTGTCCCACGTGCTGGTGCGAGCGGCGCGCGAGGGCCACACGTGCCTGCCGGTGGAGGAGGTCGCCCGGGGCGTGGAGGCCGAGGGGTTCCCCGACGCGGAGGCCGCGCTGCGGGCGGCGATCGACGACGACCGCGTGCAGCTGGCGCAGGAGCAGCTGGCGCTGACCCGCTACGCGGCCGCGGAGGAGTCCGTGGCCGAGGGGGTCGCCCGGCTCACGGCGCTCGCCGAGCCGCTGGGCGACGCGGCGGCGGTGGGCGCGGTCGGCAAGCACCTCGACGACGCGCAGCGGGCCGCGGTCGCGGCGGTGCTCGAGCACGGGGTGAGCGTGCTGACGGGCGGCCCGGGCACCGGCAAGAGCCGTACGGTCGCGGCCCTCGTCGCCCTCGTGACCGCCCGCGGGGCCTCCGTGGCCCTCGCCGCCCCCACCGGGCGGGCGGCCAAGCGGCTCGAGGAGCTGTGCGACTCCCCCGCGACCACGCTGCACCGGCTGCTGGGGGCGCAGGGCATGTCCGGCGGGTTCGCCCGCGGCGAGGACTGGCCGCTCGACGAGGACGTCGTGGTCGTCGACGAGACCTCGATGCTCGACGTGGAGCTGGCGGCGGCGCTGCTCGAGGCGTGCGCGGACGGCTGCCACCTGCTGCTGGTCGGCGACCCGGCGCAGCTGCCCTCGATCGGGGCGGGGCGCGTGCTCGGCGACCTCGTCGACAGCGGGGCGGTGCCGGTCACGGAGCTGACCACGCTCTACCGGCAGGCCGAGGGCGGGGCGATCGCCCGGCTCGCGACGGCGGTGCGCGGGGGCGAGCTGCCGGTCGTGGAGCCCGACCCCGGGCACGAGGTCGTGGTGGTCGGGACGAGCGGCTCGGCGGAGTCCGCGCACCGGACCGTGCAGCTGGTGTGCGACTCGATCCCGCGCGCCCTGTCGATACCCGCCTCGGAGGTGCAGGTCGTCACCCCGGTGCACCGCGGCCCGGCCGGGACGCTCGCGCTGAACGCGGCGCTCAAGGCCCGGCTCAACCCGGGGGACGGCACCGTGGGCGGCTTCGACGTGGGCGACCGGGTGGTGGCGACCGCGAACCACCTCGAGGACGGGTTCGCCAACGGCGAGGTCGGGGTCGTCACCGGCACCCGCGACCGGGGGCTGCTCGTGGCGTTCGCCGGGGCCGGGCCCGTGGAGGTCCCGGCGCGGGCCGTGAGCGACCTCGCGCACGGGTGGGCCGTCACCGTGCACCGCGCGCAGGGCTCCGAGTTCCCGGCGGTGGTGGCGGTGCTGCCTCCGGAGTCCGGCCGGCTGCTCTCGCGCCCGCTGGTCTACACCGCGTTCACCCGCGCGCAGCGGCACCTGTCGATCGTGCACGCGGGAGGTGCGGCGCTGGCGCACGCGGTCCGCGCGGTGCGGGCGCGCCCGCGGGCGACCCGGCTGGCGGAGCTGCTGCGGGCGGCGGTGGAGCAGGCGCAGGGCTGAGCGCCCTGCCCGGCGGCGCTGGCCTGCCGCCGCCTGTGCGTCGTAATCTGCCTGCGTGGCCGAGTACGAGTACCGCGCGGTGAGCATCCCCGCCGGCGCGGACCGGCAGCAGACGAAGGAGCTGCTGCAGATCCACGCCGAGTACGGCGAGTGGGAGCTCGACCGGCACACGCTGTGGGCGGACGGACGGCGCCGGGTGACGGTGCGCCGGCGGGTGCGGCCGCACCTGCCGCCGATGCCCAGCTGACCCGGCCCGGGCCCGGACAGCGCTCAGGCCGTGGTGCGGGCCGCCCGTCCTCCGGCAGCCCCGCACCACGACCTGGTGAGCCCTGCGACTAGGCCGCTGCCTCCGCGGCCTTCTTCAGGTCGGCGAGGCCCGCGCAGATGCCCCGGGCCATGACGTCGATGTCGGGGTTGCTGTCGTAGTCCCCGGTGATCCCGAAGTTGAGGGAGTCGAGGTAGGAGAAGATCGCGACCCCGAGCCGCATCTGCCCGCCGAGCGGGACGTACGGGAAGGCCTCGAGCATCTTGCGCCCGGCGGCGTACAGCTGGATGCGCGGGCCGGGCACGTTGGTGGTGACGGTGTTCAGGTTGCGCTGCGGCATGCGCATCGCCAGGCGGGTGCCCGAGGACAGCAGCACCGGCGGGGCGAACCCGGCGAGCGAGGTGAGCGTCTCCCCCGCGACGGCCTGGTTGGACTTCTTCAGGTGCTGGAGCTGCGCGGTGATGGTCCACAGCCGCTCGACCGGGTCGCTGAGGCCGACCGGCAGCTCGGCGAACATGCCGGACACCCGGTTGTCGTAGGAGCCCTTCTGGTCGGCCTTGCGCACCGACACGGGCACCAGGCTGCGCACCGAGCGCCCCTCGACCTCCTCGCCGCGCGAGAGCAGCAGCTCCCGGAAGCCCTGCGTGATGGCGGCGAGGACCACGTCGTTGAGGGTCCCGCCCAGCACCGAGCGGATCTCCTTGACGTCGGAGACCGTCCCGCGCGACCACGTGTAGCGGCGGTGCGGGCCGATCGGGCCGTTCAGGGAGGAGACCGCCGTGCGCGTGGCCAGGTTGCGCATGCTGTTGAGGCCCTTGCTGGTGGTCACGATCTCGTTGACCAGCCGGCGGGGGCGCATCACCAGCGCACGGGCGCCGCGGAAGGCCTCGTACGGGCTGAACAGGCGCTCGGCGATCGCCGCGCCGACGAACTCCGCCGAGCTCATGTCCGGCTCCGGCCGCCACGGCGGCGGGTCGGCGCGCACCGGCTCGGGCTCGCTGTCGAGCATGACCGCCAGCAGGTCGGTGCCGGAGACCCCGTCGACCATCGCGTGGTGGCTCTTGCTGATCAGCGCCCAGTGGCCGCCCTCGAGGCCCTCGACGACCCAGATCTCCCACAGCGGCTTGGTCCGGTCCAGCGTCTGGCTCATGATCCGGCCGACCAGGTTGCGCAGCTGCTCGTCCGTGCCGGGGGACGGGAGGGCGGTGTGGCGGACGTGGTAGTCCAGGTTGAAGTGGACGTCGTCCACCCAGACCGGCCGGCCGAGCTCGAGCGGGACGAAGCGGACCGTCTGGCGGTAGCGCGGGACGAGCGGGAGCTTGGACGAGACCATCCGCAGGATCTCGTGGTGGGCCGGCGGCGGTCCCTCGAAGATCGCGGTGGACGCGATGTGCATGGGGCTGGAGCCGTTCTCCATGTGCAAGAACGAGGCGTCGAGCGGGCTGAGACGCTGCATGGGGTCCCCCTGTTGTGACGGCGAGCACAGGGTATTCCCCCGTCAGGAGGCGTCGAGGAACCGGTCCAGGACGCGGACGCCGAACCGCAGGGCGTCGAGCGGGACCCGCTCGTCGACCCCGTGGAACATGCCGGAGAAGTCCAGGTCGGCGGGCAGGCGCAGCGGCGCGAAGCCGAAGCCGCGGATGCCGAGGCGGCTGAAGCTCTTCGCGTCGGTCCCGCCGGACAGGGCGTACGGGACGGGCCGCGCCCCGGGGTCCTCGGCCTTCAGGCTGGCGATCATCGCCTCGACGAGCGCACCCTCGAACTCGGTCTCGAGCGCGATGTCGTAGTGCGTGTACTCGCGGGTGATCTTCGGCCCGAGCACCGCGTCGAGCTCGCGCTCCCAGTCGTCCTCGAACCCGGGCAGGAAGCGCCCGTCGACCATCGCGGACGCGCGCCCCGGGATCACGTTGTGCTTGTAGCCGGCGTCGAGCATCGTCGGGTTGGCGGTGTTGCGCAGCGTCGCCCCGACGATCCGCGACATCGGGCCGAGCACGGAGCGGACCTGGTCCAGGTCGTTCGGGTCGAGCTCCACGCCGTACGCGTCGCTGACCTCGGCGAGGAAGCGCCGCACGGTCTTGGTGAGGTGCAGGGGGAACTCGTGGCGGCCCAGGCGGGCGACCGCCTCGCAGAGCTCGGTGACGGCGTTGTCCGTGGAGAGCATGGAGCCGTGCCCGGCGGTGCCCTCGGCGGTCAGCCGGATCCAGCCCATGCCCTTCTGGGCGGTCTCGATCATGTAGAGCCGGACGTCGTCGTCGACGCTCAGGGAGAAGCCGCCGACCTCGCTGATGCCTTCCGTGCAGCCCTCGAACAGCTCGGGGTGGTTGTCCACGAGCCAGCTGGCGCCGTACGTCCCGCCGGCCTCCTCGTCGGCGACGAACGCCAGCACGACGTCGCGCGGCGGCTTGCGGCCGGTGCGCAGGCGGTCCCGTACGACCGCCAGGACCATCGCGTCCATGTCGAGCATGTCGACGGCGCCGCGTCCCCAGACGCACCCGTCGGCGACCTCGGCCGCGAACGGGTCGTACGTCCACTCCTTGGGCTCGGCCGGGACCACGTCGAGGTGGCCGTGGATGAGCAGCGCGTCGCGGGAGCGGTCCTCGCCCTCGACGCGGGCCACGACGCTGGTGCGGTTGGGGGCCGACTCGAAGACCTGGGGCTCCAGGCCGACCTCTGCGAGCAGGCCGGCGACGTGCTCCGCGGCCTCCCGCTCCCCCTTGCCCCGGCCGGTGCCGTCGTTGACGCTCTCGAAGCGGATCAGGTCGCGGCAGATCTCGACGACCTCGTCCTGCGGGTCCGGCACGGGTTGCTCCCTCGGTCAGCGGTGCCGTCACGCTAGACCGCGCCGCCTGTATGCTCGGCGCGTCCGGTCCTCGCGGCCGGGCCACCGGTCCGGGTGGCGGAATTGGCAGACGCGCTAGCTTGAGGTGCTAGTTCCCTTTACGGGGAATGGGGGTTCAAGTCCCCCCTCGGACACTCGTAATACCTACATGCCCTGCTCTCCCGGTACTGTCCGGGGCGGCAGGCCGCGCGATCGCGCCGACCCCTGCTTCGGTGGTGGCGGTGTGGGTGGTGGGGTCCCAGACGAGTCCGACGGCGAGCAGCCGGTAGAGCTCGGCCTTGTCGGCGGGGTCGGCGTCGGCGAGGAGCGCGGGGATGTCGCCGAGCGCCCGGATCGCGCGGACGGTCGCGGGGTGCCAGCCGGCCTGCGTTCGGTGCGGGTTGCGTCCGGGGTCGTGTGCGGACGGGCACGGGATGTCGTCCGCGTCGAGCCCGCGGGCCACAGCGCCGAGGCCCCGTCCGGCGAGGTACTCCGAGAAGATGCGGATGATGACGGCGCAGGTAGTCGCCAGGCAACTGGCAGGTGAAGTGCTTGCCCGTCTTCGTCAGGAACGGCTCACCGGCGTGCCGCCGGATGCTCTCCCAGAGCGCCTCGTGCTCAACCATGCGGTCAGTCTCGCCCCGTCAGCGGCCGTGCCAGTGCAGCGATGTTTGGCCGGACGTGAGACCTGGCGCTACTGCGGGAGCAGTTGCTCGTGCCGAACAGGCTGCAGCACCGCGTCCGACAACATGCCACCAGCCGGCGGGGCACCAGCGACAGATCGAGGCCACCGCCTTCCTTCAGAGTTGATCGCAGACTGACTGGGCCGAGTAGCGCCCGCGAAGGCTCTACTGCACGCCCAAACAGAAGGTCTGCTCTAGGAAGGAGAAGTAGCCGGAGACAGCGCTCGGCGGCACGCCGTTCTCGAGCTCCCGTGTCCGCTGCTCGGCCCAGGTCATCTCCCCGCTGTCCTCATTTCGACAGGCGAGGACCGCAAAGTAGGCGCTCTGCTCGAGGTCCTCTTGGCTGGGGTTGGCCTCGAGGTACTGGTACCGCAGTGCCGCCGTGCCGTTTTGACGGAACTCGACCTGGTCGACGCCAGCCGCGGCCAGCCCTGCGGCGAGGGAGTTGTCCGTCGTTGCCATATCAGGCTCACTAGCAGTCGGTGTCGTGTACACCGTTGCGCTGGGCGTGTTGGAGGGCCGACTGATGTTGGCGCTTGTCGCCACAGTCGTCCGCGCAGCGCCGGTCCCTGGGGCGCGACCCCCGGCGAAGACCCCTGCAGTGACGGCTGCAACTAAGACCAGGGCGCCAAGGACAAGCAGGGTGCGCGCGCGCACGGAAAGGGCTGCTCGCCGCTTCCTGCTTGTCGTCGCGTAGGCAGCGGACCGTCGAGGGCCAGGAGGAGCTTCGTACTGCCTGTCTCCTTGTGCAGCTCGCTGCAAGCCCCGACTGCGACCTCTGACGGTTCCGACGACGGACAAGCGCCCACCACATGCTCTGTCAACTGCTCGGTGAGGCATCAAGATGCCGAAGGGTTGCAGCTCGACGGGAGTCCCGCACTCGGCGCAGACACCGCTTCCGCGCGGTCCACGTGCTGAGGACGAAGCGCCTGTCACATGCAGGACAGTAGAGGGCATCGCGTGGCTGGCCGACGTCGAGGACCCCTACCTACTTGACGTGGGCGTGGCGCGCCATGAGCGTCCGAGAGTCACTCATGTTTGGTCGTGGACCCGGGCCGGGGCGTCGCGCCTGGAGCCACCAGAACGAGGCGATTGGGAACAGGAGAGCGCAGATCGAGACGACGATGGAGGGAGTCCTGCTTGAAGGGTGACAGGCCCCCCGCCCCAGGCCCGGCTTGGCTCGACGCCGCGCCGTCACGGAAGTGCCTTTTGGGGCGGCTAGCGACGCAGGCCGTCGCGCAGCGGCTTTGGCCTCTGGCCTCAGCAGTACTCACCTTTCGGTCCGTGCGAGGCGCGTTAGTCGCAGAGCACTAGGGCTCGCTCGATCAGCGCGCCGATGTTCTTCTTGGTGCCGGGGCTCTCTGGATTCGCTGCCCAGATGGGGTCTACAGGCGATCCTGCCTTGGCGCTGACGGCGGTGCCGTTCAGGGCGTATCTCGTGCCGTCCGTCGTGATGGTCGCGGCTCCGACGCCGTCCTGCCCGTCGCACCCCAGAACGCCGTCCTTCACCGTCAGCGGCCACTCGTCGCCTAGCTTGGCCCTGGACACGTAGCCCTCCGGTCTACTGGGCGTCGGACTTTGCGTCGGTGTAGCCGACGCCACTTGCTCGGCCGCTGCCCTCCCTTCCTCAAATCTTTCGGTGAAGCCGCCGCAGCCCGTCGTGGTGACGGCCAGAAGGAGGAGTCCGGGTAGCAGGCGCATCGCCGCAAACTACCGTCACCTTGAGCGGTCGAGCGTGCTGATCACGAACCGCGAGGCTTGGCTGCCCACGGCTGGTGCAACTCCTCGTTTGCCAGCGGGATGCACGACCCGCCCGATGCCCACGCCGTCTCAGCAAGAGCCGGCAATCCGCGCACGGATGCTGGCGCGGAACCTATAGCGCTGTCAAGCTACGCGAGGTTATGGCCAAGGCAAGCGGGCTAGCCCTCGTCAAGCAGATCGCGCTCCAGCGCATCCAGAACACCTGCCGCTGGTCCGTACTGTGCGGCTATGCGTTGGTACAACGGCGTCAGAACGTCGATAATCTGCTGCTCTACGGCGTGCTCTGAGTTGAGCTCCGTGGTCCAGGTGAGTGCCACTGCGCCATCACCGTCGATAAGGTCCACCTCATACGGCGGCAAGCCGTCCCGATCCTGCGTCTGGAGCACGACACTGGCATTCTTGCCACTGTAGATGAAGGCGTCAGCCCTGCTGCCCCTCGTCCACTCCAGAGCACCAGCAAGAGTTCGCCTCTGCAAATTATCGAGAATGCGCAGCAACCTCTCGCCGCTCGGGTCAGGCATTGATGTCATCGGGGTTCCCACCATCCCGGGCGTACATTTGTGACAGCGCGCCCATCTCAGAAGTTGCGGCGGCGATTGCTTCGGAAAGCGGGCGGGTGATAGTTGTCAATGCAGGAGCGCCGCTACCCGACGCCCCGGCCGCCACTAGGTCCAACTTGGTCTTAGTTGCAAGCGCAATTGACTTGTTCATACTGCGAATAGCTTTCGTGTTCGGCGACGGTTCGTGCTCAAGGATTTGCTTAGCCTGCCCTGCCTGCCACCGCCATGCGGACAGGTATTGAAGAATGAGTTTGGTCTCGCCTTCCTTGATTGCCGAGTCCAGATCGTCCTCAAGGCGCTGCAACTGAGGGAGCAGAATCAGCATGTGGCTGCGCGACATGCGGTTCTGCGCGCCAACTGCTGCGATACGGGCAGCTTCGGCGGTTCTCCGGGCCCTGGTTGCTTGAATGAAGGTGGCGACCAGCCCCAGGACAGTGAGGGGCAGTGACAGGGCAACATCCCAGAGCGATAGCTGGAACAGGAACCCCGTGACAGCAGGGGCGTCAGCCACGAGCACCTCCCGTCACGCGCGCAGGCTAGCGCCTCGCACAAGGTCAGAAGGCGGTTGTCTTAACGACGTGCCGGCTTGCCGGCCTGGGTGCCGCCGGCCACGATCACGTTCAGCCCGGCGACGATCGCCGCCTCCAGGAACCGGGCGGCCTGCGCCGTCAGCGTCCCCAGCCCGACGAGCTCGTCGAGCGAGCCCGCCGTCAGCACGAACTTGCGGATGTTGACCGACCAGTGCCGGCGCACGGATGACGACGTGCAGTCACGAGCCGTCGGGCAGCATCGCGTCGACGGCGATGTTCACCGGGTGGTCCTCGTGCCGGCTGCTGGCTAGGGGGTTGCCCACAGGGTCGGGGCGGTGACAGGCTGCCCTCCTAACTTGCCGCATCTGGAAGCTGGGGAGGGTGATGGCGGACGACGCGCCGAGTCTGGGCCAGTTGATCCGGCTGGTGCGGCGGGAGTTGGAGTGGGCGCACCAGGCGGACGCCGAGCACCCGTTGAGGTTCGACGTCGGGTCGGTGACCCTGGAGGCGACGCTTGAGGTGACGAGCGGTCGCGCAGGGGGTGGCGGTTTGGACCTGACGGTGCTGGGGGTCGGGGCGAAGGGCGAACTGTCACGAGAGTCGACGCGGGGAACGACGGCGTCGGTGACCGTGATGTTGACGCCGCGCGACCGGCGCAGCTCGGACGGCAAGTTCGAGGTGTCGGCGGTGGACGTCGAGGCGCCTTCGCGCCGAGCAGCCGGAGCAGAGGCGGATGCGTCTGGCCAGCCACGCTTGAAGCCGGCCCGGCCGGAGGGGACCTGATCGTCGCCTTGCGCTGGTTCGGCCAGGAATAGCAGATGCCGCAGCGGTTGGTCGATCCGCGCCTGGTGAAGGTGCGCGCCGGCGGGCGCGGTTCGGGTTGGGCGATCGGCACGTGCGGTGTCCTGACCGCCCTGCACGTCGTCGCTGCACACGTGCAGGGCGAGCACGCCGAGTGCCTGCTGGTCCCGGGCGACGGGTCCGACGTGGCGTTCGACGCCGAGGTCATCTGGAGCAACGAAGTTGACCTTGCGCTGCTAGCGGTCGTCGAGCCGCAGCGGGCGGCCTGGCAGCAGGCGATCGGACCGGGCCAGGGTCCGGCACTAGGCGAGGTCGGGATCGACACCCTGCCGGCCGAGGCGATCGGCTACCCGGACGCGACGGTGGAGGACGAAACCGCGCATCCGGAGGTGGCGCCAGGACGCCTGCTGCCAGCCGGCGGAGCGGTGTCCGGTCGCATCCCCTTCGACGTGGACAACTCAGTGCCCGACGACTCCGCGTTCTGGAAGGGCATGTCCGGTGCTGCCATCAAGGACCGGCACGGCCGGCTCCGCGCCGTCCTTGTGGCAGCGGACCAGGATCGGCAGCAGCGGCGGCTGTACGTCCGACCGCTGCCAGACCCTACTCAAGCGGGTGACTGGGCAGAGGCGTTGCGCAAGGTCGGTGCTGCCGTAGTACTGGAAGCCGCGTCGGCGCCCGAGCACCGAGCTCTGCTGACGCTACTCGACGGCACCGGACGTCCGTACGCGGCGCGTGATGTGATGGAGTTGGACCGGCTCGGTGCGCGCCGCGCCCGTACAGACGTCGAGTTGCACGGGGACCCCTACTACCCGTACGTCGTCCGTGAGATTGACGAGGTCCTCCGCGGCATTCTGACGTCACGCCTGGAAGGCCGGGACTGCCGGATGTTGGTGGTGGACGGCTCCGCGATGAGCGGGAAGTCCCGATCGCTGATCCAGGCGATACAAACGCATGCCACCGCCTCAGGTCTGCCCTTGCTGGTTCCCTCAGCCGACACGGAGTTAGAGGCGATCATCCCGCTGGTTCCGAGCGGCGGAGCGGTGCTTTGGTTGGGCGATGTCGACCTTCACGTGGGTCAGCTCGACCGCGCTGCGGCCCTGCCAGGGGCTGCGCCGGGCCTGCTCGTCGTGGGGACGGTACGGACCGACGTCCTGAGCACATTGCAGGAGGACACACGACTGCGCTCGGCTTGGGACGTGCTGAATGACGACAAGCGGGTCGAGCGGGTCACCCTGCCCAGCGAATGGAGCGAGGAGGAACAGCGGGGATTGTCCGAATCCGAGTCGTTACTAAGCGGGAGGGTCCGTGAAGGAACTCCGTTGGGAGAGGTGCTGGGAGCGGCTCACGAGCTGCGAGCTCGGCTAGCTGCTGGCAGCCCCAAGCAGCAAGCCGTCGTTTATGCGGCGGTCGACTGGCGTCGCACAGGGATGACGACGCCACTACCGCCGACCATGCTAGGTGCGCTGTGGCGCGCCTATCTACCGAAGCGGCTGTCGGCAAACCTGGCTTCCCAGCAGCCCGCGGATCAGGACCAGCAGCTTGAGGACAGTCTGGCGTGGGCGCGTCGGCGCCTGCCTGGCCTGGAGTTCGGTCTCGTGGAGTTGCTGCAGTCGGGGCTGGTCGTTGACGACTTCCTAGTAGCTTCGCGGGAGGCAGCACGTCCGCTTGTGCCTACGCCAGTCTGGGAGAGCGCATTCGAGGTGGCGAGCACCTCGGCGGGATCTGCGCAAATGTTGGCATTAGCCGAAACAGCTTACTGGTCCGATGCGCTCGACTTCGCCGAACGCGGATGGAGAAACATTCTCCAGACCGACCGTAATGGCCCTCCGGCCGCCCAGCACGAAGCGGACCCTCGATCTCAGGTAGCCGCGCCATTTGGCGGACAGGTCGATGTGGCTGCAGTCGCCGCGCTTAATCTCGGGTTGCTGCTTGCGCGGCAGGGCGACGTGGCCGGCGCCCGCGCCGCCGATCAGCGGGCGATCGACAGCCGCAATGCCGACGTCGCACCCAAGGCGGCTTTCAACCTCGGGCTGCTACTCGAGCAACAAGGCGATCTGGCCGGCGCTCAAGCTGCTTGGCAGCAGGCGATCGACAGCCGCCATCCTTCCGCCGCCCCCCCGGCGGCCTTCCGGCTGGCCTTGCTACTCGAGGAGCTGCGCGACCTGGACGGCGCCAGCGCCGCTTATCGGCAAGCGACCGATAGCGACCACCCCGAGGCCGCGCCCGCTGCAGCGGTGAGATTGGGTGCGCTACTCGAAAATCAGGGCGACCTGGAGGGCGCCCGCGCCGCCTACCAGCGGGCAATCGACAGCGGCCATCACACGCACGCGCCGCAGGCGGCCGTCAACTTGGGGGGGCTGCTGGAGGGACAGGGTCAGGTCGCCAGCGCAAAGGCCATCTTTGAGCGCGTGCTCGATAGTGGACACGTCGAGGTCGCACCGAAGGCCGCGTTCAACCTGGGGGTGCTACTGCAGCGGCAGAGCGACTCGGCCGGAGCTCGTGCTGCCTACCAGCAGGCGTTGGACGGCGGCGATCCCGAGTCCGCGCTGAGTGCGGCGGTCAACCTTGGGCCGTTGCTAGTGGAGCAGCACGACTTAGTCGGCGCGCGTGCCGCATGGCAGCGCGTGATTGACAGTGGTCAGATCGACTTGATTCCCATGGCTGCTTTCAACCTGGGGATGCTGCTCGAGCAGCAGGGCGATCTCACCGGCGCACGCGCCGCCTGGGAGCAGGCAGTCGGCACCGGCCACGTCGATGCCGCACCCAGGGCCGCGCTCCTTCTCGGACTGCTGCTCCAGAGGCAAGGCGATCCCGTTGGCGCCGGCGCCGCCTACCAGCGAGCGATCGTCAGCGGACACCCGGAGTACGCACCCGGGGCTGCGCTCAGCCTCGGGCTGCTGCTCCATCGGCAGCGCAAGCCGGACGGTGCCCGGACCGCCTACCAGCAAGTGATCAACAGCAGACACGCCGAGCTCGCACCGCGGGCAGCCTTCAGCCTGGGTGTGCTGCTTGAGGAGCAGAGCGAGCTCGACGGCGCCCGAGCCGCCTACCAACAGGCGATCGACAGTGGTCACCCGGAGCAGGCACCAGCAGCGGCGAACAACCTCGCTCGGCTGCTCTTCATCCAGGGTGACTGGGCTGGCGGCTGGACCGCCTGGCAGTACGTGATCGACAGCGGACACGCTAACGGGTCCTAAGCGGCCGCAGGCGCCTGTTGTTGGCACTGGCCGTTCTACGACGACGTCTGAAGACCAATCACCCTCCTCCGCTTGAGTACCGACTGACCCTTGCGCATGTTCGCTTGGCTATGCGAACGGGGTGCAGAGGTCCACCCGCCGTCCGGTCGACTTCAGCATCTTCTCGACCAGGTCGCGGACCTGGCTCTCCCCCAGGATCGTGGTGGTCAGCTCGGAGCGGCCGCGCCGTACGACGAAGACGCGGCCAGGCTCGTTGAGCCAGCGCCAGCAAGCTGATTCCCTGGACGATCCCGCGCACACTTCTTCCACCGAGTCCTGCCATCGCAGATGCTGGTCGCGTTGCTTGGCGGTGTTCAGAAGGCCGGCACGAGACAGTCCCCTCTTGTAGTTGTGCTTCAGGGTGCTGCCGACGACCGCTGTAGCTTCCGCGGCTCGTCGAGCCGCTTACAGCAGCGCGGCGACCCCGACCGGCCTCACCTCGATTTCGTGATCACCAGGGCCGACCTTCGCCGGGGCACCCGCACCCTCACAGGGGGCTCGTAGCGTCGCCGACCAAGTCGCGGCCCCCTCTGCGCTCGCGCGCGGAAGCCGGTGAGGTCGCTACCGCAAGTTCCTCGTCACGGTGACGCCCCCGTCGGCCCGCCAGTGGTCGGTACGTGCGCTTGCGCGGGGCGACCCGGCTCCGGAAGGGCTGCTCGTGGGCCCGCGCACGGCTGGCCAGACGGCCCCGTCGGGCTCGCTCTCCTGACCCGCTTGGATCAGGACATCGTGTACCGCCCGCTGCAGCGAGCCGTCACAGACATGGCTGGTTGTTGGCGCCGGAGCTGTGGGCCACGTAGCGCTGCCAGAACCGCGGCAGTTGCTGTCGCGTTTCTCAGACATGTCGGCAGGGACCGGACGTACGCCCGGTCCCTGCCTCGGCGTTCTGGGACATGCCGTCTGGCAGGTGTCGCTATTCGGCGTCCACGACGGCCTGCAGCTCGTTGATCGCTGTCTGCGTCGCCGCCAGCAGCGCGGTACGGGCCGCCGCGTTCTCGACGACGTCGCTGTCCACCCGGCGCAGCACCTGCTGCAGGTAGTCGACCGCCTGCTTCTCGTCGCCCTGCTCGAACCGCGCGACCGCCTTGTCGAGCCGGGCGCGCAGCTTCGCGGCGGTCACCGCGTCGATCTCGCCGTCAGCGGTGTAGCCGGTGAGCAGTGCGTCGAGCGTGCGCAGCGCGCCGGTCCCGGCCGGCGCGACCGTGACCGCCACGTGCTGGGACGCGGCCGGGTCGACCCCGTTGCTGGCCGTGACGGTGAACGCGGAGCGCCCTGCCGTGGTCGGCGTGCCCGACAGCACCCCCGTCGCGGGGTCCAGCGTGAGCCCCGCCGGCAGCGCTCCCGCGGTGACGGCGAACGTGGCCCGCGGGAAGGCCGAAGCGGTGAAGGTGTGCGTGTACGGGTGGCCGACCTCGGCGCCTCCGGGGGCCACCGAGGTGAACACCGGAGCCCGGTACAGGTCCGACTCGCGGGTGATCGGCACGAAGGGCTTCTGTGCGTCGCCGGTCCAGCGGTTGAGCGTGAGGTTGGCGCTCTGCTGCCCGGCGCTGGTGGTGCCACCTCTGGCCAGGTAGAACAGGCCGTCGCCGAGCGACTCGATGCCGACGTCGGCCTTCTGGTACCAGCCGCGCACCCCGGTGTCCGGGTCCAGGAGCCCGTCGTCGGCCAACGGGAGGAGCAAGCCTCTGTCTCCCGTGCCAGTGATGTCGCCCTCCACCGGGTCGCTCTCCGCGTCAACGGCGTACAGCCCGTAGTTCGGGAACTCCGGCTTGGCGCCGGCGTAGACACCCATGAACCAGCGGTGCAGGAAGTCGTCGTACGCGAGGTTCTGCACCCCGAACCGGGTGTTGCCGGTGAAGACGAAGTACTTGCCGGAGGTCTCCGGCGGGCCGCTGGTGTGCGGCGCGCCCTCCAGCAGCGGGCGCTCATAGGAGACCCAGTCGGCGGTGTCGTACTGCAGCAGGACCTGGTTGTCGTTGTCGGTGCGGCCCAGGTTCTCGTAGATGCCGTACGCCACCGTCAGGTACTGCCGGCCGCTGGTGTCGCCGAACCGCGGGCCGAAGCTGACGCCGTCGATGCCGCTGCTGCCGTAGCGGTGGTCGGGGGTGCTCGCCGTGTCGCCGGCGAACTTGCCGTTGCCGTCCAGGTCCGCCGTGTAGTCCTTGACCACCTCGTCGAGGTAGACGGTCTGCACGACCGGGCTGTTCTGCGCCTGCATGCCGATCCGGTCGACGGCGTCCACGTCGATGACGGCGATGTAGAAGGTGTTCTGGTCCTTGTACTCCAGCGAGCCGTAGACCCGGCCGTCGGCGGGGTTGAAGTCCAGGTCGCCGAGGTGGCCGGTGAACCCTCCGACGGTGCCGACGACGTTGCCCTCGAGGTCGGTCTTCACCAGCAGCGTGGTGAACGAGAAGTAGATGTAGCCGTTCTTCTCGTCGACCGCGATGCCCTGCACGTGGCTGGTGGGCCAGGCCCCGCCGTACACCGTCGGGTTGAAGTCCTTGATCTTCGGCACGCCGGGCGAGACGTTGGCGCTGGTGGGCGCGCTGCGCACGCCCTCGCTGTTCACCGCGCGCACCCACAGCGTGTACGCGCCCGGCGCGAGGTCGCTGAACGTGTGCGAGGTGCCGGGAGCCGGGGACCAGCTCAGCCCGCTCGCCGCTGCGCCCGTCTTGCCGATCGCCACCTCGTAGCCGGTGACCGTCGCCGGCGCCTTCCCGGGTGTCAGGCCGGGGTCGGTGGGCGCCGACCAGCGCAGCGCGGCGGAGCCGGCGGTCTGCGACGCGCGCAGGGCGGTCGGCGCCGTCGGCGCTGTCGCCTCCGGCGCGAGCCGGGTGACCTTCAGGTCGTCGAACGCGACCGTGGCGTTGTTGACGACGAACCCGAGGTCGCCGGCGCTGCGGAACAGGCCGGTCGCCGTGAGGTACGGCCTGCCGTCGACCGACAGCGTCGCGTGCGACCCGCGGACCTCCAGGGAGAGCGCGTGCGTCGAGCCGGTGCCGAGCGCGACTCCCGCCGCGGCCTTGGTGATCGTGCTGTAGGAGCCGGTGGGGCTCGTCTTCGCCGCGTACTCGAGGCCGTTGGTCGCCGTGGTGCCGCTGCGGACCGTGAAGACGGAGCCGTAGTCCTGCGCGCCGTGGAAGTCGGCCGCCAAGTTGAGCCAGCGCCCCGCGTCCGCCGCCTTCAGGAAGTTCGCGGTGACGTCGAGCCGGTAGTCCTCGTAGCTGGTGCCGAACGTGATGCGGGAGCGCTGGGCGTTGCTCGTCGACGTCCCCTCGAGCCGGCCGTCCTTCACCTGCCAGCCGCCGAGGTGGTTCACCCACCCGGCGGGCACCGCCCCCGACGAGAAGTCCTCGCTCAGGACCACCCTGTCGACCGGGTCGCCCTCCGCCGCCTGCGCCGGCGTGACGCCGCTCAGTCCCAGGGTCGACACCGCGACGCTCGAGGCGATGACGGTCGACGCGATCCCGGCCGCGAACACCGTGCGCTCCGGCCTGCGACACCGCCGGGCTGTCCTGCCGGTTCTGTCGTCCCTGTCAGTTCCCACGAATCTGCTCCTCCTCATGCCGCCCGAACGATGCCGGTCACGGTCGGCCAGCGTGCGGAAGCGGACGGTCCCCGCACACGGCCACCCTGGTAGCGCCGCCTGAACGGCAACCGAACGCACAGCGCGAGCAGCGAGACCACCGGGCGAAGACCGCGAGGCCGGCAAGTGAACGCGGTCGCCCGGCAGGGACTGCAGCAGCGGACCCGTCCGCCGTCGTGGTTCGAACCCGGCACGCTGAGCAACCGGAGTGACCTGGGCAGTGGGCGGGGCTCCCTCCCCCCCGCCGCGCGCCGCAAGGCCCCAACGGGCAGAGGGCAGGCGGGGTGGAAGGTCCGACCTCGTCTGCGCCCCTCGACGAGGCCGCCGGTAACCGTCCTGGTCGACTCATCGCCGACCGACCTCGTCGCGCTCCGACTTCCTCGACTGGCACTTCCAGGTACACGCAGGTACAGATGGCCCTTGCGGGCAGGAGCTGCGCGTAGAGGCGTACTCGGGTCACGCGCAGCGGCGCGGCCGGTGAGGCTGGTGAGCGCACAGGTGGCGTACTGGGTGTGGTCCGAGGGGGTTCGGGACAGCAGGCTCCCTGGCCGGTGGGGCCCTCGGCTGTCCAGGAACCGGGCGGGCCGGGCGCTGCGTCAAGCGTTCAGCCCGGTCCAGCCGCTGTGGTGGTTGGCCAGCGGTACGCCCGCGGACCGGATCGGCTATGCGCCCGGGCCGCTCCTCGCTCTGCGGCGCCGGCGACAGGCGCGGCTGTCCCGCCCGATCCGGCTGTGCCTGCTCGAAGGCCCGTCGACCGGTCGGCGGTTCAGCCCGGCACTGGCCTACTGGATCAACGAGCGCAGCCAGGTGGTGCATGCAGTCGTCGACGACCCCGCCGAGGCCGACGTCGTATGGGTCCACACGCAGGACCCGCTCACCGCACCTGTACGCGCCTGGCTGGACACCACGCTCGCCGCTGTGGACGTCCCGGTCCTGAACAGACCAGAGAGGTACGACGCCTACCACCTCGCAGGGACCTTCGCGCTGCTGCGGGACGCGGGCGTCCCGGTTCCGGACCCGGAGCCGGCCATCGGCGACCTCGTGGTCGTCAAAGGACCGGGGCAGATGAGCGCCAAGAGCTTGCAGCGGCTGGTCCGGCCGCTACCCGCTGGACACCGCGCCTTCTCCTACGTGGACGCCCGCAACGGCGACGGCATGCACCGCCGCTACCGCGCGTTCTGCCTGCTCGGCACCGTCCACGCCGGCGATGTGATCGCGAGCAGCCACTGGGAGGTCGGCCTCCGGACCCTGGAGCAGCACCAGCCCACCTTCTGCCTGACCCCGGCCGAGGAGCAGGCTGTCCGACGCATCGGGCAGCTGCTCGACCTCGACTGGTTCTGCGTGGACTTCGTCCGCCGCGCCGGCGACGGCTCCGCTGTCGTCACCGACATCAACGTCTACCCCAGCGTGGTGGTCTCGGAGGCGGTCGATGCTGCGCTCGGTGCCCGCGGACGGTGGCACTTCCTGGACACTGCGGAGCGCATGCGCGTCCCCGAGCCGCAGGGGCCGTTCTGGCCCAAGTTCGATGCAGCCTTCACCGAGCTCGTCAGCAGCTCTCGCGGCCCTCGAGCGGAAGCGGCGGGCAGCGCGGTCCCCTGACCTCGCGGGCGAGCGACGGGCCGTCCCGCTCCGGGCTCCGGCCGGCTGCGGCTCGTGCCCGGTCCGGTCCGTCGAGCAGTGTCCGGACCTCGCGCTCACCGATGACCAGGACGTCGACCGGACGGCTCCGCCCGACGTGCTCCCCGCCGCGTGGAGGTGTGGCCGGACACCTGCGCCGCCCCTGACGTCCAGCGCATCGTGCTGCTCGAGGAGTCCGCCGTCCTCGGCTGGGAGCACCCGCGTCCAGGACGACCACGCGGGCTGATCGGGCCGGTCCTGCGGCCCGTTGTGCTGCGCGCTGCGCCGGCTGAGCTCAGGGTCGGGTCACAGGCCGGCGGGAGGAGGTCTCCGGCCGCTCGCCCTGCGTCACCGGCGGCACGTGCTCCAGCACGCCCGCGAGCTGCGACAGGGCCCTGCTCGTCGCAACCAGCAAGGGCGCCACCCCAGGTGCGCTCCGCGACCCCCGGTCCAGCAGGTCCCGGGTCCGGTCGATCAGCGCCAGCGGCAGGCCGGACACGATGTTGCCCGGCGGCCGGCGGGAGACGACCGCATGTGGCCGCGTCGGTGCCGTGCGGCGGACCAGCTCCCAGGCTCGCCCCAGCCGGCGCAGCTGCACCTCGGTGAGCGCCTGCTGCAGCCGAGGCAGCAGCAGGTCCTCCTCGTCGCGGGCGTCCTCGTGCAGCAGCGTGACGAGGCGCTCGACGAGCTGCGTCCGACGGGTGGTGTCCGGTGGAGTGCGGTCGAGCTCGCTCCACAGCGCGTTGATCTCCTGGTGCTCCTGCTCGTTGCGCAGGGTGAGCTCCTCGCCGTCCGGCAGGACCCGGCGCAGGACCGGCCACACCACGGTCTCCTCGCCGTACGCGTGCGGGAAGACGAGCCGGCCGAGCCGCGTGAGGACCTCGTCCTGCTCCGCTCCGGACGTGCGCCGCGCCTCGACCAGGAGCTCCTCGAGGACCGCGTGGTCCCTGCGCTGCCGCACCAGGAGGCTGCCCTCCCCGCCGAGCTCGGGCACGGTCTGGTCGGCGACGCTGCGCGCGGCCTCAGCCGCGCCGCTCGCGCCCGGCCGCTCGCCTCTCACGGGCGCTCCTCCTCCCGCGGCACCGCGCACTGCCGGCGCGCCCCTGCCGACCGCGTCGTCGCCGTCCTCGAGGTCCCGTCCCTGGTACGGAGTCGTCCCGCTCATGGCACGGAGTTTCCCGCGGGTCGCCGACCTGCACCCGACGGCCAGGGCCACTTCCACGCCGGGGCCGTCCGGGACGGCGTGGCCGGGCCCACCAGGCTCCCGGCACCCGACGAGCGCCCTCGACGGCCCGTCCTGCGGGAGGCTGCCCTCGCCGCCCTCCGGCTCCGGGCCGACCGGCGAGCTCCCCGCGCAGCGCCCGACCTCCGGTACGCGAGTGGGAGGATCCCTGGTGCTCGGCGCGTTCGAGACCGCGCCCGCGCCGGCGCTGGCCTCAGTACGCGGCGGTGGTGGCGGAACGGGCCACCGACCCGTCGGCGAGGGTGCCCTTCGCGGTGGAGGTCGTGCCCGCGTCGTCGACCATGGGCGTGAAGCAGGACGTCTGGCCGGCCGTGGAGAAGGCACAGGAGTACGACCGGCCGTCGCGGGTGCGGCGGACCGTCGCGCCCGGTCGTACTGCGTCGCCGTCGCGGTAGGCCCGCGTCGACACCACGCGTGCCCAGGCCGTGCGGCAGGTCGTGGAGTAGCGCAGCTCGACGTGGCCGAGCCCGGCGATGTCCGCGCGCTCCACGGTCCTGGCGGAGGTGGCGCAGGCGCCCGACGGCGACTGCCCGTCGTAGCCAGCCGGGGTCGTCGCCGCCGGCAGCAGGCCGCGGGCCTGCTTGGCCGTCAGCACCCGCAGCGCGGAGGCGTCGACCTTCGCGCGGAAGGACCTGCTGGCCTCGGCCTTGGCGAGCACGCGGTCGTACATCTTCGGCAGGACGCGCGGAGTGACGGTCAGGACCAGGTCGCCGCCGGCGGACAGGAACGAGACCGCGCGTAGGCCGGGCGTCCAGGCCTGGACCTGCTGCGCGCTGCCGAGGTCGTCGGACACGACCACGCCCCGGAAGCCCAGGTCGCCGCGGACCATGCCGGTGACGACGGTCGGCGAGAAGGCGGCGGGGTGCGCCGGGTCGATGCGGCTGTAGTAGGCCGTGGACATCATGAGCAACGGGGCACCGGCGCGGACGGCGGTGGCGAACGGGGTGAGGTACGGGTCCTTGCGGATGGTGGTCCTGTCGGTCACGCCGGCCGTGGTGTCGGGGTTGGCGGTCACCCGGCCGAGGCCCGGGAAGTGCTTGACGGTGGCGCTGACGCCGGCATCGGCCATGCCCTGTGCGAACGCCGTGCCGCGGCTCGCGACCCGCGCCGTCGTGTAGCCGTACTCGCGCGCGAAGGCCCCGATGGGCGGGTTCTTCGCCGCTGCGGTCGCGCTGGGGACCGTGTCGAGGACGGGCGCCAGGTCGACGTCGACGCCCGCGGCGCGCAGCTGCCGGCCCCAGGTCTTCGCCGACGCCCGCAGCGCGGTCGTCGAGGAGCGGCCCTGCGTCAGGGCGCTCGGGATGCGCGAGAAGCCGGTCCCGCTGAGGACCTGCACCTTGCCGCCCTCCTGGTCGGTGGCGACCAGCAGCGGCACGCCGGCGGTGGCGGTGCCGGTGGCCCGGGCGTTCAGCGTCTTGACGACGCGGGCGGTGGCAGCGGTGCCGGCGCTGCTGCGACCGGTGAGCATCACGCTGCCCACGTGCCGGTTGCTGATGGCGCTCAGCGTGCCCGCGCTCGCCTCGGTCGCCGCAGTGCCGACCATGAACAGCTGCCCGACGCGCTGCGCCAGCGTCATCCGGGCCAGCGCCGCGGCGGCCGGCGTGGTGACGGCGGCCGACGACACGGCGGGTGCAGGCGCGGCCTGCGCGGACGGGACGCCGGTCACGCCGCCGAGGCCCAGCACGGCGGCGGCCGCCGTCACCCCCAGCGCGCGGTGGAACAGGGACATCGTCGTCTCCTCGGGTCGGCGTGCACCCCAGCGGCGCCGCAGGACCGATCTCAGCACGCGCCAGCAGCGCCGTGCCCCAGCGCCGTGCAGCAGGGCGGTGCCTCGTCTCCACGTGTGGCGGAACCGCTGCGGGCCGCGCTGCGTCCCAGCTCACCCGAGCTCTGGAGGTCTCCGTGACCCGTCGTGCACTGCCCGGCTCGCTGCTCCTGCTTCTCCTCGTGCCGCTGCTCCTGGTGGTCAGCGGAGCCCCGGCGAGCGCCTGCTCGTGCGTCTCCGCCTCGGTGGCCGAGCACCGGCGTCAGGCCGACGCCGTCTTCAGCGGGGAGGTCCTGGAGCGCTCGGGTGGACGCGACGGCGTGGGCAGCGTGACGTACACGGTGCGCGTCGACCGGGTGTTCAAGGGTGAGGTGGCGGCCGAGCAGGAGGTCCTGTCCGGCGCCCAGTCCTCGGCGTGCGGCATCGAGCTGGAGGCGGCGCAGCGCGCCCTCTTCTTCGCGCACAGCGCCGAGTCGGGCTCGGCTCCGGCGAGGCTGAGCACCAGCAGCTGCTCCGGCACGCGACCCGGCGGTGGGGGGCGCGGCCTCGGAGCGGGGCATCCGCCCACCGGCGGGTCGACGGACCCGTCGCCCGCTGAGGTCAGCGCCGCCGGACCGGGCGTGCCGCAGGACCACGGGCTGCCGGTCCTCGGCCTGCTCGGGCTCGTGCCGCTGCTCGGTGTGGGTGCGCTGGCGCTCCAGCGCCGCCGCCCGGCGACGCAGGCGACCCAGGGGCGCGGGCCGCGCGCGACGGGGGCGGACCACCGGTAGCCCGCTGCGCAGCGACGAGCGCAGCGCGCGCCGCCCCGAGCGACGCCGTACGCCGGCGCGCCGCCCTGCGGCGCGAGCGCTGCACGCTCAGGTCGGGCGCGGGCTCAGAGCCCGCCGGCGGTGGTGGCGATGCCGCCGTCGACCGGCAGGACGGCCCCGGTGACGTAGGAGCCCGCCCGGCTCGCCAGGTACACCGCCGCGCCGGCCATGTCGTCGTCGCGCCCGATGCGGCGCAGCGGTGCGTGGGCGGCGATGGCCTCGCCGAAGGTGTCGAGCGTGGCCGCCATCATCTTCGAGGGGAAGGGGCCCGGAGCGATCGCGTTGACGGTGATGCCGCGCGGTCCGAGGTCCTTCGCGAGGTGCCGGGTGAGCTGGTGCAGGGCCGCCTTGCTGGTGCTGTAGGAGTACGTCGGTATGGCGGGGACGTGGATGCCGTCGATGCTGCCGACGTTGATGATCCGGGCCGGGTCGTCGGCGCTCGCCGCCTCCTGCAGCGCGGGCAGGAACGCCTGGACCAGGAAGAACGGCGACTTGACGTTGAGGTCGAGGACCTTGTCCCACGCCGACGCGGGGAACGTCTCCAGCGCCTCGCCCCAGGTCGCGCCGGCGTTGTTGACCAGGATGTGCAGCGCGTCGGTCTGGGCCACGACCTCGGTCGCGAGCCGCTGGCACTCGTCCTGCCGGGACAGGTCCGCGGGGATGGCAACGACCTCGCCGAAAGCGGAGAGCTCCTCGCGCGCCTGCTCGCAGGCGTCCGCCTTGCGTGAGCTGATCCAGACCCGCGCCCCGGCCTCGAGCAGGCCACGGGCCACCATCATCCCGATGCCGCGGGTCCCCCCGGTGACGACGGCGCTCTTCCCGGACAGGTCGAACAGGCTCATCGGTGCCTCTCGCTACGGCAGTACGGGCCGGCGCACGGAGCGGCGGCGCGCGAGCGGCCCTGGTGTCCGCTGAGTGCGCCCGGGAGTGTGCCCCGCAGGTAGCAGCGTGTAAAGGAACGGCGGTGACGCGACACCGGACCGTGCGGGCGCCGCTCGACGCGTCGCGCGAATGCGCTGCGCCGGGGCCCGGTTGCGATCTACTGTCGCGCATGTCACCGACAGGTCGGCGATCGAGGTCCGTGGGGCTCCTCCTCGGCGCCGGCCTGCTGCTGCTGGGCAGCGTCCGTGGCAGCGACGACTGGTTCCCCTTCGGCCCGTTCCTCATGTACGCCGGGGCCGGCCCCACCGACGGGGTTGTGGAGTCGACCGCGCTGCACGCGACGACCGCCGCGGGCGCGCACGTCGTCGTCCCGGAGAGCTCCAGTGGCATGCGGCGCGCCGAGCTCGAGGGCCAGCTCGCGACCTTCGTCGCGCGACCGCAGCTGCTCGCGGCCGTGGCCGACACGCACGCGCAGCGGCAGCCCCGGGAGGCGCGCTACATCGGGGTGCAGGTCGTGCAGCGGCGCTACGAGGTGCACGACCGGCGGGTCGTCGGTCACACCGACGTCGTCCTGGCCGGCTGGGGGGCGCCGTGAGCCGCTGGTTGTTCGCGCCCGCTCCGCTGGCGCGCGTCGCCGTCCTGCGGCTGCTCGTGTACGGGTTCGTGCCGGTCGACGTGCTGCTCACGACCACGTACATCGCCGGGCACGGCGACCTGCCTGCCTCCGCCTACCAGCCGCTAATGGTGGGGCGGCTGCTGCACCTGCCGACGCCGTCCGCCCTCCTGGTGCCGGCGGTGGAGGTCGCGCTGCTGCTGGCGACGGCGGTAGCGCTGTCCGGACGCGCGCCGCGGCTCGCGGGCGGCGCGGTGGCGGCGCTGTACCTGCAGTGGATGCTCATCGGGATGTCGTACGGGAAGGTCGACCACGACCGGTTCGCCTTCCTGGTGGCACTCGCGGTGCTCCCCACGGTCGGCGCCGCGCGGCCGGGCTCACGTGAGCGCAGCGCGGCGGCGGGCTGGGCGCTGCGCTGCATCCAGCTCGCCGTCGTCGCCACGTACTTCCTGAGCACCATCGCCAAGCTGCGCTACGGCGGCTGGGGCTGGCCGAACAGCGGCACCCTGACCTGGGCGCTGCTGCGCCGCGGACACGGGTTCGCCCTGCCGCTGCTCGACCATCCCGAGCTGCTCCGGCTGGCGCAGTGGGGCATCGTCGGCATGGAGCTCGCCAGCCCTCTGCTGCTCGTGGTCCCGAGGCGCTGGCAGTACCTGGGGGTCGCGGGGCTGGTGGTGTTCCACCTCGCCACGTTCGCGACGATCGGCATCATCTTCCTGCCGCACCTGGTGGCGATGGCGGCCTTCCTGCCGCTGGAGCGACTCGGGGGCTTGCGCGTCCGGGTGCGGGACTGCGTGCCGGCGACGAGGGTGGCCCAGTGACGAGGGTGGCCCAGTGACGAGGGTGGCCCAGTGACGAGGGTGGCCCAGTGACGAGGGTGGCCCAGTGACGAGGGTGGCGCAGTGACGGGCGTGCTGCTGTACGACAGGGACTGCGCGTTCTGCTCGCGCTGCGCGGCGCTGGCCGAGCGGCTGCCCGTGCTCGCCGACGTGCAGCCCTACCAGTGGGCCGACCTGCAGGCGCTCGGTGTCACCGCCGCCCAGTGCGCGGCCGCCGTGCAGTGGGTCGTCCCCGGTCGGCCCGCCCGCTCCGGAGCGTCTGCCGTCGCCGGCCTGCTCGTCGCCAGCGGCCCGCCCTTCGACTACGCCGGGGCGCTGATGCAGCTGCCCGGGGTCCGGCTGGTGGCGGAGCGGATCTACCGGCTCGTCGCCCAGAACCGGCACCGGCTGCCGGGCGGCACCGCCGCCTGCCGACTGCCCTCGTGACCAGGGCACGCCGGGTGCTCGTGGTCGACCTCAGCGGCCGGGCCGGCAGCAGCCGCACGAGTCACGGCTGACGGCCGGTGAACGCCAGCAGCCGCGTCTGCTCGTCGGCGTCGTCGGGCACCGGCACGCGCGGGCCGTACTGACCGCTCTGGCGCAGCGCTGCGTCCCACGGCTCGAGGGCGACGAGGAAGTCGTGCACCTCGTGGGCGGGCAGGGTCTCGTCCTGCCCGGTCGCCCGCGCCAGGTCCCAGGTGTGCACGAGCAGGTCCATCAGCCCGGTCATCGCCACGAGCTCCTCGAGCGTCATCCTGCCCGCAGGCGTGTCGGTCGGGGTGCCGGCGGTCTCGGGCGACGACAGCGCCGCGGTGATGGCCCGGTCGACCGCGCGCCAGGCGCCGGCGGGGTCCTCGTCGACCGAGGGACCCCCGGGCAGCGGCAGCCCGGTGCGGGCGAGGTACAGCCCGGGCATCCACTCCACGAGGTGCCGCACCACGTCCCGCGCCACCCAGCCCTCCGGTGGCGCCGGCAGCTCCCAGCCCCCCTCGGGCACACCGTCGATCCGGCGCAGGAGGCCCTGGGACAGGTCCGTCCACCGCTGTGCTGTCGTCATGTGCCCCGTCCTCCCGGAACGCCTCGCCCGTCGCCGCGCCTAGACCTTCTCAGCCAGCGGAGCAGGGCGCAGGCGGGGGTCGATCAGTGCGGTGAGGACGTCCGCCACGGCGTTGGCGACCAGCACGAGGACCATGACGACGGTGACGAGCCCGACGAGCAGGCTGCGGTCGCGGTCCCGGATCGACTGGAAGATCGCTCCGCCGATGCCCGGCAGGTCGAAGACGCCCTCCACGACGATCAGGCCGACGACGAGCTGGCCGACGTTCGCCGCGACGAAGGCCACCACGGGGATCAGCGAGGGCCGCAGCGCGTGCACGGCCAGCAGCCGGGAGGTGCGCAGTCCCTTGCTCCGGGCCGCCTGCAGGAACGGCGACGCGAGCGTCTCGGCCACCTCGCTGCGCGTCAGCAGGATGACGTACCCGGTGGACAGCGCGGCCAGCGCCAGCACGGGCAGCACGTACGCCGGCGGCCCCGCGAAGACCCCTCGGGCCGGCAGCCACCCCAGGTGCACCCCGACGACCGTCCGCAGGAGGTACGCGGCGACCAGCACGGGGGTCGAGACCAGGAGCAGCGCCATGACGTACACGCCGCCGCCCGTCCTGGCGCGCACCCTCCTGGCGCTGACGGCACCCGCCGCCACGCCGACGACGAGCTGCACCAGCAGTGCCCCCACCAGCAGCACGGCGCTGACCGGCGCCGCCGCCGCGAGGGTGTCGTTCACCGACGCGCCGACCTTCGCGGCGCCGTAGCCGTCCAGCGGGTAGCTGTTGCCCAGGTCGCCGCGCAGCAGGTGCCCCAGGTAGAGCAGGTACTGCTCCCAGACCGGCTGGTCCAGCCCGAACCTGGTGCGGATCGCCTGGTAGATCTCCGGCGGCGGTGGCCGGAAGCCGAACAGCGCGCGTACCGGGTCGCCCGGCAGCTGCGTGACCGCCAGGAAGATCAGGGTCAGGGCGGCCCAGAGGCTCACGACCATCTGGGCAGCCCGCCCGGCCAGGTACCTCACCACGGCGGGACGCTCGACAACCCGGGCAGAAGCACTGGAGACTCCCCCTCGTGTCCAGCGTCGCCCTGCCCGTACGGACACGGCCCGCCGGCGGACGGTGGTGGCACGGTAACGGGCAACTGGTGCTGGCGACAGCCCTGCTGGCAGCTCTGGTCCTGTCCGCGACCTTCCCCTCGGTGTTCAGCTCGGCCGACCCCGCGGACTGCACCCTGTCCCGGAGCCTGGACCCGCCCAGCCGGTCACACCTGTTCGGCTACGACCTGCAGGGCTGTGACTACCTGGCCGTGACCCTGCACGGAGGACGGACCTCGCTGGGACTCGCCGCCCTCGTCCTGGTCGGCACCACGCTCGTCGCCCTCGTGCTGGGGTCGCTCGCCGGCTACGCCGGCGGCCGCAGCGACGTCCTGCTCTCCCGCGTCACGGACGTCTGGTCAGGGATCCCGCTGATCCTCGGCGGCGTGATCGTGCTCAGCTCCAGCGAGTCCCGCGGGCTGCTGCAGGTCGCCCTGGTGCTGACCCTGTTCGGGTGGCCGGCCATGTTCCGCGTGCTGCGCGCCAGCGTGGTCGAGGTGCGGCAGCGCGACTACGTCACCGCCGCCCACGCGCTGGGCGCCCGGCCCCTGCGGATCCTGCTGCGCCACGTGCTGCCCAACAGCGTCCGCCCGCTGATCGTCTTCACCAGCGCGTACGCGGGGGTGGTCATCGCCGCTGAGGCGACGCTCACCTTCGCGGGCGTCGGGCTCGGCCGGCCCGCGTACTCCTGGGGCATCCAGCTGGTCGAGGCGCAGGACCGGCTCCGGGACGCTCCGCACCTGCTCCTGTTCCCCGGCCTGTTCCTGGTCATGGCGGTGGTCAGCTGCGTCCTGCTCGGCGAGGCCCTGCGCCGCAGAGCGAGCAGCGCTGCCTGAGCAGGCGGATCAGGCCGGGCAGCCGCGGCGGCGCCGGCCGGCGGCGATCCGCTCCAGCACGTCGGCGACCGCGGCCGTGGGCACCGTGGTCACGACCTCGTGGTCGGCTCCGGCGCGCAGGCGCGGCTCGTACGTCGCCAGGTCACTCGCGATCTTCGCGCGGTCCTGCGGCGTCGCCCCGAACACGTCCACGCGGCCCGCCACCCGGGCCAGCACGACCTCGAGGGGCGCGCTGAGCAGGACGACCGCATCGACGCTGTCGTAGAGCGCCCGCTGGTTCGCCACGCAGCCGGCGAGGAAGAGCCAGCCGTCCCGGTGTCCGCGCACCAGCTCGCCGACCCGATCGAGGTCCCACACGGGCTCGGTGCCCTCGGGTGTGTCGACCTCGAGGATCCAGCCCGGGTCGTCCGTGTCGACAGCACGGTGTCCGCGCCGGGAGAGCTCCTCGAGCGCTGCCGACTTCCCGGTGCCGGACATCCCCGTCACGAGCACCACGGACCGCCGCACGCTCCCTCCCCTCCCCCACACCGCCCGAGCCGTCGCACCACGAGCACGCCGCCCGGCCCGACGGCGCGCGCGAGCAGGACGAGGCCCGTGGTCGGGACGTGCGAGTGTGCTGCACGTGGAGACGCTGGTCCGCCTCGGTGTCGAGGACGCCGGGGAGGTCCTCACGCTGCAGCGCGCGGCCTACGTCACGGAGGCGCAGGCGTACGGCGACCTGGACCTGCCGCCCCTGCGGCAGGTCCTGTCGGACCTGGCGGCCGAGCTGGCCGACCCGGCCGTCCTCGCCCTGGGCTGGCGCGACCCGGACGGCCGGCTCGTCGCCGCTGCCCGCGCGCGCATGGGC